>Ga0209373_10000110_pt1 | contig 176960 bp, 152 predicted proteins | sample Higcelweek5metaG_FD_187173 | JGI IMG/M metagenome (GOLD analysis project Ga0209373, IMG submission 187173) | Freshwater pond sediment microbial communities from the University of Edinburgh, under environmental carbon perturbations - High... | ecosystem: Environmental > Aquatic > Freshwater >... | reverse complement strand
TAAAAGTCCATTTTCTGCATTTCATAACCAAGACCTACATTCATTGCAGATTTGTCTGAAACCTTAAAACTAACTCCGACAGTAGGATTGAGTAGAAAACCAACTCCTTCAAAATCATTTGTTGCATCAAATGAATAACCTACTCCTATTGATAAATATGGTGAAATCTTGTTGTTCATAAAGTTTGCTCTAAAATCTGCAAAAACTGGAATGACTGTTGCTTCTGCATCAAAATAATATCGCAAACCTGTTCCAAACCCTAATGAAAAATATGGATTTATTTGATAGCCATTTATTATGTTTAGTTTTAATCTATCCATCCCGTAATCACCGGCACCAATTTGGTAGCCTAGTTCAACTATTCCTTTATAACCCGATTGTAAGCCTGAATTACTGAGTGAACTACCCCTTGTTCTTAGAATTGCTTCTTTTGTCAATTTTTCGATTTCATCCATTTGATAAACAAAAACGCTTCTATCGGCTGTCTCAATCTTAATGGATTTATTTGGGACTTGTTCAATAATTACCCCCCGAATAATGCTACCATTTTTCAGGTAAACTACATCTTGATAATTACTTTGTCCAAATGACACAGTTGCGATTAATGCAAATAAAAGTAATGCTAAATATTTTTTCATCTTAACTCAATTTTGTTTTCCTACTCGTAAGTCTTTTTTATTGTTGCCCCGTTTTTATAGTGGTCGCTAGTCTCCACTTTATTTATGTGTTTTTGTCAGTTTTGTCATCCGTCAGTATATGTCAAAAATCGGTGGTTCTCTTGTCTGTGTCATTTCGTTGTATCGTTTCTTAAACTTGCCCATAACGGTCGCGGGTATGAAACGGTGGGGATTGCGAGGCGCGTCTGTATCCCACGAGAAGAAACATGACACGGGTACAAATGCAACCCAACCACCTTAACCCCAATGTTTTATACCCGTTGTTAGCTGCCGTAATTCTATGTCAATCATCCATTAAGTTTTTAAAAATCCGTGTTGCATAATAAGTTAACCAATCATTCTCAATCAAATGAAAAAGTCGATATTTAGCAACTCGTGAATCCAAATAATCATCTTTTAAATTATATTTCGTTATCGGTTTCCCATCATATCGAAAGTAAGAATTATCTTGTTGATACATTGACAAAAGCCAACTCAGCAGGCTTTTAATCACCTTTGAATCCAATCCAATTTTAAATTCAGAGAACATTAAAAGTTCATGAATTATACTGTGTCCATGATAAAAAAATCTTTGTATTTCTGAATCCGTTTTGGTGGACAAATGGTTTAGCAAAAATCCCAAAGCCTTTTCTATTTGTTTATCATAGTCTTTAATTCCAGAACTATAAAGAGCCATTGCAGAGTGATAGCTTGAAAACGGGCAACTCCGTGTCCAATTTTTTTGATTTGAGTGATTCTCAGAAACCCATCCACCATCATCTCTTTGCCAGTTAGATAACAAATCAAATGCTTTTTTAACTCTTAAATCACTAATCGCCCCAACTTTGCCTAATCCGATTAATATAATCGAATAACGACAAGGTTCATTTTGAATACCCCCTTTATCTTGGATTAATCCGTTTGGTAAAATCTCCCCAATGTATCCGTTTTCTCGCTGATAAGTCAGCATGTAATCAAGTGCCTTATGAATGCGCTTATCTGCAATACAATATCCTAAATCACCTAAAATCGGTAGTATCCAGGCGGTTGTTACATATTTTGGACTAACAGATGTGTACCCACTTTTTCTCATTACTTCTCTCATTGCCCACACACCATGGGAACACCAAGAACCATCCTTCTCCTGTTTTGAAAAAATATCCGTTACTAAATCAGATTTCTCAATCTTATTTAATAAGTCTGGTTTGATTAAAGACCTGTCATTTAGTATGTTTTTGTAGGTCAAATATCTCACAGGATAGGAACCGTTTTCCAATAACCAATCAATATTATTTTCTATTTGATTCTTGTCAAGCATTTTTTCGTTTAATCATTGTATCTCGCGGTCGTTTTCATTTATGGCAGCTAACGAGTGTGTAGTCGCTGTGAAATAGCGTCTATGCGCCCTATATTTTCATGCATTGCGAAACGTTACCGTTTCTGTCATATCCCCAGTCCATCCAAAGGGTTTTTGATCTGGCTAAAGCCCCGCGTGGTGATATGGGTGTAAATCTGAGTGGTTTTAGGACTCGAATGCCCCAGCAAACTCTGAATGTATCGCAGATCGGTTCCATTCTCAAGCAAATGAGTGGCGAATGAGTGCCTAAGTGTATGCAGGATCACTTTTTTGGTAATGTGCGCCCTCCTGGCCGCTGCCTGTTGTACCTCCTGAGCACTTCTCTCAGAATACCGGCCTCCCATCTGTCCCTCAAATAAATACTTGCTGGGCTTATAGGCCTTGTAGTATTCTCTCAGCATCTCCAACAGCCGGGTTGAAAGTAGCGTAATACGGTCTTTTTTGCCTTTGCCTCCATTTATCCTGATCAGCATGCGCTTAGAATCAATGTCCACCGGTTTTAGATTAAGCGCCTCATTGATCCGTAATCCTCCTGAATAGCAAGTCATTATCAAGCATTTGTGTTTCAAGTTCTTAATGCTTTCTATCACTCTTTTTACCTCCTCTTCACTGAGCACAGTTGGTAATAGCTTTTCTTTTCGGGGTCGCTCAATATAATATACCTCCCTCGGACCGCTTATCACTTTTTCATAATAGAACTTGATCGCATTTATTGCCTGGTTTTGAATGGCCGTTTTGGAAAAATAGCTGCACTTTTTTTGCGAAAAAAATTCCTGCTTTACGCAGCTTCGCCACCTCAGTCACAGATTTGTAACCGTTTACCCGCCCAAATTCAACCATTTTTACACGTGCTAACTTTTCATAGAGTTGATGCCCTGAAAGATAGAAAATGATTCCAAATCTTTTTGAGATTCAGGTCATTTTTTAGATTTTTTCGCTCCCGTCACTCGTCACTGGTCACTCACTCGTCACTCTTTTGTAACATATCCCGCTGCCCCTCGTCATATTCCAAAAATTCAAAGCTTTCCTAAAATGAAAAGAAGTTTTACCCTTGCAGCAATCGTTCTTTTGTTAAGCAGTTTTTCCGTGCGAACCATGGCCCAGGCCGAGATTTCGGGTCAGGTAAAGGACTCAACAACCCGCGAGGCCCTTTCGTATTGCACGGTGAGCGCCCTGAACTGGATGGATAGTATCGTTGCCGGCGGAATAACCGACGATAACGGCGCTTTCCGGGTGAAGATAAATCCTGGCTCCTACCGGCTCGTTATCAGCTTTGTCGGATACGTGCCCGACACCCTGAAGCTGAAAATGAGTAACGAAAACAAGTATCTGGGAACGATTCATTTGAACAACGACCGGGCCTTGCTGGGCGAGGTGGTGGTGAAAGGCTCCTCGAGGAGTTTCACCATCGACAAGGATGTACAGGTTGTAACAGCGAAAATGCGTGAGGGCTCGTCGAATACCATGGAAGTGCTGGAGCGGATGAACGGCCTCTCCTACGACCGCTATACAAGGGCCATCCGCGTAGATGGCGACTCTAAAGTCATCATGCTGGTGAACGGTTTGGAAAAGAATCAGGATTATATCAAAAACCTGTCGCCCGACCGGATCAAATCGGTTGAGGTCATGCGAAATCCGGGTGGAAGATACGCTCTCGAAGGCTATACCGCCGTCATCAATATTATCCTGAAAAGCGATTATCGCGGTACTGAGATCTCTTTACTCGAAAACGGCCTTTTCGACCTGGATACCAAGGTTGACAAGTACTTCCCGATCAATTATGCAACCCTCACCTACAATTACACTTACGACAAGGTCAACTTTTACGTCAAGGGCAGCAGCAGCGCCAATAGTTTCGGAATAACCGGGACAACCGAGCAGGATTATGCCAATGGCTTCAGCATGAAATATAGTCCGATAGATCCGGTTAGCAATATGGAGATTAAGAGTTATGCCAACAGTTATACGGCCGGTCTGGATTATTACCTGAGCCCCCGGCACACGCTGAGTTTCGAGAGTACGGTTTCAGCATTCCCGTCAAAACAGAATACCGATCAGGATTTTAATGTGTCGCAGTTCCTGAACGATTCGCTGATCAGTCAATATACCTCGCGCACAGGCAATCACTCGGAGATCCGTGATTTCACCAATTCCCTTTTCTATATTTTCACCATCAGCGACAATACCAAGCTGAACGCTGAGTTTACCTACAACCGGTACGGCGACAACTATACCAATACCCTGCTTCAGAGTAACGGATTCGAGCGGAAGGAAACTGGCAGCAATCACAAGGATTTCACCAAGTTCTACACCGAGCTGAGTCATTCGATCAATGCAAAATCCAACTTAACAGCCGGTTATGGCAATACCTGGCGTAATCTGCAGAACGAATACACCACGATTACCCAGCTGCCAATATTGGCCGAGTTGGTAACCGATACAAGCAATTTCGGGATGAAGGAGATGCGGCACAAGTTGTACGCCTATTATTCGATGTCGCTGTCGAAAAAGCTGAGTTTCAAAGCGGGTGCCGCCACCGAATACAGCCATCCGAAAACCGACGAAATTGACCATACCTACGTAGTTTTCCAGCCTTATCTCGATTTCAACATTGCCGCAGGCAAACAGGTAAATGTCAAGGTGAAGTACCGGGCCGAGAGTGAATACCCGAGCATCAGTCAGGTTACCCCATTCACCCAGGTAATCGATCAATATACCTCCCAAAAAGGGAACCCGAACCTCCGCCCCGAGCTGACGCATACCGTATCGGCCCAGGTGCGCGTAATGCAGGGCATGTTTTCGATCGAGCCTTATTACGGTTTCTCGGGCAATCGGATTAACCGGGTAGTTAATCCATTGGGCAATAATCAGATAGAGTTTTTGTATGAGAATGTCGGTCACTTCCTCAACCGGGGTTTCAAAGGCGATCTGACAATCCCGCTTTTTAAACAGAGCTTCATTATTAAAACGGATTTCGATTTCTTCAATCAGAGCATCACCTATCAGGAACGGAAAAACTCCATCACCGACTGGACCATGAATATGCAGCTGATCTATATCGATAAAAAGATTAGCACGGTAGGCGGACTGATCTATCAGAAACAACTCAGGAAGATGATCAACGCACAGGGATATGATATGGGCTACAACGATTTCTGGCTGGCATTTGTTCAGCAGCCGCTCTTAAAGAAAAAACTGACCGTAATGGTTGGGTACATCCTCCCGGTCGACTTACTGGTTAAATACGATCAGGGCGGTTACACCGATACGGGTGTGTACACCACCAGAAGCCTTTACGATATCGGCATGCTCAAGAACATGCTGCTGGTAAATGTCACCTATCGTTTCAATCAGGGAAAGAGCATCCGGAAAATCGAAAAAGAGGTGAAGACGGAGGTGGAAAGGCAGTCGAAGAAGCTGCTGTAGTGACGAGTGACCAACAGTGACGAGTGACAAGTGACGAGTGACACGAGACGCGTTACGGGGTCAGGTAGTTGGTTTGCCTATCTGGTTTTGCATGTTCCGGTAACCACTCCTCTGAAGTAGCCGATGGATTCGGCGATGCCTTTGAACGGATCTGACATATCTTTTTCATATTCGAGACTGCAGACGCCGGTGTAACGCACTTTGCGGAGCATTTTTACAAAAGCCGGAAAATCGATTACCCCGCGGCCCAGTTCAATGGCATGGCCCTCTTTAGTGTTACCGGTGACATCTTTGATATGAACATCGAAGACCCGGGAGCGGTACTTTTTCAGGTCGGCCACGGGGTCCTTGCCGTTGCGGGTATCGTGCCCGATATCCAGACACATGCCGATCCGGGGATCGAGATCTTTTACGTGGTTCCATACATCTTCAGCATCCGGGTAGGTTTTGGTATCCGGCCCGTGAAGGTGGATGGCATACTGGAAATCATACTCCTTAACCTTTTGATCGACGTAAGGCAGAAGCTCATATTTGGGTACGCCGATAATCAGTTTAACGCCCACTCTCCGGGCATATTCAAATGCCTGATCAATCTCCTGCGTGGTGTTCATATAAATCGGGCCCACGGCATATCCGGTTACCCCGCTGGCTTTCAGCTTAGCCTGAAAAGCAGCGATCTGTTCATCGGTACTTTTTAGAGGAAGATGGAAGTCTTTGATGCACAGATAGTGGACATCCATCGATTTCAATGTTTCGAGGGTTTTATCCAGATCAAATTTCGCAAAGGTATAGCCGGCCATGCCGATTTTAAATCGTTCACCGGGTTCGGGCGATGGCTGAACTGCAGAGGATTGTTGGGCAAAGGCCAGGGAAAAGGTCAGCAATGCCGGCAACAGGAATGCGATTCGTTTTTTCATGACAGGGTCACTGCGTTTAAAGTTTGTAGAATTCTTTCCAGCCCTTGCGCGGAGCCGGTCCGGATAGTAATTCGTCGGCCAGTTTATGGTTGGTGATCCGTTTGGTTTTGCTGTCGAATTCGATCTTCGTGTTCAGTCGTTGTGCCATCACGCCCAGGCAGAAAACCTGGCTCAGCGGGCCGGCAATATCGAATGAGGAGCGGCAGGCCTCCTCGCCTTTACATCCTAAAACAAAATTTTTGAAATGGTTCGATGGACTTTGTGGCACATCGGGCAACCGGGGTTCCATCTCTTTGGCTTTTTCGGGTGGGATGATGCTTAGCGTACTTCCGTGCGATCCGCCCTTGAAGGTGAGTTCTTTGCTGTAGATGATTTTCCCGGGGTTAAGTTTTGCCGGCTGGATTTTGCCCGTGCTGGTGGGCGGGATATTGGGATCGAGTTCCGATACCCCGTATCCGGCCGGAACCTGCGGAATGTTATTCACACCGTCGTACCAGGTGATTTCGACCGGAGGCATCTCTTTGCGGGCGGCAAATTTGAAAGAGAGCGTAGAGGACATTGGGAAGAAGAACGGATTGTGACCATCGAGTTTCACCGGATCCACCTCGTAAGGCAATCCCAGTTCCAGGAACTGGTGGGCGGTATCGATCAGGTGAGCACCCCAGTCGCCCAAAGCACCCATGCCGAAATCGTACCAGCAGCGCCACTGGCCGTTGATATAATCCTTGTTGTATTCATGGTATTTAACAGCTGATAGCCAGGTGTTCCAGTCTAAGGTATCCGGGACTGACTGACCGGCGGGCATTTTGGTGATGCGGGTATCCCATCCGTGCCAGCGGCGGGCGCTGTTCATGTGCGCGGTGATCGTCGTCACGTCTTTGATGATTCCGGCCTCTTTCCAGGCTTTAAACTGAAAATAGTTGGCTTCGGAGTGGCCCTGGTTTCCCATCTGGGTGGCCACCTTGTATTTTTTCGCCCCACGCATCATCAGCTCGACTTCATGAAAGGTGCGGGCCATGGGCTTTTCAACGTAAACATGCTTGCCCAGACTCATCGCCAGCATGGTTATCGGGAAGTGCGAGTGATCAGGAACACCAACCGATACGGCGTCGATCTGATTGCTCATCTTATCGAACATTTTTCTGAAATCCTGGAAGCGCGGCACATTCGGGAATTTTTGCAAAATCCCGAGGGTGTGCGGAGCGCCCATATCCACATCGCAGAACGCAACGATATTGACTAATCCGGTTTCGTACAACGCATTAACATCATCGGCTCCGCGGTTTCCGATGCCACAGCAGGCCAGATTGATCCGTTCACCGGCGCTGGCCAAACCGGATGCCGGAAGTGTAATTCCGGATGCTGTTCTGGTCAATATGGATGGAAAAGAGGCAACGGCCGACAGTGCAACGGCCTGTTTTAAAAACTTTCGTCTGGATGATTCATTTGATTTCATGATGATCTCCTCAGCTAATTTCAACGACCAAGATAGTACCTTCAATCAGGTTTTTTAAGTCAATTCCTGACATTTTGGGTTTACGATCCAGATTTTCCGATACGGATAACTAAACAATCTGCTACTTTTTACCCACTCCCGGGATGCTGAAAAGATCGGTTACCGTTTTGCCGTCCCTTTTTACCCGACCCATGCTGTAAACGGTTCCGTCATCGCCGATGGCAATGGAGTTCACATACAGCGGACGCTGGCCATCGGGATAAAATATGGCGCCATGATCGAGATATTTACCGGTAACGATATCAAAAGTAATCAGATGAAGGTCCTCGATTCCTTTGGCCTCGCCTTTGGCCGTTGATTCGGCCCCGCGGAGCCTCTTTCCGTTGACATACACCGGAGCGCCGGTCAGGTAATAGATCGTGCGGCCATCGGGACCGAGCTTGAAGCCCAGATATCCGTAGCTGAACTGATCGCCCATGCCGGTGAGTTTAGAGGGGATGGAGGTGAGTCTTTCGAGCACATCCACGCGCGGAGCGGCCGGATCAAAGCGGAACAGATATCCCGAATTGCCATGCACCCCGTAGATCATCTTGCCCGGGCCGTACCAAAATACCTGGCGCCAGTTATAGGCCATGCTTCCCGAGGTGAATATCTCGTAAACCCCGAAGTAGTCCTTCTTCAGGTTCTCCCCTTCAATCACCGACACGGCATTTTCGCCTGTTTTCAGCTGTTTTATCGTCCCTTCGGCGGTCGAAAGGTACAGCGTGCCATTTTCGGGATCGACGACCATAGAGCGGCACAAAACGCGGAAATCATGCCCCTTGCCACTTTCTCCTTCGCCAGTAACCTTACCCAGGTCTTTCATCTCCTTTTTGGCCACATCATACCGGAACAGATATCCGGTTGGCCAGGAGAGCCCGTAGATCAGTCCGCGACCGGCATCCATGGTCATGGTGATGATGCCTTCGCCGTGGGGTTCGATTCCCAGATCGGAGAATGCTTTGGTTTTCAGATCATAAGAAAGAATGTGGCCACCTCGGTAGGGTTTATAGTCGCCGGTGGGAAGTCCCGGTTTTTCCATTCCATCGATGATGCTGTAATAGCCCAGGTGGGTGGCAAAAAAGAGTTTGCCGTTGGATTCGACAAAATTCACGTGGCTTTTGCCCTGGGCCACGACTTTCATCTCCTTTTCACCGCAGATTTCGGTGAGATCGGCCAGATGTTCGGTTTTGCCCGTTTTGGGATCGAGGCAGTACATCTGGCCCGCCACATCCATCAATTCGGAGCAGAGTACATAGTAGATTTTGCCGTCGCTGGCCGATGAGAGACCATTGTAGGTATCGTGCGAGTGCTCAAATCCGGAGTTATAGACTGTGGCTATGATCTTTCTATCGGGGGTTGAATCCTGTGGTTTTGGCATGGCAAATGAGAGCAACAGAATTGCCGGAATCAGATAAGCAGTTTTCATTGATCGTTTTTTCAGATGGAATTAAGCTTATCGCGGTTTTTATAAACCTTCATGATGGCATTGATGAGGTCGTCCATATCGGCCTGGGTACCCAGCAGCGGGCCGGTCGACCAGAACATGACCATATCCTGGCACACCTGGTCGCATTTCGGGAGATGAAGCTCTTCCTTGAATTTTTTGAGCCGTGCCTCGCCGTACATCGTTTTGTATTCGCGTAGGGTGGTGATATGATCGGTCCAGGGTTCTTTGTGCAATCCGTTGGCAATGTAGCCACTCAGCTCGATACCTTCGGCGGCAATGGCTTTCAGGAATTTCTCGCGCGGAGCATTGTTGAACTCCTCTTTTTTGTACGACCAGGTATAGAGGTAGAACGAGCCGGATTCGGTTCCCGGATAGAGTTTCTGCGGCACCAGTCCCGGGCATTTCAGGTTTGCGGTGATGTAGTTTGCGTTTTTGTTGCGCAGTTCATGGCGAGCCACAACGCCCGGCATCTGGCCCATCAGGATAGCGCCTTCGAATTCATTCATCCGGTATTTTGAACCGATGGTCATGGTACGGCCGCTTTTGGCGGTTCCATGGTTCATCACGGTGTAGCATTTATCGAGCAGTTCATCGTTGTGGCTGATGATTCCGCCGCCCTCGCCGCAACCGAAAACCTTGCTGGTTTGAAAGCTGAAGCAGCCCAGATCGCCGATCGTTCCGAGCACTTTACCCTGATAAACCGACAGGAGTGCCTGGCAGGAATCTTCGATCACCTTCAGGTTGTGTTTTTTGGCGATGGCCATAATGCTCTGCATATCACATGGTTGACCCATGATGTGCACCGGCATGATGGCTTTGGTATTTTTGGTGATTTTGCGTTCTACATCGGCAGGATCGAGCTGGAACGATTCGGGATCGAGGTCGGCCATCACCGGAAGCGCCCGGCTGACGAGGATCGACTGGATGGTGCCCGGATCGGTATAGGGGGAGGTGATAATCTCATCGCCCGGTCCGATTCCGAGGGCCTCCACGCAGGTATTCAGCGCCTGGGTGCCGGCACCGGTGGAAACACTATTGTTGACTCCCATGAGTTTGGCAAACTCCTTTTCAAATGTGGGGACGGTGCCGTTGGGCGACTGTATCCGGCACCAGATGCCGCTGCGGGTGGTTTTTACGACGGCGTCGACCATCTTTTCATCTACATAGGGCCATGTTGGCCAAACCTTTGCGGGAGCTACCGGGGTACCACCCAGGATGGCCAGCTTATCGGCATCGTTACTGGTATTGATGATGTTCCCAAATCCCGGGAGAACGCTTGCAGCAGCCACTGCTGCTGTGCCGGCAGATACTTTGGCAATGAATTTTCGTCTGGAATAGTTATCAGATTTCATGGTAAAAGATTTAGCAGAATAGTTATGGTGAAAATTAATCCTTTTAGCGTGAATACTATAGGTTAAGCAGTTTTTTTATGGCATCCCGGATGATTTTTTCAGTACCCGGAGCAACAGCCGATGCTTTGCCGGCCTCATATCCACCCTGTTTATAGGCGATATCCGTGCATATATAGTTCGGGCCATAATCGCCGTACCCAGCCATCGAAACGAAAAGATCGGGTCTATCGGCCTTTGCTGCAAGCTGATACTCCACAAACAGCTCGCCCGGCATGAAGAGTATCCGTGCCCGTCCGGCCGACAGACAGCCCAGGTCGATCTTTTTTCCCTGGCGGACACGGTCAAGCCAAACTATTTTCGATGTATTGTTGGTGATAAAAATGGTATCGGTGGTTTTGGTTTTCAATTCCGTCCGGAGGCTATCGATGAAATTGGCCGGCGGAAACGATACGGGTTCCGTGTGCCAGGAGATTGAAGCGGCGGTGACCGGTTCCTTTCGGGTTGCCTCCCAGGCCCGTTTCATCCCGTCTGCCAGTCGCGATGCCAGTATCCCGCGGTTTTCTTTGGAACCGTCGTTGTATTTACCGACACCGATATTGGCTGCAGCGCCGTTGAAATGGAGGTGCAGGGCATCGGGAACTGCCAGCTGGCGCATGAATCGGGCCACTCCCGGGAAATCCGGGTTAGGCAGGCCTGTGCGGTAATAGCTTTGGGGATGTGTGGCATAGAAGCTCATGACGGCAATCGGTTTTTCCTGATTCCAGAAGCTTACCATCGAAACCATCGGGTCGATCAGCCCTTCAGGTTCCGCCCTTAGAGCGGAATCCTTGCAGGTGGTCCAGCGGGTTTCGCGGATCCGGCCGTTAGCGCCCGGGATACGCCGGTTGGAGGCAACCTGATAAACCTGAGCCTCACCGGTTCCGATATGGGTAACCGGTTGTGCCTGTTTCAGAGAGCTTTGAATCGCCTCACCCAGCCGGGTGATCACCTGCCGGGTGAAATCACTCCTGAAGGCCAGGGGGTTAATCCCCGCCTCCACCAGCAGTTTTTCGGCCCCGAAATCGCAGATCGGCGCATCGTGCATGTGGCCGCATTGAACCGCCACCCGCTGGGACGAAGTTCCGGCCGCTTCAGCCAGAACCCGTTTGAACTCATCCTGACTGTCGTTGGCAATTCCGATCCAGTCGATCGAGCAGATCACCACCGGCTGCCCGGCCCCGAGAATAACGATGCCCCTGGCGCGCAATCCCAGATCCCACCGGCCGGTTACCGGGTCATAAGCCAGCTGGCTGCCCACCGGTGGCGTGGCATCCACATCGAAAACGGCCAGTTTCAATCCCGTTGAAAGATTAGCAGCGGGTTGGGTATTCTGACTAAACCCATCGGAAAAAATTATTGCACATCCGACAATTAAAGTACTCAGTTTTAATAAAATAGATCTCATTATCTGACCTGGTTTACGCCTGTTTTTTCTGCAAGCCGTTTGATTTCGTTCATTATTTTACCCGGAACCTCCGGACTCCATTTTGCCGGCAACCCGTAAACGATGTGGGAGCGGTCGCCTTCATACCCACCCTCCCTGAGCACGGTTTTCGAAGGGATATAGCCCATTACGTCGTTGGCGTATCCGATGACAAATATATCCGGGCCAAAGAGTTTTTTAAGGCCGATGGCATACTCAACCACCACTTCCCCGCCCATCACCAACAGCGGTTGATCGCCCAGTTTCCAGATCTGGACCGGGTAAGCCGGATAAGAGTCGGGCCGTTTGCCTTGATTTTTCAATATTTCGAGCTGACGGAAGGCCCATCGGTGTATATATCCCGTGGTATCCCGGATCATCTTGTTCAATGTTTTTTCGGATGGAGGCACTGCAAATCTCAGCGCAAACTCTGAGTAACCGGCAGCGATGGAAGGTTCCAGCCTTTTCATACTGCTGTCGAGCGTCTGTCCGACAGCGGCCGCAAGTTCTTTCCCGTACTGGCGGGCCAGCTGAACGGTTCCGCGGGGCAGCGGATTCTGGTCGGCCCCGGCGCCCTGAAAAAACAGAGCCGTTGAACCGGGATATTGCCGTTCAAGCTCCAGCTGGGCAAATCCGGGATAATCGCCGGAAACCTGGTAAAACTTCAGCGTGGTGGCATGGCAGGCATATCCGAAGACTATGGCGAGCAGTTTTCCACCGGCATCGGTCACTTTCAGCACGGGAACGGCATAATCATCGGGGCCCTTTAATTCCGTTTGCGGAGTGAGCTCCTTTTCAGGGTTATTCCGCCGGTTAACCTGAAAACGGGTGATCCCGTTACCCGAGTAAACGGTGGCCGGAACCATTGAGTACAGCGCAGTTCCTGCGAGATTAACTATTTTATTTTCAATAATTTCCGTATATCTCTTAATGATCGCAGCCTGATAATTATCGATAGGATAAACATCGGTAAGGGCATCTGTTAGAACCGGCCCGGTATGGGTATGTGAGCTGCAAAGAATGATCTGTTCCCGATTCAAACCGTACCGGCTGCCGATCTGATCGCGGATACGATCGGAGACCGGTTTTGGAAATCCCAGCAGATCGGTGGTGATCAGCACCACTCTGGTTCCTTTGGCATCTTCGAGGGCAAGAGCCTTAGCCCACAGGTCAGTCAGTGTACCTTCGGAGGGATGGGTTCGTGCGGCATATCCGGCCAGCCAAACAGGCTCTTCGGGGGTGATCGCCACCCGGGAAACTCCGGCTTTCCATCCGGTTGTTCCGGCGAACTGGCCGGTTGCGGTGGCCACGCTCAAAAAAAAGAAAATCAGAGAAAGCCAAAAAAGCCTCATTGTCAACCTGTTTGATTATTGTGCATATAACAGATTCTAAACTATGCATAAACAATCCAAACTCCAAACAAAACGGGTATTTACTGATTCTTTACGGAAAACACGGTTGGGCCATCGCGGTAATCATTGGCATTGAAGGGTATTCCGTGTCCGATCAGGCTTCTGATCTGTCCGGGGAACTCGGCGGTATGTTCCCCGGGTATCAGGGTAGTTCGGAATTCAGCGGTGATTCCGGCATGGTTAAGCAGTGCGATTGAACTCAGAACACTCCCCAAAAGTTGGCCTTCGCAGGGGATTCCAATAACTCCCTCATATCGGGAATTCTCAGGTATCGTTTTGATATCCATGGCAATATAATCGGCCAGTTGCTCATCGATAATCTGTTTCAACATGACAGGATCAGATCCGTTGGTATCGAGTTTAACCAACAATTTCAGGGCCTTTATTTCCTTCAGAAACTGAGGCAAATCCCGGTGAATGGTTGGTTCCCCGCCGGAAACTACCACCCCGTCGAGCCAATGGTTATGGGCTTTCAGGTAGTCCATAATGGTTCCCGGGGTATATTCCGGGTGTTCCTGAAAGAGTTCCGGTAAAACCAGATGCGGATTATGGCAATATCCGCATCTGAAGTTGCAGCCCTGTGTAAAGACGACTGCAGCAATTTTACCCGGATAATCGATCAGGCTTTGCTTGACAAATCCTCCGATTTTCATGAGGGTATTAATTTATTTTTCGATTAAACGGTCGAATAGTTTTCGCTCTTTGAACTCCTCCTGTTTCCCCTCGTTCCATTGGTCCACGGGGCGCAGATAGCCCACGATGCGGGAGAAAACCTCGCAGGGGGTGTTGCGGCCCTCGCAGGCGCATTTGGGGCAGAATTTGTGTTCGCCGTAAACGTATCCATGTTCCGGGCAAATGCTGAATGTAGGGGACAGGGTGATGTAAGGCAGGTGGAAGGTCCCGGTGATTTTCCTGATCAATGCTTTCACTGATTCGAAGGGCAGTTGTTGTTCTCCCAGGAAAATATGGAACACGGTACCTCCGGTATATTTTGTCTGCAGTCCATCCTGAATGGACAGGGCTTCAAACAGGTCGTCGGTATAGTTTACGGGCAGCTGGGAGGAATTGGTATAGTAAGGTTTTGCGCCGTTTCTGACATGATTTTCGTTGGCTACGATAATATCCGGGCATTCGGTTTTATCGATCCGGGCCAGGCGATAGGAGGTACCTTCGGCGGGCGTAGCCTCGAGGTTGTAGTTATTCCCGGTTTCATCCTGAAACAGCTGAAGTTTGGCGCGCATCACATCCATCACCTTTTGGGAAAAAGCGTAGCCCTTTTCCGACACGATATTGCCGCCCAGAAAATTCAGGCAGCACTCGTTCATGCCCACGATGCCGATGGTGGAGAAGTGGTTGAACCAGAACTTTCCATTGCGTTTTTTGACGTGACGGAGGTAAAATTTCGAATAGGGGTATAGGCCTTTATCAGTGAAGTTTTCGATCACCTTTCGTTTGATTTCCAGGCTATCTTTGGCCAGTTCCATCAGTTTATCCAGTCGCTGGAAGAATTCGGCTTCCGATTTCGACTCGAAACCCAGTCGCGGCAGGTTTATGGTCACCACGCCTACGCTTCCGGTGAGCGGATTTGCGCCGAACAGACCTCCACCACGCTTTTGCAGTTCCCGTTTATCGAGGCGCAGGCGGCAGCACATGCTGCGGACATCATCGGGACTCATATCGGAATTAACAAAATTTGAAAAGTAAGGGATGCCGTATTTGGCGGTTATGGTCCAGAGTTTTTCGTAAGCGGGATTATCCCAGTCGAAGTCCTTGGTAATGTTGTAGGTTGGAATCGGGAATGAGAATACCCGGCCCTGGGCATCGCCCTCGGCCATGACTTCAGCAAAGGCGGCGTTGAACAGGTCCATTTCCGCCTGATAATCGCCATAAGAAAGATCCTGGAGTTTTCCGCCAATGATCACCGGCTGGTTTTTCAAGAATTCCGGCACTTTCAGATCGAGGGTGATATTGGTAAAGGGTGTTTGAAAGCCGACGCGGGTAGGAACGTTGATGTTGAACATAAACTCCTGCAGGGCTTGTTTTATCTGGGGATAGGCGAGGCAATCGTGCCGGATGAACGGAGCCAGATAGGTATCGAAATTGGAAAATGCCTGTGCCCCGGCGGCTTCTCCCTGCATGGTGTAGAAAAAGTTGACGATCTGGCCCAACACGGTCCGCAGATGGCGGGCGGGGCGACTTTCGATTTTTCCGGATACGCCGGTGAAGCCGGTCAGGAGAAGGTCTTCCAGATCCCAACCCACGCAATAAACGCTCAGATATCCCAGGTCGTGGATATGGAAGCGGCCCGACAGGTGCGCCTGTTTGATCTCATCAGGGTAAATTCGTTCAAGCCAGTATTGGGAGCTGATTACCGTGGAGATATACTGGTTGAGTCCCTGCAATGAAAATGAGGAGTTTGCGCTCTCCTTCACACGCCAGTCATCGAGATTGAGATACTTCTCCACCATATCGATATTGGAAAACAGCTCCTTTGTATTCCGGATGTTTGCATGCTGATTCCGGTAGAGGATATAGGCCTTTGCCGCCTTAAACAGCTGTTTTTCAAAGAGGGTCTCTTCAACGGCATCCTGGATCTCCTCCACAGTAGGTGTGTAGTTCTCCTTTTCGAACACCCCCGACCGCTGCAGGACATCGAGCATGAGGTCGCCGGCCAGCTGGCGATCGGGTTTCCCGACGGCTCTCAGGGCTTTGAAGATCGCAAAGGTGATTTTTTCAGCCTCAAAGGGCACAATGCGCCCGTCTCTCTTGCAGATCAGGACGTTAGATAACATTCCATTCCATTCCATAGTTCAGCTATTAAAATTTTTAAACCACAACTATGTAGCGATGAATGAGAAAAGAGCTGAAAAATAAAGAGGTCTGTTCACAGAAGCCTTTACCCTTCGCCTTTCACCCGAAAGCTACGAATTACGGTCACAGGCAGGTCTTCTGGCTTGTCCGGTTCCTGACAGCCTTCCCATCCCATCAGGGACAGTGGCGTGTGGTTGTCAGAACCTTTTATCGGACTCACAGCTACGGGGATAGCTCCCGTTTTTCACGGGATTCCCTTTTAATCCTATACCTCCGGATTATGGAGGCAGGAACCTGTAACATCTCACCAACAAAGGAATAAAATATAGCCCACTAAAAACGAGACGAAATGATTATAATTTTAACCACTGATTGTTGATAAACCTTTGTGAAATGAAAAGCAAAAAACACCCGGGGAAACTGGCTTTTTGGGGATCGATGGCAGTACTGGTGGTTGCCCTGGCGATACTCGCCGTGCAATCGTGCCAGGTTTCCTACCTCACCCAGGCGGTGGCCGGGCATTTCAGGATCATGCATGCCAGGCATCCGATTGTGAAAGTATTGCAATCGGACCGTGTTGATCTGGAGACCAAAAAGAAATTGCAGCTGGTGCTTGATGTTCATGCTTTTGCCATTCAAGAGCTGGGACTGCCTGATAATGACAGCTATACCCGATATGCCGAGATCAGGAGCGACTATCCGGGATGGAATGTCTATTGCACACCCCGATTTTCGGTGGTCCCCAAAACCTGGTGCTATCCGGTTGCCGGGTGTGTGGTGTATCACGGTTATTTCAAAAAAGAGAAAGCCGAAGAATTTGCCGCAAAAATGAAGAACGAGGGGCTCGATGTGTATTTGTCGCCATTTACGGGCTATTCCACGTTGGGATGGTACAGTGATCCCATTCTGAGCAGTAATCTGCGGGCCGACTCCATCCAGCTGGCCGGACTGATCATTCACGAGTTGGCCCATCAGAAATTCTATAAAAAGGGGGACTCCCGTTACAGTGAAGGTTTTGCCGAAACTGTGGAGCGGGCGGGGGTATTGCGCTGGTTAAAATCGCTGGGCCGCACCGGCCAAATGGAACAGGCGATGAAGGATTGGGAAGGATATGATCTCTATGTGGACAAAATGTTGAAGGCGCGCCAGGAACTGGATTCCGTTTATCGCTGCAACCGGGATTCTACATGGATGTTGCAGAAAAAGGACTCCATTCTCACCCATCTGGAAGAGGATCTGCACATTAAAAACCGGAAACTGAACAATGCGTACCTCGTCCCGATCAGCACCTACCATACACTGATCCCCCATTTTCAGGGTATTCTCGATTCCTGCGGCGGAGATTTCCGGAAGTTTTATGAGAAGGTGAAGGCAAATCAGGCTAAATAAACAGCCTTTTCTTTTGCAGATAATGACGCTTTATTGAGTGATTTGCACGACCGGCGGTGTTAATACAAGAATAAAATAACCCACAAGCATAAATACGATGGCAATGATCTCCACAATCCATGTGACAAACTGCTTTTTCAAAAGTGCAATGGCTGCAATTATCATAATAACTGCTGCTGAAATGGTGATGTATGACATGCTGTAATCGACCCAAAAACCGATCAGTATGATCGTAAATCCCAACAAAGCGCCAAACAGGTGAAACTTCAGGACGAACGGATTTTTAATATTGCTCATAAAACCAACACCAGCCAGAAGCCAGGCCCCTAGATTCGAAAGAATGAAACTGTTGGGTTTGAGTGTGAGATTAATGGCCGAAATAGTGCCGCAGCTGTATAGTAAGAAAGAAACAAAGAGCCAAACAGGCACATTGTAGAATGTCATTGATATTGATTTTGGGAGTTGCCCTGTTTGCTTCAGACACCTTTTTGTACTAATGATCAGGTAAGTAACAAAGAAGGCCGTTGCCGTAATCAGTAATGGTAATAATAGTTTCATATTCATAGAATTTTAGGTTAGGTTCCGTTTACTGTTTTGAAAATCTAATTACAAAATGGTTCATGGCATTGGCACTAAACAGGATATATTGACCATCAGGTAATTCTGATACGTCAATGGAATTTTCAACCCGATAATAAGTCCGGATATACTGACCGGTTATGGAGAACAGTTGCAGATCAACCGGCCTGCCGATTCCGCCAAGGGTCAGGACTCCTTCCGTGGGATTGGGATAGACTGAGATCTGATTATCGGCCACTGGTCCGGTTATTCCGGAGGTTTCTGAATAATAGTAAAATTCTTTGAACATGGGGACCATCCCGGTTCCCTCAATCCACTGATTGGACTCCTCAACCATGATGAAACCTTTGTCATTAAATGTCCAGGTACTGTATTTGATCACATTCCAAACACCGGCTGCTGCATTCCAGAAATACTGTGCATCGAGAACCAGCAACCCTTCAGAGTTCCACTGTTTTTTTGCGGCTTGATTTGGGGCCCAGGCTTTCGGGTTCTTGTCCCAGTAAAATTGAACTGTTGAATCTTCCCGATCATTAGAATCGTAGAAAAAGGTCGACTTCTCCATTGGAATCCAATTATTATAATCGTCGGCTAAAAATCCAATCTCACTAAGACGATTCCCGGACCCGTCGAAAGTCCGTTCGGTACGTTTAAAGGAGGTTAACCACTCATTGCTGGTTTTGTCAAACCGATAGGAATGATCGAGAACCGGATTACAACCAGAATCAAATTCATATAAGCTTTTTGTATTATCGGTCCAGATTTGTAAGGAACTATTCCATTGCTGGGTATTAACGCTTTCAATTGCTCCACAATCGTTATAAGTAACAATCTTTTGGCGATATAAATCCCATTTATCGGTTTCCGGTTCCCAATAAGAAGTATAGACTTGTTCGGCCCGGTGATGCTGATCAAAAATAGTGTCCGTTCGCTCTCCTGAATCCCAATCATTCTGTTTAACGTTCCACAAATATTTATCTGTCCGTGTACTGTTACCATTGTAAGTGGTCATTTTCTTTGAATAACAGGTCCAGGTGGATAATTCACGAGACCAGGTCCATAAAAACAGGGAGGTTTCAATACCCGCATCATCATACGTCCACTCCGTTTTTAGCGCAGTTTCCCATCTATCCAGGTCTGATCTCCAGAGGTAACTGACTTTTTGGATCATGTTTCCCCGGTCATCATAAGAATATTCCTCCCTGGGATACCTGCTTTCGGTATGCATTCCGATCCAGACTTTCCGTGTAGCATCCCACTGATAGGAAGAATAGTTAGCCAGGCGTCCTTCCCCATCGTATGTGTTTTCAATCCTTCCCGTCATTATCCACCTGTTTTGCTGTTGGTTCCATTGATAAGTGGCCTTGCAGGTAATATTGCCGCCACTATTACGCTGGTATTCAATTTTATTGAGCATCACTGAATCGGGTGCATTTCTGTAATCATAATAAACAATAGAATCGAGAGGCCCTGCCGGATTTACTACCTGTGCCTCCATACCATTCGAAATACAACAACTCAACAAGGTAAGAAAGAAGATCTTATACATCTTTCTCTGTCGGATGAAAAACGGACTATTCATGACTCGTGTGTTTGGGTGATGTAATTTACGCAACATTTTGATAATATCTTAAAATTGTACCTTTCATTCTGATTGAGATACTATTCTGATACCCCGTTCGTTCTGATCAAAATATTGACTTGTAACGTATTTTGGCCAACATGAAACAGCAAATTATCGAGAACATCAATGATCCGGATAAACTGGAGTTTTTATACCGGCAGGATCAGCGGGAGTTTTCAACCTGCTTTGCTGAAATCTCCGGCAATTACGATACTCCATTGGTCAGATTCTGGAAGCTCCGTCTGGCACCCGAAAAAGCGGAAGTCAGGTCAGGGCTTCAGCTCCGGGAACTCATTGAAATGCTTGCCATTGCTGTGTTTATCGCCATCCTGGCATTGATTCCGGCCCTGCTTTCCGATTCCGGCCGGGAGTTCTTTTATCTCCGGGATATCGCGCTCATTGCCTTCAGCGGGCTCATGGTTTATTCATTGCGGATAAACCAGGTTACAGGTATAAAAAACATCCTCTTTTACGGAGCTGTTTTGATTGCCACCGGGCTTTATGTCAACCTGTTGCCGGCACACCCAGGGGATTCGGGTTTGATTGCCCTGCTTCATGCACCGCTGATGCTGTGGTGCTTCTTCGGATTAAGTTATCTGAAATCCGACTACCGCAACCTGGCCGGCCGGATGGAATTTTTACGGCTCAACGGCGAGCTGATCATCATGACCGGGCTGATTCTGCTGGCGGGAGGCGTGCTGACAGCTATCACACTGGGTTTGTTCGGTGTAATCGGAATGAATATCGAAGAGTTTTACCTTGATTTTATTGCCATCCCTGGTGGGGTTGCAGCGCCGGTCATCGCATTTTACCTGATCCGGAACTATCCCGGCATCACCAGTAAAATAGCCCCGGTCATTGCCCGGGTGTTTACCCCGGTGGCTCTGCTTACCTTAACGGCTTATCTGGTATCGCTCCCGTTTTCTAACAGCAGTCTTCTGGAGAACCGGGAATTGTTGATCATTTTTAATGTGATGCTCCTGGGTGTTCTGGCCCTGATCATTTTTTCGATATCCGAGATCAGTAAAGGCAAATGGGGTAAAAACTACCTGATGGTGCTGTTACTGCTGGCTGTGGTGGCCATTGTCATTAACTCCGTTGCCCTGGTAGCCATCATTTCGAGGGTCGCTGAAGGGTTCACCCCTAACCGTACCGTCGTATTAATCACCAATGTGCTGGTTTTCATCAATCTGATTCTGATAGCCGGAAAACTTTACCGCACCTGTTTTAAAGGAGCCGCAACGGAGATCATTGAAAAATCGGTTGCCGGGTATCTGGCTGTCTATGCTGTCTGGACGGTAATCGCGGTATTTATGATCCCGATGGCATTTGGGTTCAGATAGCCATTACGCAATATCAAGGCATACGGCAATCAGTGTATTTCTGATATCAGATCCCCTTATAGGAGACTTTTCGCCATAGCCATTCCAGCGGTCCCTGTTGCCGGTACCTGAACCAGATCAGGTTGATTCCGATTTGGAGGAGATAGACGGCCAGGGCTATCAAAACCACCAGGGTTACTTTTGTTTGTCCGAACAGCCCAAGACCCCAGCCGTAAAATACAACGGATAAAAGCAGCGACTGGGTCAGGTAATTGGTGAGCGACATTCTGCCCATCAGGGCAAACGGGCGGAGCGCTTTGGCAATCCACAGATTGGTGGTAATCAGGAGGATAAACAGGATATAACTGGCGGCCATGGCAATGTTCATGAATTCATAACCAGCCATGGAAACAGCCGGGGCAAAACGGCTTTCGGGATTAGCAATACCGGCATAACCAAAGTAGGCGACTACGGCGATGACCACTACTCCCAGCCAGATACCGACCCAATTTTTGACGTGCTCTGCCACTCTTAGGTGCAACTCCTTTTTCGAAGCGATGAATCCAAACAGGGTTACACCGATGATTTTGGGCAGGTAGTAAAAGGTGTTGTTATTCCGGAATGCCCAATATTCATGGAGGCGCAGCTGCAGGCATTCCAGATAGTTTCCGTGCGCGTAAATACTCTTGGCCTGCTCCAGGCAACCGGTACAGGTTGAGGTCATGGCATCGGGAATAGCAATCAGAACACCCAGTGCGAGCCAGATGGCGATAAAAAAATAGAAAAAGAGCGACAGAACCAGTTGCCAGCGGGTCGGCAGATTACGCACGGCCATAATGACCATTCCGGCAACTGCATACAGTAAAAGGATATCGCCAGCCCAGAGAAAGAGAATGTGAGCTATTCCGAATATCGCAAGCATTCCCATCCTCCGGGTCATGAACCGTGGGTAGCTCATTTTTTGATTCCGGAATTTCCTGAATTGCAAATAGATACCATAACCGAACAGGAAGCTGAACATGAAAATGAACTTGTCGGCAGTCAGGCTGATGTAAATGTTATAGAAATTCTGTTGAACCGGGTCGGGCAAGCTCCCGTAAAATCCGGGGAAATTAAAAAATGAGGCATTGAAGCCCAGTGAATTAACCAGGATAATACCCAGCAGGGCAAATCCCCGGAGAATGTCGAGACTCGTGATTCTTTCGCGGGAGGAGACAGGAGTAATCATGATTATTTCAGGAATTTCAGGAAAAATAAAACAATCTCGAGAAAATTCAAACTACTGCTCATAAAATGGACCATTTAAACTCTCGTTTTCTGTTCATCCGCCCCTATTTTTTTGAAACCGGCCGGTCGGCCAATGCCACACCAAACGTTGGTGAAGGGCTGGCTCCCATTTCAAATTCGAGTGTCCCCCCCGACCGGATATCCTCAAAACTGAGGTATGATTTTGTATATTTTTTCCCGTTTAGTTTCACACCCTGGATGTATTTATGGGTGGAGCTGTTGTTTTTGGCCGTGATTTTGAACTTTTTATTGCCCGGCAGGTTCAGAACCGCGCCATCCACGAGCGGACTTCCGAACACAAAATCCCCTCCGGCCGGAGCCACCTGATACATACCGAGCGCCGAGAGAATATACCAGGCCGACATTTGTCCGACATCCTCGTTACCCGACAGGCCAGCCGGCTGATCATTGTAGAGGGTTGTCATCACTTCCCTCACTTTTTCGGCGGTTTTCCAAGGCTGACCGATATAGCTGTACAGATACAGAATGTGGTGACTGGGTTCGTTTCCGTGTGCATATTGTCCGATTAATCCGGTAACATCGAGTGCATTTTTCAGCTCCCCTTTTGCCAGAAACAGGGAGTCGAGCTTTGAAGCAAAAGCCTCCTCCGATCCGAAGAGTGAAATCAATCCATTCACATCGTGCGGCACCAGCCAGGTATATTGCCAGGCGTTGCCTTCGCGGTAATCGGTCAGTCCAATCGGGTTAAATGGAGTTCTGAAAACTCCGGTAGAATCTTTCGGCCGCAGCATCCGGGTTTCGGGATCGAAATAATACCGGTAAGCCTGGCTCCGTTTGATGAAATAATCATAATCACTCTCGGCCCCCACCTTACGGGCCACCTGGGCGATCGACCAGTCGGCCAGTCCATATTCGAGCGCCTTGGCCACCGATGAGCCCTCTTTCTCGTAGGGAATATATCCATACTTTTTCAACCATTTCAATCCCCGTTCATCGAGCATGGCCGAGGTTTTCATGGCCTCAAATGCCGCCTTGTTGTCCACATCGAATCCTTTCATGACGATATCCGCCAGAACCACCGCTCCCGGATTGCCGACCATGGCATTGGTTTCATTCGAAAGCATGTGCCACACGGGAAGTTTACCCTGTTCCTTGAAGATGTGGAGCATGGTTTTGGCAATGTCGGGCACCATTTCGGGATGAATCAGGTTCATCAGCGGATGCGCCGCCCGGTAGGTATCCCATAGGGAAAAGGTGGAATAGTTGGTAAAATCATTATTGGTGTGTACCTGCCCATCGGTACCAAAATAGTCCCTGTTCACATCGCAATAGACTGATGGCGCAACCATCGTATGGTATAGTGCCGTGTAAAAGGTGCGCAAAGTATGCTGATCCTTCGATGAGATCTCGATTTTATTCAATTCCCGGTTCCAGGCCTGATCAGCTTCCCTGCGTGCTTTATCAAAATCCCAGTCCGGAAGTTCCGCCTTCAGGTTCATTTTGGCATTTTCTATACTGATGGGCGAAATAGCCACCTTAACCAGGATCGTTTCACGGTCACTTGTTTTAAAATGGGCCACCCCGTATGCTTTGCTCAAAACCAGCGTGTCTCCCTGAGTAACCATACCGGCATCCGAGGCATTGAAAGCGATCATGGGTTTGGAGAAGCGGGTGGTAAAGTACATCGTATGATTTTCGGCCCAACCGCTGGAGGTCCGGTATCCGGAGATGGTTGAATCATTCTCCTGAATCACAAATGTTTGCGTTGGGATATCGTCAATTCCATGCTCCAGATCGATAATGATTTTGGATTCCGGGGAAGCCGGAAAAGTGTACTTGTGAAATCCAACCCGGACGGTCGAGGTAAGCTCCACATCGATATTGAACCGGTCGAGATGAACCTGATAATATCCGGCCTTTGCCGTTTCATTTTGATGAGAGAATTTCGACCAGAGGCCCGATTGGCCATCTTGCAGATTTCCACGGGTCAGTTTTACCTCACCTACTGCAGGCATCAGGGAGATATCGCCCATATCGGCACTACCCGCTCCGCTTAAATGGGTATGCGAAAAACCGATAATGGTTGAATCGCTGTAATGATACCCCGAACACCAGTCCCAGCCCTCCGAAAACTGGACCGGCCCCAGCTGAACGGCGCCATAAGGTACGTTGGCCCCGATGAATACATGACCATGATCGCCGGTTCCGATGAGCGGATCGACATAGCGGGTCAGTTCCAAAGCTTTTGGGTTACAGGAGGCCAGCAGGCACAGCATCACGAATCCGGGAATTTTAGCAGACATACTTTTCACTTTAAAAATCATAGAGTTTTATTTTGTGGCAAATGTAAAAAACCATTTGTTCATTCATTTATTCGAAATCTCCGTCCAGATATCGGTAAAAGGCATCGTTTACCCATAGTGGGGTGACATTGAAATCAACCGCCCGCTCCCGGAAGTAGTTCATTAGCTTATCCTTGTCACTTTCCTTACAATAGGTACAAACAAGGTATTCGCCATCCGAGAAATTCAGGTTTGCGATTCTTTGATAATCAGCTATCGATACCGTTGAACAGAACAACGGCTGGTACCAGGATTCATACAATAGTTTTTTATCCCGATCATTTTCCATTTTCGCGTAATTAGTTATCAATGAATGAAAAAGATCGCGTTGCGGCTGCGTGGAAAATTCGAACACAATATCAAACTCTTTTTTATGCGCTATTGAAAATCCCTGGGCACAGACTTTCAGATGGAGATCTGACAACCTTTCCCATTCGTTCAAATAAATAAATGAAGAGGTCTTTTGTTCCAGCTGAACTTTTGCCTGAACGCCTTCTCCGATCAACAGGCCGATCAATTGTTTAACATGTTTGAAGTTGCTGTGGCTGTATGTCAGCTTCAATTCTTCATCGAAATTCGCCAGCTCTTTGATGCACTTGATCTGGTATCCACTGATAATGCCATTTGCAATAGCCTCATCCATAATTCCTTGCATTCTGTTATCTGAAATATTGCCGGAATCTGACCACTTTTCCTGGATTTTCCCGATTAAATCAGGCTGGGTAAGGTATCCGATATATCGTTTTTCAGACTGTTTCAGTGCCTGCAGGTTTTCGAGCAGATGATAGGCAAAGTCCTGTTCCAGAGGTGCGGAAAGGTCCAAAATCATCAATCTGCCTTTAAAAATCAGGTTGAGATCGATCGCCAGCGCAAGAGCCTGTTTTTCTTCAATATTCCTGATGATCTCATCGAGGCCGGGCACCAGATTTTCAAGAGACTTTTTGATTTTATTTTCGGAGTAGGTGGAAGATAATTCGCGCAGGCCTGCTGCCGAAATCAGGATATCGACAGCCTCAATGTTTTTGACCGCTCTGTTCTTCCACATAACATGCTCATTTTCTATGCTTTCAAAAGCCTCCTTCCCAAACATTGAGATGATCCCAACGATCAACACATCGGTGCCCGAATCTTCCTGATGGATAAATTTCATTTTCTTGTTCATCTCGTCCCTGAACAGTTTTTGGGTTTTCATCAGTTTCTCACTCAGCAGGGTAACGGTCTTACTCAGTACACCGATTTCATCTTGCCGATGGGAATAGTTAACCAGATCAGCCACCGCGTCGGGATTTCCTTTTAGAATTTCGAATACGGATTTTTCCAGGTTGGTAAGAGGCAAAACCAATAGTCTGGATATCCATCCTGAAATAAGAAAGCTCAGTACTAATGTCATAGAGAGCAGCAATGTCCAGTGGTTGAATGATCTGACAAAAGCATTTCCTGTTTCAACGGATACAACGCCAAAGCTGTCGGTGATATCCGTTAAGTTGAAAGCGAAAATAGCCCAGGAGAGAAATACAATAAAAATGGTCAGATAATAATTTATCAGGGAGATTTTTACCGGGAAATTTAATTTTATTCTTCTGAAGGCCAGTAATAATGCAGGGAATAATACCAGCATGCCGATAATATTTGATAAAACTGCCGGTAGAAAAAAGTATCTGAAATTGATTGCCGTTGATAAATCCGTATCCCGGATTATTTCGATGGAAGTAGCATAAGCAAAAGAAACTATATTAATGATTATCAGCGCAATGGTCAGTGACATCAGCTGTTTGATTTTATCGAGATATATCTTTCTCCGCAACCGGCAGCATCCCATTAACAGGCCGATTAATCCATTTCCGATGGTCCAGCTGAGCAGGTAATGCAAACCATAACCTAATAACAGGTCGGAAACAAGATTAGACCCAAAGCCAACGATGAATCCATAAACGGGTCCTAATAAATATCCGGCAAGTGCAATTAATACAATCTGAGGTCTGATATCGACATTGGAGATTCCGGGAAGATGAATCCGGATAAGTACATTGGAAAGAAACAGGACAAGAATCAATCCGGATGATAAAATGACTTTACCCTTAAAAGGAATCGTTTTATCAGATAGTGGCCTTTGCGCCCAACCATTTTTGCTCATTTTGGCTGATTTCATGATCACTTCATCACCGATGGGGATGATACCCAGGTGCCAGATAACGTCTGAACTTTTTGGTATAGCTGATACACAGGAACCGGCGAACGGCGGGTATCCGCTGAAACAAACCGAAAAAGGCATTTAACGGATAAAGGGTAATCCAGAAAGCGGCCAACGTAACTAAAACCAGTAGTAGCAGCTCTGCCGGTATCCGGATAAATCCGGAAACCGGCAGCAGTATAGGTGTATAGTGCAAAACAAGAATGATTCCGTAAATGAATATGGCAAAATGGAGTAGTATTTGCACGATCAGTAAAGGCAAGGAGACCTGGATCGCCTTTTCAGGGCATAGGTTGATGCAACGGTTACAATCTTCACACCGGTCGTTCCAGAAGGGTTTTCCGCGTTTCATGACGATGGTTCCCGAAGGACAGGTTTTGGCACAGAGTGAGCAGCCCGTGCAATTTTCGTCGGCCATATAAAACGTCCCCAGCACCCTCCGGCCAACCAGGCCAAACAGTCCGGCCACCACCCAGGTCCAGGCCTTATTGAAGCCTCCGCAGCGGTACAGTGATCGGTTGTTCGCCAAAAAACCGGATATAAATTCGTTTACATCGGCTTCTCCAACCCCGAATATCACTTCTTGTGCCTGTTCGTCGCAGGGATTGGTCATCTGCGTCCAGTTATCCGGAAATGAAGCATTGGCGGTGAGAAAAACATCAAACTTCTTCCGCTTTAACAGTCGTTCCGCTGCTTCGAGTGCCTGACCGGTATAACCCCGGATCAACTTTCCGTTCCGGACAACCGCCCCGTTGATGGCCAGTATCGCCACTTTTGCACCGGCAGACGGAGGCATTTTTCTGAGATACTGTTTCACCATGACTGGTGGCGCCCAACTCAGAACAGGAAATGCAACAATGTGATAGTCAATCTGATTCATGGGCGGATCTGCTCCTTTATTGATCTGCACGGTAGTGACCAGATGTCCGGCTTTCGTCAGGTTTTCAGCGATGATCTTCACCGCGCGGGCGGTATTGCCGGTACCTGAAAAATAGTGGATGAGGGTGGTGGGCATAGGTTGATGTTGTTTTATTATCGCAGATTAGGTGCTGAAATACTTACCAGCAATGCAAATCTATAAAACTTTAGCCTTTCGGCCCATGGAAACTATTCAATCCCAGAGTACCCTGACCAGTAACAATGTGTTAATGGTTCGTTGAGCGGGCAGAATGACCGTGCTTTGAGGAGGCAGATTCCGAACGGAAAGTAGTAGAGTGAGGAATCTGCCAACAGGGATTATTTTATCCAATATCAGTATCTTGCGATTGTGAAAAAAACATCAGGAAGAAAACTTCTGAAGTAATACACCATGAACGACTTCGAAACTATCCGTAAAGTCTGTGAAAAAAACATCAGCATTTCGAAAACAGTCATTGACGATTTTCTGATTTACTATGCTGCCGGTCAATACAAACTTGATCGCCCGATGGCTGAAGCATTTTCAGTTTACAAACATATAACCAGTGGATTTCAAAAGGAGTGGATCCGCCGGTTAAAAGCTCAGTTTCTGGCCTTTTTAATTTTCAAGTCCGGCGGTCTGATCCGGAAAATGCTGCCGCATGTGGAATTAAAAAAGCTGAGCCCGGCCGAGATGGCATTTCTTGAACAGCATGCCCGGCAGCCCTGGCGGTTTTGCTTCAGCTTGATGATTGAAAACCCTGCCACGGATTTTTTCAGAATGGAGGATATCCTGACCGGGGAAGAATTCCTGTTGTTCTCGCCGGGGACATCTGACATCAACAAAAGTCAGACAACCGCCGTCTGGTTCAACCTGATTTCCTATAACGGTACTTGCTGGCAAACCTATGGTCCGATTGCGGCATATAAGAGTTTCGAACCGGATGATATCTTCTTTTTCGCGACTGAGCTTGACCGGAAAATTGAAACGGAAGACGACATTGCCAAAAACCTTGATAAAAATCCCCTGCCCTATATGATGTTATTATCAGGGGCAAATGTTCCAATTACCGTTCATAAACAGGACCAGATCAGACAGGAGTATGCTGAATATCCTGTTAACGAGATTAATACATCGGCCCTGAAAAAGAGTTTCATATCGGAATATAGCAATGAGGTTTACCGGCTATCCCTGAAGAGATGGAGCAATCACCCTCATTTTGCCAAAATTTATTACGACGAGAGTATTAAAAGCATTCTGCTGTCCGCCTCCACCGACCGGGGATTTAAGGCATTGGTCCGTACCCTCAACTCATTTGGTTACCGGTTTTCAGAGGAGCCTGACGTGCGGGTAAATATGTCGATGATGATCACCGCAGAAATGATTCTGCAAAAAGAGCTCGAAGTGAATCAGTACGAACCTCTGTTCCGGGCTGAAACTCCACCCGAGGAAATGGAAATGATGGATCGCATGAATGCTTTTTTGGCTATGATTCTTCCGGGCATGAATGCAGGTCAGGAACCGGATATCGAAAAATATGCAGCCGATGCAGGTATCGATGTCGAAACAGCCCGGAATGTTTACAAAGTAGTTTCTGATAAATTCAAGCAAATGGGTCGGCCATAGAGTTCGTCACCTTGATGATGGCTTCGCCCAGGGGTTCAAGGTCTCTCTTGAACACAATCTCAATTGCGGCAAGGTCTTTAAACAGACGCCCAACCAAAGCGATATCCGGGTTGCGATATTCATTGATGTTTTTGATATGGTAATTTGTAGAACGATTCGACGGGCGGTACCACACAATTTCCAGCGTTTGCAGACAAGATTCCCGGATATGCAGAATTCATTTGCGGAAAACTTTATAAAGCTGGAATTTCAGCCTATTAATTAATAAATTAAACCCCATGAAAAAGAGAGATGTTGTATTGCTCCATGTGTTGTTTTGGGCCTTAATGATCAACATATTTGCCGTTGCTGGTGTTCCAAAAGCTGCTTCCAATCTTTCAACGGGATTATCTGGAATTTTTCTTGAGGTCATCTCTCATTTGGGAACCACTTTGGTTCTATTTTATGCTTCGTATTTCAGCTTAAACTTCTTTTTACGTAAACCGAAGAGATTTATCTGGATTGCAGGGCTTTACCTATTCACAATCCTCGCTTTTTTCTTCGGATTCATTAGTAGGAATCCCAATTATGATCCCGCTACGGGGTTTGTGAATTTCATACTTGCTATTTGCAGTGTAACTTCTCTTTTCTCAGTGGTTGTATTTGGATTCCTGTTCCGCCTGGTCATTCAGGGTATTCAGGCAAGTCAGAGAAACCGGCAACTGGAAAAGGAGAAACTTGCCACCCAACTGGAACTGCTTAAATCACAGATCAATCCGCATTTTTTGTTCAATACGCTCAACAATATTGATGTGCTCATTCAGGAAAATCCGGTACGGGCCTCTCAATATCTCAATAAACTATCTGATATCCTGCGCTTTTCACTTTATGAAACCCGACAGGAAACCGTACCGGTTAAGTCCGAAATTGAAAATATTCAGAAATACATCGAACTGCAGAAAATCAGGACCCAAAACCCAAGCTTTGCCAGGTTCACCGTTGAGGGCGATACGGAGGGATTGACGATAGCTCCCATGACTTTCCTTCCATTTATTGAGAACGCATTTAAACATTCAACAAATAAAAAAATCGAAAATGCTATAGTTATCAAAATGCTCATAGAAAAGCGATCTGTCTTTTTCGATTGTAAAAATCACTGTGCCGGGGTTTTTCAGCCCGATGGCAACAATGGAGGCCTGGGCATGAATTTGATCAGGAGCCGGTTTGATCTTTTGTATAAAGACCGGTATAGTCTGGAGGCAACAAAAACGGGAGAATGGTACGAGGTAAATCTTAAAATTAAACTGGATGATCATTAATTGCATCATTATTGAAGATGAGCCACTGGCGCTGAAACGGGCAACAGAGTTTACCGGTAAGGTTCCCTATTTGAATCTGTTGCGATCGTTTGACAATGGTTTCGAGGGCCTTGCGTTTCTCACCACCGAAAAAGTTGACCTGGTTTTTCTCGATATTAAGATGGATGAGCTCACCGGAATCCAGCTGATAGAATCACTGTCGGTGCGGCCTTTCATCATCCTCACAACCGCCTTTAATCAGTATGCCTTAAAGGGATACGATTTGGGTGTAACGGATTATCTGCTAAAACCTTATACATTTGAGCGATTCATGCAATCCGTTGAAAAGGTTTATAATCAGATGAATTTATTGATGAAGAATGACCGGGATTACATTTTTATAAAAACCGAACACCGGATTGAAAAGATTTCGCTCGATGAGATTCTCTATATCGAAGGAATGAGGGATTACCGGTCGATTTACACCATCGGAAAAAGGATTATGACCCTGCAGACCTTTACGGAATTGGAAAAAGAGCTGCCGGGCCAGCGATTTTGCCGGGTTCATAAATCCTATTTGGTTGCTCTCAATAAAATCAGCCAGGTTGAACAACATCGGATTAAAATCGCCGACAAGCTGATTCCGATCGGTGATACTTACAAAGATCAGTTTTATTCATTGATCGGAGTTTAGGTTGCCCCGAGATAGCTGAAGGTCCAGCGGCCGGTGGGATGAATTTTAAGGAGCACTATACCCCGTATATTCGCTAAAATTTGTCAGCTTTACATTCGAAACTTCAAATCTTTACCATTCCGAATGAAATCCTCAGCTTTAAGATCGGTGATCACCATTCTTTTGTTTCTGGCGATGGGCCATGTTTATGGTATAAACGAGGTCAGCCAGGATCAAAATCCTCACTTCGTTTCAAAATTCGGTGCCGGAACCATGAAACCGATGATTTCGCTTCCCGTTGGTGCCAAACCCGTAACCATGGGCATTTATGCCCTTAATGTTTACGATCTTGACCTTAAGGCTAATACATACTTCATCAGCTTTTATGCGTGGCTGCGCTGGAAAGGGGATTTCGATCCCGTGGCCTCGCTCGATTTTACCAATGCGGTTGAGAACTGGGGGCTCACAACCACATTACTCACTGAAAAGCCTGATACCCTGTCGGACGGAAGTCTTTATCAGTGCCTCCGGATAAACAGCCGTTTTTACCAGGCGTTCAATCTTTCAAGGTATCCTGTTGATAAACAGGAGTTATCGATTGTTGCGGAATGCACAGACGAATCATTGGGCCTGGTATATATCCCCGATACCATCGAATCTGGTTTCAGCCAGGATGTTTACCTGCCGGGATGGACAATTAATAAATTGAATGCCAATACCTTTATCCACCATTATGGCAGCAATTTCGGCGAAACAGGCAACAATGCCGCTTCCGAATATTACACGGTGAAATTCTCTTTTGAACTGGCCAGGCCATTCGGTTTCTTCGCCTGGAAAATACTGCTGCCACTGCTCATCGTTATGATGACCAGCTGGATTGCTTTATTACTGAGTCCAACACGCATTGAAGCAAGAACCGCCTTACCATCAGCCGCCCTGCTATCTATGATTTTTCTTCGAGACGGAGCGATGGCGACGCTACCGGAAAATTTCACCCTGCTCCTACTCGACAAGATTTATGTTCTTTCCTATGTTTTTATTGTGATAACACTGATACACGTGATGTGTGTTAATCTGAAAATTAAAACAGAATCACCCGAAAGTGTCACACACATGGAATCCATCGACGGATTAAGCATCAAGTTGCAGGTGGTTGGTTTTGTTTTAGGCCTGATTCTTCTCTTATGGTTATGAAAATTCCGTTACATTTGCTGATACAAACCTTATTAACCTAAAAACAATGCGATCAAAAATCAGATTTTTTTATTTCATGGCAGCTTTTGCCCTGCTGTTCAGTTTAACCGGTTGCGATGGATATGACACCGAGGACATCAATGTTGTTTTTACACTGAGCAATGGCTCAGGCATTGAAACCCACATGTGGGTGGGAGACGAAAAAATAGGTGCAGGTAACAAGGTTGCTCCGGGTTCAAGCCGTGTTGTCACCAAATCAGTATCGGTAACTAAAGAGAGTATAAAAGACAAAGTAACCATAACGGTTTATGTCGGGAGGAATGGAGCCACATTGGGTTATCAGGATGTTAAGTTGAATTGTTTATCCAAGTCGGTAACTGCATTTTACGACGGATCTTACCTCTCTTGTACCGTGCATGAGTAATCAGCAATAGGCTAAACTACCCAACAGAATGATGTTCTGGTGAATAACAATATTCCAAATTGTTTTTCGTCAAAGTATCGTCTATTGAGCCGGAAGGAGGCCGACAATCACATACACCACTATATGTGAGCGATCAGGGCCCTGTTTTCCGGGCCGTGAAAGCTGAGCGTTTAAGTTTAAACGCATTGCCAAAGTTCGGAGAAGGGTTCGGAGATAATCATTGAGCTGTTAAGGACGGACAAATTTATTACCATTTCGAATCTTATCAAGATAATTGGCATTTCAACTCGAGCGATTGAAAAATAGATTAAAAATTGCAAGCTAACAAGAGGCGTAAACGTATTGGTTCAGATTTTGGCGGTCATTGGGAAGTGATTGAAACTCCAACGTTTTATGGTATGGTGTGGTCAATATCCAAACTCGACTCCTTGAGTTGCGATATAACATTCATTGCTAAGCATGGAATCAGCTATCACTGACTACCTGTAGGAATGCTGTAACCTCAATGCTAAGCAGAGAAACGCCACCGGTCTGGCCGACTCCACATGAAGTTCGGCATACATCGGGTTCATCTTTTCGATAAACCGTACCGGATTTGCTGTCAACTGTAATACAATCCGTCGCTTGCGGGCTGCTTTTTCCTTGGAATCTTTCGTGACTATACAAACTAATGTTAAGGCTTTCACTTTATCCCTGTTTTACAATTTGAACATCTAAACTGTTAGAATTCTATTAGTTGTACTGTTGGCTAAACTTCCACCCTAAATTTGTTCAAGAATGACTATTTTTGGCCTAACATCAAAGATGAACTGGTTAAACACATGATATCGGGTAAATCAAATTTGATCAAAAATCTTACCACATTTATAACTAAAATAAAGATCTAATGAAAACCATCCAAATTGAAAGATGTTTGGAATAAATTTCGAATGAATGAACGTAATCGAAGAATTAACTCTTGAATTGCTAAAATTCAGGGATGAACGTGACTGGGAGCAGTTCCACAACCCAAAGGATTTGGCAATTGCAATAAACGTTGAAGCGGGTGAGTTGTTAGAACTTTTCCTTTGGAAAAATGCCGAAAATGCGAACAATGATAAAGTTAAGGAAGAGATTGCCGATGTGCTTGCTTATACATTGTTGCTTGCTGAAAAATATCATTTTGATGTTAAACAGATTGTGCTCGATAAAATCCTTGCCAATGGCGTCAAGTATCCGGTTGGTAAGGCTAAAGGTACCGCAAAGAAATACAATGAATTATAAAACATGCTAGTTTACAGGTCAACCAAACAAGGTTTTCAGAATGATGTAAATTCCGGTAATATTGACCTGATAATTGAAACTGCATTTCAGGAAAAGCTGCACCGTAAAACCTCATCAAAGGAGGTTGACTCCTGGTGGGGCTCCTTACATTTTATGTCTACCATTTTAAACGATGAGGAGATACCATCCAACACAGGAATAGCTATTGAGTGCCAGATACCCCAGACTAGTAAACGCATCGATTTTATTCTATCGGGCAAGGATGAGAAAAACGATGACAACGTTATTATCGTTGAATTAAAACAGTGGAAAAAAGCCGAACTCACTGAAAAGAACGGCATTGTTAAAACGGCATTGGGGAAAGGCCTCCACGAAACTAGCCATCCATCCTACCAAGCCTGGTCATATGCCGCGATGCTTGAGGATTTCAGTGAAACGGTCCAGGAAGAAAAAATCAGTTTGACCCCATGTGCATATCTTCATAATTATGAAGAAGATACAGTAATTCGGCATTCATTTTATCAGGAATATCTGGACAAGGCACCCGTGTTTCTGAAACGGGACTCCGAAAAACTCAGAAGCTTTATCAAACGGTTTGTCAGAACCGGTGATGATGGAAACATTATGTACCGGATCGATGAAGGCAGAATTATTCCATCAAAACAACTCTCTGATAGCCTTTGTTCCCTGCTCAAAGGAAACCTTGAGTTCATTATGATAGATGAACAGAAACTGGTATATGAAACTGCACTATGGTTAACAAAGAAAGCACGAGATGGTGGTAAAAAAGTGCTGATCGTTGAAGGTGGTCCCGGCACCGGAAAATCCGTAGTGGCGATAAATCTGCTTGTTGAAATCACCAGACAAGGACTACTTACACAGTATGTTACGAAAAACGCTGCACCACGCGCAGTTTATCAAAGCAAGCTTTCCGGCACCCTTACAAGACCCCGTTTCGCTGCCCTGTTTCAAGGATCCGGTGTGTTTTGCGATTCCAGACCTAATGTATTTGATACATTGATCGTTGATGAAGCACACCGATTGAATGCAAAATCTGGAATGTTTAAAAATATGGGTGAAAACCAGGCCATGGAAATCATCAGGGCCTCCAGATGCAGTATCTTCTTTATCGATGAAGATCAAAGGGTAACGATGAATGATATCGGCACAAAAGAGGAAATCAAAATGCAGGCCAACCTGCAATCCGCCGAAATTACCGAGTTAAAACTTAGTTCACAGTTCCGGTGCAACGGATCTGAAGCATTTCTATCCTTTCTGGATAATTTGCTGCAAATTCGGGAGACTGCTAATGTTGATATCAACGGCTTAAATTATGACCTGAAAGTTGTAGACTCTCCAGCAATTTTACGCGATATCATTTTTGAAAAGAATAAGGAGAAAAACAGTGCCCGCATGGTTGCCGGATATTGCTGGGACTGGAAAAGCAAGAACAATACAACTTTGACTGATATCACCTTTCCGCAATATGACTTTTCAATGCGATGGAACCTGTCTGTTGATAGTGTGCTTTGGATCATGAAACCAGATTCCGTCAATGAAATCGGTTGCATCCACACTTGCCAGGGCCTTGAGCTGGATTATGTGGGAGTCATTATTGGTGAAGACCTTATTGTCCGTAATAATGTTGTCCTGGTCGATCCTTCCAAACGATCGAAAATGGATTCATCCATCAAAGGCTATAAGAAACTGCTGAAAGAAAACCCTGAACAAGCTAAAAAGCAGATCAGGGCAATAATAAAAAACACATACAGAACCCTAATGACCCGTGGAATTAAGGGGTGTTATATTTACTCGGTAGATAAGGAGACCAATGAGTGGTTAAAGGAGCAGATTTTAAAGGAATATTAAGGCTGCTAAATATCGTACTTGCCCTTTCGTTGTTTTGAATTATACCGCTTATTATTAGGCTATGTTCTCCTTGTACTTGATGAACATTATGATCAAAATTTACTGATCTCATTCCAATAGAAAAACGCTTCTATATTAGATTTTTTGAGCTTGTTTAGTTTTGTATTCATTGGCTCTTTAATGACGGGATCACGCAATTGTTCAATTTTCTGAGGGGCAAAATGCTCTATCGATGTTATTCCATTTCTTATCAAAACGGAAAGATAGGCTGCTTTGGAAGCACTGGTAATAGCGTGGTCCACATTATATTTCTCGCTATGAATAAAGCTTTGTATTCTTTTTGTACCAGCCTGCAGTTGTTTAAAAGTATCAGGCTCTATCTGGCCTTGCAGGCATAAACACAGTGAAGTCTGATAAATATCGTCTAGTACCAGGGAGATATTTTCCGGGTCAAGATTTCTGTATTGCAATTCAACGGAAGCTAACTTTTTGAATGTTTCAGAAACTACAGTTAAGTCGTCAGTTACGTCAAACAGCGAGGCAACATCAAAAAGTTGCTTAATGATTTCCATCGAACAATCTCTTTCCCCCTTGAAATAGGGGATACCAGTAGTGTTTGGGGCGAAAGCGGTTAACTTATCTCCTAACAGGTCGGCTTTGCTCGGTACGTTTACAATGGCTGGCTCTCCTTCAGATTTCAAGAAACGACTTTGAATAGGCAACTGCACTACTTCTTGATAATGAATGTCCTCGAACAGTACATCAAGAAGAATGTTTTCCGTTTGCGTATTGGTAACGTAAGCTACCTCGTAAAAAAATTTGGCGTGTGTTTTTGGAATATTGTGAGCCGAAACCCGTTCTACTAACTTCACATCAATAAAGCCGTATTCCTTGGCCTGTTTCTTGACAAACTCCTCAATGTTTGTTCCGGGAGGACATATTATATCAATATCAATGGAAAGCCGCTTGGCACTATCCAGGTGAAGCATTAGCGCAGTACCTCCTTTAAACACAAAAGGACAATCTGACCGCACCAACGATTCAAGTAAGGAAAAAGCCCGGATGGATTTTTCAATGAGTGTAATGTCTGAAAAATTATTTTCAGATGCTACCTGTCTCATCCAATCTAATGTTCTGCTATCGGGGTGAATCATAAATTATTGACGTTTAACAGGTGCTCAACTTCCTCTTTCCTTCCCCGGCGGGTAGCAAAGCGTAATAGCTTTTTCTTATTCACATTATGTCGTTCAAAAATTGTGGAATAGACATAGTTTATCTCGGAACCCTGCAAAAATGAAAACTCCACGTCCCCAACAATGTCAACAAGTATCTTTTCAATAGTGGGAGTATTTATGCCATCAACCAATTGTATAGGAGATTCGGATATTAATGGGCGAATAATTATCGTATCATTGGAATTAATATATCGTTCAAAATCAGTGAGCGACGGCATAAGAAAAACCCGCTTATTGCTATCTGAGTTTAAAAGATTAAAAACTGACTCTGCCACCTCACGCTCAACATCGACAAACAACAGATTCAGGTTTGGAATGTGGTGCATGTATGGTATAAGGGTAGAACCCGGCCATAAGCAATTATCAGCAAACGGAAACTGATTCTTTAATTGCTGATTTATTCTTTGCATTTCTTCGGAGCAAACAACCGAAAAATCTTTCCTGGCGTTATCCGGTAATGAATAAATACCGCGTTCAAGCCGGATTAATTGCCCGGATTTTAAAAGACGATCCAGTCGCTCGGAGAGCGAACCCTGATAGCTAATTTTCTTAATGTTCTGCAAATTAGCTATCAACTCCTGGCGTGTAAACACTTTGTGTGTAAACGCGAAATTCAAAATGTCGTTAGCGGTTACCATAAAACTTAATGTTGAGGCAAATGTATCACAGATTTGGCAATAAACATCATTTATTGCCATAATTGTGATGCAATTATAGAGAAATCCAGATTATTAGCCTATTCCCTAAGGTGCCCAAAAACAGCTAAAAGCATCAGAGATCCATCAAACACAGTCAATTGTTTCACTTATGTTTCACTCAACGAAAAACGACTTACCAGTTTTACCTCGTAAGTCGTTCATTTCACCCGTGAGACATACTGGATTCGAACCAGTGACCTCTTGCCTGTCAAGCAAGCGCTCTAAACCAGCTGAGCTAATATCTCAAGTCGGTGCAATATTAGGAATTTTCCGCTTACCCAGCAAATGCCGCGCTACGGCTTTTATTCCTTTTTAGTAACTTGCGCGCCAAAATGTTTGGCTATGAAACGAATTGCTTGCTTATTAACCGCGCTTATCCTTTTAGGTATGATCACTGAAAATCAGGCCCAATCCACCAAGCTGAAGATGAAAACCAGCTTCGGCGATATCACCATCATGTTGTACGACGATACCCCGAGCCACCGCGATAGCATCATCAAACTCGTTAACCAGAAGTTTTACGACGGTCAGCTCTTTCACCGCGTAATCCCGAAATTCATGATCCAAACCGGCGACCCGTTCTCCAAGAACGCACAACCCGGACAAATGCTGGGCGGCGATGTGCCAGGCTATGCCCTCCCGAAAATCCCGGCCGAGATCAAACCCAACCACTACCACAAATATGGCGCCCTCGCAGCTGCCCGTCAGGGTGACGATTTCAACCCGAAATTTAAATCCTCCGGCTCACAGTTCTATATCGTAGTCGGCGAGGTTTTAACGGCCAAGGATCTCGAAACCATGGAGATAACCGGCCGGCATCCGAAATTTACTGCCGAACAGAAGAAAATCTATACCACTATCGGCGGGTTCCCCGATCTGGATATGAAATATACCGTTTACGGCGAGGTAACCAGCGGCATGGACGTGGTGGAAAAAATCTCCAAAGTCCCGTGCGGCCGAGCCAACCGGCCTACTCAGGATGTGAAGATCATCTCAATTGAAGTACAGAAGTAGACAGGAGAACGGAGACCGGAGACCGGAAGAGAAAGGGAGACCGGAAAAAGAAGGGAGACCGGAGACCGGAGAAGAACGGAGACCGAAAAAAAGAAAGATATGATAGAAAAGATAAGACAGTTAACGGCGGAAGTTGAAGCGTTCAACACCGATAACGCAGAGGTTGCAGATGAATTCAGGGTACGCCTGTTCGGTAAAAAAGGCGATATAACCACTCTTTTCGACCAGTTTAAAGAGGTAGCCCCTCAGGACAAGAAAGCCATCGGACGGGAGATCAACGTGCTCCGGGATCTGGCTTTCAATAAGCTGAAAGAGATTCAGGAACGGCTGAAGAAAACCATCAAGGTAGATACTTCAATCGACCTTACCCTCCCCGGCGACCCGATGCCCCTGGGCTCGCGCCACCCGATATCCCTGGTCAGAAACCAGATCAACGACATTTTCAGCCGCCTGGGATTCAATGTCTCCAGCGGTCCGGAAATCGAGGACGACTGGCATGTATTCTCGGCCCTAAACTTCCCGCCGGAACATCCGGCACGCGATATGCAGGATACCTTCTTTATCCAGCGCGATCCGGATATCCTCCTCCGCACACACACCTCATCGGTTCAGGTTCGGGTGATGGAAAAACAAAAACCGCCGATCCGCACCATCTGTCCGGGACGGGTTTTCCGCAACGAAGCCATCTCGGCCCGCTCTCACTGCATATTCCATCAGGTTGAAGGCCTCTACATCGATAAAAATGTTTCGTTTGCCGATCTGAAACAGACTCTCCTGTTCTTCTCGAAAGAAATGTTTGGAAAAGATACACAGATCCGCCTGAGGCCCTCCTTCTTTCCGTTTACCGAACCCTCGGCCGAGATGGATGTCTCCTGCACCCTCTGCGGCGGAAAAGGCTGCAATATGTGCAAACACACCGGCTGGCTCGAAATTCTCGGTTGCGGCATGGTCGACCCGAATGTGCTCGACAGCGTCGGCATCGACAGTCAGGAATTCACCGGATTTGCCTTTGGTATGGGCATCGAACGCATCGCCCTGCTCAAATACGGGATCAAGGATATCAGGTTGCTTTTCGAAAACGACGTACGGTTTTTAAAACAGTTCTCCACCGCTCTGTAATTATGCTCCCGTTGGTCGCTAATTATACTCGCTGCGCTCGCTAATTGTATTCGCCTGCGGCTCATTAATTATGCGCTTCGCGCTAATTGGCATTGATTAACCCTTCGAACGTTCTCTCCCTATCAGTTACAATTATCGACCATAGGGAGCCAATTAGTGAGCGCAGCGAGCATAATTACAATATCCTAACCTCGTACGTCACCCCCACCGCCCCCTTAAGCGTCGCCCCCACTCCACAGTATTTTTCGCTGGAGAGATCCACCGCTTTCTGCAGCTTTTCTGCATCTAGATCTTTGCCGGTGAATTCGAAAATCAGGTGGATCGCCTCGTATTTCATCGGATGCTCCTCAGCAATCGTTCCCTGAACTTTTATTTCGAGTGATTCCACCTCCTGGCGCATCTTCTTCGCCAGCGAAATCACATCCATCCCGGTACATCCGCCCAGCGATGCCATGAGCAACGGTTTGGGCGTTGGCCCCAAATGTTGCCCGCCCGCAGCCGGATTGGCATCCATCATGATACGATACTCATCGATCTGAGCCTCAAAGGCCATTTCACCTTTCCAAACTACCGAAATCTGCTTTTCCATGGTAACAATTTTTATAGATAAACAAGCATCTGAACGAATTGTTAAACATACTTATTAAGCTATATAAATATAACCGGCTTACCGAAAATATATATATTTGCGAATATGAAAAGCATTCCACATGTTCCGATTTGTGACGACTGCATAACAAGGGGTCATTCCATTTTCAAGGACCTGACTCCCGAACAGCTCGATTCTATTCATTTTGGCAAAGGGTGCAGTTTGTACAAAAGAGGTAATATCATTTACCACGAGGGCCATCGTATTAATGGTTTCTATTGCGTTCAGGCCGGGATCATCAAGATCTACAAAACCGGCATCGACGGCAAGGAACAGATCATCCGGTTCGCCAAAACAGGCGATATCATCGGTTTCCGTTCGGTGTTGAGCAAAGAGCTCGCCTGTACCACCGCCAAGGTCATCGAGGATTCGGTACTCTGCTTCATCCCCTCCGAAAACCTCTTTCAGCTGGTCAAGGAAAATGCCGCCTTTTCGATGCTCCTGATGCAACTTACCTGCCATGAGCTGGGCGAAGCAAACAATTTTATTACCGATATAGCCCAGAAAACCGTCAGGGAACGTCTGGCCGAAATTCTTCTCGTGCTGATGGATACCTTCGGACTCGATGACGAAAAGATTCTCCAGATCTCCCTTACCCGCGAGGAACTGGCCAATATGGTTGGCACAGCCACCGAATCGGTCATCCGTTTGCTGAGTGAATTCAAATTGGATAACATCATCGACCTTCACGGCCGCAAAATCAGTTTGCTCGACATACCCAGTCTGCGGAAAATCGCCAATATGTAAAGCCAGATGTTCGACAACCTGGAAATTCTCGATTCGATCCATCTGAATTTCAGTCCTACCGGCCTGTTCATAATGAACCTGACTATCGCGTTCATTATGTTCGGTATCGCACTCGACCTGAACTACAAACAATTTAAGGAGGTCATATCACAGCCTAAGTCTTTGATTGTAGGCCTTATATCCCAATTTGTACTTCTCCCGCTCGTCACTTTCCTATTGGTGAAACTCATCAACCCATCTCCGGCCGTGGCTCTCGGGATGATTCTCGTAGCCGCCTGCCCAGGCGGTATCGTCAGCAATTTCATCTCCTCCCTCGCCAAAGCCAACGTCGCACTTTCGATCACCATGACCGCCTGCTCCACGTTGGCCGCAATCGTCCTTACACCCGCCAATTTTGCCCTCTGGGGATCATTGTACATCAAGTCCTCGCCCCTGCTCCGGCCACTCGAAATTGACCCTTTGCAGATGTTTATGACGGTATTTATCCTGATGGGCATTCCGATCGCTCTCGGAATACTGGTCACCCGCTATTTTCCCCGGACCGCCCATAATCTTCTCAAGCCCATCCGGATTTTTTCATACCTGGCTTTTGTCGGTTTTATCGTGATGGCTTTTGCCAATAATTTCGACCATTTTCTGAATTTCATCCCTCCAGTTTTTGTGATCGTTCTGATTCACAATGGATTAGGATTATTAACCGGATGGGCCTTCGCCAAGGGGCTCAAACGGCCGGGAAAGGACATTCGCGCCATATCGATTGAAACCGGTGTCCAGAACTCCAGTCTGGCTCTCATCCTGATATTCAATCCGAAAATCTTTCCACCGGATCTGGATTTGGGGGGGATGGCATTCATCGCCGCCTGGTGGGGAATCTGGCATATCATCGCAGGATTGATCCTGGCGGGATACTGGTCGAAAAGACCCGTCCCCGAAGGTACCTGATCTTTAAAACCCCTTGTCAATGAAGAAAGTTGAACATTACTCCTTCGGTTACTTTATAACACGCCTCTGGATTGCTTTCACTTTCAGGCATGTGTTCTACCGGCGTGTTGAGATCCGGGGCCGCGAAAAATTCAAAGTCAATGACCCGATTATTTTTGCCCCGAACCACCAGAATGCACTGATGGATGCGCTGGTTTTCGTTTCCACACTCCAACAACAGCCGATCTTTCTGGCCCGGGCGGATATCTTCAATAAAAAATTCATTGTCAGGATATTGAATTTCCTCAAAATGATGCCTGTTTACCGCATCCGCGACGGGTACGAAAATCTACAGAAAAATCAGGAAGTCTTTGACCGCTGTACCGAGATACTGAGCACAGGACACTCCCTGTGCATGTTTCCGGAGGGTAACCACAACGATAAACGCTTTTTCAGGCCCCTGAAGAAAGGACTCGCCCGGATCGCTTTCGAGGTGGAGGATAAATGCGACTTTAAGCTTGGGCTAAAGATTATCGCCACCGGAATCGACTATTCAAGCTATGATAATGTAAGAGGCAGATTAACTGTCAGTTATGCCGATCCAATAACGATCACCGACCTGAAGGATCTGTACCGCGAGGATCCGCAAAAAGCGCTGAAGGAGCTCAACAACCGCATCCGTACACATATCGAGCCGCACATGATCGAAATCCCGTGGGAGGATATTTACGACATGACGATGGATCTGCGCATCATTTACGGCAAACGGTTCCGTAAGCTGAACAACCTGCCCGGCCGGACCCTTTTCAATAAGTTCGAAGGCGACAAAAAGATGATCCGTTTGATTGGCGAACAGCGCGAAACCCAACCTGATGAAATTGCCCAACTTAACGGCGAGGTTGCTGAGTACCGCGAACTTTTGAAAAAACACGATCTTCGTTTTCACATTCCTGAACGCGGTCCGTACAGCCTGCTGAGGTTATTTACCAACACCCTCCTGCTGGCCCTCGGATTCCCGTTACACCTTTATTCGCTGATCAATAACTATCTTCTGTTCCGTATTCCCGGATGGATGTCACGCAACCTCTTCAAAGATCCGCAATTTCGTGCCACCGGAGCTTTCGTGATCACCATGGTAGCCATGATGCCGCTCTTTCACGGACTGCAAACCCTGATCATCGCCCTGATATTCAAGAGCTGGTGGATCTGGGTTCCCTATATGCTCACGCTCCTGCCCTCATCGATTTACATGGTTCATTACATGTTTGAAAACCGCAAATGGCGGGCACGCATACACTACACCCGGATGCTCCGCAAAAAAGATCCGGATGCCCTGAGAATCGTGGAATTGAAGAACAGCATCATGCAGAAGATGGACCGGTTCGCCAACGAACGCTCTCAAGAGCCTGCGCGGTAAGGGACAAGGCCCCGACTTTCGTCGGGGTGACAACGCTCCGAGGGTAATACAGTGAGGCTCGCTCTGGCACCTGTCATCCCGACGAAAGTCGGGATCTCGTGACGCTACTCTGAGTCCGCCATAAGCGCTCTTGCATAGCGCTTATGTATGCGGGGGCTCGCTCCCAAGGGCTTTCGCGGTAAGCGACGGGGCCCCCGCTTTCGCGGGGGTGACAATGCTTACTGCTTCACGACCCGCACGCTCTCCTTTTTACTCCCGTTTGTTACTGAAACGATATACATTCCGGCCGGCAATGCCGATACGTTGAGCTGCGATGAGGGGCCATCGGCCTGCGTACTCGTTTGAACGGTATGGCCGTCGATCGTCATAATGGTGATCGTGGTTTTACCTTCAGTCCACAGGGTTTTCACCGTAAGACGGTCGAGACAGGGGTTCGGATAAACCGATACCGAATGTTCCGTGTTTCCGGCGATGATCTCGTCGATGCCATTGTAACTATCGATTTTAAAGTCCCAGATACCTCTTCCGTAAGTACCGAACCGGGCCGTACGCAAGGCGGGAACATAATCGACTGCCCAGTAGGTTTGCTGTGGGGCGCCAACGCCCGAGAGATCGTACCACTGGCCTTTTGCGGCAATGTAAACCCACGGACCGACCTCGGAGGCGGCGAACAGCAGCGTACCATCTTCGTTGCAGGTCATTTCGAATATCAAACTGTTTTTCATGCCGGTTGACATGGCCGTGAAGTTTTCGCCTCCATCATGTGACACCCATACCGGCGATCCTGAGTAACCGGCGCCGGCCAGGTATATGGTGTTGATGTCCCTGGGCGAAGGAATTATGCTGTTTCCGTAAAAATAGTGACTTCCCGGGCCACGGTCGGTAGACATGGTGTAAGTGGATCCGCGATCGGTAGAGTAAAAGAATCTGCCCTCCGAATTGAGTACATACCGGTAATCTTTATTGATTGGTGAACAGGCCATTGCAGAGATTTTGGCATACGAAACCCCGTTGCTGAAATCTGTAGGTAATTCCGATGAAGTGATTGCTCCGTTCTGATAAGTCAGGTAGAACTGGTGGCAACCGGTTGTTGAGGAGCCTCCGGCAACATAAAGACGGTTCGGGAAATAGGGATCAGCCATGAGTGGCGGCATCCAGAACTGGTTCTTCATGTTCATTTCATCAAACCCAAGTGTGCCGGCCGAATTATTCAGAGAGGCTTGCGGGTAATACATGGCAAATCCGGGATAAACCGTCCACATGCTTGCTCCGTTATCACCCGAAACAATGTGCCCGTAATCCCCGCTTATGGTCTGTTCGAAGCTCAGCAGTCCGTCGCCGGCATTAAAACACTTCTGAAATCCCTGATCCTGCGCACCGGCATAAACCACATTGGTTTTGGTACGGTGCGTGTAAGTCGCATAATACTGGCTGACATTCATCCCTTTGAGGGTAACATTCGTAACCGTATTCAACTGATCATTGGATACAAATGTTCCGCCATCGGTGCTGACAAAAACGAGGTCGGTGCCGTCAGGCTTTTTGAAAAATTCGATCTCCGGAATGTCGGCGTGCAGCTTATGCAGCATATCGTTGTAATACTCTCCCCAGCTGTTTACTTCGGTCCAGTTGACCCCGCCGTTCGTGCTGAAACAAGCATTTATCCCCCCGAAAGCGATCAGGTTGGGAGTCGTGGGAGATGCACCGAAACTGTTCGACATGAAAGGGCCCTGCTCCATGGTGCCCCGATAATTCCAGCTGGTGAAAATATTACCCGTTCCGTAAAAATAGGATGCATTTTCGAGGCGATACATGGCATACAGTTTGGTCACCGATGCCACGGTGCATCCGGCAAGCTGCAGCTGCTGTATTTTATCGTTGGTGAATGACAGGTTAACCGTAGCAATATTTACCAGTTCTGATGAATTTTGCAGACTGTAAACCTTGTTTTGATCGATCAGATAGAGTGAATCGTTTCCGAAACGATTGGTCCAGATATCGGATTTACTGGATCCGGTAATTTTGGCAATACGGCTGAAATTGGTTCCCAGGTCGCTGGATTTGAACAAATACAGATAGCCTGATTTATAGGCCAGCATATACAGGGTTCCGTCGACCTGACTAACTGCCCGTAGCAGGTCATAACCGCTGTAATAGGAGGAGAGTCCGTCGCTGATCTTCCAGGTAACGCCCAGATCATCTGAAAAGTTCATTCTCACCTTTTCATTGGAAGCCAGGATTCGGGTTCCCCCGGCATTGTTCGGAAACGCCCTCAGGAACTGGATGTTGCTGATGCGAAAAGGATCAGAAAGAGAGGTCCAGCCCTCGCCTGACAGTGAACCGGCAAATATCTGTCCTCCGTCAGAAGCAGCATATAAACGGTTATTGGTAAAATCAACGTCAACGCAATGCACGCGACCGGCAAGATTATCGCTGCCTTTTTCGATCCACTGACCGGTAAGCGCTCCATCGGCAATGCTTTCCATCCGTGCCCCTTTGTGCCAGCCGCTTCTGGCTGCCTGTTGGAGTTCGGGCAGTCTGTTCTGATACAACTCCATCCGGGCCTGCTCGTCCATGGTACGCCAGTCGGTACCGGGCGCCGCGCGGTGCATCTGATCGATCCACTCCTGCCTTTTGATTACTTTTTCAGATTTCCCGATGTGATTTTCCACGGGTTGAGGACGGTTGGGTTCCCTCAATAAAAGCCAGCCCGTTAGACCAGCTGCTCCGGCTAAAACTGCCGCAAATACTGCTATTCCCTTATATTTCATGTGTGATGTTGGTTTGTTCAAAACAATTTGGTTTGTGAGGCGCTGCTTATTTTTCCCATGTGCAACCAGGCTTTTTCGGTGGCTTCGCGGCCTCGTGGTGTACGCTTGAGATACCCTTCCTGAATCAGGAAGGGTTCATAAACCTCCTCGATGGTGCCCGGCTCCTCGCCCACCGACACGGCGATGGTGCCTAAACCTACCGGCCCGCCGTTGAACTTGTTGACCAGCGTGTTAAGTATTCGGTTATCCATTTCGTCAAGTCCGTTGGCGTCGATGTTCAGTGCCGCGAGTGCGTGGCGGGTAATTTCGATATCGATACGTCCGTTGCTTTTCACCTGAGCAAAATCACGCACCCGGCGCAGCAAAGCATTCGCGATTCTCGGGGTACCCCGGCTCCTGGAAGCTATCTCAACGGCCGCCTCTTCGGATATGGCCACATTGAGGATGGAAGCCGAACGTTTCACGATATGGTTAAGTACCTCTTTATTATAGTATTCGAGATAGCAGGTGATGCCGAACCTGGCCCGCAGCGGGCTGGTCAGCAAACCCGACCGGGTGGTGGCCCCGATCAGTGTAAATGGGTTCAGGTCGATCTGAATCGAGCGCGCACCCGGGCCCCGGTCGATCATGATATCGATCCGGTAATCTTCCATGGCTGAATAAAGGTACTCTTCCACCACCGGACTCAGCCGGTGAATCTCATCAATGAACAAAACATCACCCTTTTCGAGCGAGGTTAGTAAACCGGCCAGATCCCCGGGCTTGTCGAGAACCGGACCCGAGGTCATCTTCATCCCTACACGGAGCTCCTTCGAAATGATGTGCGAAAGAGTGGTCTTTCCCAGTCCGGGAGGCCCGTGCAGCAATACATGATCGAGTGCTTCACCCCTCATGGAGGCAGCCTGCACAAAAACACGCAGATTGGCTACCACCTTCTCCTGCCCGGCAAAATCGGAAAACTCGACCGGCCTTAACTGCCGTTCTATTTCCTGATCCTCGTCGCGGCCGATCGGATCCTTGAAATCAAAAGGTTCAGACATAAGCTAAATGATTATCCCCAGATTTCGGAACGACTGTATTAACAACTTCATATTGAGCGGTTTGGAAAGATAATCATCCATGCCGTATGACAAACATCGTTCCCGGTCAGCATTAAAAGTATTCGCCGTTAAGGCAATTATTGGGATTCGTAAATTATTCATCTTCTCATAATTCCTGATCTGGCGCGTAGCCTCCAGACCATCCATCACCGGCATCATGATATCCATAATGATGATGCAATATTTGTGTGGGTCAGACTGATACATTTCAATGGCTTCCAATCCGTTTCCGGCAAGTTCAATAAGAAAGCCCAACCTTCGCAGGCTTGACTCCATAAGCCTTTGATTCAGCTTATTGTCCTCAACCAACAGGATAGTCTTATTGCAATTTTCCATAAAAAACACCACACACCTTTGCGTAAATTTAGGGAAAAATTGGCAATCCTGCCTGAACATTTGAACTTTTACACTAAGTTACTGCTGTTTATCATTTTCCAGGTCGACCCGGGTACCGTTGATTTTGACCAGTGCATCGTTGGCATAAACATAAGAAATCACCACGTTACCCTCGGGATCAAACAGCCACCACGTTCTGTCTTTCAGGCCCATTCGGTAAAACTGTTCTTCGCGGATCTTGCCGTTTTCATAATAAAGCTTATGTTTTCCATCGGGCGAACCCTGTACAAAGCCACCTTCAAATTTTAAAATGCCTTCAGGGTAGAATTCTTTCCAGACACCGTCTTTTAATCCGGCTTTGTAATTACCCTGCTCGGTATTGTCACCGGATTGGTAAATCCAGGGACCCTCTTCCAGGCCTTCGATGAACTCCCCTTTTGCAACCACCAGGCCACTTTCATCATATTCCGTCGATAAACCGTCTTCCTTGCCGCGCAGGTAGTTTTCTTCCCTGCGTAATGAACCGTTCTGATAATGCCAGGTCCACAATCCTTCTTCCAGACCTTTCACATAATTCCCGGTTTGCTCCAGCTTGCCGTCAGGATAATAAAATTTCCAGAGACCACTGCGCTTATCCTCTTTATAATTGCCTTCGAGCCTCACCTGACCCCCGGGATAGAAAAACTGCCAGAATTCTTCCTTGATTCCCTTATCATCGGTTACTCCGGCAGAAACCACCTGACCACTGTTGTTATATTCCTCAATCTTTACTTTCGACTTGTCGTCTGAGTATTTCCGGTGGGTTCCAACAGGCATATCCTTGATGAAGCTACCGCTGGCTATCAGGTTTCCCTGACTATCATACTGGTTTTTGATCTCCGCTATGATCTCATCATCCGAAGTGCTTTCCACCGGTTTCCCATTCTCATAAAATATAGATATCAACAATTTCCCGGATTGGTTATACTCCCGGTAATAGCCATTCAAAACGCCGTTTTTGTAATTTTCTTCGATGCGAATGTTGTCATTTTCAAAGTATTCACGCCAGACTCCCTGTTTCAACCCCTTGGAATCGGTTTGATTGATGAACTCCCGGTCGATCAGAAAATCATTGTGATATTTATAAACAATCTGAACAATCCCCCTGATGTATTCGCGACTTAACCCCTGCTTCTTGCCATCTTTGTACCGGGTAATCCTTTCAATCTCACCCTGATTGTTATAATAGGTTGATAAACCTTGTTTTTGATTATCCAGATAGAGTTCTTTGAACAAAACGGCCGACGTTGGAGTTGAATCTTTATTAATTATCTGATATTTAATATGATATCCACTTCTTTTACCATTTAGATAGTTGATTTCATCGGTAATGAAACCCTTTTCATCATAGAACTTCCAGGTTGAATCGAGCTGAAAGTTTCTGCGACTTCCTTCAGATTTGATCTTTCCGTTGATGTGATAGGAGGTCCATTTTCCTTCAGGCTTACCATCTTTGATCATTCCCTCACTGGAAATCTGATTGTTACCGTAATAGAGTTTGTTGTAACCATCCTTGAGATTTTCCTGGCTCATCAGGCCGGGGCTGATCAGAATAAAGAACAGAGCCAATCCGGCTGACCTGACTTTCTTTATTATTATCATATATTCTATTTAAATAAAACTAATGATGATTATGATATCCTGTTAATAGTGTTGATAACTCCGGTATCAAGTTTAAAGCCGATTTATCCGGAACAAAGTAACAACTTATCAACAACAAAAAAATGGAGAAGAAATTAAATTTCAGATGGATATTGATAGTATGAACAGGTTGTTCATTTCATTCAGAAAAAGAGTCCGGGGTTTTGAACTGTGAAAAACCCGGTTGATTAATTTTCGGATCTGATCAAAAATATTTCTTGCTTTTATGATGACAATTTTTATACCGGAGGCAGATGAAAAACCGGCTGTTAATTTTGGCGAAGTTTTCTAACAGATATTAGAACGGGCTGTTAATAACCTTAAATTTGCTCTATTGATTGATTATACGGGGTTTGAAAAAATTGAACAGATTTTGAAGTCTGAAAATGCAGTTCTGATTATCTATTTTTGTGCTGATAATGAGAACTTTTTGATGAATGTTTAAAAATAATGGGTATTGTGGAAAAAAAAATGTTTGAAAAGATCGGTTTGGCATCAGACCATGCCGGTTTTGAGATGAAGGAATTTGTCAAAAAATGGTTAGTCGGTGAGGGTTATGAGGTTATGGATTTTGGATGTTATTCACCCGAAAGCTGCGATTATCCGGATTATGCTCATCCATTGGCTAATGCAGTTTCCAATGAAATATGCAATGTGGGTATCAGTTTGTGCGGATCGGGAAACGGAATCAATATGGTGGTGAACAAGCACGCGAAAATCCGTTCGGCGCTATGCTGGAACCGCGAGATTGCCAGTCTGGCCCGGCTTCATAATGATGCCAATATTCTGGCTCTGCCGGCAAGATTTTTAAATCAGTCTGAAATTCAGATCATTGTAAAGGAGTTTTTGGAGACTGGTTTTGAGGGAGGACGGCATTTGAGAAGAATTCAGAAAATTCCCATTAACGGATAATCCGATATGGTCAGTAAAGCTAAGTTATTCAAAATAAAATCGGAAGAGATTGCGTTTGATCCCGGTCACCGCAAAATCATCAACTTTAATATTGCTCAGTATGATAAGGCCGTAGGAAATGGAAAGGAGTTTTTCAGCGACCTGGAGAATGCGCGCGAACAGGCATCAAAAATCAAGGATTACAGCTTGAATGAGTGGGGTAATTTGCTGACCACTTTTGAAAAGAATGCCCGGAGGAACGGTTGTGAAGTCAGATGGGCAGCCGGCGCCGATGATGTGCTGAGTATTCTGGCAAAGATTATCGATGAGGAAGATGTGAGAACAGTGGTGAAAACCAAATCGATGATTTCGGAGGAGCTGGAAATCAACAAGTTTTTGGAGAAGAATTCAGTAGAGGTATTTGAGACCGACCTGGGCGAATTCATTGTACAGCTGAGCGGTGAAAAACCTTATCACATACTGACGCCGGCCATGCATAAATCGAAGGAGAGCGTGGCGGAACTGTTTAATCAGAAGTTTGACCTGGAGCCCGGCGCAAAACCAGAGGTGATCACGGAGTTTGTACGAAACTTTTTACGTGAGAAATTTACCTCTGCGCAGCTGGGCATTACCGGCGCCAATTTTCTGATAGCCGATACCGGATCGGTTGCACTGACCGAAAACGAGGGTAATGGCATGATGACCATCTCGTGGCCTGAAACCCTGGTGGTCATTGCCGGTATTGAGAAGGTGATTCCTCAGCTGGTTGACCTCGACCTGTTCTGGCCTCTGCTCGCAGTTCATGGTACAGGTCAATATGTTTCAGCGTATAATTCAATCCTTTCCGGACCTGTTCATAAGGCAGAGGGTAACGGTCCGCGCCGCATGGTGGTGATCTTGCTCGATGGTGGCAGAACCCGATTGTACAGCGATCCTGAAATGAAGGAAGCCCTGAAATGTATACGCTGCGGGGCCTGTCTGAATGCCTGCCCGATCTATAAAAACATTGGAGGTTATACTTATCAGACCACTTATACCGGGCCAATCGGATCGGTGATATCGATGTATATGGATGGATCCAGGGATGCGGGATTCCTGAATTTTGCCTCAAGCCTTTGTGGAAAATGCACCGGGGTGTGTCCGGTTAAAGTTCCTTTGCACAAGTTGTTGCTGATTAACAGGAATAAAATTGTCAGAAAAGCAGGCTACCTGGGTACTGAAAAGTTTCTTTTCAGAAATTACCGGAGATTTATGCTTAGGCGCAGCCGGCTCGATTGGATAAGCCCGGGGTTGAAAAACAGGGCCATGTCGACCGTCGGGAAGAGATTATGGGGACCCCGCAGGGAACCGCTGGTCTTTGCCGGCGAGTCGTTTAACAAATCGTTCAAGAGGAAGGAGTTTTAGGATTTCGGTGCCGAGATCCGGTGAAAGAAGGGCCTTAAAAAGAGGTAATACACTGCCAGTCCGGTCAGTCCGCCAATAACATCAGAGAGAAAATCAAAGATGTCGGCCGAACGGTTAACGAATAAAGTGCCCTGAAGGATCTCGATCATCCCTCCGTAAAAAGCGATAATCATCATGGTGAACACGGGCCCCGCCCAGATCAGGTATTTCTTTTTCGCTAAATCGAATTCCGCTCCCAGTATGACAGCCAGCGGAAAATACAGAAATGCATGAACAAACTTATCGAGATGAGGGATGATCATTATGGGGTTTTTCGGAAGGGCACTTCCCGGAATGCCGCAAACAACCATGATCATAACGGCCCAGATGAGACTTGTAAGAAATAACTTTCGTATCATTAACAAGGGAAATACCAATGGACAAATTTAGTGAAAATGTGTCACTTACTTTAATCTGGTTGCGATGAATGGTTTGTATATCCATATTCCGTTTTGCAAGAGTAAGTGTTATTACTGTGATTTTTATTCAGTTACGGATTCTCCTGGCTGGGATGCGTATGTTTCCGCCCTGTTTGATGAAATGGAGTATAGAAATGATTATCTGACAGATAAACAGATCGATACGGTTTATTTCGGTGGGGGTACCCCTACCCTTCTCAGTCCCCGGATATTGGGTTCCATATTGGATCGCGTAAAGAACCGGTATCTGGTTGAAGAGGGTGCCGAAATTACCTTTGAAGCCAATCCCGATGATCTGAACAGGCAATCGCTGCAGGAGTACCGGAGTCTGGGTTTCAACCGGATCAGTATCGGAATACAATCATTTGAAGATGAACATCTTAAACTGATGAACCGGAGGCACAATGCGACCCAGGCTATTGAAGCGGTTCAGCTTGCTGCCGATGCCGGATTTTCACATCTCAGCATCGACCTGATATACGGAATACCCGGAATGACTATCGGGCAGTGGCATCGAAACCTTGAAATTGCAGCAGGATTGCCGGTCGATCATCTCTCTGCCTACCATCTGACCATCGAGCCCGGAACTCCTTTCGGCAGACTCCGGGCTGAGGGAAAGTTTAATGAAATAACTGAGGATCAAAGTGTTGATCAATTCCATAGCTTACTGAACATTCTGGGATCAAATGGTTTTGAACAGTATGAGATTTCCAATTTTGCACGAAATAATGGGTACAGTCGGCACAATACCAAATACTGGACCGGTGAGAGCTATCTCGGACTGGGGCCGTCGGCTCATTCATACAATGGCTCGCAGAGGCACTGGAATCCAATGGACCTGGCTGAATATCTCAACCATGTCAGGCACCGCCGGTTGCCTGAAGGGGAGGAATTGGATCCGGTGATGAAAAGGAATGAATATGTAATGACTCGTTTACGTACCTCAAAAGGGATTGATGAAGCGGATTTTATCAGAAATTTTGGAGAATCCGGATGGGAGGAATTCCTGTCGGCGACCAAAAAGCACCTGCTCCGCGGCGATCTGGTGAGGGAAAACAGCCGTATTCGTTTTAATCGGGAGGCCTGGTTTCATTCCGACGGCATCCTGTCGGATCTGTTTCTGGTTACATAACCATCCGGTACAACCGCATAAAATTGGGGTACTGTTTTTCCTGATAAAGAAAGTACAGATATCCGCCATTAACCATGAGTTTCGAGATAAACGGGAAATCAGGAATGGTGATTTTTCGCTCATACAGTTCCCCGGTTTTCAGGTTGATCTCCCGTAATTCCGATAATCCGTTTTTCATAAATTGGGTATATATCTTGCCGGTGACCCGATCGTTATACAACCTCTTTTGCCAGGTATCGGTCCGGTGAAAACTGAAGGCCGTCGGGGTTTCCAGCGGGAAGCCCCGTGAACCGTAAGTTTCGATGAGACCACCGGTGAAATTGAAAATATAAATGGTATCACGGATGATTTCGAGAGGGCAGAATATGGGCGAATAAAAGGCCATCTTGATGAATCGTTCATCGGAGTTGAACAGATCGAAATTACTGGATCCCTTACCGTTTTTTGTAATGCCGATTCGGTCCCTGAGGGCGTCGACCTTCAGGCGTACTTCGTTGGTGGCTTCTACCCAGAACCGCTGTATGCTGCCGTCGAGGGAGTTATAAAAGTAATACATAAGAGCCTGGTCGTCAAAGGCATATTGTCGCAGAATGACTTTATTCTGATAGATTTCGAGAAACTCCGGAAATGCATCCATGAATTTCTTTTTATCGCAGGGATAAAGCAACCGGATATCCTGGCCGTCGAAATAGAGTTGATAGGCCGTATCGGCAGTGAGGAGGTGCAGATTATTAAAGGGATCGCGGTACAGGTTGACTCCCTGTTTGACTGCTTTTTTCAAAATTCGCTTTCCCATACAATCCATGAGGATGAGGGTTGTTTCGAGGCTCCTTTTTCCCGGATGGCCCAGCAGGAGTACGTGATCATCATAAAAATCATAGTCGGTCACATAAATATCCTGATCTTCTGAAATGGCTATCGCTTTGCGGGTTGCAGTGATTTCGACTTCCGGAATATCGAATCGTGAAGGTTCAATCGAGATTTTAAATCCGGCAGGCTGCGGAGCCGTTATGGTCACATAGCGGCGGGTATAACCGATGCACGAAACAACGACAACTGCGGGAGTTTTGGTGATTTTCAGCTGGAAAGAACCATCTTTTCCGGTTGTGGTGCTCACCAGGGATTCATTCAGATAAATGCTTGCTTTTTCAATGGGAGTATCGGTTGCCAGGTCGAATACCCTGCCCTTCAGCATAAACCCCGTATTCTGCGCCTGCCCCATACAGGCAAACAACATGCAGATAAACATGCCTATCGTCCTATCCATAAAAGAATGTCTTTTCGTGTGTTAATTTATGAAAACGCTTTGGTTCAGGCGCAACATCGGCAGCGATTCTCAGTAGATTCTTGCTAAATTTGACCCAATTAAATGGGAATCCTTTGAATCAGGTTAAAAAGCTTGCTGGCCAGACTATGGTTTACGGATTGGGAAGCATCCTGCCCAGGGTGCTTAATTTCCTGATTCTCACCCGGTTCTACACTTTTGTGTTTGGAACCAGTCCTTATGGCGTGCTGAGTGAATTGTATGCCTGGCTTACCATTGCGCTGGTCATTATCGAGTTCGGGATGGAATCGGGCTTTTTCAGATTTGCCAGGGATAAGGAGAACACCAGCAAGGCTTTTAGCCATGCCATCGGATTTATCACGATTATGGCTCTGCTGTGGATGGTGGCTGTGTATTGCTTTATCGATCCCTTGTCATCAGCCATACATTACGATAATAATCAGAATTATATCATCTGGATGGCCTGGATTGTGGCCATTGACTCTATTGCCCTGGTGCCTTTTGCAAAAATCCGGCAGGATGGAAGACCGCGTCGGTTTGCCTTGCTGAAGATGGCCAATGTGATGATTAACATCGTGTTGGTGCTGATTTTTCTGCTGTTATTCCCATGGTTGATGAAAAGGGGGATTCAACTTCCGGGATGGCTGTATGACCCAAATCTTGGGGTAGGGTATGTGTTTTTATGTAACCTGATAACCAGCGCCCTGCTGTTTTTCCTGCTTATTCCTGAATTACGGAGCTTTAAATGGAAGTTCGACCGGCAGTTCATGGGAAGATTGCTGAAATATTCGGCTCCGCTGGTGATTGTTGGATTGGCAGGCGCGATCAATGATTCGGGCGACAAGATATTTGTAAAAATACTGACCGGTAACCTCGATCAGGTGGGTATTTATTCGGCCAACTACCGGATTGCCGTGCTCATGACCCTGTTCATTCAGATGTTTCGGTATGCTTTTGAGCCATTCCTCTTTAAGGTTTCAAAAGACAAAAATTCGGGGGAGACCTATGCCCTCGTGATGAAGTATTTTGTGATCACCGGATTGTTGTTATTCCTGGCCACTGCATTGAACATCGATATTTTTACGGTTACCCTGCTGGATAACAAGGCTTTCTGGGTTGGGCAGCCGGTGGTTCCGCTTGTTTTGCTCGGAAATTTCTTTCTCGGGGTTTATTATAACCTGTCGGTTTGGTACAAGGTCAGGGACCTCACGCGTTATGCTGCCATCATGGCAACTGTCGGGGCTTTGGTGACCATCGCGCTGAACTGGATATTAGTTCCGAAAATCGGATATATGGGAGCCGCCTGGGCCACTCTTGCCTGTTACACCACCATGATGGTTATCTCCTATTTCTGGGGACGAAAAATCTATCCGATTCCTTATGAAACCGGACTTTTGGTTGCCTGGACCATTCTGGCTATGATCCTGTATGCATTATCGGTCCTTATCAAACCGGATAATTTCTTCATCAGGCTGATCTGGGATGGGCTGTTGCTGCTGGTTTTTGTGGTGGTTGTTGGTTTAAAGGAGAAAGAAACGGTAAAATCGATCTATAGTCAGATCCGGAATCGGGTCAGAAAATAACTGTTAATAAATGAACGTTTTATGAAGGTGAAAATTGTCAATCATTCGAAGCATGAACTTCCGGCGTACAGTACAGCATTGTCGGCAGGCATGGACCTGAGGGCCAACCTGGATGCACCTGTGATAATGAAACATCTCGAAAGGAAACTGATCCCGACGGGACTGTTTATCGAGCTTCCGCAGGGTTTTGAGGCGCAGATCCGTCCACGTAGCGGAATGACCCTGAAAAAGGGGGTTACCGTGCTGAATTCGCCCGGAACGATTGATGCCGATTACCGGGGTGAGATCGGGATTATCCTGATAAACCTTTCGGGCGGGGATGTTGTCATAGAAGACGGGGAGCGGGTGTGTCAGATGATTATCAGCCGGCATGAAACGATTTCCTGGGATGCTGTGGAGGTGCTCGGGGAGACGGTGAGGGGAGCCGGGGGATTCGGGCACACAGGCAACAAGTAGGGCAAAGGGCAGAGGGCAAAAGTAAGGCAGAAGGCAAAAGGCAAAAGTGAGGGAATAAGTGATAAGTTATAAGTAATAAGGGGGTTGGATGATGGAGAGGATGATGAAGTCCGGACTGCGGTTCGGGAGAATAAATAGGTGGGCCGGGATGGCGGCTGTTGCAGTGGCGCTGGGTACCGGGGGGGCTGTTCAGGCGCAGGTTGCGGTATTGCCTGCCGCCGATACAACTATGAAAGCCAGCGATCAGTACAAATATTACTTTTCGCAGGGATTGCGTTCAAAAATGCTTGGAAATCAGGATGAAGCGATCGGATATTTTCAGAGATGCCTCGACTTTTCCCAGAATTCAGCATCTGCGTTTTATGAATTGGGAGTTCTCTATTCTGCAAAAAAAGACTATTCGGCGGCGACCGGATATGCCCGCAATGCCTGGAAAAAGGATCCTGCAAACAAATGGTACGGTTTGTTGCTGATTGAAAACCTGGCGGCTCAGGGAAAGCATATCGAATGTGTTCCTGTATATCGCGAATTACAGAAGATAGAGCCCGGTTCAGAGTCTTTTCTGGTTGGCGAAATCGAAATGCTGATTCTGGCCAAACAGGAGAAGGAGGCATTGAAACGTTTGAACAAACTGTCCGGCGATGAGGAGATCGCCAAGTGGGCCACCGTTCGGAAAAAGGATATTTATTTATCTCTCAATCAATTTGATAAGGGCGCTGATGTGCTGCTCGCCTGGTTGAAAAAGCATCCCGAAGATTATGAAATCAGGGGTATCCTCGCGGAGGCTTATGTATCCAATAAAATGAAGGATAAAGCTGCCGCACAGTACGAAATACTGAGAACACAGAATCCGGATAATCCGGCAGTCAACTTCTCACTCGGGCAGTTTTATTTTCAGAACGGAGACAAGAAAGCCTCATTAACCGAATTTCTGAAGGGATTTAAATCTCCGGATGTTAACCCGGCGATCAAGATTGAAATAATCAAATCATTTATATCGTCACAGAATCAGCTGGATACGCTTGATGCGAACGTGGTAAAACTGATTGAAGAGATGTACCTGGTGGACAAGGGAGAAGTTCAGGTGGATATCCTTTATGCCAATTATCTCTATTCGGTGGAAAGGATGGATGAGGCGGAGCCCATTTACCGTGAACTGATCGTCAAGGATCCGGGCAATTTTATTATTTGGCAGAATCTCCTGTTTATTCTGAATCAAAAACGGGTATACAAAGACATTATTAGCATCAGTGACAGTGCATTAACCTATTTCCCGGGTCAGGGACTGTTTTATCTGTTTAAGGGAATGGCTGAGATCGAAGAAAAAAACTATCCGGTTGCCATTTCTGTTTTGAACAAAGGGCTGGGTCAGCCCGAACAAAATGCGGAGGTGATCAAGCAGTTCTACCTGTCGCTGGCGGAGGCCCTGTACCGGAGCGGCAATTCTGTAGAAGCCTTTAAAAACTATGATCAGATGCTGGTTCTGGAGCCCGACAATGTATTGGTTCTGAATAATTACAGTTATTATCTTTCGCTGGACGGGCAAAATCTGGATAAAGCACTGGAAATGATCAGCAAATGTGTGAAACTCGAAAAAGATAATCCGACCTATCTGGATACCTATGCCTGGGTGCTCTACCAGATGAAGGAGTATACCAAAGCATTGGAACCGATGGCCAGAGCGATCGGGCTGACTCCGGATCCGAGTGGGGAAGTGCTTGAACATTATGGAGATATCCTGTTCCGGAATGGCAGGGTTGAGGAGGCCAGGAAAGCCTGGATCTCGGCAAAGGATAAAAAAGAAGTATCGGATCAGATCGATGATAAAATTAAAAACGGATTGAATTAAAAATGATCACCAGGATAAAATATATTGGGTTCACAGGCTTGATTTTCATTGCGCTGATTGCCTTAAACGGATGTCATGTGATGAAAAAATCGGTCGTTGGCGGGAAAACGGTATCGGAAGATGAAAACATGGTCAGAAAGGTGATCGCTACGCAGCCTGAATGGAGATTCATGGAAATCCGCATGTCAGGGAAAGCTATTGATGACGAGGAAAAATTTGGTTTTATCGGAACGGTCAGGCTTGATAAAGGCAAGCAGATTTTTATTATTCTCCGTTCCACGATTGGCATCGAGGTTGCCAGGCTGTATGCCAACCGGGACAGCGTCTGGATACAATCGAAAGTATTGGGGATGAAGGAAAAAGGCGACTGGAAATTCATGACGGCTAAAATCGGATATCCTTTGGATTTTAATGTCATGCAGGGTATCCTGACGCAAACCTTATTTTCATCAAAGGGAGATCTGTTATCTGAATTAATGGAGAATCTGGTGGTAAAAAATGAAGAAAACGCGCTGCTTCTGACTTCTGACAATAATAAAGACGGATTAAAATATTTAATTGATTTTTCAGTGGATCCGGCCAGATATATTATTCAGGATTTTAAAATCAGGGATATCAGGGGTCAGTGGCTTGCCGGAGTTAAATATCAATACAATAAAGAAAACCAGATCAAGAAGATAGATGTAAAAGGCCTTGATTCGGAGAGTAATTTTTCTGTGGAGATGAATATTGTAAAGATGGAAATCAAAGATAATATTGAAATTAATTTCACTAAATTTTGATGAATAAAAAGGCACTTATCGGCATATTTCTTGGAGCAATAATTACCATCGGCGGCTATTGCCAGGATATTGACCAATTGCGTTCGCAACGCGAAAAAAGTTTGTCGGAAATCAGTAAGACAGAGGAATTGCTGAAGAAAACCCGGGCAATCAAGGATAATGAACTTCAACATCTGAACCTGACGAAGAATAAAATAAAGGAGCGTAATAAGGTAATCAGCGGGATCAGCAATGAAATTACAATTCTCGACCAGCAGATAAAGGGCAATGAAACCACTATAGGTACCTTGAAGACGGAAATTGAAAAATTAAAAGAGGATTACGGTAAAGTAATTTACAAATCCTATTTAAACAGAAATTCCTATCATCAATCACAATATATTTTTGCTGCCTCTGATTTCAACCAGGCTTATAAACGGTTAAAATATATGCAGCAATATACCCGGTTTCGTAAAGCCCAGGCTGAGAAAATTGAGCATAAAACATACGAATTAAAAGAAATTAATGCGAAACAGGAAGAGAATAAAAATCAACGAAACGAACTACTCGTATCGGAACAGCGTGAAAAGGCCAAATTAAATAACGATAAAAAGGAACAGGAACAATCGGTAAAGGATCTGACTAAGCAGGAAAAGAAAGTCAAGAAGGAGCTCGATTCACAGAAAGCCAATTTTAGAATGATCGAAAAGTCAATTGAGAAAGCGATTGCTGCAGCTACCGGAAGTGAACGGAGCAGTGGAGGAATGCGCATGACTCCTGAAGAGAAAATTGTTTCGAATGAGTTCAGTAAAAACAGGGGCAGATTGCCATGGCCGGTATCCCATGGTGTTGTTTCGATGGGTTTTGGCAAGCAGGAAGTATCGGGGCAGAGAAACGTGGTATTTGATAATAACGGGATCAACATCGTTACGCAGAACAATGCAGTTGTTCTTTCTGTTTTTGAAGGGGTAGTGGCTGCGATTTCGGTTATGCCTGGTGGTAACTTATTGGTTTTGATCAAGCATGGTGAATATTTTTCAGCATACCTTAATATCAGTGACCTGAAGATCAAGGTTGGAGATCATGTTAAGATCAAACAGGAGATCGGCCGCGCAACTCACAACGGGAAAGATGGTAATCCCGAATTTAATTTCCAGATATGGAAGGGAATGGTTAAGCAGGATCCGGAAAATTGGCTGTCAAAATGAGTTACAAAATAGATTTATCTGAAGATGAAATTATTGAGCGTAAACTGCATCTTTTCATCAATAAATATTACCGGATAAAATTTTATCAGGGTTTATTGATTACCCTTTCAGCCAGCCTGATTATCATTTTTTGTCTGTTAAGTTTCGGAAATACAGAACTGGCCGGCAAAAGCATCATCAATTTGGTAAAAATCATTGGAGCGGCAGTGTGGCTGGCTGTTCTGGCCATGACTATCCTGAAACCCCTTGCCCAGCGACTGGGGATTATCAAGGGACTGAATTTTAAAGATGCCAGCAGGATCATCAGCCAGAAACACCAATCCATAGAGGACCGGATCATCAATGTTATTGAGCTGACCCGGGAAAAGGCTGGTAAGGACAATGCTCTGTATGATTATGCCATTGCGCAGAAAACCGATCATATCCGGGACTTTAATTTTAATGAAGCGATATCGGTAAAAAAGCTGGGTTCCTTTCTTTTCCGTCTGGCGGTCATTGTGGCGCTTTGTGCCATTACTGTAATATTTTGGCCCGGTTTTGTAAAAAAGGGTATCGGGCAGATGTGGTCGGGAACCCGGCAGATAGCAGAATTAAATAAAACCGGATTTGTCATTTTGAACGATTCGCTGAAAGTTGAATCGGGTAAAGATTTTTTGCTGAGGTTTAAAATAGTTTCCGTGATTCCGGCTGAACAGGTAATTATCAAAATGGGTGCCTCCGAAGAAAAGGCAGGTAAGGTGAAGGATGGTTATGAATTCCTGTTTAAAGCGGTCAATTCTGCCGTTTTCTTTCGTTTGAGCTGCGACGGGTCGGATTCGGAGGAATATGAGCTTAAAACGCTTAACAGGCCCGAAATTGCGAGCCTGCAACTGAAAGTAATACCGCCTTCGTATACCGGGATTGAAAGTATGGTTATTGATGGGGACGGAAATGCAGAGGTCCCTTCAGGCTCTACGGTGATCTGGAATATAAAAACCGTTCATACGGATGAGCTTATTTGGAGTGATATTCAGGATTCGTTGCCATTAAAAGGAAACGGAAATAACTGGAAGACGGAAAAGAGAATTGTAAAACCGCTGGATTATGAATTGATCAGTCGGAATGCCAATGGATTATCCAATAATTATATATACCGGATAACACTGGTATCGGATTTATATCCGACCATTGATATTGCCGACAGCCGCGATAGTACCATTTCAAAAGAGGTTTATATTCAGGGAGTTATTCAGGATGATTACGGTTTTTCAAAACTTGAAATAGTGGAAAGCAGATCTGGCAGGGAGCAAGCGAAAGTAATTAAAATAAACGCAAACAATATTTATGAAAGTTTTTATTACTCCATAATTCCTGACAGCATTAATACGGAATATTTTTTCAGGGTATGGGATAATGACCGGGTGGCGGGACCAAAATTCACCGAGAGCCGGAAAATAGTATTGAAAACAAGATCAAAAATCGAACTTGAAAATTTAAATAACAAGCTGGTTGATAGTATCAAAACCAATATGCAGGATGGAATGGATGCTATTGAAAAAATGGAAAAGAAAATCAGCGAGTTTAAGATCGATCAGGTGGCCGGTGAATTAAAGCCCTGGGAAATTCAGGAAAAATTGAAGGAGCTTACCGGGCTTAAGGAACAGGTAATTGATTTTTTAAATAATATTAACAACATTGATAAAGAATTTACTGAAAATGAAAATATTTTAAATCAGGATGATGAATTAAATAAAAAAGCCAGAGAAATTCAGGAGTTAATGCAAAGTCTGATGGATGATGAATTGAAGGATTTATTGAAACAATTTGAGGAATTGTCGAAAGAATTTAATTCGAAGATGGCTGACGAGTTGACTGAAAAAATGGCGCTTAACCTGGATAAGCTCAAGGAACAGATGGAGATGAGCCTTGAATTATTAAAGAAATATGATCTGGAGAAGGAATTATTGAAACAGGCAGAACAGCTGAATCAAATGGCTGATAGTCTGCAGAAGGATAAAAACCAGGAGGAAGGATCAGGGAATAAACTTAAAGAAGAGTTTAAGAAGTGGGAAGAACAATATAAGAAGAACCTCGAACAGGATCAACAATTTAAAAAGCCAATGGGTTTAAAGGATCTTGAAAATGAGAGGGATGAAGTGCGAAAGGCAGCTGAGGATCTAAATAAAAAGGAGTCGGGGAAGGAGGTTGAGAACCGTAAATCACGTGCCGCCAAAGGATTAAAAAACCTGTCGAAAAAGATGAATGAGATGATGGGAGCAATGAGTGGGGGAGGTGAGTCTGTCGATCTGGAAGATCTTAGGCAAATCAGAAATTCATTGAACGATTTTAGTAAAAAGCAGGAGGAGTTGAACGGGCGTATATCAAATATTATGATTGCCAATCCGGCCTTTACTTCGGTCATAAAAGAGCAGAAAGTATTGGAAGCTAAGTTTATAAGCATTCGTGACAGTTTAAATAGTTTGGGATATAAGCAACCGGTTATTGCAAAAATGACGGGAGATGAATTGTTCCACGTGGAAACATCACTAAAGAATCTGTTTGATAAATTTGAAGATAAACAAGTGAGTGTGGTGAGGATCGAACAGAACCGCATCATGTCGGAAATCAACAGTATAGCGGTAAAACTGGATGAATTGATCAAGAGTCTGGAGAATGTGAAAGGAGGAGGAAAGGGGGGTGAAAGCGAATTTAGTGACCGTAAAAAGAAGAATGAGGGAGAACAGTCGGGCTCTGAAAAGATGGGTGAAGCCAAATCGAAGCAGGAATCGTTAAAAGAGCAGTTAAAGAGCTCTATTCAGAAGATGAAATCGGGCCAAGGTGGTAAAAAGGAGCGGGGAGAGATGGGGAAAATGCTTGCCGAACGTGAAATGATGCGTAAGGCTTTTGAAAAAATGCTGCAGGAGGGAGGCTTGGGAACTGACGCCAAACAGAAGGCAAATGAGGCGTTAAAAATGATGGAGGATGTTGAAAAGGACATCATATACAACCGGTTAAATGAGAAGACTCTCGATAAGGATAATCTGATTACAACCCGTTTGCTCGAAGCGGAAAATGCGGAAAAGGAGAGAGAAAATGAAAACAGGAGAGAATCTAAAGAGTTCAAAGGTACCTTTGCGCCCAATAAGCTGGAATTGAATAAAGCGACAGAACAGAACAAAGCGCTGGAACAAATGATAAAATACAATGAATTAAAATTGAAAAGATTTTATCAGGAGAAATACCAGAATTATATTGAATCGACAAAAAAATAAATATGTCAGTACATTATCTGGAAGAGGACCGGAAGGCGGGAGGCTTTAACCGGACGGCAACAAAAAACTGGTTGCATGAGGTGATCAGGCTCGAGGGGAAAAAGCCGGGTGTCATCAGCTACATTTTTTGCAGTGATGAATATCTGGTGAACATCAATATGCAATTTTTGAAGCATGATTATTTCACGGATGTCATTTCATTCGATTATACTGAAAATGGAATTATCAGTGGTGACATCATGATCAGCATTGACCGTGTTAAGGAAAATGCGGGAAATTTGGGTATTCCTTATCCGGATGAGCTCAAAAGGATCATGGTGCATGGATTGCTGCATTTGATTGGATATGACGATAGTACAGAGGAATTACGGGCAAATATGAGTGCCAGGGAAGATTTATACCTGGGGATGGTCGGGAAAGAAGTCAAATAATCAAAGGAAATCGAGATATGCTGAAGGAATATGACGTGATTGTGGTGGGTGCCGGACATGCCGGCTGTGAAGCTGCGTCGGCCTCGGCAAACATGGGTTCGAAAACTTTGCTGATCACGATGGACATGAACCGGATGGCGTTCATGTCGTGCAACCCGGCGATGGGGGGAATAGCAAAAGGACAAATCGTAAGGGAGATCGATGCGTTGGGCGGGCAAGCAGGATTGGTGACCGATTCTTCGATGATTCAGTTCAGAATGCTCAACAAAAGCAAGGGCCCGGCTATGTGGAGTCCGAGGGCTCAGTGCGACCGGGTTCAATTCGGTATTGAATGGCGAAAACGGATGGAGGCGATTCCCCTGTTGGATTTCTGGCAGGATACCGTAAAGGAGATTATCATCAAAGAGGGAAAAGTAACCGGAGTGGAAACCGAACTCGGAGTGATTTTCAGATCGAAGAGTGTGATCCTCACCAACGGCACTTTTTTGAACGGGATGATGCATGTGGGGAAACGACGAAAGAGGGGAGGCAGGGCCTCTGAACCCGGTGTATATGGTTTGTCGGAGAAAATGAATGAGCTGGGATTCAAAACCGGAAGGATGAAGACCGGCACTCCTGCGCGGCTGGATGGGCGATCGATAGATTTCAAAAAGTTAGGGGAACAGCCTGGTGATGAATGGGTGGTTCCGTTCAGTTATCTGAATCCGGCCCGGAAAGCCATTGGCTCCATGTCGTGTTATATTGCCTGGACCACGCCCGAGGTGCATGAAATTCTGAAAACCGGTTTTGACGATTCCCCGATGTTTGACGGAACCATTACAGGAGTAGGGCCCCGTTACTGTCCGAGTATTGAGTCGAAGCTCATCACCTTTGCTGAAAAAGAGAAACACCAGTTGTTTGTGGAGCCTGAAGGCAGGGATTCCGTTGAGTATTATCTCAATGGATTCTCCTCATCACTTCCCTGGGAGGTACAGCTGAGCGCTTTAAGAAAGATCAGGGGATTTGAGAAAATTGAGATGTTCCGTCCGGGTTATGCTATTGAATATGATTATTTTGATCCCACACAGCTAAAATCCACTTTAGAAACGAAGTTGGTGGAAGGATTATACTTTGCCGGTCAAATAAATGGCACCACAGGTTATGAGGAGGCTGGTGCGCAGGGTTTGGTTGCCGGAATCAATGCCAGTTTAAAGGTGCGGGAAAAACCGGAATTTTTATTGAACCGGGATCAGGCCTATATCGGAGTTTTAATCGATGACCTGGTTACCAAGGGGGTGGATGAACCTTACCGTATGTTTACTTCGAGGGCCGAATACCGGATACTTCTCAGGCAGGATAATGCCGATGAAAGGCTCACTAAGCTTGCTTTTGATATGGGTTTAGCTAAGGAAGAGCGACTCGGAGTTTTGGAGAAGAAGCAATCGGGCACCCGAAGAATGATCAGTTTTCTGGAAAGTACGGCTGTCACTCCGGAAGAAATCAATCCCCGTCTCGGGGAGCTCGGATCTGCTCCGATCAAACAAAAGACCAGGATTCGGGAGCTGATTGCCAGGCCTCAGGTTACTATCCCGAACCTGATTGAAACCATTGAAGAATTGAAATTATTGATAGAGGAATTCACAGAATGGCAATCGGAGATTATCGAAGGAACCGAGATCCTGATTAAATACAGTGGCTATATCGAGCGGGAAAAGTTGATTGCCGGCAAGATTAAAAGGCTCGACTATCTGGTCATTCCAGAATGGATAAAGTATGATGAGATAAAGGGTTTGACGATGGAAGCTCGACAAAAACTTTCACAGATCAAGCCTGGTACTATTGCTCAGGCCAGTAGAATTTCGGGCGTGAGTCCGGCAGATATCAGCGTGTTGCTTGTTATGCTCGGCCGATAAATTTTGTTCCACGTGGAACATTAAGCAAATATTTCAGAAACGAGTTTTAATTGTACGAATAATCAGTACTTTAGATTATGAAACTTCAACACATGAAGGGATGGTTTGCTGATTTTGAACGGCAAAACTTCTACTACGGAGAGATGACTATAACCGGAGACCGGATTACCGGAATAAAGGAAACCGGAGAGAAAAGAGTCGGCTGGAATGACAGAAAACTGGCAGTTCCATTGATTTTACCGGGATTGGTTGATGCACACGTTCACATCGAGAGCTCTATGTTGATGCCCTCAAGTTTTGCGCGGCAGGCTGTGCGGTTCGGGACCGTTGCAACTGTATCGGACCCGCATGAAATTGCCAATGTACTGGGATTGGACGGAATTGATCTGATGATCAGGGATGCGGAAAAGGCGTGCATCAAAATCAATTTCACTGCGCCTTCGGGGGTTCCGGCTACTTCTTTGGAAACAGCAGGAGCCGAGCTGAAAGCAGAAAATCTGGAAAATCTATTTGCAGATAACCGGGTGGTCGCACTCGGTGAAATGATGAATTACCCCGGAGTTTTATGGGATGATCAGGAAGTTCTGGCTAAAATTAATCTGGCAAAACGGTATGGAAAACCGGTTGATGGTCATGCCCCGGGAGTGACCGGGACAGATCTTGATAAATATATCGGAGCCGGAATCACCACCGATCATGAATGTTCTACTGAATCTGAAGCTGAAGAAAAGATTTTAAAGGGGATGAAAGTGCTCATCCGGGAGGGTAGCTCGGCCAGGAATTTCGGAAACCTGTACCGGTTGATCGACAAATATCCGGATCGGGTGATGCTCTGTACCGATGATTTTCATCCTGACGACCTGATGAATGGTCATCTCGACAGGCTGATCAGAAGGGGAGTTGACCTGGGAATTAATTTTTTCAACATTTACCGGGCGGCCAGTTTGAATCCGATCATTCATTACAAATTGGATACCGGCATGCTCCGGCCCGGCGGTCCGGCAGATTTTATCATCGCCGGCGGGGCAGATCCATTTCAGGTGACTGCAACCTATATCAATGGCAAGCCGGTTTTCAGGGAAGGAGAGGTTGAAGCGGAAAAAACGGAGGTTGTTCCGCTGAATGCCTTCCATGCAAAGCCGATCAAAAGCGCTGATCTGGAAATCAGGGGAACAGAGGGGCTATACCGGGTGATCCAGGCGTATGACGGTGAGCTTTTAACCGACTCAAAAACCATTTATCTGACTGCAAATGATGGAGTTGTGCAAAATAGTATTGACGAAGATGTGTTAAAAATCGTTGTTTTGAACCGATATACTGATGCCCGACCGGCTTTGGGCTGGATTTCGGGGTTCGGACTGAAAACCGGGGCACTGGCATCGAGTATTGCGCACGATAGTCACAACATTATTGCCGTTGGAACCTCCGATGAAGAGATTGCAGCTGCCATCAACCAGATCATCTGTCACACCGGTGGCATCGTGGCCACTGAACTGGGAGCATCTGAGATTCTGCCATTGCCGGTAGCCGGTTTAATGAGTATGGATGATGCCGAAAAGGTTGGAGCCCGGTATGCAGAGATATCAGAATGGGTGAAAAAAATGGGATCTCCGCTGAAAGCTCCGTTCATGGCACTTTCGTTCATGGCTTTGCTGGTCATTCCGCACCTGAAAATCGGTGACCGGGGACTATTCAACTGCGATACTTTTTCATTTACCGAACTGAAAGCTGATTAATGGCCACCCGCTTTGAACCATTCAGTGCCCCGGAATACCTGCTCGAACAGGTGCGGTCGCTGCCCGAAAAACCGGGTATCTATCAGTTTATCAATGAGGAAGGCACGATAATTTACATTGGGAAAGCTAAAAATCTGAAGAGGAGAGTTTCCTCCTATTTTCAAAAAACTCCTGATAATGCCAAGCTCGCCGTGCTCGTCAGGAAAGTCAGGAGCCTCAATCATGTGATTGTAGATACTGAGAATGATGCCTTACTGCTTGAAAATAATCTCATTAAGAGGCACTTACCCCGATACAATGTTCTGCTGAAAGACGATAAAACCTATCCCTGGATCTGCATTTCCAATGAGCCGTTTCCGAAGGTCTTTACCACACGGAAAGTGATCAGGGACGGATCGAAATATTTCGGGCCCTATACCTCCGGAAGGATCTGGAAAAATTTGATCGATCTTTTCCGGAGCCTGTATAAGATCCGGACCTGCAATCTGAATCTCAGTCAGGAGAACATCAAGGCTGGAAAATACAAGGTTTGTCTGGAATATCATCTTGGTAACTGCCTGGGGCCATGCGTTGGTTTGCAGGAGGAACCGGATTACCTGAATCAGATCGATCAGATTGGTAAAATTCTGAAAGGCAATACCCAGGGGGTTATCCGTTTGTTGACGGAGGAGATGCACCGTTTTGCCGGAGATTATCAATTTGAAGAAGCGGCCGTGATCAAGGGAAAAATCTCAGCGCTCGAACAGTTCCAGAGTAAATCGACCGTTGCCAACACCAATATCAAGCATGTGGATGTGTTCTCGATTGTGGCCGATGAACGGGCGGGGTACATCAATTTCATGAAAGTGGTTGACGGGGCGCTGGTTCAGACCCACTCGATGGAACTGAAAAAACGGCTGGATGAAACTGACGTGGAACTTTTGCAGCTCGGAATTATCGAGATGCGCGAACGTATTCAGAGTGATGCCCCGGAAATTATTGTTCCGTTTGCACTCGATTATCCGCTTGAAAATCTCCTCATTACGGTTCCGCAAAAAGGGGATAAAAAGGCCCTTCTGGATCTGTCGAACCGAAATGCCAGATATTTCAAGCTCGACAGGCAGAAGCAGCAGGTCAAGCATGTCAATCTATCGGGGGTGACACGTAAACTTGCTACTTTGCAGAAGGATCTCCGGCTCAGCGATTTACCTGTTCATATTGAGTGTTTCGACAACTCCAACATTCAGGGAACCAATCCCGTAGCCTCCTGCGTTGTATTCAAAAATGCCGTTCCGAGCAAAAATGATTACCGGCATTTCAACATTAAAACCGTGAGCGGTCCCGATGATTTTGCCTCCATGGAGGAGGTGGTGTACCGGAGATACAAGCGGATGCTCGAGGAGGAACAAAGTTTGCCGCAGCTGATCATCGTTGACGGAGGAAAGGGGCAGCTAAGTTCTGCCATGAAGAGTATTGAAAAACTGGATCTCCGGCATAAAGTGGCGGTGATCGGGATTGCCAAACGCCTCGAAGAGATCTATTTTCCGGAGGATTCGGTGCCACTCTATCTGGATAAAAAATCAGAAAGTTTGCGACTTATCCAGCAAATGAGAGATGAGGCCCACCGTTTCGGAATCGGTCACCATCGGCGGCGCCGGGAGAAATCGATGGCGGTATCTGAATTAGATCAGATTAGCGGGATCGGTGAACAAACCCGGATCAAACTACTCACTCATTTTGAATCAGTTGATGTTTTGAAAACAGCCGGATTTGAGCAGATAGCTGAAGTTGTTGGACCGGCAAAAGCCGGGATCATCACCGGGTATTTTAAAAAAACCGCGGAATAGCGCTACTTTTGCAGGGTATGAATGATTCATTTCTGAAACCGCTGATTAGATCTGTTCCTGAAACCGACTGGGTGGTTGTCGTAATCATTATTGCAACAGCACTTTATGTGATCAACCGCATTCTATTCCCCAGATATCATGCCCGGGATATCGCATGCCTTTTCAATCGGTATGAAGCCACCAAGCTGATCGGGGAAAAGAACGTCATGATTGCCAGGAGTGGCCTTATCCTGAACATCGTTCCGATTTTTTGTATAGCGATGCTGGTTCTTCAGCAAATGGGGCAGTTTGGTCCGAAAATTTTATTTGAAAGGCCTGCCTATCATTATTTAATGGCACTTGTAACCGTACTGGGCTATTTTGGGGGGAGGGTACTGATGGTTTATCTTTTCGGGATTGCCATTGATCAACGGGAGATTACCCTGCGTTTTAATCAGGTATGGTTGTTGCAGTTTGAAAATCTGGGCACCTTCATTCTGATACCCACACTGGTTCTGCCCTATCTTTTTGGGAGTGTCAGGATTGCTATCCTGTTCATTCTCTGGATGATGATTCTGGCATGGACACTGTATACCATTTTCCGGGAGCTGGAAATATTGAAAACTTACCGTGTTTCCATATTTTATATGTTTTTGTACCTTTGTACCCTTGAAATTCTTCCTTTGTGGTGGGCAATAAAGTCCATAACGGAAGGATGGTGAGAACAAATTTTTTCTATATCAACTAAAGTCATAAAAACTTGAAGATTAAGAGAATACTAATCTCCCAACCGCAACCTACCACTGAAAAATCACCCTATTTCGAGGTTAGTGATAAATACAAGGTAGCACTGGATTTTTTTCAGTTTATCCGTGTTGAAGGAGTATCGTCAAAGGAATTCAGGGCAAGCAGGGTCAATATTCTGGAGCATACTGCCGTGATTTTCAACAGTCGTATCGCCATTGACCATTTTTTCCGGATTTGTGAAGAGCTGCGGATTGCGGTTCCCGATACGATGAAATATTTCTGTACATCAGAATCGATTGCGGTTTATCTGCAGAAGTATATCGTTTACCGGAAGCGAAAAATCTTTTTTGGTTTGAAAAACATTGAAGATTTGCTGGATATCCTGGTTAAACACAAGGAGGAGAAATTTTTGGTTCCGACTTCTTCGGTGCATAACGATGATATTCCGGTACTGCTTTCGCTGCATAATTTGACCTTTACCAAGTCGGTTTTTTATAAAACTTTGAGTTCAGAGTTGTCACACCTGAATCTGAAGGAATTTGACATGCTTGTTTTCTATAGCCCGGCAGGTATTGACTCTCTGTTTGTCAACTTCCCGAATTTCATTCAGGATGAGACTCTTATCGGAACTTTCGGTCCGAATACGGCAAAAGCTGCTGAAAAGGCCGGTTTACGGATCGACCTCAGGGTTCCTTCGCCGGAATTTCCTTCGATGACGATGGCTTTGGATAAGTTCCTGGGCGATCTGTCGAAGAAATCTGCAAAATAATTTCATGGACCTCTCTTTCCCGAAGAAAGAACACCTTTGCCTGAAGCGGAGGTTTGATGCTTTAATAGCGCAGGGGAAGAGTTTCTTTATCTATCCTTTCCGCGTGATTTACCTCGTACAGGATGCGGAACCCGGTACTGTGCCGGTGCAGGTTGCGATATCGGTAAAAAAAAAGCAGTTTAAACATGCCGTTACGCGGAATCTCATCAAGCGAAGATTCAGGGAGTGCTGGCGGCATAACAAGAGTGACTTGCACGAATGCCTTGGCAAAGAAGGTAAATCGGTTTACATCCTCATGATTTACGGAGCCGGTGAAGTCATGGCTTACAGCGAGATGAACATCCGGCTGCAGCAATCCATGCACAAGCTGGTCGGGATTCTTTCGACCGAAAAAACACCATGAACCAAATCCTCAACCGGATAGGGAAAGCGGCCGGCTGGATATTGATTAAGCTCGTCCGGTTTTATCAGCTGGCAATATCTCCCTACCTTGGCCGTTCATGCCGTTATACGCCCACCTGTTCTCAATATTTTATCGAGGCAGTGAAAAAACATGGCCCGCTGAAAGGCAGCTATTTGGGAGTCAGAAGAATACTTCGTTGCCACCCGTGGGGTGGGCATGGATATGATCCGGTACCTTAGAAGAAAATTATGAAAAAGATTGTCAGGATTACCCTGTTGACCGGTTTGTTACTGGTTTCGCCGATTCTGTTTACCAACTCGTATGACAAGGAGTTCGAATGGTCGAAAAATCTGGATATTTTTCACTCCCTGCTCGGGGAACTTGAGCTTTATTATGTTGATGAAACAGATCCGGCCAAAATGATCAAAACCGGTATCGATCAGATTATGAAAACCCTGGATCCGTATACCGTTTATATTCCGGAATCCCAGATTGAAGATATCCAGCTTATGACGACCGGTGAATATGGCGGAGTAGGTGCGATGATCAGTCAGGACAGTCTTGGCGTTTATATTACTGATCCTTATGAAGGTTCGCCCGCTCAGAAAGCCGGAATGCGTGCCGGCGACCGGATCATTAAGGTTGACGATAAATCAGTCGTCGGTAAATCATCAGCCGAGATCAGTCCGATGATGAAAGGGTCCATGGGAACCGAAGTGAAGATTACTATTGAGCGACCGATGGTCAAAGGTGCGATCACCTTCGACCTGATCCGCGAAAAAATCCGTTTTGAGAATGTTCCCTATTTTGCAAAGCTCAGTGACGGAAGCGGTTACATTCGTTTGTCGGGTTTCACTGAAGGGGCAAGTGCCGAAGTAAAAAAGGCATTACTGGATCTCAGGAGCCAGGGCGCCGATAAAATCATTCTTGATTTGCGGAACAACCCGGGCGGTTTATTGATTGAAGCGGTGGACATCATGAACATTTTTGTATCACCGGGCCAGGAAATCGTGAGCACCCGCGGTAAATCAAAGAAATGGGAAGCCACTTACACCTGCAGATATCCGGCTGTTGATACGCTTATTCCGATAGCGGTTCTGGTGAACTCCGGTTCAGCCTCGGCTTCTGAAATTGTGGCCGGCGCCATGCAGGATCTGGATCGGGGAGTGATCATCGGGCAGCGGACTTTCGGGAAGGGTTTGGTGCAAACCACGCGTGATCTGAGTTATAATGCGAAGATCAAGCTTACTACGGCAAAATACTATATCCCCAGCGGCAGGTGTATTCAGGCGCTCGATTATACTAACCGACGCGCTGATGGAAGTGTAGGACATATACCTGATTCGCTGGTATCTGAATTCCGGACAAAGACCGGAAGGATTGTTAAGGACGGAGGCGGAATTCTTCCGGATGTACCGGTTGACACAAGGATACTGAGCGGGATGACGACGAACCTGGCCTATCAGAATATGATTTTTGATTTTGCTTCGCGGTACCGTAATACGCATGAACAAATTGCGTCTCCGGCAGAATATGTGCTGAATGAATCAGATTATCAGGATTTTAAAAATTATCTGGCCGACCGGAAATTCACCTACAAGAGTGCCAGTGAAAGTGCACTTGACGGATTGATCAAATCGGCAAAAAAGGAAAAATATTACGATCTGGCGCAGGCTTCCCTCGATGACCTGAAAAGCACCCTGTCGCATAATCTGGATAAGGATATGCTGACTTTCAAACCAGAGATTACCACGTTGCTTTCAGATGAGATCATCGGCCGGTATTATTTTCAGAAAGGGCGGATTGAGTATATGCTACGCGATGACAACGGTTTGCAAAAGGCTCAGGAAGTTCTCGCCAATTCAGCCGAATACCGTAAAATGCTGAAACGGTAAAGGATCGGTTTATCGGGTTAAATCCAACGGGGTATTTAAATTCAGGAACAGGTCGGTTCGATAGAATGATTGATCGGGGCTGATGGCGACCTCATGCCATTTGCATTGCCGGATGATTCTCTGGGGGCGGGGATCGCCTGAGAGGATTGCCGATCTGAAGAGGGGGTGGACCGAACGGGAATAGACTCCGATCAGCGGTTCATTAAATCCGTTATGTGAGGCCAGGGTAACGTCGTATCCGTCCTGGTTTTTCAGCAAGTGTTTAAACAGATCGGTTGAGAGGTTCGGGGTATCGCATGAAGTGACCAGCGCAATTTCTGTCGGGCAATGGCTGAGACCGGTTTCGATGCCGGCTGCGGGTCCGTTTCCGGGAAAATTATCCGGATAAACAGTCGCACCGAGTGCCGAGAAGTCTCCGGAATTGGCAATGATCAGAATACTCCGGCAGATAGGATTCAGGGCATCAAATATCCAGTTAATCAATAGTTTACCCCGATATTCGACCAAAGGCTTCAGCGTGCCCATCCGCCGGCTTTCCCCGCCGGCCAGGATAATACCCGTGATACCCTGGGGGGTCATCCATGAGCCTCCAGCCAGTTTTTTCCTTCGCCCATATCCACAACCAGCGGAACTTTCAGTTGCATGGCGTGTTCCATTTCATATCTGACAATTTCCCTCACCTGATTCAGTTCAGGCAGATAGACGTCGAAGTTGAGCTCATCGTGTACCTGGAGCACCATTTTGCTGCGAAGGTTGTATTTCCGGAGTTCCTGATCGATGCGGATCATGGCGATTTTGATGATATCGGCGGCTGATCCCTGGATAGGAGCGTTGATGGCGTTGCGTTCGGCATTTCCCCGGACTACCTGATTTTCAGAGATGATATCGGAAAGATAGCGTTTGCGGCCAAGCAGGGTGGTTACGTAACCATGATCGCGGGCCTGCCTGATTGAAGCATCCATGAAGATCTTAATACCCGGGTATGACCGGAAGTATCCGTCGATCAGCTCTTTGGCCTCACTCCGTGATATGTTCAGGCGCTGCGAGAGTCCGAAGCCGGATATCCCGTAAATGATACCGAAGTTGGCAACTTTCGCTTTCGATCTCATCTCCCGGGTAACCTCCTCGGGTTTTACACGGTTGATCAGTGCGGCTGTTGCGGTGTGGATATCCTCGCTGCGGTTAAATGCGGCAATCATGTTTTCATCGTGACTGCAGTGGGCCATTACCCGGAGCTCGATCTGGGAATAGTCGGCCGACAGCAGGGTGTACTCTTTGGAAGAGGGAATAAATGCCTTCCGGATCTCACGGCCACGGGCCTCGCGGATGGGAATGTTCTGCAGGTTCGGATTGATTGAACTCAGGCGTCCGGTTGATGTGATGGCCTGATTGAAGTGAGTATGGATCTTGCCTGATTCGGGATCGATCAGACCCGGCAGGGTTTCGATATAGGTATTCAACAGTTTGGTTAATCCCCTGAACTCAAGTACCTTATTGATAATAGGGTGCCGGTTGGCCAGCTTTTGTAATACATCTTCCCCGGTGGAAAACTGGTGCGACTTGGTTTTTCGCGCCTGGTCATCAATTTTCAGATGAACGAACAGCACTTCACCCAGTTGTTTGGGTGAGGCAACATTGAATTTTACCCCGGCCAGATCGATGATTTCCTTTTCGAGGGTTTGAATTTCTTCGGCAAGGCCCAGGGAGATGTCGGCCAGTGTTACCGTATCGAGCCGGATGCCGGATCTTTCCATGGATGAGAGTACGGGGATGAGAGGCATCTCTACATCGGTGAAGAGTTTCATCAGGCCGTGTTTATTCAGGGCCTCCCCGAGAACCGGTTTCAGCCGGAGGGTGATATCGGCGTCTTCACCTGCATATTCCTTCTGGATTTCAGGGTCAACCTGGCGCATATTACGCTGCTCCTTGCCTTTTTCGCCGATCAGGTTCTCGATCGGAACCATTTTGTAATCCAGATATTTTTCAGCGAGGAAAGTCAGGTTATGCCGTTCATCCTGGTTCAGCAGATAATGGGCGATCATGGTATCAAAGAGGGGTCCGCCGATTCTGATCCCGTAATTTTCCAGTACCTGCATATCGAATTTGATGTTTTGTCCGATTTTCAGGGTGGTCTGGTTTTCGAGGAATGGTTTGATGGGTTCCAGCAGCTTCCTGGTTTCATCGCGATTTTCGGGGAAGTGGATGTACCAGGCTTTGTGCGGTGCGGTGGATATGGCCAGTCCGACCAGCTCTGCCTTCAGGGCGTCGAGACCGGTAGTTTCGGTATCAAAGCAGAATTCGGGCACGGCGGAAAGCGTTCCGGCCAGTTTTTCGACTTCCGATAACCGGGTAATCAGTTGATAGTGATGATCGGTTGTCAGGATATCCGTGTCGGGTAGCGGGGGTGTTGCAGCTACCGGGGCATCAAACAGTGACCACTGCTGCGGCTGGGCGGCAGCGGGCGGACTGAAGAGATCTCCTGCTGCCGTATCGGGAATCACCTTGTTGAGCATATTTTTGAATTCGAGTTCATCGAACAAGGCACGCAAGGCCCGTTCGTCGGGTGCCTGGCGGATGGAGTTTTCCGCATCGAACTCTATCGGCACTTCGGTGCAGATCGTGACCAGCTGACGGGCTCTGAGAACCTGCTCACGGTTGTTTTCAAGCGATTCCTTCTGTTTCGGTTTTATTTTATCGAGATTTTCATACAGGTTTTGTATCGAGCCAAACCGATGGATCAGGTCTTTCGCAGATTTTTCGCCAATTCCCGGGGCTCCCGGAACATTATCCGAAGCATCGCCCCAAAGTGCGAGAACGTCGATGACCTGTTCGGGTTTTTCCACTTCAAAATCCCGGCAAACCTCTTCCGGTCCGAGTATCTCCACATCAAATCCCGAACGGCGCGGTTTAAGTATCCTAATTTGCCCGCTGACGAGCTGTGTGTAATCTTTATCGGGCGTCATCATAAAAACGCTGAATCCGTCCTTTTCCGCCTTTTTGGCGATGGTTCCAACCACGTCGTCGGCTTCATATCCGTCGAGCTCGAGTATCGGGATGTTGAAAGCTTCAATGATTTTCCGGATATAGGGGATCCCTACGCGGAGCGCTTCGGGCATCGGGGGACGGTTGGCCTTGTAGGCGTCATACATCAGATGGCGGAAGGTAGGAGCGTGGGTATCAAAGGCAACGGCAATATGTGTAGGATTCTCCTTGCGCAGCAGCTCCTCCAGTGTAAGGGTAAATCCAAAGGCAGCCGAAGTGTTCACCCCTTTAGAATTGATCCTCGGATTCTTGATAAAGGCGAAATACGACCGGTAGATCAGTGCGTAGGCGTCGAGGAGGTAGAGGCGGTGGTCGGACATAGTAGCGTTTTAAGGGTAGAGACTTATTGCGAATTAGGGCAGAGGGCAGAGGGCGAAGAGGGAGACCGGAGACCGAAAATCGGAGACCGAAGCCGAAAGAGGGGATTTCTCGTTACGCGTCACGCGTAACGGTTTTTCTCTTCGCCCTTCGCTCTTTGCTCTTAGCCCTGTTTATTGGTCTTCCGCCAGCCATTCCGCATAACTGTTCACCGTTTCGTACAGTCTTACCGACTGCAGCTTTACGGTTGAAGGAAGCTGTGCCTGGAGGATGTCGGCGAAATAGACGACCATATTTTCGGCAGTCGGCTGGAAATCAAACCAGGTCCGTCGGTCGAACATTTCACGGATGTCATCGAATTTGTCGGTCGGAGCATTTTTGCTGAGGACCAGACTATGGTCGAAAACATCAACGATGTATTTGTTGACCACCCGTTTGAGATCCCCGAAATCGATCACCATGCCCAGCTTTTTATCGGCTGGGTTTCCGATGGGGGTTCCGCTGACCGTGATCTTCAGGACATACGAATGCCCGTGAATATTTTTACACAATCCGTCGTAGCCCCAGAGCGCATGGGCCATTTCGAAACGGAAAATCTTTGTAACCCTTACTGTTGCCATAGTTTAATCTCCGCAGGAGCATTTACTGATACATTCTATAACCTGGCTCAGCTCATCATGTTTAAGGAAGTAATAAGTATTTTTTCCGTCACGCTTGCTTGCCAGGACGTTCTTATCCTTCAGTATTCCCAGGTGATGGCTGGCTGTGGATTGCTCAATATTCAGGTTTTCATGAATTTCAGTGACAGTCAGTTTAGTTCCTTCCTGCAGCAGGTTGAGGATGGCTATTCTAACCGGATGTGCCAGTGCCTTGAGCATATTCGACGCTTTTTCAAGCTGTTCTGGTTTTAACTCCAGTAAATTCATCTGATGTTAGGTATTTACTTAATTATGCAAATATATCTATATAATCCTGCATAAAAGAATACCATTTGTCAGCCGGATAGATGATTTTCGTCAAGCCGGGAGTTAAAAATACCGGATATCCTCACCCATTACCGAGGTGAGCAGGTTGTTAGCCAGCCGGCTGGCGCCGATCCTGAAGCGATCCGGGCAGAGCCATTCATCTCCCAGTAGTTTGGAAATCAGGTAACAATAGGCGACTGCGTCATGAGTTTCAGAGATTCCGCCGGCAGCTTTTATCCCGACAGCTTTACCGGTTAAGGCATAAAAATCACGGACCGCCTTAGCCATCACGTTCACCGCTTCAGGGGTTGCAGAAACCGCAATTTTCCCGGTCGACGTTTTAATGAAATCGGCGCCTGCCTCCATGGCGATCAGGCTAGCCAACCTGATGTTGGCGGTGGATTTCAGCAAACCTGTTTCGAGGATCACTTTGAGTTTTGCTCCGGCAGTGGCTTCGCGGATCAAAATGAGTTCATTGAGCACTTCGAGGTACTCCCCGGCCAGAAAGCGACCGGCCGAAATCACCACATCGACCTCGTTGGCGCCTTTGCTGACCAGCATTCCACACTCAGCCAGTTTCACCGCAATAAAGGTTTGGGATGAGGGGAATCCGGCCCCGACAGCCGCCAGTTTTACTCCGGGCGCAGTGAGTCCCAGCCTGATTTCCTCCACCAAAAGGGGGTAAACGCAAACGGCTGCTACAGAAGGCATTGCGGGATATAATCCCGGGAATGCGTTGAGCAGATTGGTGAACCGGTGGGCGGTGGCGTTATTGTCTTCAGGATTCAGCGTGGTCAGATCGATAAAGCTGAAAATTCTTTTCAGATTATCCGATGAATAAAAATCTGCGGGAATTGCTGAGAGAATTTCCCTGGTTTCAGTAGCCGTATAGAGATCATTATCTCCGGCGCCATATTTTTCGCGGTATTCGTTAATCGGTTCCATAGTTCAGAATTTGTTTTTTGTATCGATCCATATTGTTACCGGGCCGTCATTGACTAATCCTACCTGCATCATGGCCCCGAACTCTCCGGTTTGAACCGGCTTTCCAAGTTCTCCGGCCATGGATGCCACAAACTTTTCGTATAACGGGACACTTATTTCAGGTGGAGCCGCATCGATATAGGATGGTCGGCACCCTTTTTTCACCCGGGCATGCAGGGTAAACTGCGAGACCACCAGAATTTCTCCGCCAATCTCTTTCACTGACAGGTTCATCACTCCCTGCTGATCTTCAAAAATCCGTAAACCGGCAATTTTGTTACTCAGCCAGCTGATATCCTCCTCGCCGTCACTGTTTTCGATGCCCACCAGGATTAACAGCCCCTGGCCGATAGCCGACCGTTCGCTGCCGCTGATGGTGACGTTTGCCTGTGTAACCCGCTGAATGAGAGCCCGCATATTATTTTCTGTGTCCTTTATTCAAAATGATCAATGCCGCAATTACCCCGGGTACCCACCCGCAAATGGTGAGCAGGAATACAATCAAAACCGATCCGCACCCCTGGTCGATGACAGCCAGTGGCGGAAAAAGAACGGATAATATGACCCTGAAAACTGACATTTTAGCCTTTACTTAAGTTTGCAAAAGTACAGAAATTACATAATCCCATTCATGGGTTGGAGAAGGCAGACTTGTATTCTTCCAAACGGGGTTTTTACTGATTTCCCTGGCAACCAGATCGAAATGTGCCATGGCAATGCCCATATCGATCATCTGAAGATCGGCAGGAATGTTGGGTTTCTGATATCCTGGCTTGCGCGAAATGTAAAAGTCGAACCGCCCGTCTTTCACGATGATCCGCCAAGGCTGTTTGTTAGAGGCAGAAGGTGCCAGCCTGACGGCCTCCAGAATTTTTCCAACGGGGTTGTCAAAAGTCATAACAAACGGATTGTCAGGCTTTTCATTGAAAAACAGTTGGTCCCAAGGTAAGCGGTTTTTTGAACCTGCACCCATACGGATGATTCGCTCACCCAAGCCTCTGGTCGCAGTCGCAAAACCTACCGGTGTAATCGCAGGGATCACCTGGCCTTCCCCGAGCTGAATGGCTTTGGCGAATTCGCTTCGGTCAAAAGTACCTCCCAGCCAGCAGGTTCCCAGGCCCATCCTGGTAAATTCGAGTATCAGCTTTTCAAGAACAAATCCGTAATCGAGGAAGGCCTCTTTTGACGGGACCATTTTTCCGGCCAGAAAAAGCCGGGCTCCCTGAACAAATCCATAGGTGCCCAGTTTCAGTTTTCTGTTGGAAGAATCATCGAGACTAACCAATGAAAACCCGATCGGGGTTCCGAACGGACCGGCCTGGATGTTCTGTATTATCTCTTCAATGCTCATCATGACCTTTTCGGGGATTTGCCCGGAAAGGTAGGAGCGGCGGGATGTCCGGATGCGGATAACCTCAGATGCGGGAGTATCAGGATTCATAGTTTGTGCCATTCTTTTTGACAATATCAGTGAAAGAAAGTAATTTCAGCCCTTTAAAACGAAGAAAAATGAAAAAACTTGTAACAGTTGCAGCAGTGGCCATGGCTTTCCTTTTTGTGGGAAAATCCGTTTCAGGACAGGATCTTAACAAATTGACCTCCAAAGAGAAGAAAGAGGGTTGGCAATTGCTTTTTGACGGAAAAAGCATTGAAAAATGGCGTTGCTATAAGATGGATAAAGTGCAGGGCTGGTCGGTTGAAGACGGAGTGATGACTGCTCTCGGACTACCGGATGGCCAAGGCGGAGACATTGTAACCCGCGAAAAATTCCAGGATTTTGAATTATATCTGGAATGGAAGGTAGAACAGAACAGTAACTCGGGAGTATTCTTCCATGTAGTTGAAGGTGAGCAATATGAAACGGTTTACATGACCGGACCGGAATACCAGTTGCTGGATGATGTGGGATTTCACCAGAACCCCAAAAACATGTCGGCTTCAAACTATGATATGGAAGCTCCGAAGTTTGGCCAGGTAAAGACGCTGGATGACTGGAACAAAACCAGGATCATTGTTAAAGGCTCGCATGTTGAGCATTGGCTGAACGACCGCAAGGTGGTTGAGTACGAACTGTGGTCGCCAAAATGGGTGGAGCAGAAAAATGCTTCAAAATGGAAGGATGTGGAAGGATACGGAAAATTCAAAGACGGATTCATTGCTCTTCAGGATCACGGTGGAATCACCCATTTCAGAAATCTGAAAATCCGCAGGTTGTAATATCTTCGGATCTGAATATGAGCTTACTAAATAATCGGGAATACAGCAACGGTGAGATAACCGTTTTTTGGAAGCCGGATGCCTGCATTCATTCAACCATCTGTTTTACCAGGCTGCGCAAGGTTTTTGATCCGGGCAAGCGGCCGTGGGTGGATATGCAGGGTGCTTCAACTCAGGAGATCATCAGCATCGTTGAGCAATGCCCGACGGATGCCCTGACGTGGAAATGGAACCGCGATCTCACGTTGGCTGAAAGCGAGGATTTGAATAGCGAACCGGCAGGTGAAGAACTGGTTCCGGTGCCGGTGACCGAGATTACGCTGGTTGAAAACGGGCCGGCGCTGATCAAAGGCCATTTCAAGATGTGTAATACATCGGGTGAAATGATTGAAACCGGCGGTCAGATTGCTTTATGCCGCTGCGGATGCAGCAAAAATATGCCATTCTGCGATGGATCGCATTTAAAATAATCTTAAAAAACAGAAAGAGGCGGATCACGGTCCGCCTCTTTCTGTTTTCTGGTCAGTGTATCTGAATCATTTTTCGTCGGGCAGATAGATCTCCACATTATCGCGGTAATCACCCAGCAGGTGCTCGGCAAAGTAGTACCACAAACATCTGTCGAAATATTTGGTGTAATTGCCGTACCCGTGACGCTGGCCCGGCATGATCATGAAATCGAAGCGTTTTCCGGCCTGAATGAGGGCATCGGCTACCCGGATGCTGTTTCCGGGATGAACGTTATTGTCGATGTCACCGGTAACCAGCATGAGATGTCCCTTCAGGTTTTTCGCCAGGTCCTGGTTTTTGTCGACTTTAGCCTCATATTTGGTAATCGTCTCTTTTTTAACGGTATCCTCGGCATAGAGCGGACCCTCTTTCTTGATCTCCTTCATGTCTTTTTCGACCTTATCTCCCTTATCACCTTTATCTTTCTTAGCTTTCACTTCTTTGATGACCTCTTTCACCCCGTTGTGGGTTTCGCCCCACCAGAGGTTGTAAATGTTGTTGTCGTGGTTACCTGAGGAGGAGACGGCTGCGGTGTAAAAATCCGGATAGGTCAGGATCGCGGCGGTTGACATGAAGCCACCTCCGGAGTGACCATAAATGCCGACTTTTGTAATATCGATGAAATCAAACCGGTCGGCAAGCTGTTCGATAGCGTATTTATCATCGGCCAGCGCATAGTCACGCAGATTGTCGTAGCCATAGGTGTGATAGTACTTATAGCGTTTCGGACTTCCGCCACGGTGGCCCACCGAGATCACGACAAATCCGAGCTGTGCCAGCGACTGGTTTTTCCGGCCCGAGGTAGAGAACTGGATGGTCACACTTTCGGTCTGCGGACCCGGATAAACATAAGAAATGATCGGATATTTGCGATCTTTTTCCATTTTGAACGGTAGCCACATTTCACCGTAAAGATCGGTAACACCGTCGGCGGCTTTTACCTTAAAACGCTGCGGCATCTGCCAGCCGGTCTCAATCAGTCGCCTCAAATCGGTGGTTTCAAGATCGATCAGAACAGTTCCCTTACGATCGCGGAGTACCGATATGGGTGCCAGATCTATACGCGAATAGGTGTCAACCATGTATTTGCTTGATTCAGGGAAACTTACCGAGTGAGTGGCATCTTCGGGGGTAACCAGCTGCATGCCGCTACCATCGAGTTTGGCTTTGTAAATCAGGGCATAGTTCGGATTGATTCCGGCTTCATGGTCGTAACCTTCAAAATAGACCTCACGCCCGAGCGTATCGATCTGTACAACCCGGCCGACTACGAAATTGCCGGTGGTGATCGGATTTTTCATGTTGCCCTGACCGTCATACAGGTAGAGCTGACCGAATCCGGTGCGTTCTGACCACCAGATCATGTCTTTACCGTCGTTGATGATGTTCAGGTTGGTGTATTCATTATTGAAATAGGGCTCGCTGACCTCCGAAAAAAGTACTTTTGATTCGCCGGTGGCCGTATTGGCCAAACACACATCGATCTTGGCACAGGTACGGTCTTTACGGATAAAAACCAGTTCGTCGGTTCTTTTATTGATCAGTTCAACCCCGAAAGTCTGATCTTTCCATTTGTCAGTCTGGATCTTGACTCCCTTTTTACTGTCGACATCGAACACCCACAGTTCGCCCTGCGGTACGTTTTCATCTCCCGGCATGGCATATCTGTAGGATTCGAGTTCCGGGCGCGGATTTTTAAGAACATTGATCACCCACAGGTCTTTGACTTTACGCGAATCGTTACGGTCAACAAACAGTTTCTTATTGTCTTCCATCCACCGGGCCGATGCGCGCACGCGTTTGGTTGAGGTGGTGTCTTCATCATCAGCCTGCCATGAATAATACTTTTCGCCATCGGTGGTCAGCTGATATTCAACACTGTCCTTATCCTTGGCTTTCATCAGATAGAGATTGTGTTTTCGGGCGAAAACGATCCAGGTGGAATCTTTGTTGTAGTTCATCCACCGGTCCTCTTTCTTCTTCTCCTTTTCGATGGTATCCACAATTGTCATCGCCTTGTTTGCCAGCTTATACTCAAATTTAAAGCTGTCGATCTCGAAATTGAAAGATTTGTTATCATCCTTGAATTTCAGGTTTTTGATCGGAAGATCGAGATGATTGACCGGTTTGGCAATCATCTGGTTGATCTTTGAGGCCATGTCATAAACATCAAACAACTGAGTTTTGGATTTCTTTGCCGGATCCACCAGCCACCAAAGCGTCCCGTCACCGGTTTTGTAAGAATACCAGAAAAGGTCCGATTTTTTCAGCCAGGTGGGTTGCACCGAGGTGTTGCCGACCATCTTTGCGATGTTGTCAGTTCCGTATTTTTCGGCAGCCCTGAAATCGGCTTTGTACTGGCCGTAAGTCAGGGAACAGATAAAAACAGAAACAAATACCAGTAAGTATTTCTTCATTTTTAGAATGGTTTGATGAATAGATTTGTAGCTCATAAAAATAGATGGATTTCTCAACCCCGGGCTGGTTTTAACATTTTTTAATATCTGAAAAGGATTATCGTGCACGGGCGGCAACCGAATCGCGGGCTGCTTTTCTCAGGGAGACTGACGGGCCATATTCCGGATTCAGCCGGTAAAGCTCTTCAGCTAATTGCAGGGCCCGATCAAACCGTTTGGAATCCAGTGCGTTCCAAATCAGCAGCTCCCGGGCCGTCTCACTCTCGGGATGTATCCTGAGCAACTCCCTGGCGGCTTCGTCGGATCCCGCCGTGTCATGCATCTGGCGAAAGCTCCATCCGAGGTAGAGCCAGGCAGTTTCATGGGTCGGATCATCCCGGGTAAATTTCCGGAGCATGGATGCAGATTCACTGAATCTTTTTTCCATAAACAGCTCATAACCGTTGAAGTCTCTCTTGTCGGTCCGGTGCAGGATCTGACACATGGGGAACCCTTCGACATTGATGCTGTGCACGCTTTGTGCCGGTTGCCATTTTTTATCTTTCAGTGCCCACGGGCCCAGGTACGCATTTACGAAGAGCCCATAGTCCCAGTTGTACCGGCCCCGTTCGTACCAGGTGGTGTAAACGGTTCTGATGGCCGGATGACGAGTTAGAAAATAGGGTTCCAGGGGAAAATTTGAAGCAATGATCAGGGTGTCGGCGCCCGGTTTGGTGAGTACTTCATGTTCGATCCATTTGACGGCCGGACCGAGTGAATGGAAATAGTAATCCGTTTCATACCGGCCGAACGCATTCTTCATACCGCCTGAAATGCGATTGAAATACACATATTCAACCGGGTGATTTTTGATGATGTAGATGAGCGGAAAGGCCAGTCCGACAACCAGAACACCGGCTACTCCCCGGCGGAACCAAGGTGTTTTCAGCTGTTGCCAGGCCAGGCTCCATCCGCAGGCGGAAAGAATCACCCAGAAAGGATAGATGAACAGGAGCTGGCGGATATTGCCGTATAGGTTTGAGTGGCGGATGATCACCCAGAAAAGCGGAAAAAAGGCGCAAAAAAGAATGAATGAAAGAATTAGCGGGCTCTGCTTTTTCCAAAGGCGCCAGCACAGGGGAAGTCCGGCGAGGACGATGGCGGGCGTCACCAGCAAAAAGCATTTGGGTGCATAATACCAGGGCAGGCTTTTCGACCAGAACAGTTGTTCTTCGAAGAGCTGCCGGATGTTTACCAGAAAATGAGTCATCTGGACGAGTGAATCCACTGAGTTACGCACCGGGCTCTGCAGTCCGTATGGCCAGTTGACCAACCCCAGCACGCACGAAAGGATGACGGCGATGAATAGGGAAAGGGCTAAGGTGGCATTAAAAACCAGTTTCTCTTTCTTTTCAGATGGCTGTTGTACCCAGGCCTGGATGGCTGAAAAAAACAGGATGATCGGAACGATCACCAGGCCGCCGATCCTCACCGATATGGCAAACCCTGTTCCGGCCACGATGCCGGCAAGATAGCCGAAATGCACGACCGGCATTTTACGGAGAAATTTCAACAGATAGAACAGTGCGACAATATACCCCAGTGCAAAGGGTACATCTTTGAGATTATTATACGTGTGCCCCAGGAATACCGGCGAAAGCAATAAAAACAGGATTGCCAGGATTCCGGCGCCGTAACCCGCCAGTTCAGCAGCGAGTAAACCGGTGAAGGCAACGGTCAGGGCTCCGGCAATGGCATTGATGATATGCCGCGTGAGGTAGGGTTCCTGAAATCCGAAGGTTTTGTTAATCAGATAGCTGAAATTGTCAATCGATTGCCCGTAATATTTCAGAAAAGTGATCGGGGTATTAATGGCGGAGGAGTCTTTCCCGTGCGTGGCAAAGTAGTTGTACACATTTTCAGCCTGGCCGTAGTGCACGGGTTCATCTCCTGAAATCGCGGAATCCAGGCTGAGCAAGGGTAAAAGAATAAATGGCAACAGGCAGAATACGATGAATACCCGTTTTTTCAGCTTGCCCGACAGAGGAATTGCCGCTGGTTCCATGTTGTCGGTTTACTCGTGGTATTTCCTGATGAAAAAGAGCGGACGGTGCTGGCTCTCCTTGTAAATCCGATAGATATACTCCCCGATGACGCCCAGAAATGTCAGCTGGATCGATCCCAGAAAATAGATGCTGAGAACGGTTGATGACCAGCCAACGAGGGCAAATCCGGCAATTTTGGCAATTAATGTGTAAAGCCCTGCCAGAAAGAAAACCACGATGCCGATGATTCCCAGGTAAAGGCAAATCCGGATGGGCAGCTTTGAAAACGAAAAGATGGCATCCGAACTGAGGGATATCAGTTTGAAAAAGCTCATTTTCGATTTACCCTGATAGCGCTCCTCGCGCCGGTATTCGACAAACCCCTGGCGAAATCCGATATAATGCCGGAGCCCGGGCAGATATCTGATGGATTCCGAGAACTGAAGCAGTGCCGTCAGGGCATCCCGGTTCATGGCAGCGAAATTGCCGACATTGTCCATATCCGGCAATCCTGACACCTTTTTAAACGTTTGGTGAAACCACGAAGTCATCAGCTTTTTCCCTTTTTGCCCGGGGATATTGGTGCGCTTCCCGAAAACGACATCGTAATCATCCGTAAGCAACATCCTGTGCATCACCGGAATCAGTTCCGGGGGATCCTGAAGGTCGCCGTCCATCATTACCACATACTTACCTTCGGCAAAGGTTAGCCCAGCTGTAAATGCAGCCTGATGGCCGAAATTCTTCGAGAGTTCGAGAATCTTGATCCGGGGATCAGCCTTCCGGGCCTGGAGCAGTTTTTTCAACGTGCCGTCCTTGCTCCCGTCATCGACCAAAATGATCTCGAATTTGGCCGGATAGCCTTTCAGCGCCGCCATCGACCGTTCGATCAGGTCATCCACGAGATGTTCCTCGTTGTAGAGCGGTATGACGACGGATAATTCCATTTTAAACGTTTATCCAGATATTTCCGTCACGGTTTGATTTCACCACGGCTTCGATGAAGCGCATTCCGCGGATTCCTTCGTCGATGCCCGGAAATTGTCCCGGAACGGTTTGTTCACCCCGGATGGCTTTAGCGGCTCCCTTATAGAGGTTGCCGAATGCCTCATAAATACCTTCAGGATGTCCGCAAGGCATCACATAGCTCTCTTTGGCGAAATCCGTGAGGTAATCATATCCGGGTTTGATGATCTCAACCGGAGCTCCTTCGTGGAACATTTTCAGCACATTCGGATCTTCCTGCTCCCAGTGAAAACCGCCGGTTGTTCCGTAAACACTGATCTGGAGGTCATTTTCCTCGCCGGTGGCAATCTGCGACGAACGGAGAATACCCGTGAGGTTTTCATCGAATTTCAACATCACGTTTCCATCGAGATCCAGGGTGTTTTCAGGCATCAGATTATTCAGGACGGCCAGTACCTGTTTCACTTTGAGCCCGGTGGCATATTCAACCATGTTGAACGCATGAACCCCGATGTCGCCCATGCAGGAACTGATTCCGGCAACCTTCGGGTTGAGCCGCCAAACGGCGAGTTTGGCATTGCCGCCATGGATGATCGGATTGATCCATCCCTGAAGATATTGCACATCAACACGTTGCAGCGTTCCGATTGCTCCGGCTTCGATCCGGCGCTTCATTTCCCGTACCATCGGATATCCGGTATAGGTATGGGTGAGGCAGAAAACCAGCTTGTTTTTTTCTGAGATTTCTTTCAGTTCAACGGCTTCGGCAGAGGTAAAAGTGACCGGTTTTTCACAGATCACATGATATCCGTGGCTAAGCAGTTTTTTTGCCTGTTCGTAATGCAGGAAGTTGGGTGTTACGATCGTCACAACCTGAATCCGTTCCGACAGAGGCTTGCTGCCTTCCCCCTGAATGAACGAATCAATATCGGGATATACCCTGTTGAGATCGATATCCTGTTCAACGGCAAACTCTTTGGCACGTTCGTAATCGACATCGAAAACACCGCCGACAAGTTCAAAGGAGTTGGCAATTTTTGCGGCGATGCGGTGGGCTCCGCCGATGAAGGCGCCTTTACCTCCACCCAGCATGCCCCAGCGAAATCTTTTCATAGTTTAATAATTGATTTGAGCAGCTTTAGCCTTGGCTTTTTTTCTTAATACAGTAAAAACAATGGCGAAAATGACGATGAGAATGGCAGGGAAGATGGCAGTATTTCTGAGAATTTCCTGACCGGTTAATCCTGCATCGGTCCAGCTTCCCGATATCGGGAGAAAAATGGATGTGGAAAGCATCCCGGCTCCACCAAAGATTGACAAACCCAGAGCGCCGCTTTCCGGAATATTTTCAGAAAGGAAACCAAGCATCGTTGGCCAAAAGAAGCATACTCCGACTGCAAAAACTGCTGCGGCAGCAAATGTCATAAACTCGCCGTTAACGTAACTCATCAGGAGTAAACCGATCATACTGACAATGGCTGAAAAGAACAGCATACCGTTGGTTTTCATCCGGTGTACGATTGGGCCGGCAAAACCACGCCCGAGGGCCATAATTCCCTGGATGAAAGCCAACACCAATATCGGCGCCACACCGGTTCCTTCGAGCAGTGAGGTGATCCGCTGGCTCGTAGAGAGCTCAGTGGCTGCGCTCAGGAGCATACAGAAGAGCATGATCAGAAACAGCGGGCGCAGGATGGCCTTCCACATCGAACCGTAAGAGACACCCATTTCAACACGCTCTGTTTTGGGGAAGGTTTGTCCAAACAACAAAACCCCGTAAATAATCAGTGGTATAGCGAGAACTCCGACCAGCATCTGCCAGGGAAGTCCGAGCATGTCGATCATCAGATAGGAGATAAGGCTTCCAATCACCATTCCGCCGGGAAACCAGACATGGAACCGGTTAAGCATTTTGGTTTTATCTTTCGGGAAAAGGGATATGACCAATGGATTACATCCGGCTTCCACAGAACCGTTACCTACTCCGATTAAAAGAGTTCCGGCAAATAGGGTCCAGAAATCATGCGCAAAAATGGTGGCAGCGATTCCGCATGCATGCAATACAAAAGCAATGCGAACAAATCGCTTCATCCCGATTAAATCCACAAACGGACCTCCAACAAACTGAGCCAGCGTGAAACCCCAGAATGCAGTACCCACTGCAAGCCCATACTGGGCTGCCGTTAAATTAAATCCACTTTCCCAAACCGGTTCCAGCCGGGCCCGGATGGCAAAGGTCATGGAGGTAACAATGAGCGCTATGCAACTCATTAAAAAGATGCGTTTCGCATTAACTTCTTTTGCGGCCATTTTATATGTTTTAGATTTTGCATTTAAAAATAGATAATTTTGGTCAATACAACCAAAGAAATAGAATCAATGGGACGACCAATTACTTTATTCACCGGCCAATGGGCAGATCTGCCCTTCGAAACGCTTTGCCAAAAAGTATCGGATTTTGGATATAACGGGCTTGAATTAGCCTGCTGGGGTGATCATTTTGAAGTAGATAAAGCCGATCAGGCTTATTGCGACGAGCGGCTCCGGATTTTGAAAAAATACAATCTCAAAACCTGGGCGATATCCAATCACCTGGTGGGTCAGGCGGTATGCGACCGGATCGATGAGCGCCATAAATCCATTGTTCCCGACTATGTTTGGGGGGATGGCGATCCTGAAGGAGTAAGGCAGCGTGCGGCAGAAGAAATAATTAAAACGGCCCATGCCGCAAAACGCCTCGGCGTCGATGTTGTGTGCGGTTTTACCGGTAGCCCGATCTGGCACCTGATCTATTCATTTCCGGCTGTGCCCGCTTCCATGATCGATGCCGGATATGCAGAGTTTGCCCGCCGCTGGATTCCTATCTTGGATGAGTTTCAGAAACTGGGGATCAAATTTGCACTGGAAGTGCATCCCACCGAAATAGCATTCGACATCGTTACTGCCGAGCGGGCTCTGCAGGCAGTTGATTATCATCCCGCTTTCGGATTCAATTACGATCCGAGCCACCTGGGATATCAGGGCGTGGATTATATCGGGTTCCTGTACAAATTTGCCGACCGCATATTCCACGTGCACATGAAAGATGTGGGTTGGTCACCTTATGCAACCGAAGCCGGTGTGTTCGGCGGTCATCTGGAATTCGGCGATCGCCGCCGTTACTGGGATTTCAGAAGTCTGGGACACGGAAATATCGAGTTTGAGGAGATTATCCGTGCCCTGAACAGGATCAAATACTCCGGACCTTTATCGGTAGAGTGGGAGGACAGCGGAATGGACCGTGAGTACGGTGCCGCCGAAGCCTTCGACTTTGTTAAAGGGGTTGATTTCCCCGCTTCGGATATCGCCTTTGATGCGGCGTTCGATAAATAAGCGGAGGTCAGATCAGTTTTTCCAACAACCTCTTAGTCAACATGATGCCTTCGTCTTCGGTATAGTTGGTGCCTTCGTATTCCACACCGATGTATCCGCGATAGCCTGATTTTTTTACGATCTGGATCATCCGGGCAAAGTCGGTGGTGGTTTCGTTGCCATCCCTGTCGAAATCATACGATTTTGCGCTGACCCCTTTTGCGAATGGCATCAGTTCGTTCATCCCTTTATACCGATCGTAGTTCTCCGTTTCGCTGATCTTGAAGTTTCCGAAGTCAGGCAGTGTACCGATATTTGGCATTTTAACTGCCTTGATCACATTGCTCAGCCAGTGTGCATCTGATGAGTGCCCGCCATGGTTCTCTACAATGATGCCGATGTTTTTGGTCTGACCGTATTCGCATAATTTTCTCAGGCCCGGAACCACTTTTGAAGCGTGCTCTTCGGGAGTCCCTGAACCTCCGGCGTTGACGCGTATCGAGTGGCAACCCAGGAATTGGGCGGCATCCACCCATTTCACGTGATTTTCAACGGTTTTTTGGCGTCCTTCTTCCGTATCTTCACCCAGATTACCTTCCCCGTCAACCATGATCAATACATTGGTAATGCCATGATAATCAGTGATTCGTTTTAGCTCCTTCAGGTATTTCTGATCGGTAACGAAATAGGAAAAGAAGGAGCTGACATATTCAACGGCAGTGATTCCGAAATCCCGCTTGGCTTTTACCGGGAATTCGAAATTGTCGATCATTTTATCGTCAAAAGCACGGTGTAACGACCATTCGGCCAGGGATATCTTCAGCCTGGGCCCGCTATTACAGGATGATACAAAAGCCGGGGCCACAGCCATTCCGGCCACTGCCAGTCCCGACTTAACAAAGAAATCGCGTCTTTTCATCGGATGATTTACAACTTTCTGATCCAGACATTTCTGTACTGTACGGGATTTCCGTGATCCTGCAGAAGGAACGGCATATCCCCGTGTTTTTCATATTTCGGGTAACCGGCGTAAAGCGTTTCACCCTTGAGCTCATAATGATCCTGAATCAGTACTCCATTGTGAATAACAGTCATGGTAGCCGGTTTTAGAACAGTGCCATCATCAGCAAATTTTGGTGAGTGAAAAACAACGTCGTACGTTTGCCACTTGCCTTGTTTGCGTGAGGCGTTAACCAGCGGAGCGGCCTGCTTGTAGATCGATCCGGCCTGACCATTGTAATAGGTTTCGTTTTCATAAGAATCCAGAACCTGAAGTTCGTATAACGATTGGATATATACTCCGCTGTTACCACGCTCCTGACCTTCACTGTCTTTGGCCATTTTTTTTGGTGTGCGGAACTCGACATGCAACTGGCAATCGCCGAATTTCTCTTTGGTCATGATGTCGCCGGTACCGTTCACGGTCATCGTCCGGCAGCGGGTTTTCCATTTTGCCGGTCCTTTGCGGCTGATCCAGTTGGCATCGAGATCTTTGGCCTTTTTGAAAAGAACGATAGCGTCCGATGGAGGAGCCTGATTACATCCGGGTGTAACAACGGCGGGTTTTCGGGACCAGTCTTCGGTGAGTTTCGGATCCTGCGCATAGGATGCGGAGCCCAGCAAGCATCCGGCAGCAAGAATCAATATCAGTTTTTTCATAGTATTTTGGTTATCTCCCAGGGTTTTCTGAATGTTGGTTTTAAAAAATGGTTGGCCGCCATTTCGTTGAATGTGCCGGTTTCGGAGTTCCAGTTAAGGGTTTGCCCCGACCGGTATGCGATGTTGCCCATGTGTGCAACGCGTGCGGCATCGCGGCCGATTTTGATGCTCGCGGCCGTATCAAAATTGCGTATGCGGATTCCGTCGAGGAAATTCCTGACGTGGAGTTGCAGGTCATTTCCGGCATTCATGTTCCGGGGTACCGGCTCGATCAGTGGCACTCCTTCGTTCTGTCCGGGAACAACCTCCCAGAATTCCCGACTAGCCCGCAGGTCCCCTTTGGTGCCATGAAAGGTCAGTCCGTGGTTGAAGCCGAATTCATTGGTTTTCAGGCCAAAATCATTTTTCCAGGTCACGTTAACCTGATTGAACTTATAGTTAACGGTTAATGTGTCAGGAGTTTCCATGGCATCGTTCGGATAAACGAGATTGCCTCCTGCAGCCGTAACCATGTCGGGTTGCTCGAGCTTGAGAGCCCACATGGCCATGTCAAGCAGGTGAACTCCCCAGTCGGTCATCTTGCCTCCGGCATAATCCCAGAACCATCTGAAATTATAGTGGAAACGGTTGGGATTGAAGGATCTCAGCGGGGCCGGGCCCAGCCACATGTCGTAGTTTACCCCGTCAGGCACCATAGCATCCGAGACTTTCGGAACCGGGTTGCCGCCGTAAAGCCATACATCAACCTGACTGATGGTACCCAGTTTATCCGACTGAATATAATCGACCATTTCCTGCCAGTGCAGTCCGCTCCGCTGCCATTGCCCGACCTGAACCACCCGGTTGTAGCGTTTTGCGGCGTTGACCATCTGATTGGCTTCAAAAATCGAATTGGCAACCGGTTTTTCCACATAAACATCCTTGCCGGCCTCACAAGCCATGATGGTTATCAGGGCGTGCCAGTGATCGGGTGTGGCAATAATGATTGCGTCGATATCCTTCCGTTCCAAGACTTTCCTGAAATCCTCATACTGATCGAGTTTGGGAACGCTGATTTTTTTTCCATACGCATATTTCTGAAGATCAGCGATTCGGTTTTCCCGGATGTTTTTATCGATGTCGCAAACGGCAACCAATTCAACATCAGGTTGTTCCAAAAATGCGCAGGCATCGGTATATCCCATGTTCCGGCAGCCGATCAGGGCAATCCGGATCCGTTCATTGGGCCCTTTGCGGCGGGTGCATGATTGCAAGCCCAACCCGGCAGGCACAATACCTGCCAGGCTGGCTCCAGCCACCAGGCTCAGGCTGTTGTTGAGAAAATCCCTTCGGCTTTGAGCCATATCCTATATATCAGAGAGTGACCAGGGTGCGCGATAAACCGGTTTGATCAATGCATTGGATTCGGCATCATTGATAAAACTTGCTGTGGTAGGATCCCAATAAATTTTCTTGCCTGTACGGATGGCAATGTTGCCCATGTGAGCCATGGTAGCAACGGCTCTTCCGATTGTCGGGCTGGCATTGGTTTCGCGGTTATTTGCTTTGATACACTGAATAAAGTTTTCGACATTCAGGTCGAGTCCTTTACCGGTTCCCTTGATTCGTGCAACTTCTTCAAGCAGCGGGCCATTGTCTGATTTTTCGGGGTGGACTTCCCATCCGTTACGGTCGGCTACCAGGGTGCCGTTATTGCCGATGAAGGCGACACCGTGATCCCGGCCCCAGTCGCCCATGCCAATACCCATGGCATGATCCCAGATGACGTTGAATCCGTCGAACTCGTAAATCACCTGCTGGGTGTCGGGGGTATCAATCGGACTTTCGGTGAAAGCCAGCTTTCCGCCCGAGCTCATGGCAGATTTCGGAAAATCGGCCTTCATGCCGGCCAGAGCCATATCCAGGAGGTGCACGCCCCAGTCGGTCATCAGTCCGCCAGCATAATCCCAGTACCAGCGGAAATTAAAATGGAAATGATTACGGTTAAACGGGCGTTCGGGGGCAGGGCCTAACCACATATTGTAGTCCACACCGTCAGGAGTGGGCTCATCCGGTACGGCTACCGGCGGAACCAGCCAGTTCATGTAGCACCAAACCTTCACGGTTCTGATTTTTCCCAGTTTGCCTGACTGTACATAGGCAAAAGCATCCTGCCAGTGAGGATCGCTCCGCTGCCATTGGCCGACCTGAACAACCCGGTCATATTTCTTAGCGGCCTTTTCCATCTCGAATACCTCATAAATGGTGCGGGCCATCGGTTTTTCAACATAAACATGTTTTCCGGCCTTGCAGGCATCAATCATGATCTGTGCATGCCAGTGATCGGGTGTTCCAATGATCACTGCTTCGATATCTTTTCGTTCCAGCAATTTGCGGTAATCGGTAAAGAGCTCCGGTTTCTTTCCTGTTTTCTCTTCAACCTGGGTAGCCCGTTTGTTCAGAACCGACTGGTCAACATCGCACAGGGCAACGCATTCAACATTCGGCTGACGGAGAAAGGCATTTAAATCTGAAAAGCCCATTCCATTAATTCCGATAGCTCCGATAATGAGTTTTCCATCATCTTTTGGAGTACACCCTACGGCACCCGGGATCATGGAAACAGCTGCAACCGTGGCAGCTGCAGTTGCGCTCGTCTTAACAAAATCTCTTCGTGATGACATTATAATAGAAATTAAATTGGTTCGATTTGCTCACTAATTGGTGTATTGTCCTGAAATCCGTTCGATGGCATATCGGGCCATCTCTTTGGTTTCCTCGTTGTCCTGAAGTTTTTTAAGTACCGGAAGAGCCTTATCGGAACCCCAGATGCTTAATTCCCTGCAAATGTAATTTTTCACGGCAACTGATCCTTTACCCTGAAGAAATTTAAGCAGCTCTTTTTCGACGGAGGCGTATTTTTCACCATTGTCGTAATTCTGTTTGATATGATTGGTTAGGTCCTGGAGATTGCTTCTGGGATCGCCCGGCTGATAATTTTCGAGGCCCGACATGATTTCGGCAAAAGTCAGGGGCCTGTACAGAGGCCATCTGCTTTCGAGATTAAATTTCGGAAAATCGATGGGCACGGCTTGCGTAACGTTACCGGTTGCAGCCCATTCGGCACCGCGCTGCAGGGTTACGATAAAGCCTACGCATTCCATGGCCGGGAAAGGCTTATCTGTACCGGCATGTCCGATTGCCGTATGAAAGATCCGTCCCTTGCCGTAATTGATTACCATCAGCATAGGTTCGTTCTCACCGGTTCCTTTTTTGGCAGTGTCGGCGAATGCCGTAGCCAGAACGGTCATATTTTCGGCGGGCCCGCGGAGCTTGCTGTACAACTCATCCTGTGAGTGCAGCCAAACGGCCGGTAACCCTTTGGTGATGGGATGTTCGGCATCTCTGACGGTAATTCGGAAAGCATGCTGCGGACCGTGTGATCCGGCAATTCCTGGGGTAGTGTCGCGGATGATGCTGTCATTTCTCCAGCGGATATAGGGACCGGCTTTTTCATTCCGGTCGCCCCAGCCACCTAACCCGATCATTTGATTGTACTCTTTCCAGTTCGCAAATGCGTTATCTGCAGCATGATAAACTACCACGCCCCCGCCACCTGAAACATACGACTCAAATGCCTTGTTGGTCGCTTCGGGCCAGGCATCTCCGTTATAATCGAGAACCACCAACTGGTATTTAGAGAAATCAGGCTTAAAGCCAGACATATCCTTACCGGTAGCCGGAGCGGTTACCACATCTACTGTGAACAGTCCGGAGCTTTCGAGAATCTGTTTCAGAACGGGTGTGGAGCCCTGCCAGTTGTGATTGTTCTGACCGGTGACGATCAATGCCTTGTTGGCGGCTTCAGTCACGGTAGCCTGTTTGCACGATGGTGCCAACAGTATCAGGCTGAGCAGTCCGCAAAATATAAGGGATGATAAGATATTCTTTTTCATTGTCTTTAGGGAATTATGTTAATTACCTTCGATTTTCCACGGACCTCTGAACGGACGCCTCAGCATGCGGGATGCGATCGGGTCACCGATGAATTCCTGAGTATCCGGATTCCATTTCAGCTTGCGACCGGTCAGCATGGCAATCTCACCGAGCAGGGCCGCTGAAATTGAACGATGGGCAACCTGGCAGGGGGTAATGGTCTCCTGGCGGGTACGGATGCAGTCGAGTAAATTCTGATGGTGATCGAGGTTCCTGTACAGATGAATCTCGTTTTCTCCGATCTTTTCCTGGAGAATTTTCGGATCACTGGCGAATAAACGGTTATCCCGGTCAACATGGATCCAGCCCTGATCTCCGTACCAGCAAACGCCCATTCCATGTTGAACCTGGCGGGAGTTGGCATAATGTATTTCAACGCCGGAGGCATATTTTGCGTGGATGGAATACTCTACGGGAGCATCAAAAATTCCTTCGCGCGGGAAAACGCCGTTGGCTTCAATTTCGATAGGCCCGGTACGATCGAGACCGAGTCCCCAGTGGGCAATATCGATATGATGACCGGCCCAGTCGGTCAGCTGACCGCCCGAATAAGCGAGTATCCATCGCCAGTCCCAGTGACAAACACCACGATAGGGTTCTTTTGGGGCAGGACCTAACCACATGTCCCAGTCGAGCCCATCCGGAATGGCTTGTACCGTCGGATTTTTATCGGTCGGGGTACCGTTTGGCAAGCCAACCTCCACCCGGGATACTTTTCCGATACGGCCGTTGATGACCAGTTCGCATGCCCGGTGAAAATGGGCTTGTGAACGTTGCCAGCTGCCGGTTTGCCAGATGACCTTGTTTTTTTCAACGGCTTCAATGATCTTTTGGCCTTCCCAGATGGTGCGGGCCAGCGGTTTTTGTCCGTATATATCGATTTTCGCATTGGCACAAGCCACTGCGATGATGCCATGCCACTGATCGGGCAGTGCGAGAATGACGGCATCGATTTTTTCTTTAGCCAGAAATTGCCTGTAATCACCATAGATGCGTGCATCGGTGTTTCCATATTTCGCATCCATGGCCGCTTTTGCCTGATTGCAGTGAGCTTTGTCGACATCGCAGGCGGCAACCATCTGAACTCCTGCTTTCCCCATAAAATCATTCATGTCGCCGCTTCCCATGGATCCGGCTCCGATGATTCCCATCACGATTCGGTCGCTCGCTGGGGTAGCTCCGTCCTTACCCAGGGCTGTTCCCGGAATAATATAGGGCAACGCCACAGCGGCCCCGGCAGCCCCGGCCATTTTTCCGAAGAAAGACCGGCGGTTGATAGTTTTAGGTTGACTCATGTTTTAAAAGGTTTTATCCCCGTAAAGTTGTTAAATATTTTAGAGTTGCAAAGTGTTTTACAGGATAACTCACCCAACCGGATACATGGTCAGGAACGGTTGTTTATTGAAACCCTCAGGGAAGCGCTGCAAAGGTGCTCCGCGTCTTTCTCACCGGGGTTTAAAAGCTCCACCTGAGCCTGAGAAATCCCAGGGTTGCCCTCTGAGAGATCTCTTTTTGAAGATTTACCTTGAAATACTGTACGATAAATGAAAGGTCGAGATCATCGCGGAGCGAAAGGTCGAGCGACGGCCCTGCAAAAAATCCGCTGATCTTCGGAAAATACATCGCGGCCAAACCGGCGTTGAGCAGTGGTGTGACCGGATAGCTCAGGCTAGTAAAGAGGGTGTGCGGCGTGATCGAGAGATCGCGCACCGTGAGATTGCGGTAATAGAAATCGGTAAAACTGGTCAGGCTGATTTTTTCAGCGGCCTGATTGTAAAGATATTCGAACTGAATATTCAGCTTGAAGGGCGTCAGATAACTGGCTCCTCCCCCGGCAATGATAGCCGGCTCCCTGCCGGAGACCGATCCCGTCGGGTGAAGGTAGGTGAGTTCGCCATTGAGTGATACCGGACCGATATATCCCGAAAAACCACCGCCGGCAACCCAATCTTCATCATCCATCTCTCCACCCAGCACCTGAAAGTCATATCCGGATAAAGAAAACCGGAACAGCCCGGCATAACTGGCCTGGTTATCCCTGTTCATTTTCCCGACCAGCTCAATATGTGCGGATGGATTAAAATAATACTGCATCCTGATGGCATCGCTGCCGGGGCGTTCTACATAATCGAAATCAAAGAAACTGTATGCGTTGAATATATCATTCGGATTCCACACATAATTCATCCCCCAGTTAATCCGCTGCCGGCCGATAGTGGCCTGAATCTTTCCAAAATTCAAATCGATATAGGCCCGATCGATGGTGCTGTTCAGGATGAATGAGGTATCCGAAGCCAGGTTCCACGACAGGTCAGCCAAGCCCTCATCCCGGCCGATCAAATTGGCATATCCGGGAAAGCTTTTCACTGTTTCGCCAAACAGAAACCGGTTTCTGATTTCCAATACCGCATTCACATGGGTGCCATATCCGGCCTTGAAATTCAGACGGTTATGTACCAGATTGTCGAGCGTCCACGGCCCATCGGCCTTTTCAAACATAACCGATTGCATGTCAGATAGGTAGCCGTTAGCGGAGGCGGAGAACTGGGCGGGAGCACGTTGCGTCAATATCAGTAGGGTTGCCAGAAACGTAACGCGTAAAGCGTAACGCGTCACGGAAAAACAGCGAATGGTCGGTTGCATCATATTCAATATTAATGGTCAGGATAGTCCACATCGCTTTTAACCAACCCGTCTTCAACGGTGATCACCCGATGGGCCTTGGCTACCACGCGGGCATCATGGGTGGAGAAAATAAAGGTGATCTTTTCTTCGTGGTTCAGTCGTTCCATGATGTCGAGCAGGGTTTCTGCCGATTTGGAGTCGAGGTTGGCTGTAGGTTCATCGGCCAGGATGAATTTGGGCTTCGATGCCAGGGCGCGTGCCACGGCTACCCGTTGCTGCTGACCGCCGGAGAGTTTCCCCGGCCGGGCATCCATGCGATCGCCCAAACCAACCTGATCCAGCAGGTCCTTGGCCCGTTTCATCCGTTCGGCTTTGGGTTTTCCCTGCAGATGCATGATGAATTCAACGTTTTCCAGTGCAGTCAGCACCGGGATCAGGTTGTAAGCCTGAAAAACGAAGCCGATATTACGCATCCGGAAATCGATCACCTCGCTGGATTTCAAATGACTCAGGTCGATCCCATCGATCAGGATGACCCCCGAAGTGGGTTGGTCCAATCCGCCAAGCATATTCAGCAGCGTGGTTTTACCCGATCCCGATGGCCCCACAATCGTGGTAAACTCTCCTTCCTTAAAGTTCAAACTGATCCCGTTGATGGCCGTCACCGGCACACTTCTCCGGTCGTCGTAAATTTTTACCAGGTCACTGATTTCGATAATGTTCATAATCAAAATGTTAATTCAATTCTATTCGGTTCTGAGCGCATCTGCCGGATTGAGTTTCAACGCCTTTATCGCCGGATAGGCCGAAGCGGCAAGTCCGGTTATCATAACAAGCCCGGCAACCAGCAAGTAATAAATCCACGGCAGCGACGGGTACATGACGGCTGTATAGCCCCATGCTTCCATACCTTGTTGGGCAAATGCCGACAGATCGATCCCCTGGTTTTTGAAAAAGGAGATAAACACGGCCCCGATAGCCATCCCAACGGCGGCGCCGGTCAGGCAAAGCAGGACAGATTCGGTGATGATCATGCTGAAAACCTTGCGTTTGTTCATCCCGATCGCCATCAGCATGCCGAGCTCCCTGACCCTTTCGAGTACCACCATCAGCATGGTATTCACAATGCCAAAGCCCAGCGCACCGAGGATGATCACCATGATAATAACCATCATCACTTCAAGGAGATCGTTAATCATGGCTACATCGGGCAGCATGATTTTCCAGCTCATGACATCCAATGCGGGATATTTACCCGACAGGGAGTTTATGGTTGCATCCATCTGTTTGGGCTCACTCATGAAGATGGCCACTTCATGTGCCTGGTCGGGAGCCAGAACAGCCTGCCCCGACAGATCAGCTTTCCTGATGTATGTATTCATTTCCTCAAATGCATTGTTATCAGTCCGGTAGATACCTCCCACCCGGTATGAATTGCTGCTCAGGTTCCCGTCGGCACTCTGAAAGGTGAGCACCACCTTCGAGTTGATCTTCACTTTCAGCTTGCGGGCCAATGCTTCCCCGATGACGATAGGATTTCGCTGTGCCCCTTCAAACCAGGTCCCGGTGCTGTCGCGAAGATAGGTTCCGATGAGTTCGGGATCAGTCAGTTTCAACCGGCTGGCAAGCGTAACAGAATCATATACAGCGGTATATAATTCACTGACCTTTTTTTCCTGATCGGGATCAATGCCGATCGCATTAATTCCCGATGAAGCAGCCGAACTATTGATCATGGCTACGATTTTTATCCGGCTGACGGCAGCTTTCACCCCTGGCAATCCTTCGGCATACCTGACCATTTCATCAGGATCGGGCAGGGTGAGGCCAATTTCCGGGTTCTCGATGAATTTCGGATCATGGATCTGAATATGTGAAACCTCTTTGGTCAAAGCCTCTTTCACACGACGGTCGGCCATTCCTTTATAGATCGCCCACGTGAATAGCCCGCCGAATATTCCGAACGTCATGGCAGCAATCACAACCAGGCTTCTGACTTTGTTGCGCCAGATGTTTTTCCAGGATAGCGAGGGTATCATTTATGTAGAGTTAAATTATTTTTTACTTAGAGTTACTCGTTACGCGTTACGCGTTACGCGTCACGTGTATCGCGTCACGTGTATCGCGTCACGTATTTCGCGTCACGGCCGCAAGGCCTTGCTCACGCGCAGCCGGGTTACGTTCCACACCGGAAATACAGCGGCGGCGAAGATAATCGCCAGGGCTACGAGGGTCTGATTGATGAAGTACCCGGTTTCCCACAGCATCGGCATGATGGGTTCCATTCCGTAATTGATGAATGAATCGGCCATCTGGCCGGTGAACCTGATCGGATAAATATGGCCGATCCAGGCAACTGGGATACTGATCACGACACCTCCGATAATACCGATGAGCCCCATGATGACCATTTCCAAAGCCAGAATGGTTCCGAGACGCCTTTTCTGCATTCCGACTGCCACCACCACACCAAATTCGCGCCTCCGTTCGGCGGTCATCATCTGAACGGTTCCGAAAATCCCGAACCCTATGATCAGATAGAGCAATCCCAGCATGATGATCCCGCCGGCATTGTCAGATTCGATTTGCTGCTTAAGCTCGATCAGGATTTTATCCCATGAACGTACATCGTATTGATTACCAATCTTTAGCCGGATGTTGTTCACGGTTTCATCCAGGTCATCGCTGTTATTCAGGTTTAATGAGATCGAGGTTACCCGGTTTTCAGCGGAGAAAAACTCCTGTGCCACTGATATCGGGAGGTACACCATCTTGTTATCCAGATCCGGTGAGGGAAACCGTAAAATCGCCTTGATAGGAAACTTTCCTGCGGCCCCAACTCCGTGATAACCCTGGGAGATGAGCACCAGCGTGTCTCCAATGCTCAGTTTCAGATATTTGGCCAATCGTTCGGAAACCATCGCGGCACTGTCATGATCGGTCAGATAAGTCCCCTGAATGAGTCTCTTCGAAAGATGTGTCAGCCGGTCATCCTGATCCGGATCGGTTCCGAGCACGAGCACTCCCTTGGTCTGGTTGCCCGAACTGGCCAGCGCGAATGACTCGAGTCGCGGAAGGGCCATGGTCACATTTTCGGTGCTTTCGATGGCTGTGATGAGCTCCTCATTCAACAGGATGCTGTTTTCGATCACCTTGTCTGACTGGTACTTGCTATCGAAAACCTGTATGTAGCCGGTGTAAGCCTGCACCACGTTATCGACCATGGTTTGATAGGAACCCAGCTGGAAACCGCGCATCACGATCGAAAAGAATACGGCAAAGAGAATCGATGAAATGGTGATCAGCGACCTGCGCTTGTTTCGCCAGATATTTCTCCAGGCCATTGTCATATAATAGCTCATAATCAATATATTAAATGATTATTTCAGCGATTTCATGTTTTGCTGCGAAAAAAATCCATCTTCGATTTTGACATCAAAATCCATGGTTTTGATCATCACAATGGTGCGGTTGTTCGGCTCATCAGCGGGTATGATCTCGAGGCGGGTCGGGATTTTCCGTCCGTCCATGATTTTAATCTCACTGCCGGTTTCAGTGCGAACAAGTGCCCGATCCTCATCATAGTATTCCGATTTCAGAAAAAGATAGTCTGCTGAACTGATCCAGGTGATAATTTTTCCCCACACGATATCCGATTCTTCCAGAGGAGTCAGCTGGATTTTATAACACCTGTTTCCCTGAAAATCTTCGGTGGCAAGAAGCTCATGCGTATAGTCGAGAACCAACGATGATTCATTCAGAACATCATCATTGGTATAGTCGGAGCCCATCCATCCCTGTGACATCATCGACGGAGGCAGTTTGACCAGTCTTCCTATCGAAGGAATGTAGTTCCACATGTCGTTATCGCGTTTCAGAAACGTCTGGCCCTTTTCTTTAGCCGGTTCAGTAACCAGTGCCAGTGCCAGGCCGGTACCTTTGGCCCAGCTTTTAAAACCGATGGTCCGCTCCCAGGCGGGCCTTTTAATGGTCATGGTCATCGTACTGATGCTGCTGTCGCCCTGCATGTTTTTATCGGCTTTGTCAATGATCTGTTTGGCGGTCATGGTTTGCTGACAGATGCCGGGAATGACTACAATCAGGCACAAAAGCGCAGCCAGTGAACAGGTGATTAATGGTCTCATGGTTATTTAAATAGTTCGAAAATGATTTTTTCAATTTTATCCAGATCTACAGTGTCGGGCGCCAGAAAATAGTGCATTCCGACTCCGTCAATGGTACTGCTTAGCAAGATTGCCTTATCGATGGCATCAGGATCGCCCTTGGTTTCAAAATAGAGCGCGATGTCGCGCGTGAGGTGATCGACCATCTGGCGGTACTGGCTTCGGGAGGAGGTAACAACACCCGGCTGAAAGAAAACATTGAACAGTAGCCGGTAAAATTCGGGCTCCCTCCTGATGATCTCAAAACCTCCGTGGATATAAATCATCAGTTCCTCCGGTGTATCCAGTGTGTGCCTGATGATCTCTTCAAGGATGTCGTGAAATTTAGCGGTTCCCAGAGTCAGGATGGAATCCAGGAGATCTTCCTTCGATGTGAAATAGTTATACAGTAGTCCCTTCGAAATCCCGGCATATTCAGCAATGCGTGCCACGGAACAGGAATGGTACCCTTCGCGGGCAAACAGTTCCAGCGCAGCCTGCATGATCAGTTGCTTCCGGTTCTCTCGAATCTCTTCAAATTGTTGGGCTGTTCTTGGACACATATTTTTAATGATTGAACGTTCGGTCAAAGATAAATCAGAAATATAATACGATGTATCGGTGGAGTGAATTTTTTTTTACCGAACGATGAAGTGAGCGAAGAAAAAAATCAACGAGTACCGGCAGGCATCTTTACTTTCCCGGGGGAGTCAGCCAGCTTTTCCGGTCTCCGGTCAGCGGTTTTGTCCAGTTGCCGTACATCGGATTGGGCAGTATGATGAATTTTTTACCGAATTCCATGCGCAGGCTATCCACGGTATTGAATCCGAAATTGTCCGATCGGTCTTCAAAAACCTGATCGAAGTCAGCCAGGTTATCTCCCACCAGTAAAACAACATCATATTGATTTTCAATGATATTCCGCCGCATCTCCTTGCCGGATGTCGATGATTTGCAATACAGATGGTTACGATCGGCGAAGGGGAAACTCCATTTCTGCATATTCATCAGAGTGGCAGTCGATTCGAGGTTTGTGCGGTTGGTTACATAAAATATCTGAAGATCATTCCGGGTCACAAATTGACAGAATTCCAGGCCTCCCGCCACCGGAGCTGCCGAAGCCTTTTCAACCCAGGCTTTCCAACCAGCATCGCTAAATGGTTGTCCTTCAATAATATTAAGGGCTTCCGAAGGACTATTATCAAGAATGGTTTCGTCGATATCGAAAATGACTGCTGCCGGTTTTGTTTTATCCCAATTGGCCAGATACTCTTTAACCCTAAGTTCGGCCAGGTTATAGGCCTGATAACATAAGGCACGGTATTCGGCAGATTTCTGAACCCATAAAACAGCGTTGACCGACTGGTCGGTTACCTGGGCGGCTGATGGGGATGGACTTATCAGCACCAGCAGGGTAATTGCGATTGTAAGGAATGGTTTCATGTAAGTATTGGTTTTGCAGGACATTCTATCGAGGCAGATACCAATCAGCCTCTTTGTTACGTGCAAATTTCTGAATATTTTTGTAAGAATTGTAACTTTATCTGAAGTACATCCGTCACATGATTGTCTGTAACCAAAAATGACTGTAAAAGAGTATAACAAATGTGTGAATGAGCATTCCGATGCAGTGTATCGGTTTCTGCTCAAGAACATACGCGATAAGGAGAAGGCCCGCGACCTGGTTCAGGACTCCTTCGAGAAGCTCTGGATCAACGTGGAGCAGGTTGCAGCTGAAAAGGCAAAGTCGTATTTGTTTACTACTGCTTATCACAAGCTGATTGATCAAACACGGGTGGATAAACGAATGGCTGATTGGGAAACGGTAAATATGAGCGAATATTCTCATAGTGAACAATACTCTGATGTCATGGAAAAATTGGACATCGGGATTGCGCAATTGTCAGCCGATCAGCGCTCTGTGATCATGCTGAGGGATTATGAAGGGTATTCGTATAAGGAGATATCCGGAATGACCGGTTTGTCGGAAGCCCAGGTGAAAGTTTACATTTACCGGGCCCGAGTTTTTTTAAAAGAATTTGTGGGTTCTGTAGAATCCCTGATATAATATGGAAAGCCTGAATATCAATAATTATGAGATCTGGTTCCTCGATTATCTCGATGGGAATCTGAGCAATGAACAGCTCGATACCCTTCTCGATTTTCTGGAACAGCATCCCGAATTAAAGGAAGAGCTCCGGAGTATTTCCGGAGTCTGCCTGGTTGCCGGTCATGAAACTTTCAGCGACAAGAAGAGTTTACTGAAAGATTCATCGGATATTCCCGGTATCTCGTCTGAAGATCAGCTTTGCATTGCCCGGATGGAAAACGATCTGGCCCCTGAAGAGGCCCGGTTGTTCGATGCAAGGTTGGACAAGGATCTCAACCTGCTGGCCAACTACACCGCTTTCTGCAAAACCCGTTTGAATCCGGTCGATGCCGTTGTATTTCCTGATAAAGGAAGTCTGCGCAAAAAGACCGTATTCTTATCTCCCTGGATAATCACCGCCATTTCATCGGCTGCAGTTCTGTTTTTGGTCTGGTTCCTCTGGCCGCACCAGCAGGAAACCGACGGCCCGGTTGTTGCAAAAGTGGAACAGCCTGCGGCGGTTGTGCAGTCTGAGACTCGGGAACCGAAACTCGAAACGCGTGACTCGAAACCCGAAACGCGTGAAGCGAAACCCGAGACGCGAAACCCGAGACGCGAAACCCGGAACCCGGAACCCATGACGAATCAGGTGCAGCCTGTTCAGCGGGAGACCATGATTATGAATCCTCTGGCCAGCAAAGCCGCTCTGGCCGGACCGCGAATCCCGGATGAGTATGACATTAAGCTTCTATACGCCTCGAATGTTCGCATTCCTGTGATAATTCCTGCTCAGCAAGAGGATGCACTGACGATCCCGCAATTTGCACTTCGGCTGTTCCGTGAAAAAATTCTCGGGCAGGACCGTCAGCAAGTAAAGGAAACCCAGTTCTCCCTTTGGGAAGTGGCCGGAGCCGGTGTCAATAAATTCAATTCGCTTGCCGGAACCAATATGAAGTTGAATCGTGAATATGATTCGAAAGGAGATATCCTGGCAGTTTCGTTCAACTCACGCCTGCTGGATGTGGAATCACCCGTCCGCGGCCAATAAAAATGGGCAGGAAAGAAAATTTTCTGTAACTTTTTTTGCAGCCACTCCGTCCTATCCTCAAAACAGTTAAACTCAAACAAAATGAAAAAAGTCGTATTACTCGCATCAGCTGCATTGGTTCTCTTAAGCCTGAACAGCTACGGACAGGATCCGGATACATCAAAGATCAGGGTCGGGAATAAAAAATATACCATTATCGTTGATGACGATAAGGAGATCAAAATCCTGACAGATGATGATCATTCTCCGGTTGTCATAAACAAACGTCACGAATCCAAAACACATAATCATGCACGGCGCATGGACGGAACCTGGGAAGGGTTAGAAATCGGACTGGCTAATTTTGTGAACGCCGATAATAAGTTCGAACTGCCTCACAACGGCGAGTTCATGGATCTGGACGCTGCCAAAAGCCTGGACCTGAGCTTCAACTTCGCAGAGAAATCTCTCGGAATCGTTAAAAACTATGTTGGAATCGTTACCGGTATGGGGATTCAATATCAGAACTATCGTTTCAAGGATGATTTCAGTCTGACGAAAATTGATGGCCAGATAGCCGCCGTTCCAACCGAAATGGATCTCTATAAGAACCGTCTGAGCATCTGGCACCTGAACATCCCGTTGATGGTAGAATTCCAGATTCCGGTTTATGGTGAAAACGAACGCATTAAGCTGGCAGCAGGTGTTATCGGCGGACTGCGCATCGGATCGCGCCAGGTTCAGAAATATACGGTTAATGATGAAAAACAGAAAGTTAAAATCAAAGACGATTTCTACCTGAGAACTTTCAACTATGGTTTCACCGCACGGGTTGGATACGGCGATGTGGCCATCTTTGCCAACTATTATCCGCAGACACTCTTTGAGAACTGCAAAGGTCCGGAAATCTACCCGGTAACCGTCGGCCTGCATTTCGGCAGCTAAACGATAAGTTTCAAACGATATTTGTGCAGAGGCGGGTAAATTATCCGCCTCTGTTTTTTTATACCTTAGCACCATTGTTAAAAAAATTATCACCCATGCACCTTCTATTAATCAGCAATTCGACCAATGCCGGGGAGAGCTATCTCCAGTATCCGAAAGAACAGATCGGGAAATTTCTCAAAAACATCGATCAGGTACTCTTTATACCCTATGCTGCAGTCACCTTTTCCTTTGATGAATATGAAAAGAAGGTTCAGGATGCTTTTACCGAGCTGTGGATCGGAGTCAGGTCGATTCATCGCTGCGCATCGCCCCCGCAGGCGGTGAAGGAGGCCAAGGCAATTGTCGTTGGTGGCGGTAACACCTGGCAGCTGGCCCGGTATCTGCACGACCTGAACCTGACCGATGCGATCCGTGAAAAAGTGATGGGTGGAACACCTTATGTTGGCTGGAGTGCAGGTTCAAATGTTGCCTGCCCGACCATCAGGACCACCAACGATATGCCGGTTATCGATCCCAAAGGTTTCGAGGCTTTCAACCTGATACCTTTTCAGATTAATCCTCATTATCTGGATGCCAATCCCGACGGGCATGCCGGGGAAACGAGGGAACAGCGGATTCTTGAGTTTATCGAGATCAATCCTGACCTTTTTGTAGTTGGGCTGAGAGAAGGAACGATGCTTGAAATCCATGACCATAAAATCGAGCTCATCGGTCCCCGGCCGGCCCGGATTTTCCGCAAGGGGGAGGAGCCCAGGGAGGTTAGTGCAGGGGGGGAACTAGGGTTTCTGTTGTAATTATGCTCGCTGCGCTCGCTAATTATGCTCGCCTTCGGCTCGCTAAGTATGCTCGCTGCGCTCGCTAATTGTGCTCGCTACGCTCACTAATTGGCTCCCTTTGGTCGCTAATTATGCTCGCCTGCGGCTCGCTAAATGGGGAGCCGGGGATGTGAGGCGTGGATTATTTGGAAAAAGTTTGGTCGCGGGTGTTTTTTATCATTTTGTTGATTTCCAGATGAAGCACACTGAAGGTTTTTGTGAGTGCTTCGTACTCTTCCCGGGTAATCATTTTTCTGTCCAGGGATTTTTGAATCCAGCATTGGGTTTCAAACAGGGATCCACGGGCATAGATATTGAAAAGATTCCGGTCCTTAAATGAATAGCGGCCTTGCCCTTCCCGAAGGTTAGCGCTGACTGAATCTGACGATCTGACGAGCTGTTTTCCAATAGTGTCTTTAACAAATATCGGCCATCCTGTGACCAAATCCCATATTTTTTGACTGCATTCCATAGATAAATTGTACACCTGCTGAACTTCCATAATATGTGTATTTCTTATGACTATAGATGCGGATTTTATGCGGAAATGGAAAAACCAGCCTCCCGTTTTGAATAATTATTGCGGCTCCACTCCCCCTCAGCCCTCCTCTGCCTATCAATTAGCGACCGAAGGGAGCAAATTAGCGAGCGTAGCGAGCATAATTAGTGAGCGCAGCGAACATAATTAGTGAGCGCAGCGAACATACTTAGCGACCGAAGGGAGCACAATTATTCTTTGTAGTTTTGCCTTTCTATGTCAACTTCCGTACTTTCCGGTACCGTCATCAAGTCCACCGGCTCTTATCATACCGTAAGAACCGAAAGCGGAGAGGTGCTCATTTGTGGGATCAAAGGGCTCTTCCGTACCAAGGGCATCCGATCGACAAACCCCGTAGCCGTTGGCGACCATGTGGAGGTGGAGTCGGATGAGCCGGGAAAAGGGATCATCAGGAAGATTCATCCCCGGAAAAACTATATCATCCGTAAAGCCATCAATCTGGCCCGGGAATCCCATATCCTGGCCGCCAACATTGACCAGGCATTGCTGTTGATTACGTTGAAATCGCCGGTTACCCTGTCGATGTTCATCGACCGGTTTCTGGTAACTGCGGAGGCATATAGTGTCCCAACCATTCTCGTATTCAACAAAACAGATCTGTATGGCCCGGAGGAGATGGGAGCGCAGTTCGACTGGATCAGCGCTTATACGCTGGCCGGATATCCATGCCTTACTTTATCGCTGTTGTCGGGTAAGGGACTTGAAGAGATCCGGAAATACCTTCCGGGCAAAATCACCCTGATCAGCGGAAACAGTGGTGTCGGGAAATCAACCCTGATCAACTCGCTTGATCCGTCGAAGCATTTTAAAACCAGTGAAATATCACAATCTAATAAGTCGGGAAAGCATACGACAACCTTCCCTGAGATGGTAGAACTCTCATCCGGCGGTCACATTATCGATACCCCGGGAATCCGGGGTTTCGGGATGCTGGAAATCGACAAGGGCGAACTCTATCATTATTTTCCGGAGATCTTTAAAAATGCGGCCAACTGCCAGTTTTACAACTGTTCACATACTCATGAGCCGGGCTGTTCAGTACGCGAAGCCGTTGAAAACGGACTGATATCAGAGATGAGGTTCCAGAATTATCTGGGGATGATGGAAGGAGTGAACAATAAGTACCGGTAAACTGTGGTTATTTTTGACACCAAATTAACAAGACCAGATAAATGAACTCACATCAGATTGATTACAAAATTATCGGGGAGGATATCCAGTTGGTTGAAATTGAGCTCGACCCGATGGAAACCGTTATTGCGGAGGCTGGTGCCATGGTTTACATGGAGGAAGGAATTGCCTTTGAAACCCGCATGGGTGATGGCACCGAGGCAAACCAGGGATTGCTTGGCAAACTCTTTGCGGCTGGGTCGCGGGTGATCGCCGGCGAATCTTTGTTTATGACCCACTTTACCAACCGGGGCTATGCCAAATCGAGGGTGGCCTTTTCGGCGCCTTACCCGGGAACAGTGATTCCCATTGACCTGGCTGCCAAAGGTGGCAGGCTGATCGTTCAGAAAGACGGTTTTCTTTGTGCGGCTATGGGAACCCGGCTGTCGATTATTCTGAACCGTCGGCTCGGTAGCGGACTGGTTGGAGGCGAGGGATTCATCCTGGAAAAACTGGAAGGCGACGGAATGGTATTTGTTCATGCCGGTGGCACGGTCATCGAAAAACAGCTGCATGGCGAAACGCTGAGGGTGGATACCGGATGTATCGTGGCTTTTGAGGAAAGCATTGATTATGATATCGAAAAAACGGGTAGCCTTAAATCGATGGTGTTCGGTGGCGAAGGCCTCTTTATGGCCACCCTGCGCGGACATGGAACCGTTTATCTTCAATCGATGCCGATTCGCAAGCTCATCCAGGCTCTTTCACCCTGGGGCCGGAACGCCGGCAAGGAAGACCAATCGATCCTCGGGGGCTTTCTGCAGAGATAGCAGATTGTTAGTTGAATTTTTCGAAATTGACAGACAATCAATCAGATAGGTTTATTCGGGTAGCAGAAAAAATATTTTCACTGCTGATACAATATCGGGATAGAATTTCCCGTTATAGTCGATCTTCGAAAACCTGAGACTGTTCGTTATTTTAAAACTGACTGTTTTGCAAATCAATACGCGTAAGCAACGCTGGAAATTTCTACTTCTTGCGGGTGCCCTGATTATCGGGATTGCCACTACCTGGTATACCAATACTCTGGTTAAAAAACTGGAGTCGGAGGAGAAGCTGAAGATTGAAACCTGGGTAGAGGTAATGAAACAGCTGATTACCAGCAAAAGTCAGGATGGTAACCAGTTTGGCGCCATTTTACTCACCATTATCGAGAACAATACCACTATCCCCGTAATTATCGTTGATGAAAACGGGAATATACTAAGTGCGAGGAATCTAAAGCTCTACAACAATAATAATCAGCAGTTTGATGGTGGAATCAGCCTGAATTCGATAAGCCATAAAAGCAAAAAATATCTGGATCGGCAACTGGCTAAAATGAAATCCCAGCATGAGCCGATCCTGATTGAGATGCCCAACTTAAAACAGTTTATTTATTATAAGGATTCCACCATTCTCACCCAGATACAGTATTATCCGCTGGTTCAGCTGGCCATTGTTTTCCTGTTTGTTTTCCTGGCATTTTTCGGTTTTAGTTCTACCCGCGCGGCGGAGCAGAATCAGGTTTGGGTAGGTATGTCGAAGGAGACCGCTCATCAGCTGGGCACACCCATCTCCTCGCTGATGGCCTGGGTTGAATTGCTGAAAATGGAACAGGCCGGACCCGAGATCATCCAGGAGGTGGAAAAGGATGTCAAACGGCTCGAAACGATTGCCGACCGGTTCTCCAAGATCGGATCGACACCGGTTCTGGTGCCCGAAAACCTGCTGACCATCCTCGATAGCTCTGTGAAATATCTGAAAAACCGTACTTCGGATAAGGTTAAGTTTGAGCTGAACTTCGGAGATGCCGATGAGTTATTTGTACCGTTGAACCTGACCCTGTTTGAATGGGTAGTCGAGAATATCTGTAAAAATGCCATCGATGCCATGAACGGCAATGGTAAAATTACCCTGACAGTCAAGGATCAGAACCAGGTGGTTTATCTGGATATCACTGATTCGGGGAAAGGCATTCCAAAGTCCAATTATCAGGCTGTTTTTCAACCCGGATACACGACCAAACCCAGAGGGTGGGGACTTGGATTATCGCTGGCCAAACGAATCATTGAGAATTACCATGATGGCAAAATCTTTGTGAGGAGTTCCGAAATCAACCGGGGAACCACGTTCAGAATCGTGTTGAAAAAGTAGGTCTGCAGCCGGTAACGTACGGATAACCCGGAGGTTCTCGAATTCATTTTTTTTTATCCGATATTGTTTTATACTTTTGCCGGACATTTTTTGGAAGAGGGTTGAAACAGATTTCTGAATATATTATCCCTTTCGGCTCTTATTCAGACGGATCACATGTCTTTGAGTTTGAGTTGGTTGATGCGTTCTTTAGTCGTTTCCCGGAGAGTGAAATTCAGAATGCTGAGGTGCTTGTAGATGTTGAGATGATCAAGCAACAGCGCCATCTGGAGTTCGTTTTTACACTCGACGGATGGGTTTCACTGCCTTGCGACAGGTGCCTTGAAGAGTATGAACAGCCGGTTAGCAGCGAGTTCGAACTTTATGGTAAGTTTGGGGATGGGAACAATGAAGATGAATCAGATGTGGTGTGGCTTTCAGAAGAATCGTGCCAGATCGATTTATCTCAGTACCTTTACGAGTATGTTGTTCTCAGCTTGCCGATGCGCAAAGTACATCCAAATAAGGCAGACGGAACATCAGGTTGTGATCCCGTTATGTTGGATTTATTAAAGAAATTAAGTGTTAAATAAATAGTTACAGTCATGCCAAATCCTAAGCACAGAACATCGAAACAGAGAAGAAACAAGCGGAGAACTCATTATAAAGCTACTCCTTCTCAGTTGGCAACCTGTTCAAACTGCGGAGCTACCGTTCAGTATCATCGCGTTTGCCCGGAATGCGGACATTATCGCGGTAAACTGGCCATTGAAAAGGAAGTAACCGCTTAGTCAGGTATTAATCAGATCTGAAAATCAGATGAAGATCGGTCTGGATATCATGGGGGGCGATCATGCCCCCGTATCAACAACCAAGGGGGCCATCCTTGCCAAAAGGGAGATGCCGCCTGAAATTGAGCTGGTCTTGATAGGCGACAAGCAAGCCATTGAAGCCACTTGCCGGGAGGAGAATTTCGACCCCGGCAATTTTATTATTGTACCGACCACTGATGTGATTGGTATGGGAGACCACCCGGTTAAGGCATTTTCCCAAAAAAAGAATTCGAGCATGGGTGCTGGATTCCAGATGCTAACCGAAGGGAAACTGGATGGATTCTGCAGCGCCGGAAATACCGGAGCCATGCTGGCTGGCGCCATGTTTACCATCAAACCGATTCCGGGGATCATTCGTCCCTGCATCGGGGTATCGATTCCAAAGGGAGAAAACGAATATTCCCTGTTGCTGGATGTCGGGTTGAACCCCGATGCCAGGCCTGATGTCATGTATCAGTATGCCATCATGGGATCATTCTATTCGCATCTGGTTCACGGGGTTGCGAATCCAAAGGTTGGTCTGCTGAATATCGGAGAAGAAGAGGAGAAGGGAAACCTGCTCTCGAAAGCAGCTTATCAGATGATGAAGGACAGTACCGATTTCAATTTTATCGGTAATGTCGAAGGCAACGAAATTTTCACGGATAATGCCGATGTCGTTGTATGTGAGGGATTTATCGGAAATATCGTGCTGAAAATGGCCGAATCCGTCTATTTCCTGAGCAAGAAGCTCAGACTATCAGAACCATTCTTTGAGCAGTTCAATTATGAAAATTTTGGCGGAATCCCGATTATCGGGATCGGTTCACCGGTCCTGATCGGTCATGGAAAATCCACTCCGCTGGCCATTAAAAATATGCTGATTAAAAACAGCGAACTTATCCAATCCGGTTTAATTACGAAACTTAAGAAAGCATTTGAGTGATGCAAAAGATTTTTGCTGCAATCACCGGGGTTGAAGCATTCACCCCCCCTGATATTCTGACCAATGCGGATCTTGAAAAAATGGTGGACACCAGTGATGAATGGATCGTTTCCCGAACCGGAATTAAAGAACGTCACATTCAGAAGGGGCCCGGGTTAGGAATTTCCGACATGGCAGTTCCTGCCGTAAAGAAGCTCCTCGAAAAAACAGGTACCCGGCCTGAAGACATCGACATGGTGATCTGTTCGACGGTAACTCCCGACATGGTTTTCCCGGCCACGGCAAACATTGTCAGCGACAAGGTCGGGATCAAAAATGCCTTTAGTTTTGACATGAATGCTGCCTGTTGCGGTTTTCTCTATATGCTTACGGTAGCCTCGCAATTCATCGAAACAGGAAGGGTTAAGAAAGTTTTGTGCATCGGTGCCGACAAAATGTCGACCATTACCGATTACACCGACCGGAACACCTGTCCGCTGTTTGGCGATGCTGCCGGTGTCGTTCTGTTAGAACCTAACGCTGAATTCGGAATACAGGATTCTATTCTCCGGACTGATGGTTCCGGGAGAAAACATCTCTATATGAAGGCTGGCGGTTCATGCAGGCCTGCTTCCCACGAAACGGTTGATGCAAAAGAGCACTACATCTATCAGGATGGACAAACCGTTTTCAAAATGGCGGTTTCAAAAATGGCCGACATATCTGTGGAGATGATGGAAAAACATAATCTTCCGGCTGACAAATTGTGGCTGGTCCCTCATCAGGCCAACCTGCGTATCATTGAGGCAGTTGGCAGAAGAATGGGCCTCGACAAGAGCCGGGTAATGGTGAACATTCAAAAATACGGGAATACTACAACGGCTACTATCCCGTTGGTTATGTCGGAATACGAGCACCTGCTGAAGAAAGGTGATCCGCTGGTTCTGACCGCTTTTGGCGGAGGATTTACCTGGGGAGCACTTTATCTGAAATGGGCTTATGATCCGGTATAAAACTTTTTTGATAGGCTGCTTTTTCCTACATTTACCTGAAATAAATATGTGTTATGGCAAAAGAAATTGAAACGACTAATGCTATTAACCTGATCTCAGCCGGAACTCAGGTAAAAGGTGATGTTGAAACCAATTCCGGAATACGTATTGACGGGTCAGTGAACGGTAAACTGGATATCAAGGGAAAGGTTGTGATCGGAGCATCCGGGCAGATTGTTGGAGACATTATTTGCCAGACGTTGGAGGTATCCGGACAAATCACCGGCGATATTCATGCAGCTGAACTGATCAGCCTCAAAGCTACTGCCCGCGTCAATGGTGAAATTGTAACCCGTAAGCTGGCCATCGAGCCAGGTGCAGTATTTACCGGTGCCTGCAAGATGGGCACCGATCCCGATGCAAAACGCAAAGAAGCAGTCCCCGCGAAATAACCTGGACAAAGAAAAGAAGGCCCTCAGGGATTACGCCCGTTATTCAAACCTGGCCTTTAAACTGATTTCTGTCGTATTGCTCCCCTTTATCATAGGATGGCAGCTCGATAAGTGGATCAGCACCGGGTTCCCACTGTTTACCCTGATATTTTCAGTTGGCGGGTTGGCGAGTATGTTATACATTTTAGTAAAGGAAAAATAGTCATGAAGAGGGTGGATACCAGATTTTGGATTGAGTTGGCTGTCATAACTTTAGTGATGGTTGGATTGGGCTGGGTAGCCTTCCACTTCGTCTGGCCCGGCCAGTATCCCCCCTATCTGTCGCTCCTGCTGGCTCTTATGGTGGTCATGACCGTGGCGGGCCAGGTGATTTTAACCCGCACGCTGACTGAGAAATTCAGCAAGTTCAACACCTCCTTTATGTTATTCAAGGTGGTGAAAATGTTTGCCCTGATGGCCTTTCTGATTGTATACCTGCTGATCAACAGAGAACATGCCGTAGCACTGCTGGGCTCCGCTTTGGTACTGTACCTTGTCTTTATGATTTTTGAATCTCGGTCATTGAACAGACATTCCAGAAATCAGGAAGTAGGATAAGTTTTTTTTTTATATTTGCCAGCTCGCTGAAATCGAACAGGAATGAAGAGATGGATGTATTTTGCAGGGGTTCTTTTACTGATGATGACATCAGGTGGCCAGCTAATGGCCTGGAATACAGATAGCCCAAAAGAGCATAAGGAACAGACCGGGGAGAAGAAGGAATTTGATGCCGGGAAATTCATTATGGAGCACGTGATGGATTCCCATGAATGGCACATCATGAAAGTCGGGGAAACACATGTGATCATACCTCTGCCCGTAATCGTTTATACCAAAGAAAAGGGGTTGTCAGTATTCCTTTCGTCACAATTTCACCACGGTCCGTACAAAGGATATGCACTGGCCGAAGAGGGCCCTCATGAAGGGAAGATCGTTCAGGTAAATTCGGATGGCACGATCAATGAAGAGGCTCCGCTGCCTGTCGACCTTTCAATCACCAAGATCGTAGCTGCCATGATGTTCAGCCTGCTGCTTCTTATGCTGATTTTCATCCCTCTCGGAAAAAAATACAAGAAGAACCCGAATCAGGCACCCAGCGGATTCCAGTCGCTCATCGAACCGGTTATCCTGTTTGTCAGGGATGACATCGCCATTCCATCTATCGGAATACATAAGTATGAGAGATATATGCCTTTCTTATTGACGGCATTTTTCTTTATTCTGACCAATAACCTTTTGGGGCTTGTTCCTATTGCTCCGGGAGGCGCCAATGTTACGGGCAACATCGCGATCACCGCGATTCTGGCCATCATAACTTTTTTGATTACCACATTCAGTTCCAATAAAAACTACTGGAAGCATATTTTCAATGCTCCCGGAGTACCCTGGTGGCTGAAGTTTCCGATTCCTTTGATGCCTTTCATCGAACTGCTCGGGGTATTCACCAAACCATTGGTTCTGTGCATCCGGCTCTTTGCCAATATTCTTGCCGGGCATTTTATCGCAATGAGTTTTATCGTGATGATCTTTATTTTCGGGCAGATCAGCTGGATCGCCGGATATGGCTCATCAGTCCTGGCGATATTGTTTTACGTTTTCATGACCATGCTGGAGCTGCTGGTCGCATTTATCCAGGCTTATGTTTTTACCCTTCTATCGGCCCTCTACATCGGAATGGCCATGGAAGAGGAACATGCACATTGATTATTATTAAACACCAAATACATTTAGAGTATGTTAAGTTTTATAGTATTTATTCTGCAAGCTGCTGTTTCAGCTATGGCTCCTATCGCACCGATGGGCGCTGCAATTGGTTCAGGTCTCGCCGGCATCGGTGCCGGTATCGGTATCGGACAGATCGGTAAAAGTGCCATGGAAGCCATCGCACGCCAACCCGAAGCGGTTGGTGAAATCAGGTCGAACATGATCGTGGCTGCTGCTTTGGTTGAAGGAGCTTGTTTCTTCGCCATGATTGTATGCTTGTTGGTTGTGTTTATGGTTAAGACTGCTTAATTAAGGTTGTACGCCGGGATACCCGGTCGCGAACCGATTTATTTTTAAGACTATGGGACTAGTAACACCGGATTACGGAACGATTTTCTGGATGGTTCTGGCTTTTTCCGTGGTGTTTTGGATTCTGAAGAAATTTGCCTGGGGACCTGTCCTCAAAATGGTTAAGGAGCGTGAACAGTCGATCGACAAAGCTCTGAAATCGGCAGACGAAGCCAGAGAGGGGTTAACAGCTCTGAAATCCGATCACGAAAAAATGCTTCAGGAAGCCCACGCCGAGCGCGATCTGTTGATCGCCGAAGCCAGGCAGATCCGGGAGCAGATGATTGCCAAAGCCAAAGACGAAGCCGTTTTGGAAGCCTCAAAGGCATTCGAAAACGCCAAACGCCAGATTGAGAGCGAAAAAAATGCTGCCATCAATGAGATTAAGCAGCAGGTTGCCTCATTATCAGTGGATATTGCTGAAAAGATCCTCAAAAGGGAGTTGTCCGACCGTATCCAGCAGGAAGCTTTAATTAAAGAGCAACTCAGCGACTTGAAATTGAATTAGGTTTATGAACAATAGCCGTCTAGCATCCAGATATGCAAAAGCGCTCTTCTCTCTGGCAAAGGAGCGGGATCAGGTTGAAGTGGTAAACCGGGATCTGTTGAACCTGAACGGATTACTTAAAGAGTCGCCTGAATTCAGATGGCTGCTTGAGAGTCCGGTCATCATGGCCACTGACAAAGCCCGGATTGCCGAAACGATCCTCAAGGATTTGATTGAGCCGATCACGCTTGATTTCGTGAAGCTTCTTCTGAATCACCGGCGCGAAGCGAATTTCGCTTCTACCTGCAGGATGTTTGCTGAATTATTCAAGGCCGATCAGGGAATTCTGGAAGCAAATATGGAGTCGGCAGTTACGGTGGATCCGAAATTTCTGGAAGGGCTGATAGGCCGTCTTGAAGCATCGAGCCACCGGAAGATTGAAATGAAGACAGAAACCAATGAAGCCCTAATAGGCGGATTTATTCTGACTTTGGAAGACCAGCAGCTGGACGCCAGCGTGCAGTCGAAATTGAAAAGAATCAGACAGGAATTACGAGAATCAAAGAAATAATTGATCATGGCAAGTATTAAACCGGCCGAAATTTCGCAGATTTTACGGCAGCAACTGGAGGGATTGAAGCTTGATGCAAGCTTTGAAGAAGTTGGAACTGTGTTGGAGGTTGGAGATGGAATTGCTCGTGTTTACGGCCTTTCCAATGTCCAGAGCAACGAGTTGGTCGAATTTGACAATGGGGTTATGGGAATCGTCCTTAACCTGGAGGAAGACAACGTAGGTACAGTGCTGTTGGGTCCTTCGGTTGGAATTGGCGAAGGTTCTCATGTCAAACGGACGAGGAGGATTGCCTCTATCCGGGTCGGCGAAGGTTTGCTGGGCCGTGTAGTCAATACGATCGGTGAACCACTCGACGGTAAGGGCCCGGTTACGGGCACCCTGATCGACCTGCCACTCGAGCGTAAAGCTCCGGGTGTTATCTTCCGTCAGCGGGTTAACCAGCCGCTCCAAACCGGTATCAAAGCTATTGATGCGATGATCCCGATCGGGCGCGGCCAGCGCGAACTGATCATCGGCGACCGTCAGACCGGTAAAACCGCTATTGCCATCGATACCATCATCAACCAGAAACAGAATTACGAAAACGGTACTCCGGTATATTGTATCTATGTAGCTATCGGGCAAAAAGGTTCAACGGTTGCACAAATCGTTAAAACACTCGAAGAACATGGAGCAATGGCTTATACGGTAATCGTTATGGCTACTGCCAGCGACCCGGCTGCTCTCCAGTTTTATGCTCCGTTCGGCGGTGCTGCAATCGGGGAATTTTTCCGCGACTCAGGTCGGGATGCCCTGATTATCTATGACGATTTATCCAAACAGGCTGTTTCATACCGTGAAGTTTCGCTGCTGCTTCGTCGCCCGCCAGGACGTGAAGCTTATCCGGGCGACGTATTCTATCTGCATTCCAGGTTACTGGAGAGAGCTGCAAAAATCATCAACAACGATGAAATTGCTGCCCAGATGAACGACCTGCCCGAAGTACTGAGGCCGATGGTAAAAGGAGGCGGGTCACTGACCGCACTTCCGATCATCGAAACACAGGCCGGCGACGTTTCAGCCTATATCCCGACTAACGTAATTTCTATTACCGACGGACAGATATTCCTCGAATCCGCATTGTTTAACTCCGGTATCCGCCCGGCTATCAACGTCGGTATTTCGGTATCGAGGGTGGGTGGTGATGCCCAGGTAAAAGCCATGAAAAAAGTGGCCGGCTCACTAAAACTCGACCAGGCCGGCTACCGCGAATTGGAAGCATTCTCGAAATTTGGATCCGACCTCGACGCAACCACCATGAATGTGCTCGGGAAAGGTGCCCGTAACGTCGAAATTCTGAAACAAAATCTGCATAACCCCTATTCCGTTGACGAACAGATCGCTATTCTTTACTGCGGAACCAAGGGTTTGCTGATGGATGTTCCCGTCAAAAAGATCCATGAATTCGAAGTGGAATTCCTGGAATATGTGAAGATGAAATACCCGGATATGATGAGCGAATTTCGGAAAGGCCAGATCACCCAGGATTCCGAAGATATTCTTACCCGTGTAGCTTCTGAAATGACTGCCAAATACAGGAAATAAAGGTTATTAACCCGGATGGCGAATTTAAAGGAAATACGGCAGAGAATCGCTTCGGTCGGATCGACCAGGCAGATTACCAGTGCCATGAAAATGGTTTCTGCAGCCAAGCTGAAAAAAGCTCAGGATGCAATAACTCAGATCCGGCCTTATGCTTCACGTTTACATGAGGTGATACGCCAGGTTAGCAGCACCGTAAACGATAAAGACCTCTGCCCGCTGACTGATCTCAGGGAACCCGAAAAGGTGCTTGTTCTGGTCATTACATCGAACCGCGGACTATGCGGTGGTTTTAACACCAATGTCACCAAGGCTGTTGCCGACCTGATCAATACCAGATACCTGAACCAACAGGCTAAGGGGAATGTCGATCTGTTGATGATCGGGAAAAAAGGCGGCGAAATACTGAAAGCCAAAGGCTGGGGAGTATGGCCGAACCTCAATGGACTTCTTGATCAGCCTTCATTTGTCAAAGCCGAATCTCTCGCCGATACTTTAATGAAGCAGTTTATTGAGCATAAATATGACCGCATTGACCTGGTATACAATCAGTTTAAAAATGCGGCCTCTCAAAACCTTATAATAGAGCAATTTTTGCCGGTTGAACCGGTCGTGGAAAAAGAGGGGGATAACTCGCAGCCTTTCTTCATTTTTGAACCGGACATTGAAACCCTCGTTAACAGTTTAATGCCGGAAGCTCTTAAGGTACAATTGTTTAAAGCTATTTTGGATTCCGTGGCCTCCGAACATGGTGCCCGGATGACTTCGATGCATCAGGCAACGGATAATGCAACCGAAATGATCAAGAATCTCACGCTCGATTATAACAAGGCCAGACAGGCAGCCATCACCAATGAGCTGATTGAAATTGTTGCCGGAGCGGAGTCTCTGAAATCTTAAGTCGGGAGTATTATGAAAAAAGCCGGTATCTTATTAATTCTGATTTGTTTACATTTCAGTTTGCCGGCTCAGTATTCCATTCAGGTTAAGGTTGACTCCATGCCCGTCAAAAAGGCCTATCTTTTTGAATATGTGGGTGCTAACCGTAATATGACCGATTCGGTTAAAGCTGCGCCTGACGGATCTTTCACCTTTACTCTGCCTGCAGAAGCCCATCCTGGAATGTACCGCATTGTGGTAGGGCCTAATCATTTCTGGGATATCATTTTCAATAAAGAACAGATCAGGATGAGGACGCATTTTTCTGCAATCCTCGACAGTCTGAAAATCACCGAATCAAAAGAAAATAAGCTACTTAACTCCTACATGCGCTATTTCATCGATCTGCAACGGAAAGAGGGATTGCTTCAGCAACTGGCTACACTATATCCTGCTTCGGATCCTTTCAGGCAGCAGGTGGTGCGTGAAATCCAGACCGTGCATGCCAGTGATCCTGAAAAGTTTACCCGCGATATTGTTGAAAAGAATCCTGGTACTTATGTTGCCGGGTTCCTGAAACTGGAGATGTCGCCGCTGGTTCCGGCAGGAATCGCGCCAAAGGATGAAATAACCTATGTGCTGGATCATTTCTGGGATAATATCAGTTTTACTGACACCAACATGATGTATAGTCCCGGACTGGTGAACAAGGTCAGAACTTATTTCAGTCTTTACCAGAGAGCTTATCCGCCGGCTGATGTGGAAGCGGCCATGAACAGGGGCCTCGACAAGCTGATGTCGGCTGCGGCCGGAAATGATGTACTTTTTCAGTTTTTACTCGAAGATATTGCGCAATGGGCCGAACGCACTGAATTCGACGATTTTTTCACCTATCTGACTGAAAATTATCTGGCTCAGGCTTCTTGCACCGATGAAAAGAAGAAGGGTGAGTTCAAGGAGCTGGTTGAAGCCTATCAGAAAACCTCTCCGGGAAAACAGGTGCCCGAGATTGTGATCCCCAGGGATGCTAAAGGTGCCTTGGTGATGTCAGAAATTCCCGCCCGGTACAAGCTCATCGTTTTCTGGGCCAGCTGGTGTCAACATTGCAACGAAATGCTCCCGAAACTGGAAAAGCTTTACGAACGATATTCGAGGAAAGATTTGGAGATTCTCGCCATTTCAGTTGACCAGAGCAGGAAGGAATGGGAAGATGCCATCAGGAAGAACGGTTATACCTGGATCAACCATTCGGAGCTGAAAGGCTGGGATTGCTCCATTTCCTATGATTACGGCATCAGGGCTACTCCTACCATGATTCTCATTGATCGGGCAAAAACGGTCATTGCAAAACCGAGAAACCCGGAACTATTACAGCAGAAACTGACGGAACTGGGCGTGGCACCGGTTAAATAACATAACTATGTTTTGGGCGAAGGTTGCCAATAAGGTATTGAGAAACAGGATGAGCATTGCCATCATTGCAGGCCTCATCACGCTGTTTATGGCCCTGCAGCTCCCCAAGCTCGAAATCGATTACGGATATGCGGGAATGCTCCCTGAAACCGACAGCGTATCGATCAAGCTTCATGAATTCAATAAGATATTTGGCGAAGAGGGAGGACTGTTCCTGTTCGGTTTTCAGGATCCCGATTTTTTCACGGTCGGTAAGTTCAATTCCTTTAACAAGTTAAAGGATTCGATCCGGAAAATTGATGGAATCAATAGTGTTTTCTCGGTTTACGAAGCCATAAACCTGCGAAAGAATGAGGAGAAGAAAGCATTCGACCTCTATTCGGTATTCCCCGACAAAATTGATACCCAGGAGCAGCTCGACAGCCTGGTAAAGGTATTCAGGTCGCTTCCGGTTTACCGCGATCTGGTTTATTCTGATTCCACCCATACTTACCTGATGGTTATGTCGATGGGCGGATCAAAGGTCAATACCAAGGAACGAATGGACATTGTCAGGGACATGAAAGTTCTGGCTACGCAATTCGGGAAGGAGAACGGTCTTGAGGTGCATTATTCCGGTTTGCCCTATATCAGATCGGCCATCTCCGACATCGTGCAACGTGAATTTGTGGTTTTTCTTATCCTGGCGGCCCTGGCTACAACTCTGATACTGCTTTTCTTTTTCAGGTCGTTCAGGGCGGTATTTTTTTCGGTTCTGATTGTATCCATGGGGGCAGTCTGGGCCATGGGAATGATGTCGCTGATGGGAGCCAAAATTACGGTACTTACCGGTATGATACCTGCATTGCTGATCGTCATAGGCATTCCGAATAACATTTTTTTGTTGAACAAGTACCACGGGGAGTATCAGCATCACCGGAACAAGGTGAAAGCCCTGCAGCGGGTGATTCAAAAGGTCGGAGCAGAGATTTTCATGGCCAATGTGACTACGGCAGTCGGTTTTGCCTCTTTTATGTCGATCAATAATCACCTGCTTCGTACTTTCGGGTTGATTGCCTCGGTCAATATTATGCTTTTGTGCCTGCTCTGCCTGTTTTTAGTGCCCACCATTTTCTCGTTCCTTCCGCCTCCGGCCGACAGGCACGTCAGGCATCTTGATAACCGGGTAGTTAAAGCGATTACCAACAAACTGGTTTATTTCGTTCGCTTCAAAAGGCGCTGGATCTATGTTTCAGTATTAGCTATCATGGCCATATCGATTTTCGGAATTACAAAAATGCGGTCGACCGGGTACATACTTGACGATATTCCCAAAAAGAATCAATTATACAAGGACAACCAGTTTTTTGAAAACACTATCCGGGGGGTTATGCCGCTTGAGGTAGCCATTGATACAAAAAAACCGAACGGGGTTTACAATGGAGCCTTTTTAAAGAAGGTCGAGACTTTTCAGAACTATGCCCGGAGATATCCTGAAATGGCCCGGTCATTCAGTCTGGTTGACGGACTGAAAGTGGCTAATCAGGCTTATTACAACGGAGGTGAAAAGTACTACCGGTTGCCCGGAGCGCAGGAGAGGGCTTTTATCCTGCCCTATCTGTCGGGGAGCATGAACGGGAATAATATTACCGGTTCATTCATTGATTCGGCGGCACAGATTATGCGGATTAATTTCCGTGTGGCGGATGTGGGTACCAATAAACTGCTCGAAATTCAGAGCGGACTTCAGTCGGAGCTCGACACGCTTTTCCCTTCCGGACAGTACAAGACTATTCTGACCGGATCGAGCCTTAAATTCACGCTCGGGACGGGGTCGTTGGTTAAGCATTTGATCAAGAGCCTGTTGATGGCTATTTTACTGATTGCTGTTTTTATGGCCTATATGTATCGGAGCCTGAGAATGATATTGGTTTCGGTGTTTGCCAACCTGCTCCCGTTATTGTTTACAGCCGGATTGATGGGGTATCTGAGTATTTCGATAAAGCCTTCAACCCTGCTGGTGTTTAGTGTAACATACGGGATTGCGGTTGACACGGCGGTGCACTTTTTGTCGAAGTACCGGCAACATCTGTGTTTCAGGGGGATCGATCCGGAGATCACGGTAGTAAACACATTGAAAGAGGTCAGTGTAAGTGTGATTTATACAGTTTCGGTTTTGTTCATTGGTTTTGGCATCTTTGTGGCATCTGAATTCGGAGGTACCAAGGCCATGGGATTTCTGATCAGCATTACTTTGCTGATCGCCGTGATTTCCAATTTACTGCTTGTTCCTTCGATTCTTCTCGCGGGGATTCAGAAGGATAAGGAGAAGAAGAGATTAAAAAATCTGAAGGAGGCCGTATGAAAAATATCCAGGAACTGCAGATGATGGTTGATGAGGAGATCTGTGCCCAGCATAAGGCCGTTGAACCTCATGAATTGTACGAACCCATGTGGTACGCCCTATCGAATGGCGGCAAACGCCTGAGGCCGGTATTCATGCTGATGGGTTGCCAGCTTTTCAGTGACGATCTCAAACCGGCGATGCTGCCGGCTGTTGGTATTGAAATGTTCCACAATTTCACCCTTTTGCATGATGATATCATGGACAAGGCATCCATACGCCGGAATCTTCCGACCGTACATGTGAAATGGGATGTGAACAGGGCCATTCTTTCGGGTGATGCGCTGGCCATCAACGCGAATATTTACATCGCCCGTTGTGATAAGGCCGTACTTCCGGAGGTGCTGGATGTTTTCAATACCACGGCGCTTCAGGTTTGTGAGGGACAGCAATATGACCTGAACTTTGAGACGCTGCCTGAGGTTAGTGAGGAAGAGTATCTGAATATGATCCGTCTGAAAACCGCCGTGCTGATTGCCGGAAGTTTGCAGATCGGTTCAATCATCGGTGGGGCGGAATCGAAATGGAGTTCAAGTATTTACGAACTTGGGTGCCTGATCGGAATGGCTTTTCAACTTCAGGATGATTTTCTGGATACTTTTGGCAATCCCGTGACTTTCGGGAAAAGCATCGGAGGAGATATTCTGGCCAATAAGAAAACCTATCTGCTGATCAGGGCCAGAGAGCTGGCAGATCCGGAACAGCTGGAGATTCTTAAAAAATATTTCGGCACCGAGACCTTTGATCCTGCTGAGAAAATCGACCGGGTTAAAAAAGTATTTACAGATTTGGGCGTTGATAAAGAAATAATTGATAAGGTTCATGACTACTCGAACAGGGCGCTGGCAATTCTTGGTGAATTGCCGGTTCCGCCAGAAAGAAAGAAAGAATTAGATAAGTTTACCCGCAATCTAATGGACCGAATTCGATAAATATCTATAATTTTGCATTTCAAAAATCCAGCAGCAATGGTTGAAAATACAGGAAAAGTTTTACAGGTAATCGGGCCGGTGGTCGACGTTGAATTTGCCAGCGGTGGAGCCTCTTTGCCAGAAATTTATGAAGCTCTTGAAATATCAAGGGAAGATGGAACCAAGCTTATCATTGAATGTGAGCAGCATATCGGTGAGAACACGATCCGGGCAATTGCCATGGACTCTACTGACGGCCTTTCGCGGGGCATGGTAGTGACGGCAACGGGAAATCCAATCAGGATTCCTGTTGGCGATCAGGTCAGAGGCCGATTATTGAACGTTACCGGTCTGCCGATTGACGGACTGGGCGCTATGGATAATTCGGTCGGTTATCCTATTCACCGGGAACCGCCAAAATACCAGGATCTTAATACTGACAACCAGTTGTTGTTCACCGGAATTAAGGTTATCGATCTGATCGAGCCTTATTCAAAAGGAGGAAAGATCGGTTTGTTTGGTGGCGCCGGTGTTGGAAAAACTGTGTTGATTCTCGAGTTGATCAACAACATCGCAAAAGCCTATTCCGGTTTGTCAGTATTCGCCGGGGTCGGTGAACGTACCCGTGAAGGGAATGACCTTCTGCGCGAGATGCTCGAATCGGGTGTAATTGATTATGGTGAGGAATTCGTCAAAGACATGAAGAATGGCGGATGGGACCTATCGAAAGTTGATTTCAAAAAACTCAAAGACAGTAAGCTTGCCCTTGTTTTCGGTCAGATGAACGAACCTCCGGGAGCCCGTGCCCGTGTTGCATTGTCGGGGCTGGCGCTTGCCGAATATTTCCGTGACGGCGATGAAAAAACCGGCGGAAGGGACATTTTGTTCTTTATGGATAATATCTTCCGTTTCACCCAGGCCGGATCAGAGGTTTCAGCATTGCTGGGACGTATGCCTTCGGCTGTTGGTTACCAACCTACTTTGTCAACCGAAATGGGTGCCATGCAGGAACGTATCACCTCAACCAAGAGGGGTTCCATTACCTCTGTTCAGGCTGTTTATGTGCCTGCTGATGACCTTACCGACCCGGCTCCGGCAACCACCTTCTCCCACCTGGATGCCACAACGGTTTTGAGCCGTAAAATTTCGGAGATCGGGATCTATCCGGCCGTTGCTCCACTGGAGTCAACCTCGAGGATATTGACGCCTGAGATCGTCGGTAAAGAACACTACGATACCGCCCAGCGGGTGAAAGAAGTTCTGCAGCGTTACAACGAATTGCAGGATATCATTGCCATTCTGGGTATGGACGAATTGTCGGAAGAAGATAAGCTGCTGGTTCACCGTGCCCGTCGTGTACAAAGGTTCCTGTCGCAGCCGTTCCACGTTGCCGAACAGTTTACCGGACGTCCGGGAGCATTTGTTGCCATTGAAGATACCATCAAAGGATTCAATATGATCATGGATGGCGAAGTCGACAAATATCCTGAATCTGCGTTTAACCTGGTCGGACCGATCGAGGAAGCAATTGAAAAAGGTGAAAAAATGCTGGCTGAAACCCGGAAATAACTAATCCATACTTATCGTGTACCTCGAAATACTAACACCGGAATCCAGGATCTTTTCCGGGGAAATCACCCTGGTGAGTCTCCCCGGAACAAAAGGGTCTTTTGAGATCATGAAAAACCATGCTCCTCTGATTTCCACTTTGCAAAAGGGCAGCGTTAAAGTAATTGATGCTGCCGGCGCAATAAGCCTTTTTGAAATCAAGCAGGGAGCAGTTGAATGCCTGGATAATCAGATCCATTTGCTGGTAACCCTTGATCACTAAAATCTTTTGGAAGCCAGATTCGTAATCCTCCACCCGGATGATGCCGGGGAAATCCTTTCAGCCACCGCTTTGATCAGGTGCCTGAAAACGCAGGTAGAGGAGGCTTACGTTTATTCAATAGTCAAAGAATCTCACCGGTGGTTGCTGGAGCAAAATCCCAACCTCGATGAGATTTTTGTTTATCAGGATAATCCTAAGGAATTAATTCAACAAATCCGGGATCTGTTACCTGATTATCTTATCGATCTGGATGGAACCCGTGCTGTCAGGCGCTTTAAACGCCGGATTAAGGTGCTGGATTTCACCATAAACCGAAAAAATATCGGCGACGATTGGATGCTTCGGGCATTCCGAACCTGTGACCTGTTTGATGTTCAGGATGACGAAAAGGGTATGGAATATGTGAAAACGGCAGTCTGTCAGGACCTTTTACCTCATGCTTTTCTGGATGGTTATATCGTGCTGTCACTGAGCCACTTAAAAATTCAACGTCCGTTTACGGATGATCAGATCATTCAGTTGGCTGCCATGACGGAGAAACCGATCGTGGTGACCGGAGATGCAACCGACAGGGCCCTGGCCGACCGGATCGGGAAATCCACCGGTTGCGCTGTTTTTCCAACCTGCGGAGATCTCTCGTTACCGGAGATGGCTTCAATCTTTGGGTATGCCAAGGGGGTCATCCTGTTTGACCCGTTTTGGGAAAAACTGGCTGAAGCTCAGGGTGTCAGAAGAATTGTCCTCCGTGAGGTTCCGGATATTGCTAAGCTGACGGATACGGCCATGCTGGCCCGTTCTTTATTTCAATCAGATCATGAGCGGATTACCCATTGACCGGAACAGTATCGAGGTAATGGCCCCGGCAGGGTCGTTTGAAGCTCTGCGAGCGGCTATTTCAGGAGGAGCCAACGCGGTATATTTCGGCGTGGAACACCTCAATATGAGGTCGGGATCGGCCCGGAATTTTCTCACTTCCGACCTTCCCCTGATTGCCCGGTATTGCCGCTTCTGTAAGGTGAAATCCTACCTTGCCCTGAATACCATCATTTATGACCGGGAGATCGAACTGTCGCATCAATTGATCGATGCGGCTGTTGAAGCGGGAATTTCTGCCATTATCGCCTCCGACCAGTCGGTGATCGAGTATGCCCGGGCGAAGGGTATGCCCCTCCATTTGTCGACACAGTTGAATATCTCGAATTTCGAGACGGTCCGGTTTTATGCAAAGTATGCCGATGTGATGGTTCTGGCCAGGGAGCTCACACTTGATCAAATCAGCGGGATAGCCAGGCAGATCGGTGCCAGCGGGCTCAAGGGTCCATCCGGCAAACTCATCCGGCTTGAACTATTCGTGCATGGCGCCCTGTGCATGGCCGTATCGGGAAAATGTTACCTGAGCCTTCATCAGTACAACCATTCGGCCAACCGTGGCGGGTGTTATCAGGCATGCCGGAGGGCTTACCGCGTTGAAGATATCGACTCGGGCGACCAGCTGGAAATCGATGGGGAATATATCATGTCGCCCAAAGACCTGTCGACCATTCATTTCCTCGACCGTATTATCGCATCCGGTATTTCAGTATTGAAAATCGAAGGCAGGGCCCGGCCGGCCGAATATGTTAAAACCGTTGCATCCTGCTACCGTGAAGCCGTTGACAGTATCATCGACGGAACTTACGGGCCGGAGAAAATCGAACCCTGGAAAGAGCGGCTGGCGAAGGTATTTAACCGGGGATTCTGGGATGGCTATTACCTTGGACAGCGGTTGGGCGAATGGAGCCAGGTGTACGGATCGGCTGCAACAAAAAGGAAAATTCTGATCGGTGTGGCAACCAACTATTTTTCACGCCTGGGGGTTGGCGAGTTCGATATCAAATCAGAAGACCTATCTGTTGGTGACGAAGTTCTGATAACCGGACCGACAACCGGGCTCATCCAGCTGACGGTAAAAGAGATACATAATAATGGTGGGGCAGTGAATACCGCCTCCAAAGGTGAACGAATCGCATTTGCAACCGGCCGGAAAATCAGGCGCGGGGATAAACTGTTCAAATGGGTGGATCAATCTTCGCCAGTTTGACCGGTTTTTCGGCTTTCCCTTCATGATAAAAGATCCGGATCCTTGCGGTATCCTTCATGAAATTTACCCGATCGATGCTGAAACGGTAAACATCCAGCCCGGTACGTTTCTTCAGGTCGGCCATCAGCTCTTCGTGGTGTGCGGGTTGTATCAGTTCGATCTTTTCATACCGGATATCCATGAACCCCTCTTTTCGCTGCATCCAGACTTTCTCGAGGTACCAGGTAATTCCAACGATGACAATATTGGCAAAGATCAGCTCAACCCAGCTGACGGATTTGTCAGATAATGAATTCACTACGGCGATCCCAACCATCAGAAACAGATAAGTCATCTCCTTGATCGGGATGGTATCTGTACGATATCGTAATATTCCGAAGATGGCAAACAATCCGAGGGCAAATCCCAGCTGTACCGAAACTTTCCCCAGCATGAAGCACAGCAGAAACACGATCGTGCTGAATATCATGAAGATAAAAAAGTAGTCTTTCCGCTTGGAGTGCGGATAATAGAGAAACCTTACCAGAATGATGGTAATCACAAAGTTGAACAGAAACCGGGCGATCAGCTGGAAAAAATCTGTTGAATTAACGATTTTGAGGCCGACAAATCTTGCCGCTTCGGCACCGTCGCCGGCTAAAGTAATAAATCCGGATACCAGATCCAGGTTAAACAGGTTCATAAGCAGGTTCATAAAGAGCGATGTTTTTTTCCAGTTTTTGTAAATGCAACAATTTATTTTTGAATCGGTTATGCTTGATATCGGCATAGAGTAGAGCCGTTCCTGTGCAGTATTTACTGATTCGTTCAGGTTGAATCCGCTCCTCACGCAACAGGAGATTAAACCCGGTGCAGTTGGATGTCCGGGATGATTTTACCTCGATGATTACAACATTGCTAAGTCCGACGCTCAGGCCATGAGTCTGCCAGGCAGGACCAATATCGATGGTAATGCGCTCAAACCGGGCCGTGTTGACCAGTGTGATACGGCTGAACGAAGAGACCAGCACTGGTTGCAGTATCTCCGGGTCATAGGGGGTGTTGGCCGATATGAAATCCTTGTATGCAGGCATTAGGAAGTTGCGGTCAGCGGTTATTGGAATCCGCTGTTTTTCAGTATTCTTTTTGTTGTCTTTTTTCTTGATTTCCAGATAGAATTGTTTGGATTCCCGATATTCCCGGATCCTGATTTTATACCGGTTCAGTTTCCCGTTATGATGATCCAGGTACATATTGTGTTCCGGAGTATCCAGATAGAGCGATTCATATCCGTGCACACGGCTGCCTTTAATCTCCAGAATCCGGAAATCTGCCTGTGCCATCATCAGGAGATGAGCGAGCTGTCCCCATTGACACAAGTACTTAGAGTCAGTACGGGTCATGAGCTTCACACAGTCCATCTCTTTCAGCGAGATGGACTGAAAACCTTGGAGTATTTCAGAAATTTCCGGGTACATTCAATTAATCATTGCGTAACAATGATTTCTCATAATGTTAATAATCGAGGCAAGAAAAATGCCATTCAGTTCAAACTTAATATATATTTTAGACCGGATTTGGGAGAATTCGTTTATTTGGGTTGAGGAGAATTATTTCCAAGTTAAATAATAGTCAATCAATTAATTATAACCTAAACTCTTCGTTTATGAGAAATTTGTCCAAGTTTTTAGTGTTGATTGTACTGGGAGTGTGCACTGTTTTCAGTGGTTATTCCCAGACTACCACTTCCGGTATCAACGGTAAAGTTACCGGTCCGGATGGTGCACCATTGCCGGGTGCAACGGTAATCGCAACTCACATCCCAACCGGGTCCCTTTTCGGCGCTACATCAGATGAACAGGGTTTTTACCGTTTGCCGAACATGGATGTAGGAGGCCCTTACACGCTGAAGGTAACCTTTATCGGTTTTGAATCATGGACCAAAGGGAACATTTATCTGACTCTGGGTCAAACGGCAAAAGTTGAGGCTAAGCTGTCAACAAATGCTGTTAACCTGGGTGAAGTTGCCGTTGTCGGTACACGAACCAACACCAATGTTTTCGACGGTAACCGGACTGGTGCGCAGACAATCATTCCTCTGGAAAGGATTGAGATGATGCCGACAGTAGGCCGCGACCTGACCGACTTTACCCGCCTGACACCTCAGGCTTCGGTTGATGACAACGGTGCCATCAACATTGCCGGTGTTAACAACCGTTACAACTCGCTGATGATCGATGGTGGTGCACAAAACGATGTTTTCGGTTTGTCAGCCTCCGGTGTAAACGGTGGTCAGACTGGCGGTTCACCGATCTCCATGGATGCTATCGAACAGTTCCAGGTATCTCTGGCTCCTTATGATGTGCGCAGCAGCGGTTTCGCAGGTGCTGCCATGAACGCCGTTACCCGCAGGGGTACCAACAAATTCTCCGGTTCAGTTTACACTTTCTTCCGGAATCAGGACCTGTCAGGCCGCACTCCACTGGCATCATTGAATACTGAAGGTAAAACCGATGCACAGATCGATTCGCTTCGCACAAAACTGGCCAATTTCACCGCAAAAACCACTGGTTTCAGACTCGGTGGCCCGATTATCAAAAACAAGCTCTTCTTCTTTGTTAACGGAGAAATGCAGCGTGATGAAACTCCACAGCCTTTCGAATTCGGGGGCTATAACGGAAAATCAACTCAAACTGAACTGACTGCATTAACCGATTATCTGATCAGCAAATACGGTTATGATCCGGGTGGATATATCAACAATACCAAGGAGCTGAAATCCAATAAATTACTGGCCAGGCTCGACTGGAACATCAATGAGAATAACAAATTGATGGTTCGTCACAGTTACACTTACCACCAATCACTCTCTCCTTCACGCTCCAGCGCCAGCGCCATCAATTTTTATAACTCCGGTGTTTACTTCCCGAGTACGACCAACTCAACTACCGCTGAGTTGAAAACCAATCATAAGAACTGGTCAAACAGCCTGATGGCTGTATATACAAACGTGAATGATGACCGCGATCCGATGGGATCCGACTTCCCGTATGTTCAGATTAAAGATGGTTCGGGTACCATTTACTTCGGTTCAGAAACATACTCAACAGCAAATGCGCTGACGCAGAAAACTATTGACCTTACCGATAACCTGACCATCTATAAAGGTAAACATACGATCACCATTGGAACCTCCAATGAATTCGCCAATGTTTATAACCTGTACATCCGTCAGAACTATGGACAGTACAACTATAATAGTCTGAGCGAATTCCTGAACGGTGGTAAAGCTTTTCAGTACACCCGTTACTATTCGCTGGTCGATGATATCACCGGTGACGGTTCCGCTGCTGCTGCCGACTTTAACATGCTCCAGCTCGGTGTTTATGCACAGGATGAATATCAGGCCACGGATAATCTGAAACTGACCTTCGGTGTTCGTGCCGACATGCCGATCTTCCTGACCGATCAATATGTTGACACGTTGTTCAATTCAGTTACCATTCCGAAACTGGAAGAAGCTGGCTGGGATTTACAGGGCGCTAAAGCAGGTCAGATGCCGAAAGCTCAGGTTATGATCTCTCCACGTATCGGTTTTAACTGGGATCTCTCCGGTGATGAATCCGCTCAACTCCGTGGAGGTATTGGAATCTTTACCAGCCGCCTTCCATTGGTATGGCCGGCAGGTTCTTATACCAACTGCGGTGTAATCGTAGGTGGATTTACCGTGAAAGATTCTGTGGCTTTCCGTGGGGATGCCCTGGATCAATATACGGCAACCGATCTGGGCGCTTCAGCTAAAGTTCCTTCAGGACAGATTGACCTCTTCACCGAGGACTTCAAATATCCACAAGTGTTCCGTGCCAACCTGGGTTTCGACAAGAAACTGCCATGGGGCGTAGTTGGAACTATCGAGGCGATGTTTACCAAAACCCTCAACAATGTGACTTATTATAACATCAACTACAGTCCGACCGCCGATCATCAGCTTACCGGAGCCGACACCAGGGACTATTATAACATCAAAAATAAAATCGATAAAACATACGACCGAATCATTCTGGGAACCAACACCAATAAAGGATACAGCTACAACTTCACCGTATCTCTTGACAAAGCCTTCAAAAACGGATTTGCCGCTAACGTAGCGTACACTTATGGCCGTTCGATGGCCCTCAATGATGCTACCTCTTCACAGAACTCTTCACAGTGGAGATATATGGAGCATGTGAATGGGTTAAATAACCTCGACCTGAGCATCTCTGATTTCGATATGGGTCACCGCATTATTGCATTCGGATCTTACCAGATTGATTACCTGAAACACGCTGCCACAACCATCAGTATATTCTACAATGGCCAGTCAGGCATGCCTTTCTCCTACATTTATGATGATTACGACAGTAAAGCCAACGGTGGTTACGGCGTAAGCGGCTGGTCGACAGAGAATGAGGGTGCTTTGATGTTCATTCCGGAAACACAGGATCAGATTGTGTTTGCTGACGCTGCAACTGCAGCTGAACAGTGGGAAGCGCTGAATACTTTTATCGAAAACGATAAATATCTGAGCAAACACCGTGGTGAATATGCAGAACGTAACGCAGCTCGCACTCCATTCGAACACATGATCGACCTTAAAATTGCCCAGGATTTTTATGTCCATGCCGGCGGTGCAAAACACAAATTGCAACTGACTTTGGATATTTACAACCTGGCAAACCTGTTGAATGCCGATTGGGGTCCGAAATACTATGCTTATGTTAACACCATGCAGTTGGTTACCTTTAAAGGATTTGCAGCTGATGGAACTACTCCTACATTCGCTTTTAAAACTCCAAAGAGTACCTACAGTGTTGACGACAGCGGTATCCGCAGCTCACGCTGGATGGCACAGGTGGGTGTTAGATATTCATTCTAGTATAACCTGATTAAAAGAGAGCCTCGCCACGCCGGCGAGGCTTTTTTTTATTCCAGTGGTTTAGGAAGCAAGCAGTTTCGAATTTGAACTTTGAGTATTGTAATTTGTTTGCCATTTGTTGTTTGATATTTGTTATTTTTCTGCTCTATGCGTAAAATTCTTTTTTTCTCCCTGTTTATTTGCCTGATTCTCCCGGCTTCCCTGCTGGCTGGCGGCAAAAATCGCTGTGTGGTTGTTCTGTCGATGGATGCCTTTCGCTGGGATTATCCGCTGGTGTACCACACTCCGAATCTTGACCGGATCGCAAAATCCGGTTGTAAGGCGGAATCACTGAAACCAAGTTATCCCACCAAAACATTCCCGAATCACTATGCCATTGCCACGGGTCTCTATCCCGATCATAACGGGATCGTGCAGAACAGCTTTTATGATCCGAAGCTGGATCGTACTTTCAGGCTGAGCGACCGGAGTTCTGTGGAGGACTCGGTTTTCTGGGGAGGTGAGGCAATCTGGGAAACGGCTGAAAAACAGGGAGTCAGAACGGCTTCCTACTTTTGGGTAGGTACTGAAACCAACGAGCGTTACCGGCCCACAAACAGAAAATTATATCAGGAGGGTTTCCCCTATGAGCAACAGATCGACTCTGTTTTCAGCTGGCTCTCTTTACCTGAATCGCTGCGCCCGGGGCTGATCATGTTCTATTTTGATGAACCGGATAAAACCAGCCATAGTTTTGGTCCGATTAGTCCTGAAACAAGGGAGATTGTGGAGAATCTGGATAAACTGGTGGGAGTCCTGATAGAAGGACTCGGGAAAATCAGTCGGAAATATGACCTGGAAATCGATCTGATCATCCTGTCGGATCATGGCATGGGAACTATCCCGGCCGGACAGCAAATCTTTCTGGAAGATGTGGTTGACCTCACCAAACTGAAAAGGATCAACGGAGGTAATCCTGTTGTCAATATCGAAGTGGATCCTGCAAATCTGGATGAAGTGTACGCACAGCTTAAAAAAGCTCCCCATCTGAAGGTCTGGAAACGCGAGGATCTTCCTGCCCGGTATCATTATGGGACCCATATCCGCGTTCCTCAACTCGTTTTAGAGGCTGATAGCGCGTGGGGACTTGAAATGAGGCATAGGACAGAAGGCAAAGGGCAAAAGGGCGGATATGGGCTTGGAACGCACGGATACGACCCGGATAATCGCGACATGCACGGAATATTTTATGCCACCGGGCCCTCTTTCAGGAAAGGGTTTGTTCAGCCGGCTTTCGAAAATGTAAATATTTACGAGTTGCTCACAAAACTTTTAGAGATCAAACCGGTAAAAACCGATGGTCACCTGAGTGTGGTACAAGGGATGCTGAGGGATTAAAAATCCCGGTTCAGATCAAAAACATTTTCCATCAGGATCCAGGTGCCGGGAAGCGATTGCTGTAGTGGATTATTCCATTGAAAATCAGGCGCTGTTTCAACAACCAGGCACAGTCGTGTGCCGATATGATAGATCTGCACATCGAGAATTCCGGTGTTTTTGATCTCTTCTTTTACCTTGGCAGAAAGTCCCTCAGGAGATCCTGACTGGCTGTAATGGCTGTTTAACCGGGGGTTGTTTTCCAAATCGAGGATCGCAACAAAACGTTTGGTTGGGGTGTGATATACCGGCTCCGAATAGCCCGATGTTGCCGTCTCTTTTGATCCGGATGGATTCAGCCGAAAAATATTTTCGAGGTGCATCCATTTTTCTCCATGCTCAGCATAAGGCAGCCGTTGCTGGAACTGCCATACATATTCACCCCATTCCGCCTGTTTCTCCAGCGTTCCGCATCTGGCCATTTCCGTATCATAATCCCAGCCCGCCGGGGTTTCCAGAATCATGAACATCCGGGTACCGTGAAGGTAGATCTCCATATCAAGGATCCCAACCGCTTTGATCCCTTTCGGGATTTCGGGCCACATCCCTTCTTTGGAATGGACATACCTGTACTGACGGATCAGGAGAGGATCATTCCGAAGATCAAACGCCAGACAATAACGCTTTTGCATGACCGCTGCTTTTATCGGTACGAACTATTGAATAGTAATCCGGTCGGCCCACACCCCATCATCGGTTTGAACCCTGACCTGATATATTCCTTTAGCCTGGCTGCGCAAATCAAACGATTTGTTGATCAGTCCTTCGCCAGTTCTGATTTTTTCTTCAAGCACCACCTGGCCACTCAGATTAACAATCTGAATGCTGATAATCCCGGCCCGTTTCGGAGTTAGTTCCAGCTGGAAAACCCCATGGTTCGGATTCGGGAAAATGCGGCAGTTTTGCAGGAGATTAATCCCATTGGTTCCGTTTGATTGAGCGGTAGGAACGATTTTGATATCGTCAATACCGGCTCCCTGATAGGCAGATCCGTTGCTTTTGAAGAGGAATCCCAATTCAGTGGAGGCAGTGAGGGCCTGTTTGGGTACCACTACACTCACACTGTCCCACTTCCAGTTAACGGAATGCGTATTTGCGAGTTCGGTGATGGAGGTCCAGGCGCTGTCTTTCGATACCCGGTACACCACATTCAGAGTGCTCAAATCGGGCTTGCGAACGTAACAGTATTTGAATGAAAGAGTTATACCCGACTCTGAATTAGATGAAAAATCAATAACGGGTGAAGTCAGGCAATCGGATACTTTATTGTTGTAGGTGTCAAGATCACCATGAATCCCATAAAAATTTCCCGAATTTCCGCTGATATCCAGGTCGCTCTGTGTTCCGTATTTCCAGTTGGCCGTATTTTTTGCAGACCCCCATCCGGATGTGCTGGTCTCAAAATCTGCAAAATACGGTATGGTGATGGCATCGGTTAAAATTACAGAAACGGTGTTTGAAGGTTCGGCATCCGTTGAATTGGCATATTCGGCGACGATTTTGTAGGTATAGTCGGTATTGAATTCCACCACATCGTCGGTATAATAAGGCGAGGTAGTGTTACCGTACAGGATATTGTTCCGGTAAACTTTGTATTGGGATACATATTGCGGGTAGAACGGTGCATTCCAGTAAAGTTTGATCTTGTTGGTTCCTTTTTCGGCGGTAAGAAAAGTTGCCGGAAGAATTGGAGTTGCTTCAGCCAGTGGAGTTTCCCACAGTCCTCTTCCGAAGGTTGCGGAGCGCAGCCTGGATTTTGTGCGGTCGAGATGGTCGTAATAAGCTTCAAGTTCAGAGGCTTCAACCGATACAGGCATGTTGGTGTTGTAGAATACCCAGTCGGTCATACTGGCATCCCTGAAATAAACACCGGCATCGGTTCCAACATACAGGCCATCATTGCTGGTCGCATCATACAGGATAGAGTTCATATTGATGCGGGGCAGGGATCCGCTGATATCGGTCCAGGTTTCCCCTTTATCTGACGATTTATAGACCCTTCCATATAATCCGATATATACGGTCATTGGGTCAAAAGGATGGCATTCAACCGCGCTTGGCGTGGTTGCAACAGGCAGGTTCGGGGTGAGGTCAACCCAGACCGGTTTTGAGAGGTTGAAATTATCGGTACGGTATAGTTTCCGGTCGGCACGGGTAAAGTACAGCATTTGGGGCTGTGCAGGCGACTGTTCGAGGGCGGAAACAAAGACATCGTTTCTGCCGCCCAGGTTATCAGTGATTTTTTTCCAGCTGATGGCGTTTGAGTTTTTCAGATCGTGGGTGATCCAGACGTTTTTATAACCGGCCAGCATCGTGTTGCCATCGTCCTGGTGAATGATGAACGGGGTCACCCAGGCACCCTCCTCGTTGATTCCTCCGATTCCATTGCCTCCAACCTGACGGGTGGTATTGTTATTGAACAATTGGGTTATCGATCCGTAATAGATGGTTGAGTAACTGTACATATAATCAGTGGGATCGATTGCCGTTTCCATGCCGTCACCTCCTCCAACAGTCAGCCATTCGGTGCCTGTCCAAACGGCGCTTCCGTTATCCTGAAATCCCGCAGCCGTTTTATAGGGGTTAATGGTGCTGACTCCTATGCGATAGATCTGGCCGATTCCTAAACCGATACTTCTTTCTGTCCAGGAAACACCTTTATTATCGGTATAATAGATTCCACCGTCATTTCCGGCATATACTCTTTTGTTAACCGGATTGACGTACAGGGCATGCTGGTCGGCATGGATCTCCGGGGCGCCGCTCCCTGTCCAGTGTCCGATAATTTTCCAGGTTTTCCCGCTATTGTCGGTTCTCCAGAGGTTGATACCCCCTACAAAAACAGTTTGGGGAACCAACGGATCAACAGCTATGCAAAGGTCATACCAGGTTTGGGTTTTAGCATCAGTGCCATAAGTGTCATATCCGAGAATATTTGGACTGGTAGCTTGAAGGGTGAAATGCTTACCATCATCCTGAGATACATAGAAATAAAAAGGATCTCCCTTGGCCAGATAAACCAGGTTTGATGCAACAGAAGTGACTCCGATTACAATCCGGCCGGTGGTTGGTGCTCCGCATGAATCGGGAACTACAGCCCAGTTTTCGCCGGCATCTTCGGTCCGGTAGAACCCTGTGGCTCCGGAGGAGCAAACAGCATAGGCAATTGTCGAACTGCCGGGTTTGAACTTGATATCTTTATAAGAAGAACCGACCGTTGATTTCTTGGTCCAGTTTTGTCCAGCATTAGTGGATTTATAGATTCCGCTGCTGGTGGCTGCGAGAATGCAATCCGGATCCATGGGATTGCGGTCCATCATGCCAACGGTTAACTCACCCATTCCATTATTGGAGACTACCCAGTTGGCTCCGCCGTCATTGGAGCGGATGACTCCGATGCCCCGTGCATCCGAGCCATCGCGGTCGCCGGTTCCAACAAGTATTTCGTTTGGTTTTGTGGGATGAATCAGGATCGATGAAGCACCGAGAGATGGAAGATTATCGCTGAGAGGCACCCAGGTTTTACCTCCGTCAGTGGTTTTCCAGACCCCTCCCGAAGGAGCGGCAACATAAATCGTACTGGTATCTGCCGGAGAGCAGGCAATGGCGTTCAACCTGCCAATCCCGCAATATCCGCCAACATCGACACGGTTTTTCGGGCCAAGCTCCTTCCATTGGGCATTCCCTGATTTAAAACCGGGAGCATAAGGTTGTGAAGCAACAAACTTATAATACTGGCGGGCTACTTCTCCTGATTTCGGGAAGGAGCCGTCTTCATTCACCCTCCATTGCCAATAGTTTTCCCACCGTTTGAAAGGTTTGTAGCCATCACCCCGATGAGTGGTCCGGCCTTGCCAGTAAGTATAGAAAGCGTTCCGGATTTCATAAAAATTCGGATTCGACGCCTGCATCATCTCGATCCACCGTGGGTTTGATGCGTAATCATTAACCGTGGTGTCTTTCCTGACCTGTGAAAAGACCGGCGAACTAATAAGAAAGGATATCAGCGTGATACCACAGAGATGGGAGGCTATTGTTTTCATTACTAATTAATTGCCTATTGAAGTGTTATTTTTTGTTTCCACTCATTGGATTTCGACTGGATCCGGAGTTGATATAACCCTTTAGGTTGAGTACTAATATCGACCTTTTCAGTTAAAATCCCTGCATGGTTGTTGATGTTCTTTTCAAAAACAGTCTGGCCGGCGATGTTGAGCACCTGGATTGTGATTTCGCCAGTCAACCCTGAGGGTATTTCAACATTGAACAAACCCTGGTTCGGATTCGGATAAACATTGATCAACAGCGGGTTCTCAGTTTGCTCGGCTGAAGTGGTATTAACGAACAGCTGAACATCATCGACCGCGGCTCCCCAGGCAAACTGGTTGGAGTTGTCATACAGGAATCCGATCTGTACCTGACTGGTAAGTGCTTTCTCCGGAAGGTTAATTTGTGTAGTGTCCCATACCCAGGCAATGGTGCTCGGCGGTCTCATGTCAACCAGTTTAACCCAGGCGCTGTCAGGCGCTACACGATAGTTTACGCTGAATTTATCGTAGGTGCGGTATTTACGCATGGTATAGGCAAATTGCAGGGTAATGGTTTTTCCGGCAAAACCGGCAAGGTCGATTTCCGGGGTATAGAGGTAATCTTTTACGGTAACCCCTTCTCCGGACACGCTACTGTTGGCGGCGAAGAAGTGTCCGTCACGGCCCGGGACAACCAGAGATTCAGCGGTTCCGTATTTCCATCCTTCAAAGGTGAATTTTCCGGTCCAGCCTGCAGTTCCCTTTTCAAAAGTCTGCATATAAGGAAGTTCGATCGGGGCAGCGATCGTTGCAGTTGCTTCATTGGAGAAGCTTGATTCGATATTGCCGGTATATACGGCACAAACCTTATACGTAAAGGTTACATCGGTCTCCACATTCTCGTCAGTATAGCTCTGGCTGTTGAGCTCTTCCAAAAGTGTTCCGTTCCGGTAGATCCGGTATGCCTGGATGTTTTGTTCATAAAACGGGCTCACCCAGTTGAGTTCGATGTTTTTATTATCGCTGGTGGCTGTCAGCATCGAAGGCGGCAGCAGCGCTTCCGACGGAGCGAGTGTTATTTCCCAGGCGCCCCTGCCATAGGTTGAGGCTCTCAGGCGCGAATTGGCACGATTACGGGGATCGTAATAAATCTCCAGTTCAGAAACTTCCACCGAAACCGGAAGCGTAGTGCCATACATCATCCAATCTGTCATATCTGCATCTTTGTAATACACTCCGGCATCAGTACCCACATAAAGGCCTTCATTGCTGGTTTTATCGTAAACAATGGTGTTGAAATTGACTGATGGCAGGCTTCCTGAGATATTTTCCCAGTTAACGCCTTTGTTTACCGATTTGTAAACTTTCTGGTTCAGCACCATGTAAAGGGTATTGTTGTCATAAGGATGGCATTCGAGGTCGGCAGGAGTGCCGTTCACCGGGAGCCGGTCGGTCAGGTCTTGCCAGATGACGGGAGCATCGGTCAGATTCTCGGTACGGAACAATTTATTGTCGGAGCGTACGGCATACAGGGTATTGAAATCGGTTGAGGATTGCTCCAGGGCCGACATATTCACTGAATTGCTGTTGGCAAGATTGTCGGATATTTTGGTCCAGACAACTGCGGCAGCTGTTCTGACGTTCCGGGAGATCCAGATATTTTTAAAACCGATGACCATGGTATTTCCGTCGCCTTCGCTGATGAGGAACGGAGTTACCCAGGCTCCCTCTTCAGTAATGCCGTAAACATCTTTACCGGCAATATTTCGCCCGTTGGCGTCGTTAAAATAACGGGTGAGTGAACCGGCAACATAAGTGGAATAGCTATAGCGGGGATCAAAAGGATCAACAGCACATTCCATGCCGTCGCCACCACCGGTGCTGATCCAGGAGTCGCCCAGCCAGGTGGCCGTGCCATTATCCTGAAATCCGGCCATCATCTTTTCACCGTCGGTTTTACTGACTCCGATTTTGTATTGTTGCCCGATTCCGAGGCCTTTGCTGATTTCTTTCCAGGTAGTTCCCTTATTGTCAGTAAAATAGATGCCTCCGTCATTACCGGCATAAAGCCTGTTGTTAAGCGGGTTGAATGAAAAGGTGTGCTGATCGGCATGTACTTCATTGGTACGATCACCCCACCAATGGCAGATGATGGTCCAGTTTGCGCCTCCGTCATCGGATCTCCACATATTGATGCCCCCGACGTAAATAGTTTGAGCGTTTGCGGGATCAACATGCATCATCAGATCGTACCAGGCCTGGCTTTTTTCATCGGTTCCGTCATGTTCCCATCCCAGAATGTTCGGGGTGGTCGACCGTGTGGTGAAAGTTTGGCCGTAGTCGGTTGACAGGAAACAACCCTGGAACCCAACATCTCCGCAAACCATGTAAACCCGTTTGTCGTCAGCAGCACTAACGCCGATAACCTTGCGGCTGCCCTCCGGATATCCGGCAGAGTTTGGAACCAGCGTCCAGGTATTACCACCGTCAACGGTGCGATAAAAACCTCTGTCGGAAGTTGCATAAGCAATAGTTGCACTTCCGGGGCAGAATTTGATGTCTTTGTAATTGGCTCCGTCGGAGGTAGTCTTGGTCCAGTTTTCGCCGGAGTCAACGGTTTTAAAGATACCGCCATTTCCGGCGGCAAGGATTAACCGTTTGTTGATTTCCGACTGGGCAAACATCCCGATGGTATAATTTCCCATTCCTGTATTGTACGGCACCCAGGTCAGGCCACCGTCATCGCTGCGGAAAACACCCATGCCCGGAGCATCACCGGCATCACGGTCGCCGGTTCCGATCAGAATCAGATTCGGATTGGTCTGATCCGGCAGGATGGCAGAAACGCCCATTGTCGGCATGATATCCGTTGATGACGACCAGGTTTTACCGGAATCATGAGTGATCCAGAAACCGCCTGAAGGAGCCCCTACATAAACGGTAGCCGTATCGGTAGGGTGGAAGCCAATAGCGTTTACCCGGCCAATACCGGTATATCCGCCAACCTGCACGCGGGTTTTCGGTCCCAGTTCCTGCCAGACCGCCTGGCCTGATTTTAACTGGTCACTGACCGGATGCTCTTCCACATATTGGTTGTATGCCTTGTAAACCCGGTCGGCCGATGGGAATGAACCATCCGGATTCACCCGGCTTGCCCAATAATATTCCCAGCGTTTGAAGGGCTTGTATCCGCATCCCCTGGATATTACGCGGCCTTCCCAGTAAGTGTAAAATGCTCTCTGTGTTTCAAAAAAATTGGCATGTGGATCCTGCATCATGTTTATCCACCTCGGATTGGTGGCGTAATCATTTACAGCGGTAGTAGTCTGGTTCTGAGCATTAGCCATCGAACCCAGAAAAATGGATATCAGGATGATACCACAAACACGGAGAGCTGTTTTTTTCATTGCTGGTATTTAACTTATTGAACAGTAATCTTTTGTTTCCACTCATTTGATTTTGCACGAATCAGGAGCTGATATACTCCCTTCGGCTGTGTGCTGAGATCGATCTTCTCAACGGTTGAGACCGCATGATTGCTCAGTATCTTCTCAAAAACCACCTGGCCCGTGATGCTGATCACCTGCAAAGTGATGTCGCCGGAAATACCGGATGGAAGTTCGATGTTGAACAGTCCCTGGCTCGGGTTCGGGTATACATTGACTGTGATTTGATTATCAAGGCTTTCAGATGAGGTGGTGTTGACGTAAAGCTGGATATCATCGACAGCAGCTCCCCAGGCAAACTCATTGGAATTGTCGTAAAAGAATCCGAGTTGAGCCGTCCTGGTAAGGGCTTTTTCAGGCAGGTTAATCTGTGTGGTATCCCATTTCCATGCCGATACGCTCGGCGGATTCATGTCAACCAGCTTAACCCAGGCACTGTCGGGAGCAACCCGATAGTTTACATTGAATTTATCGTAGGTGCGGTATCTCCGCATGGTGTAAGCAAACTCCAGGGTGATGGTTTTCCCGGTAAATGCTGATAAGTCGATCTGCGGAGTAATCAGATAATCTTTAACCGTAACGCCGGCGCCGGCTGTACTGCTGTTCGCGGCGAAAAAGTGCCCGTCGCGGCCCGGTATAACCAGGGACTCAGCGGTTCCGTATTTCCAGCCTTCAGGGCTCAGCAGGGCCGTGTAACCGGCGGTGCCTGATTCAAAAGTCTGGGTGTAAGGAAGTTCTATTTCAGCAATAATTGTGGCATAGGCTTCATTGGAAAAAGAAGATTCCTGATTCCCGGTGTATAAAGCACAAACTTTATAGGTATAAGTGATATCTTTTTCGAGGTCCTGATCGGTGTAACTGTTTCCGTTGATCATGTCTAAAAGAACTCCATTACGGTAAACCCGGTAACCGATAATGTTTTGCTCATAGAATGGGGGAGTCCAGCTAAGGTCTACATCCGTATCAGTTGTTGTTGCTGTCAGCATCGATGGCGGTAACAAAGCTTCCGAAGGAGCAATCGAAATTTGCCAAACGCCACGGCCATAAGTGCTGGCTCTGAGGCGGGATTCAGAACGCACACGGGGATCGTTGAAAATTTCAACTTCAGATACCTCTACGTTAACCGGAAGTGAAAGTCCGTACAGAACCCAGTCGGCCATGCTGGCATCCTTATAATAAACGCCGGCATCAGTACCAATATAGATACCCTCATCGCTGGTTTTATCGAAAACCAGTGAGTTCATGTTGATCGATGGAAGTGACCCGGAAATGTCAACCCATGCTGCTCCCTTATTGGTTGATTTGTAAATATTTCTGCTCAGAAGCATATAAACGGTATTCGGATCATAAGGATGACATTCCACATCCGAAGGAGTTGCAGCCACCGGGAGGCAATCGGTCAGATTGGTCCAGAGGACGTTGCCATCCAACAGGTTTTCGGTACGGAATATTTTGCTGTCAGATCTGACTGCATACAGCAGATTGAAATTGGCAGGCGACTGTTCCAGCACCGACATATTTACACTGTTGCTGTTCCCCAGATTGTTCGAAATTTTTGTCCAGACCGGTGTTGTGGCAGTTTTAATATTACGGCAGATCCAGACGTTTTTATATCCGATAACCATCGTATTTCCATCACCTTCACTGAGGAGGAAAGGAGTGACCCAGGCGCCATCTTCGGTGATTCCATTGACTCCTTTTGCAGCTACCTTACGTCCACTGGCGTTATTGATATATCGATTGATTGAACCGTAATAGATGGTTGTATAGCTATATCTGTTGTCGAACGGGTCAACTGCACATTCCATTCCGTCGCCGCCACCAGTGTCCATCCAGCTGGTTCCCAGCCAGGTAGCACTGCCATTATCCTGAAAACCGGCAGTCATTTTGTTGCCGTCGGTATTGCTCAGGCCGATCTTGTACAACTGACCGATTCCCAGTCCTTCACTGATTTCTTTCCATTTAGTTCCTTCGTTGTCAGTACAATAGATGCCCCCGTCGTTGCCGGCATAAATCCGGTTGTTGAGTGGATTGCAGGCAAAGGTGTGCTGATCAGCATGAACTTCATTCGTTCGGTCGCCGGTCCAGTGAGCGATGATCTGCCAGTTTTTACCGCCATTTAATGATTTCCAGATGTTGATACCGCCTACAAAGACTTTTTGTGCATCATAAGGGTCGATGTGGATCATCAGGTCGTACGAAGCCTGGCTCTTTGCATCTGATCCGTCATAATTGTATCCGAGGATATTTGGAGTGGTGGCGGTGGTGGTGAACGACTGGCCAAAATCGCGCGACAGAAAGCAGCCTTCAAATTTACTGCCTCCGTTAACCAGATAAACCAGACTGTCGTTGGCTTTACTTACCCCGATAACGGCACGGCCACCTGAAGGGTAACCATTTTCGTGAGGCACCAGGGTCCATGAGCTACCGCCGTCGGTCGATCTCAAAAAGTTTCCGCCGGCAACCGCATACGCAACGGTTGAGCTTCCGGGGCGGAATTTGATATCTTTATAATGGGCCTGATCCGGTGAAGTACGGGTCCAGGTCTCACCTCCGTCAAGAGTCTTGAATATACCACCGCTTGTGGCAGCCAGAATCAATCTTTCATTGCTCTCGGCACGGGCCATCATTCCAACGGTAACGTTGCCCATCCCGTTATTAAATTTTATCCAGGTAAGACCGCCGTCGTCACTGCGGTAAACCCCCATGCCCGGAGAATCACCGCTATCACGGTCGCCGGTGCCAATCAGGATCTGATTGGGGTTGGTTTTGCTGACCAGAATGGCGGAAACACCCAGAGTTGGCATGGTATCGGTGGCTGATGACCAGGTTTTACCACTGTCATGGGTGATCCAGAATCCGCCGGATGGAGCGCCGACATAAACGGTTGCCGTGTCAGTCGGATGAAAGGCAATGGCATTTACCCGACCTACGCCGGTGTACCCGCCATAGTTAACGCGTGTTTTAGGTCCCAGCTCCTGCCAGACAGGGTTGCCGGTTTTCAACCGGTCACTAACCGGATGGTCCTGAACATATTGGTTGAATGCATTGTAAATCTGGTCGGGTGCCGGGAAAGTTCCATCCGGATTGACCCGGCTCTCCCAGAAATATTCCCATCTTTTAAACGGCTTATATCCTGTGCCCCTGCCGGTTTCACGGCCTTCAAAGTAGGTATAGAATGCCCGCTGGATCTCATAAAAATTGGCATTCTGATCCTGCATCATATCAGACCAATAAGGATAATTTGCGTAATCCTGAGGGGTTACTGTTGACTTGTTCTGTGCTGATAGCGACAAACCGCCGACGATCATGAACACTGCGAGCAGGAATTTAAAAAGCTTGTTCTTCATACCAAGTAATTTATAGACAGTCGTTTATTTTTCGTGTTTGCAAGTTTACAAAAATATTGTGCAAAATCATGTTTTGCAGAACAGGGGAGGGATGACGGAGGTCAAAAAAAGGCCCAATTGCTGATGGTACAACCCGATTCCAATTGGGATTCAATATCATCCGGCAAGGCCTGAAAAAAATCAATGCCGGTCAGTTTCTCAATTGAATCTGTTGTAACTGCATAGTTTTCCAGTTTGCCAACGGCTTTCTCATTCGGCAGCAAAAACGCGATCATTTTCACGTCAGTCCTGGTGTAGTGCAGGATAACCTTGTAATAGTATTTCGGTACGGCGACCTTGTTCGGGCCAATGGTACCCTTACTTGAGGAGAGCACCCCTCCGGTGACAATATACAACGAGTCATACGCAACCGCCCAATTCCTGACCTTAGCTTCGAGCTTGCTCCAGATCCCCCGGTTAAAGCCGGAACTCTGCGGCGACATGTTTGACAGATAAAAGGTTTCACTGATAGCTTCTTTCGAAAAGGACATATCCTCGGCCGGACATAAATGACCCCGGTCGCAATTTGAACCCGTATAATCAGCTAACTCAGCCGATCCGGTCTTAACCAGTGGATCGGGCCTGAAGTCATTCCTGCGGTCGAACTCACTGGTCGGCATGGCGGCTGTGAGCAGATAAGCCACCCACTCGGCCTGCTCCCCGGCCTCATCATAAGATAAGGTGTAATACTTATGTTTGACGATCTGATGAGTTGTGCTGGTGGGGTAAAATTTCGTCTTGAAGTCGATAACAGGCTCCCCGGCAAAACAGGCACAGGAGCACATCAACCAAAAGGCCATAAGGCCGGTTGCCGGTAAAGTTTTCATGATATAATGCGTAGTTCCGTAATGGGGGCCGAAGGTAAAGAAAAAAAGAACCCCTCAGGCACAATGGCTTGAGGGGTTCATTCTGTAGCCCCGACTGGACTCGAACCAGTATCTATAGTTCCGGAAACTACTATTCTATCCCTTGAACTACGAGGCCTTCATACTCATCAGTACATATTCTCAACTTCACTCACTCTGTAGCCCCACCAGGACTCGAACCTGAATTTAAAGTTTAGGAAACTTCCGTTCTATCCCTTGAACTATGAGGCCATAAACGCGGATGCAAAAGTAGGAAAATTTGGATTCAATGCAAAAAGGTTCGCCGTGTAAACGCGGCTTCATGTTAGGCTCCGCCACACGAAGCCTTACTTATTGGCGGCTAGCATTTATCCAATTTGTTTTTTGCAGATGATGTACCAAAATCTTTGTTTGGGTTTATCTTCCAGGTCAATTTTTGGTTCATTGATTACTTCTGCATCAGTCAAACCATAATTGCCAAAATCCGATTTAATTGAGTCTGAGTCATAAAAGAATAAAGTTACGCCCGGCCAGGTTTCAAATGTGTCTTTGCTTATTTCTTTTCCTTGTCCATATCTGAAATCCAGTTTTGAAATGGATACAAAAACCATGTATCCATTAGGTTTAAGCTGATTATAACAATCTTCAATTAGTTTTGCCCGTTCTTGTGCGCTTAATAGATGGATTAAAGCATAACTGAAAATACCATCATATAATTCCTGGTCAAATGGCATTGAACCAACAGAACCGTGATATACTTTTATACTATCTCCAAAGTGTTTTTGTGCTATATCAATTGCCGTTTCAGAAATTTCTATACCAGTTACCTTAAATCCATTATCAGTAAAAATCCTGGCATTTCTACCGTAACCAAATCCAGGAATCAGAATTTTATTTAATTTGTATTTATTAAATAATTCTAACGTTTCAATAGCAGAGTCAGCTGGTTCCCATCCCCACATTTCTTGTTTATCCCTGAAACTTGTCTCCCAAAATTCTGTCATATTATTCTCGTTAAATTAAAGTCTCTCGCTCTTATGCTTGTTGCCAACTTTGTTATCCGCACCGAAACCCCAATTGACATATAGTTTTTGCTAGCAGAGGTTCAATTTTTCATCGGTTTCATAGTCAAACAATTCGTGCAATTTTTGTTGTAAAAGTTTTTTGTTCGGAAGTTGGGTTTGATATTCTGAAACCATTGTCGGAGAGAGACTTCTGCTTAATGCATATTCAACAACTTCGCTGTCCTTATCTTTGCACAGCAATACTCCAATGCTTGGATTTTCATTCGGCTTCTTTACGTCACGATCTAATGCTTCTAAATAAAAGTTTAGTTGTCCCAAATGGTCTGGCCTAAACTTGTCTGCCTTGAGTTCAAGAGCAACCAAACATTGAAGTCCACGGTGATAGAAAAGTAGGTCGATATAAAAATCGCTATTCCCAACTTGCAATTTGTATTCTTCTCCTATGAACAGAAAATCTTTGCCAAGTTCAAGAATGAAACTTTTCATTTGGCTCACAAGTCCACGTTGTAATTCACTTTCGCTATGTAGTTCAGATAAGCTCAGAAATTCAAACACGTAGCTGTCTTTAAATGTGTTTGTTAGGCTTTGATTAGTTTCTCTCAACGCTGTTGAGAGTTTTGGGAAATCCTTATAAGTCTCTTAAAACTGCTTCATTCTCTAAATATTTCTATCAGAGAATCCTTTTAATTCGGGTTCGTTTTGTTGAATATATGTGGCTAATTCTGTCACCACAGAGTCGCCCCATTCCGATTTCTCAATTTTCTTACTAACGGTTGCCGCTATACCCTGTGCGATTGCTCAGAGGATCACGGAGGTGATCCAAGCGGGTGAGCATAGGGGATAGCGGATGTTAGCAGTTTTGATTTACTTAGGAAACCACTTCCTGGAATTTTTGTCTAGTATTTCTCTTGTTTGCTCTATCATTGCAAGTACCTTACTTGCAGCCTCTGAATATGAGGAATAATTTAATTTTAGGAACGCCTGAGGTGTAAGATTCTTTGTATGGCGAGCGCTATCCCAATTTGTCAGCATATGTACAAAATAATTTTTACAATGAATTCGGATTTCTCTGGGAATAAAACCTCTGGGTTTTACCATTTTAGTTGCTGACACAATTCTAAGCAACACGTCGTCCGGAATTGTATTCATTCCTGTCCAACTAGCTCTAGGTGGATTTCTCGGATCCAAATAGTCTTCCGCCATTAAGGTATTATTAATTATCTCCAATCCTAATTCAACTTCTTCTTTCAATGAATCCAGTATCACTGTACCCAAAAGGCTTTGATTTCTGCGTTTCTTCCATTCATCTAATTTGTTAAGAAGCAGATAGGTCACGAAAGCTATTAGTATAGGTTGTACTAATTTTTCTAAAATCTGATTTGTCATTTTGCTTTAGCTTATTCTTATCATTACAGCTAATAAGTAAGGCTTCATGTTAGGCTACGCCACACGAAGCCTTACTTATTAGCTACCGTTTATCTTTGATTTTATTGTTTTTCGTATATTTTTCTCGAAAGTATTTAATGATAAATATAATAGATATATGGACATGCAGTACTTTTCTATTTTGTCAAAGTCAATTTTGTCAAGAACTTCAACTTGAATAAATGTATTATGATCCTTATGTCCAACAACTGTATTTCTAATTTCTTTTAAATATGTATGGCTCTCTGTTTTAATATTTTGAATGGCCTTTTTAATATTCTTAAGTTCGTCTAGTAGTTCATTGTTTACAACATCGGGTAGAGCATTCATAAAATCTCTTCCAAATATTTGAGGAATGTCTTCTATAAATTCGTAAAGATTTAAGACTAACATTTTAGCGTAAATTTTCTTTTCTAAATCTGTTTTCGAAGTCAGAAAATTTTTTAGCAGCAGTGCAATATCCAAAAATGAAAGCCTGTAGAATGCAAATGCATTAATAAAATCAAATGCTTTGTCATTATGTCCATACTTATCTTCCGCGAACTTTAATGCACTTTGCCACGTAGCTGTGTCCTCTTTTATTCTTTCAATTAATAAGTCTTGAACTGATAAAAAGAATTCAACACCTGTCTTTTTTTTCTTACCAAATTTAAACATCAAAGACTCAATTTAGTTGTTAAATGTCACATAATGAATTCAATGACTGTGTTTCTGTTATTGAAGGAACTTGCTTGCAGTGTCTTAAATGGTAGCTAACGTTGGCAATATGGTCTTAAAGGGATTACGGAGAACTTCACTATCAATATACAATGGCCCTGATGCGGGTGATGAGCTGCGCATACCACTAAAACCCTTTTTGGCTATATTGCGTGTTAGGCATTGTTGTTGTTTTTCATTATCTCGTCAATTTCAGTTTGGCTAAAATCATGATAGACTTTATAATCATTACTTTTTGAATCAAACAAATAAAGTTCTGATGTAGGCCAATAATTACCAATAAACTCGACTAATTGAATATAATCCACCAATTTTAATTCTATCAGATATTTGAATTTACTATAATCACTAACAAACCAGAAAGAATATAATTGATTTGATTCATTGTTCAACAAAGTAAAAACATAACTATGAATAATCTGGTTACAAACCTCTCGAATTTTTACTTTTTTTGATTCTGGCTTATCGAGATTAAAATATCTTTCTGGAAATAAATTTTTCATCCAATTTATTTTTTTACCATTACTTTCATAATAAATTGCATCAATATCATTATCCTCCAATCTTTTATCAAGCTTATTGGAATCAAATAGTTTTCTAATCATAAAAGCCGAAATCATTATTTCTTTTTCGGCATTTGCAAATGATGAATCAAACCATTTTTTCTGATTCAATCTTTTTTCTAATTTCTTAGAAATTTTAAGCAAATCTTTTTTCCAATAATTTGATTCCCAAATCATATAGCATGTTTTTTACAACGTGTCAATATCCGCAATATTACGGTTATTTTCCCTTTAGCCGCAACTACAGTTGCTGATATCTCTCATTTTGGATGGCTTAACGAATGGTTGCGGGAATCATGCCCTCCCTGTTTCTGGAAGTTTTCACTTCTTCCTTCCAACTTTTTCCTTTTCTTTTCCAAGTCAATGTAACGGGTCCACACACAGAACCATTCAGGCTGTCGAACGGCCGGCTGAAGATTTATTCCTCAATCCACTCGACCTATCCTTGATGATCGCATCGGGGTACAAAGCCCCATTGATCACATTGTCGCGGTAAGGATCGAGCCATTCAACCAGGCCCGCATCACGTATCACGAAATCCGGGATCTATTTAAGTTTCTTTTTGTACTCAATCACCTTGAGCACATCCCTGATCTGTTCCTTCCTATTAACATCGATTACCAGAGGACACAGTTTCCCAACCGGTTTATGGTCGTTGAAATCTTCTTTGATCTTTGTATCGATATCCAGCTCTAAAATGCCCGGACTATTTTTCGCAGTAAAGTAGAAACCCGTCTTAAAATATTTATCCCATACCGACAGCCAGAATATCGTTTTATTCTTCAAACACACCTTGCACAACCAGGCTTTCCCGTCTTTATAATAGTTCCATTCCGGCACCAGACCGTAATCAGCGCCGGTGATGATTTTGATCAGTTCTTCATAAACCGGATAGCTGTCGCCAAGTGCTTTCTCCAGGACCGATTTCGTAGGATAGGTTTGATTATCCCCTAAAAGTGGTTTTTCCATAAGTTCATTCATTGAATTCGTTTGAGGTTACTCCTGATATCAAGATTTTAACTGAAAAGCTCCCTGTCCCGGATTTTTCTTATATCGCTGTAATATTCGGCCCACCATGGCTCCTCGCCATCTTCCCGGGGCGGCCTGGACAGGGCAATGATCATTTTGGTCTGTTTAGCTTCCTTTTCTGTTACCCGGAAATGATAATGATCGAAAATACGCAATGCTTCTATCATGTAAGACGTAGCAATTTTCCGGTCACGTATCAACAGGAGGTTTTCGCCGTTGCTGGTATCCGCGGTGGGAGAAAAATTATAGGAACCCAGATAGACCCTGGCGGTCGGTTTATTAAAATCGACAACCACGAATTTGTGATGCATCCGGATACCTCCACCGCCTGTCGGTTCCGATTTGAAAGGCTCAGGCAGATTCTTCGAAAGAGCGGACGGATAAACCGGAGCTCTGTTCCCACTTGGTTTCTGCAGGATTATTCCGCCGACCTTCCTGTCGGAGATTCCATAAATAAAATACTTGTCTTCTTTAGTGAGTTTTTCAATGGTTTCCCTGATAGAGCCTGAAGTCTGGTATAAAAACGCCAGTGAATAGAAGATGTTCGAGGTCGTCCCGTTTTCAAGATCCTTTGCGATTTCATCGAGCATGGCATTGTCAGGTCCATGTGGAGAAAAGGTTATTTTGGCGTCAATGCCTGTCAGCGACAGGTCGTTCCAGGTTGCCGACCTGGTTTTGCCAAAGTCTTTTGCCGAATTGTAGTTCCAGTAGTTTTCAAAAGCATCCAAAAAGGGTTGAATGGTTTTTTCGCCGTAAACCACCAGGGCATTGTTCGCCTGAACATAAAGTCCTCTCCAGGCGAAGTTGGTGGATCCGCAGATAGCCGCGTTAATTTTTGCCCCCTTCACGACTATGGTTTTATTATGCTGCAGTTGACCCATATGCTGGCGCTTTACCTGACCTTGAGTGGACAGGCTCAATCGTTTTTCAGCCTGGCTTTCGGCTGAACCGGGAAGACCGTGGTCGACGCTATCATCGATAATGATCTTCAGCCTGTTGCCAAGCTTCTCTAACCGGTCGACTATATCAGGAACATTTAATTCATAGGCTACCACCCTGACAATGGAACTCTCGTCTCCGATGGCCTTATCCAGCAGTTCCAATATGGCGCCTCTGGCTTCGAATCCCATCCAGGGCAAAGCTTCCTTTTCCTTTGGATGTGTCGGTTTATAAATGAGACCCTCGTCAGCTTTGGAAGGAAGCAAGGCTTGAATTCCGCCTTGTTTTTGATACCTGTCGACGAATGCCTGGGAGGATACAAATCCCCGTGTATAGGAAACATTCAGTTCATTTGAAAATGTTTCCCGTTTCAATTGTATGGCAACAGTCTGTGGTTCCCCATAATTAAGTTCATTGGCGCTATTCATGAATACCGGCTTGATCATGTAAATGAAATCCCCGTCAGATTCGGCATTCCGTGGGAAATGGATCCATCTGAATTTCTGGATCGGTGCCAGAAGTGTCGAAACGGGTGTTTTCCTTACTTTACCATTCTTGTCCGGAAAAGAAATACGGTTTTTTACCGTGTAGAACTTGTCAGATCCGGGTTCCATATATTCAATCGAGAAACCCACAAAATCCAGGGGAGGCTTGCCTTTTTTCCAATTCATGGCCAGTAAAACCATCCCCTCGCCGCGATGGGCCTTTAACGAAAAAAGTGCTTTTGCGTTATGCCCATTCACCACGAAATCTTTACTGCTAGTTGTTGGCATTGCTTTAGATTTAATCGGGTTTAAAAGAAATCTACTCCGATTTTAGGAGTGTGTATTACCTGTTGCACGATTTTTTCCAGCTCATCCTCGGCCGGAGGGGTCTCCTTGTCCTTGCCGTACGGGCATCCGTCAGGGAATCTCCAGAGTTCGTTGTTGCAGAACTGACACGAAGCCCCGGCCCGTTTCAGACGGTTAAACTGCGGATCGTAAACCAGGCGGTTGGCGTTGTATTCCTGTTGCAGCACCTGGGCCAGCATCAATATCGGGTCATAATAATAAGCCATCAGCACGCTCCAGGCGGCAGTGCTCAGCTTCTGTTTGATCGAGTCATCGGTCCCGTAAATCCGGATAGGAATGATATCGTTCCAGTCGTTCGTCTGGATTCGTTTTTCGTCTTTGAGGATTTGAGCATCTTCCCTGAAATCGTTTGAGAAGGCCTCCCATGCGGCCTGGGATAACCGCGACTGCTCGACAAAGTTGGAGGCATAGGAAAAATGAGGAGAGATGACAATCCTCGACTTGAGTTCATAATTACCGATTTTGATTTCAAGGAATTTTTCACGTTCGGTCGTTTCTTTCAGAAGCAGATAAGTCTCCCTGACTACTGCGGTTTCGTTGCCTTCGCTGTCGGTGAAATAATCGAGGTAATCGAAATCCTTCATAAACGGTGCAAATATCTTCGCAAACATTTCCAGGGAGCTTCCCCCGACGATCACAATAACGGCAGGCTTGCTCTGGATCAGTTGAGATACCAGGTAGGCGCCGTCGATCACACAGTTTTTGGTGATTTTTTCCGTGGGGATATCATAGGCAGTACTCCAGCCGGGAGAAGCGCAAGCGATCATATCGTGCTGCGCCACATCCTCGGCAATGGACAACGGGGCATTCAGCAATGGATTTCCGACGAGTTTTTTAAAGGCCTCAAGCACATACACATAGCGCTGGTAATAACCCGTACTATTAGCATAGATCTGAACATTCTCTTCCTCAAGGCCATTGATTTTCCCTCCGATCAGATCACCCTTCTTAAATCCCGGTTTCGCCGGATCAACATTGTAACTCAGGTTGACGAGGACTACAAAACGCAGATTATCGGTCCACGCGACTTCAATTTCCCGTTTGTCCGTTTCTCCGGCATACTGGATGGTCAGAAGGAGCCAGCGATGATCGGAGCATTGGTCGGCCGACAGCAGCCAACCATCCTGATCGGCAATAATTTCCGTTCCCCGAACGACGTTCTTTTTGATAAAGCTGAGATCCAGACTCTCCTGGTACACGTTATGATACCGGTAATAGAAGGCGTACCGGGCGTTATTGGCAAAGTCGGGATAGCTCCACCGGGCACCGGCGGTACTCGGGAAATAGGAGGTCATATTCGGATTGATCCCGACGGTCATGATGGGGGCCTTCCGGCAACCGTGCATGATACCCGGATCGACCTGCCCCTGACCGCAAGCCTTGCCCTTTAAAAAGGGCTTGGTTACGGTTTCGGTGGTCTGTTTCTGATTTCTCACCTCTGCGGGGAAATCTTCGTTCCAATCATATACGGGGAAATTCCCGTAAGGGGGTATGGCTCCCCAAAACCACTGACATACTCTGCATTTCCGTACGTCGGTGACCAGTTGGACTTCCAGCGTTGTTTTTGTCATCGGATTGTATGGTTAGATGGTTTACTTAAAACTGATAGAGTTTAAAACGATAAAACCGCACACTGTTCGCAGGCGGAGTGCCTCCTTTTTCCCAGTGTTTGGCTGCAAGCCGGATATAGGCATCGGCCGCCATATTCTGAACGAGCATGGTTCCGGAGCAAACCCAGGCACTGTTGTACTTGTCCCTGTAATAGGTGCTGAAAACCGGTCCGTTCCGGATCAGCCTCAGAGATCCATCCGGGTTGTCGGCGGCTCCGTTTCCAACATCCCGGCCATATTTATTGTACATATTGACCGATGCAGCTACCCAATCGGGATCGACTTTGGTCAGGTTGAACCCGTTGTTCCAGCCGCACCTGAAACCGTCGTCCTCGTCGCGTTCACTGCTGGCATACGGAGGTGCGCCATGGACATCAAAAGTAAGATTGACGCTGCGGGTATCGAGGTCAGCATTGTTCATGTGGTGATATCCCGGATCGATGCAGATGGCAGCCATCTCGAAGGTGGTTCCCTGTTTGGGGTTTCCCACATGAAAATCGACCCGGGCATCGAAGCGGCCATGCAGCGGGATCAGGCAAACGGCAGCCGCTCCCGAATAGCTCCCTCCCGCAACGATATCGATATGAAGCCCGTCGTCCTGCGAAATGACGGTATCCTGATTGATATGGGAATAGCCTGCTGTCCAAAGACTCTGATTGATTGATTTTCCGGAAAAGTCATCCTGGGCGATCAGCGCAGACGGGGTTAATCCTTCGACGGCCGGGAGTGTTCCTCTCACAATGATTCCTTCAACTCCCCCGATGTTTTGAATAGCTCCGAAGTAGGCAGGTTTGGGTGCAAACAACATCGTATCGGAGCCAAGTAACAATCTGATGCGACTCCTGGACAGGTTCTCCTTCAGTTCCGGATCGAACTGAATCTCTTCCTCACGGGCGTGACAGGCATCGTCCCAATCGAGATACAGATTGATTGCCCCTAATCCTTCAGCCAGACTGAGCTGGGCAGACGGGTTCTGACCGGGCGCGCCGATCAGTACGATTTGGCTGCCCGGGTATTCAGCAGCGATATACCGGCATACGGATTCAGCGCCCATTAATTTCACCCGGTCAAGCAAGCCGTATATTTTCAGCTCATCCATCACCGCATCGATCAGATCCTTATTCGTGGGCGGAAGAAGCAGGCTCATAGTGCATCGCCGGCCGAAGAGGATCAGAGCCCTGTCGAGACGGGGAACACGGATGGCTGCTTTTTTAGGCAGGTTACCCTGCCAGGGTTTGTCTTTGCCCGGATCACCGGTTGGCTGGTTCATCGAATCCAATAAAATGGAACGGAATGTATATCCGGCATCGAGCTGCCGGATCTCGTTCCAGGTCATCTCGCTGACGGCCCGCTTATCGCCGCAGGTTTGTTCGAAGGTGTCATGATTGGCGCAGACTACGACTCCGTCCTTGCTGAGCCTGACGCCTGAAACTATGCCGTCCGCGCCGCCGCCTATGGCAGCCCAGAAAGCCGTTTCCGTATGCTCCGGTGCGGTGAGCGCATCACCACCCAGGGCATACACTGATTTTTTAGAGGGTATAGTCATGGTTGTTGGTTTTGGTAATACACAATTCTTTTACAAAAATCGTAAAGGTCAATATTATCGCTCGCGACAAAGGTTTTCATTGATGGTCTGATCCTATAGATTGCCGGTAAAATGTGTTTCTTTGATGACATAGGATCAAAATAGATATTTAAAAAATCCCGCCACATTTGATCTTCTGCAAAAGCGGCCATTTTCCCTATATAGTAATACGCAAAAAACTCCGGTCTGAACTCGGTTGTTTTTTGTGGAAAATAGATGGAAAGCCCATGAGCAATCGAATCCCACTCACCATGATTTTTACTTATCAGGATTGCCCGCTCAATTTGATCCATGACTACTTGTGCGGTTTTTTGCACTTTCGGTAATGGCGATCCATCGGTCATCGAGGTGACGAGTTTGCTGAACGAGCGGATCACATCATCCAGATAGCTAAATTGCAATTCAGCCAGAGTGGCATCCTGACTTGAACTTTGCCAGTCGGAATACGACTCGACAATGATTTTCCCGAATTGTTCAGCCGTAAGATCGGGATGATTGAGTAATTGGGGCAGGAAAGACCAGAATGGCCATGTCGACCCGGGATTCTGGCTTCCAATCATCACATCGGCAGCGCATTCCTTTAATTCATAAGCCACTTCAATGGTTTGCATCAGGCAGGCATCGAGCGCCAGCATGTCGAATTTCACGCCTCCGTCGATAATGGCTTTCTTCAGTTCGGGCAGGAACATGAAATTGTCATCGCTGGTAGCATCGATACTCAGTCCCTGCCAGGCAAAACCATGATCAGCCACCACCAGCGCATATTTTTTAGCCGGGTAATTCTGTTGGCCCCACCGTATAAAATTGGTCAGTGATTCAGGCTGGTCCATTTTAATTTCCCGGCCTGCTTTCCCGTCGCCCCAATCCCGGATGGCGTTTTCCATGGTAGGCAACATCCCCGGTCGCAAGAAATAGCGGTTGGTGATCACCCAATTGCCGTATAAAGTATCATGACCGGGAATGCGATCGAACTGAACGATAATATTGACGGCGTTGTTACTTCCGACTTTCCCTTCGGCCAAACGCGTAAAAGCGTCGATAAAATCGCCTTCAAGCACAGGATCATCTCCGTTGAAATAGAGCATCACAGTCCACTGCTTATTTATAACAGATTGGTTATCTGCTACTGTCTGGCAGGATGCAACAAACACTGCACATGCCAAAACGACGATAAAAGTGATAATAGTTTTCATCTATATGATTTTTAATGAATGACAGACATGACAATGAATGATGGAGTTTTGGGAAAATAGCTCCATCTGGTGGGGCATAACAGTGTTTAATACCTTTTTTCAACCACCGTCTTATCCTTAAGGAGGCCGGCGGACGCCTCAGAAAGCCATGCTGGTGGGAATGGCGGCTGTACTGTGTTACCGGCCGGTTTATGTTTTTTTATTACACCGTACGATGGTTAACCTCCTGGATTGACCTTGGAAACGGTCTGCTGATCTTGAGCTCCGAGCCAAACTCCACTAAGGCCGACTTCTTTATGTACTTATTATAGAGTTTTCACTTGCCGGTAACGGTGACGATATGGCCAGTAAGGGATTGCGGGCGATTTCCTGTCAAGTCCTCACGGAAAGTTGAAGCGGGCTACTAACCTTCGCATACCATTGAAACCCTTATAGGCTATACAGCGTGTTGGCAGTAGTTTTAGTTCACATACTTCCTAATTTCTTCTACACCCTTTTCACTTAGGTATCTAACTACTAGATAGAACACGTTCCATTTTGTCGTATCCTTGTTTATTACTGTTGAACCAGGAATCTCGTCAGGGTCTGCGGATAAAGTTGTTACATAACCATCTGGTCCTTGTATATAATCATATTCAAACTTAAATGAAGAAAATGATTTTGGTGAGATTACTATTACATTGTCTGCCGATAAAACAACTGTCTGATTAGTTTGAGTTTTAATCAAAATTTTACCAAGATTTTGACGTGGAATAATTTCATTCTTGTAACCTATAAATGATTTAGTTGAACTATCTGAAGGATGCTCCAAATATACCTTAACGATTCTCATTTCTTCTAAATTCAGATTTTGAATTGTAAAATAAACAATGTTGTTTTCCTTATCATCAATTGTGATTAAGGGTTTTTTTTTAAACTTCTTTGATTTAGATATTCGTTCCTATCAGCCAACATTTGCATTAGTAATTTATTGTATTCACTTCTCTCCATTTGTGTCAAATCTTTTCTTTTCGATTGTTTTTCTGTAAAACAGAGTAATTGTGTCAACGTGATATTTTGTTCCCAAAAATCATCGCTCACATCTTGGCTACCTGTTACATTTTCTTTGAGTTTTTTTCCAAATTCAGATTTTATATTTAAAGAGGCCTCTGCCGTTACTGCTTTGCTTGTGATGGCATCTGTTTTAGCGGCAGCGGCCAACTCAGAGATTAGTTTAAGTGTAGACTCTTTATCTACCCCAATACTTGATTCTTTGAACTGAATGTTAGGCAATCCATCACAAGATGATAAACCTGCCTGGTTCTCTTTGCACTTGTTCGCCATTAATGTTAATGACAAAATAGTAACGATTAAAATTGCTCTTGTTTTCATTTTAATTTAGTTTACAATTGTTTTAAAAATTACTGCTGACGTAGGAAGCTACACGTAGGGGCGGATTGCGGGCGATTTCCTGTCAAGCCGAAAAACGGCCCGGGCGGAAAGATACACTCCGAAAACCGCTGCTGCCGCACTTGACGAGTAGCTGAAGTTATCGGGAGTTCGTTTTTCAATGGTCATAATATCATTCGTTTATGTTATTCCAGCCAAATTTTATTATGCATGGTTGTTTCCCTTTTAAGAATGGAGGATTTGAATATACTGCACCAAGAGTAGATTGAGTATTTTGACTCTCATAAGAATTAAGAGCAGTTTGTACTTCATTTTTCACATATCTTTTTTCCCATACCCGATGAACAACTGAAAAATGATTTGTTTCATCTTCTACCCATTCATTACTACCTAAATTTGCTATTTTGTAACCTAAAAGACCATAAGGACCTTCATAACTCGGAATATAATTAGTTCCTGAGGCAAGGATGTTTTTAAAACCGCCCCCCGTTGAAGTTTTCATAAAAGTATGATTCCTCTGATTTGCGGCGAGTCCCGTTAGTGTCCATGGATCAATGGTAATCCGATAGTATACATTTTGAATCATTGAATTCGTGACAGCATTTCCACCGAGACTGTGTCCAACCAAAATAAGATTTGGTGGAGAGCTATTTTTATTCAAATTTTTAAACCATGAATCAACGATAGATATTTGTGATGGGTTTATACTAGAGCTGACCCCTAATGTTATTACATCCAGATTATCGACTGCTTGTGCTTGTGCTCGTAATAAACCCAGTTCATCACCATTATTCCAATTCCCTAATGAGTAAGCATTTGGACCACCATGTAAAAAAGCAATAGCAACTTTAAACCTTCTGTCAAATACACCGGAGGATGTACCTTTGATTGTAAATTGATTACCTTGATACGATCCTTTTGCACTACCAATGCCCTTAAATTCAAAATGATATTTGTCTATAATTGTTACTTCCGCTTTAAAAGTATTTTCTGAAAGAACTACGTCATTAGATGCAGGTATCACAAATTGACCAGATAGAATTAATTTATTGCCAATAAGTTCACCCTTTCTATTGGTATTTGTACCTGGTACAGAATAGCTTAAAATAGATCCTGATTGATCAAAAACAACTGTCCCATCTCCAGATTGAGTCTCCGATTCACTTTCCCCTTGCATTGTTATAGTATATGTAAATGATTCTTGTGCATAATATGTACCTTTTAGCTCAATACATTGCTGTTGTCCAAGAGTTCCAATACAAGTGTAACTGCCAATATTATTTGTTCCCGAAATGTTTAATACTATATTATTATTATTGAATTGAATAGTACCAGTGAAACCAAACGAAGGATTATTCTCAATATAGCCTTTGATCGATAAGGAGTTCCCCGAAGAATTCCCTGTAAATACTCCGACAACACCATCACTTTTCCTAAAAAACGTACCTTTTGTTGATGATTTTTCTTCAAAACTTAGATCTATAAGATCATCAAATATGATTGAATTTTGCGCTACTTTAATTGCTCCGGAATATGTTTTAATCTCAGAGTTTAAAATGTCACCATCTGAATTATCTTTTTCACAAGATAAGTTCAATAAAAAACATACAGAAACTGCAAATAGAATAATAACCTGCTTCGGCATTATTTTGCTAATCTGTGTTTTCATGTTTTTGTAAGTTGTTAGTTGTTTTTGAATTCCCGATAACGGTCTGGGGCTTGGCGCAGAGCCGAACTTGCATTCATGTTTGAGTTCACGAAAGAGTTTCAGCGGCTTTGCGCAAAGCCCTTGTTATCCGCATTTGTATCGTCCGTAATTGATTCATCGTTTCAATTATGGCAACATATTGTATTTAAACTACTGTTTCACGAATTGAATTTTTCTTTATTTGTTCCTCAATGGTATTCATAATATTTTGTATCTCCTCGCGGTTTCTCCTGGGTAGTTCAGGATTTAATTTGTTTGAGTGAAGTAAGTTAAGAGTGTTAATGATGGAAGAGAACTCTGAAGAGAAATGATTTCTTAATCCATCAACACAAACGTCAATACAGAAAACGATTAACATTATTTCATTTAACGAATCAGGTGTTTCGTATTTCTTCCTCTGTAAATAAATATTTCCTGTGTCGTTTCGGTGGTTATGGGCAATAGCTTCGTTTCTATAAGGTCTCAAAGAGTCAACCGTTTTATTAAGAAACGATGATGCAGGTTTTACAATTTTCTTTAATCGCAATATTTTCTCTCTGTCATCAATTAAAGTCGTAATTCCGAAAACTTTGTGCCATTCGTCCATGAAGGCACAAGTTTTAAGAATTATCTGGTGCACTAATGATTCGTAAATTGTATCTTCAATTACCCAAGGGTCGTCTTGCAATTCGTTTTTATTTATTTGCTTAATGAAATCAGAAAAATGGTTATCATGTAGCATTAAAGTGTTGAAGTGTTGTTTGACTAATACATACAACGAAACCAATGTAAAAAGTGATTCTTCGGTTGCATTTGCTTTTATCACGAGAAATGTTTTTAAAGTTTGATATTTTGTCTCTGAGCTGTTAAGTTAGTAGGTCGCCAAACAATTGCGGATAACGGAGGAAGTTACACGCAGGCCGGGAGTTTCCCGATAAATTGTCCACGATAAGCTGCCTTTCAAAATACTAATTCCCTTTCAACGAGCCACCAAAACCCGGCTTGAGGGTAGCTGAAGTTAGCGGTTGTTTATTTTTTTGTCAACAAGCAAAATGGTTTGTTTAATACAACTTATAGAATAATTTATCATGTCATTAATCTCAGATATGTCTAAAAGTAATTTTTGATTAATTACTTCATTTTGTCTTTTACTCCTTGAGATATATCTATTGTCGATAATTCCTGCATTGTGCACGATTATATGCCTACAAATTTCAAGTTGTAAAATTTGATTTTCGTTGAGGTACCTTATTTGATGGTCCTCTAAATCAAGCAGGTCTTTATATGCCTTCTTTATCCCTTCAACTCCAGTGAAATCATATTTACTCGAAAGAATTTCTCCTAAGTGATTATAAATGTTGTAATTGTATTTTGATAGTAAGTTTAAAGGAATCGTCTTGTTGTTAACAACACTGTCATTTTCGCTTTTTGTGTTGATGATTTTATTATTAAAAAAAATCGGGTAGTCATTCAGCGTTTTAATCCAAATGTCTTTGGAGAAGGATTCAAATAATGTCCAAGAATTCACTAAAGCATTGAGTCCAATATTGTTAAAACAATTTCGTATTTCTTCGCTTTTCTCATATAATAAGTTTGATTCCTTTTGAGCATCCTCAACAAGATTCTCATTTTCTTTATCAAGTGCTTCTTGGAAAAAATTAACTAAATAATTTGCTGTGTCTTTTGGATCTTTTAGCGGATTATTTATAAAAAATCCAAGTTTCACAGCATTTTGAATTGACAAATGACTCTCCTTTACTTTCGCCATTGCAAAAGTCATTAGAATGAGTGGACTTGAAAGCATTGTCAAGATTTGATCCACTGAGTCACAATACCTACTATTAATGACTTTTAGAAAATCAACAGTCAAATCTGTGTCGATATTTCTAATCGTATCAATGTCTATACTTGCATCTTCGAGTTTCATTCAATCTGTCTTAATTGTGTCTGTCTTAAATAACGTTTGAGTGTATGCAGCGTGCGGGAGTTAATGGCCACTTCCTTATCCACAGTTACTGACCCTGCCAGCGAGCTCTGAACTTGCAAATTGCTCTGAAACCCGCATGATGTATACACTGTGTTAGCGTTTCGTGTTTTATTTACTATAATGTCTTTCTCCCTCTATTGTGTATGTTATCGTTTTATCATTTATCCTTTCCTTTGACGATAAAACAAAATAATTAAAAGTTCTCAAGCCATCATAATTCTTGTTTATATCAAATGTCATTGGATAAATAAATGGGATTGCCTTTAGCTCAATTCCAATCTTTTCTTTAGCACTATAAGGAATACAAGTTTGAAAAGCAAAATTATTATATGAAAGGAAAAAAATTGAATGAGGTACATTTTTACTACAACTGTCTTTCCTTTCAATTATTGAACAAGCAATTTCATTTGTCTGAATGCTAAAAGGATACATTGAGAATAGCATAAATGGATTTAAGTTCGATTGTAAATTCAAATTCATCAACCATTCGATTGTACCTTTATAGATATTTAGATGTTCCTCAGTCATTATGCTTAACCCAATCTTTATTAGGCACCTATAAATATATTCAGGAATAAATGAAGGAACTTTCACTTCTATATCAAGTCTGTCGTTATTTGATCCTTCAATAATGGAATCAGGAACATTTGTTAACAATATCTTGTTATTCTCATTACTAATCTGAGGTTGATTTTTTAGTTTATATTTCGAAACCTTATTATTCTTTGATTTTGTACCTGAAAACACATTATGAGGCAACATGAAATTTGCAAGCTCATTTTCAAAAGAGCTGAAATAGTCCCTATTACATGTGTCACACTCAAATAATGAAATTAAGCTTTTATTACCTATAAATTCTGGTATGGAATGAGCTTCAGTTTTAAATGTTACATCCGGATATGATTTTCCGCAAAATCTGCATTTATTAGGTGTTGAATCCCTTAAAAACTCCTTTTTAGAATCCTTTTTAAATCTTTTAGATACAATAAAATCATAATCCTTAGTAATCGCTGAAATCTCTCGTAGGATATTTATATTTATTGGATAGTCAGAAATGATTTTCATAATAATCTATCTTTCGAAGTCGTTTTTAACATGAACGCTAACGGTTACCGCTAAACCCGTGCGTTAGCATGATGGATTGCGTTGTGCGATCCAGGTTAGATAGCATGGGGTTTAGCGGATGTTAGAGCCAGTATTTTTTTAAAATGGTAAAGAATCGTCCTCCTTCTTTGCTAGGCTATTTTCAACTACTTTCAATATTAATTTTTGAATATCGTCTGGTAAATCCAACAATTCTTCACGAACATTATCTAATAGAGCCAATTCTTTAGGGTTTCCTCCACTTGTCAAAGCTGAAACCTCAGTAAGCGCTCTCATCACAAATCTTTTCAATGCTTTTGAATAGTTTTTTGATAAAATGTTATCCAAACCATTTACATCTTCCCAGGCTTCGATATTCATAATTTCATTTGGTTCTTGCCAGCCTGTGCCTAGCTTAAATCTTCCACTATCCATAATGTAATGGACTAACAAAATCTCTTCATTATTAAGTTTACCATTTCTAAAATCGCTAAAAAGTCTAGAAGATCCATTAGTGATGGGTTTAGTCGGTGTTTGAATCTCCGTGTTTTGAAAAGGTTCTTTCACCTCTTTTGTAGTTATAGTGTTTTGTTTCTGAATCTTAACAGGAGTATTTGCTGTTTCATTCTTTATAGTTTCTATTTGCTTAAGAAACCCCTTTACTTTTTGATTTACTAAAACCAAATTGTGAGCTATTGGAAATGAGTTTTTTAATATTTCTATAAATGCGGTCAATCTTTCTTCATTATCGATATAGAAACCAATTTCCCGTGGGTCTATAGCTCCATTTTGAAACTCGTAGCTATCAAGCTTAAAATTAGGAGTAAATATCATTGTATGTTCATTTTCAACGACCCATGCAGCACCCATTTCAATTAAACATGCAATGCTAGAATAATATTCTTGGGATAGCAGATAAATCACATGTGGTTTCTCATTTATTCTATTTCTCAACCAGTTAAAAATATTTTGACCTATAGGAATACCATATGCTGTATTGCTTGTAAATACTATTTGTTCACTTTTAATGCCGATTCCGGTAAGTAGTTCGACTAAAGCATTACCGTAGTTGACATTTTTCGAAGAATGAGATATAAATATTTTCATGATTGAACTTTTGCTTGCCTTTGAATTTTCCAATTTCGTTTCATTGTCATAGCCTTTTGCTTTTTGCCATTCGTTATAACCTCCAAGTTCAACTGCCTCATATCCATCTTTTGTTAGTTTCCACGATAGATTACCTTGTCTTTCAATTAGACCATACGCTGCTAATTTTGCTTTTGCATCAAAGAGTATTTTTGGACTATCCTTAGAAAGTGAAATCCATCTTTTTTTGTGAATTTCAAATAGCATCCAGTTCATTTTTTCTTTTAGTTCGGTCATATTTTGTATTATATTGGCTCTAACGGATGAAGCTACACGCAGGTGCGGATTGCGGGCGATTTCCAGTCCGGTAGGACAAGGGAATCGTGCGGGGAGCCGCCTACTGAATACCCACCTCTACCGCACTTGACGGGTAGCTGATGTTAGCGGCTGGCTTTAATGTCATTCTCCCAATTTATTTGTCTACAAAGTCCCTCCGCGTCAGGAAACATTGTTAGATAATTAATCCCAAACTTGTCAAGTTTCACCATAAAATCATCTTTTAACCCATGTGGAATTTGATATTTCTTAATCCTATTTTTTGTTTTTAAGTTCTTGTCCAGACTAACGAATCGGTCTTTTTTAGCTGAAAAGGCATGTGCTGTAAACCACCCTGATTGAGATACGATTCTTTCGTTGTTTTGTGGTGGTCTAAGAACCTTTGTTGAACTAATTGAAAATGGCGATTTATCTTTCTCTCTATCCAGTCTCATCGATTTGTCTGCAATTAAAAGATAAACAAAAGAGTCTGATTTTGAGTATTTATAGCAGGCAAAAAACAACGCGACTAAAGCGTTTGTTGTCCAATCAAGAAGTCTTGTTTTTAAACCGAAATGTTGAGCAAAAACAAGCCAGTCCCAATCATCTTTTAGTTTTTCTGCGTTGGCAATATTGTAAGCTCTTCTTTTAAATTCTGATATAGTCTCCCTTTCTTTATCTGTAGTATTTTTGATAGGATTGTCCCTCGAAATTGACGGCAAAAGAGGAAGATCATTATCTTGTCCTCGAAACAACATAAAGAATCCATCAATATCAGCCGTAACTTCGACCCGTTTAATATAGTCTGAAAAATTCTCAATAATTATTGGTTCACTCATATTAGTCAGTTTTCTTAGCTTGCCGCTAACGTACGGAAATATATGTAGTTGCCGATTGCGGGTTGCTTTCCTGTCGAGCCGCACCGCCGTTGTTGCGGGCTGTGAACTTCCAAATCTGCACTGAAACGGCAATTATCATATATTTTTTGTTAGCAACAGTTTATTTATTTATCTCTTCTTCATAACTCATTCTTTCTGAACGTGATCTAGGAGTTGATAAAACATATATTTTGAAATCACAATTTTCATTACTTAAACTTTGAATAGACCAACTAAAGCTCTTACCACTTGTCCCTGCAATAGGTATCTCAATTGGATTTGAATAATGAAATTTTGGGATTCTCACATGGTTCTCGCCATATACAAGCTCACATTCTCCGCAAATACCAACAAATCTCAATAATGATCCAGAAGACAACCGATTAGGCATTCTAATAGTCTCATAAGGTTGAAGCGAATAGAAATTTAAGAAAGTCCACTGAATCTGTCTTTCTGATTCAATACTTAACCGATTTAATGTCTCTTCATAAGCCTTTATTTTAATATCTAAACGCAATATTGTCTGAGCTGAAGAATCAAGCGTGTTCATTAAACCATTAATTGAGTCTTGCATTGTCACAGTATTTTTTGAGATATTTTTTATCAACAATGTCTTTTCTTGACTGCTTTTCTGATCTATGTGATTTTTTATACCACCAAAAATCAATGCAAGTAAAGCGAGGAAGCCAGTAATGTATCCAGTTATCGTGACCCTCTTAAAGCCTTTATATTCTTTACTCCAAGTATCTCCTTTGATTGCAATTAATGTTGCAATAAATCCTATAAGTAAAATTCCAAACTCTATCATAGTGTGTCAGTTTAAATTGTTGCTAACGGTTCGGTGCAACCGCCGTTCCCTTGAACATTGCCGGACGCCCTGATATCGGCCAATGGTGGAATATGTTTGAGGCGGCCGGCGGACGCCTTGGAAAGCCAGGCTTGTGGGGATGGCGGCTGCACTTTGTTACCGGCTGGTTTATGTTTTTTTGATCCACCGTACGCTTGTAAGCCTCCTGCATTTTCCTTGGAAACCGTCTGCCGATCTTGAACTCCGAGCCAATTTCGTTTAAGGCGAACCGCATTTTGTCCTTACAATTGAAGTTCTACTTGCTGGTAACGAGTGAATAGCAGCTACTTAATAGCGTCTATTCACCCTATATCTTCAAACAGTGCGAAGCTTTATTGCTTCTTATCCCATTCCCAATTAATCCAGAGGGGTTAAAACCTAATCTGGTACTCCGGCAAATGCTATGTGTTTGAAAAATCAGAACGCTTCTTAGGTTTTTGAGTGGTCAGAGAGTGATGATGTGCATGCATTATCACTTTCCAGAAATTGTGGAACTGAAACCTTCTTATGCGGATGAGTCTGTTTGTATTGTGAATCAGCTGAAATAAATTTTGCGTCTGACTTCTACTCTTTCTACAGCTTCGCCACCTCAGTCACATATTTGTGGCTGTTTCCCGCCAGATTCCAACCATTTTTGCACTTGCTAACTTTTCATAGTGTTGAGGTAGTGAAAGATAGGAAATATTTTTCAATCTTTTCAAAAGTCAATACTTTTTTTTGGCAAATGCGATGGCAACATTTCCATTCAGCAGATCAATGGTCTCCGAATCTTTCAGGTTGTCGAGTTTATAATCCTTCAATTCACACGCTCAGCGAACCTCGAAACCCCCTGACTCCATAGTAAGATTCAGCGCCGTTGTGGTACACGAATACCTGATCGTAGCGACGGTCGCAAAAAAGTGCACCCCCGTGTTTTCTGATACCGGCAGGTGTCAGCACCCAGCTCGATGTTTTCAGATCGAAAATTCCAAACTTCTGCAGCTCCCGGTATTGCTCTTCCGTCAGTAGTTCAACGCCCATATCGGCAGCCATATCCATTGCATTATTTTCCGGTTTATGCTCTTTCCTGGATTCCAGGGCTTCACGGTCGTAACAAAGACTTCTGCGGCCTTTAGGACTTTCCGCTGAACAGTCATAAAAAATGAATTCGCCGGTGGTGTGATCATAACCGACCATATCCGGTTCACCGCCGGTTCTTTCCATTTCATTGAGCGACCAAAGTTTATCGGGATTGGCTTCCAGCCGGGCCTGAACTTTATCCCATTCCAGACCGGCGTGGCGGTTCCTGTTTTTTTCAAAGCGGCTTTTTAGTGCGCCGAGCAGCTCATTCTGTTGTTCTGGCGACAACTCCCTGATATTTTTCATTGCCATAGCATGTTAATGTTTGATGCTCCAATTTCTTTAAACATCGGAATTGGGTTTTTAGTTCAGGACCAAAACAGAAACCTTTCGGGTATATTTCTGATATTAGCTGTCAATAAAACTGCAACCCATGAAAGTAATCGCCATCAACGGAAGTCCGCATAAAGAGGGAAACACTTACCACGCATTAACCATGATTGGTAACGAGCTGAAAGATAGTGGTATCGGGTTTGAAATTTTGCATATCGGACATAAAATGATCCATGGATGCACGGCTTGTGGCAAGTGTTCTTTGAACAAAGATGAAATGTGCTCGATAAAAACCGATGACCTGAATCAATGGATTCAGCAAATTAAGGAGGCTGACGGGATGATCATCGGGTCGCCGGTTTATTATTCGGGCATACCGGGTACGATGAAGAGTTTTTTGGACCGATTATTCTATGTTTCAGGGGCCAACGGCGGTTTGTTACGTCACAAAGTGGCTGCGGCTGTTGTTGCGGTCAGAAGAACCGGCGGATCATCTACCCTGGATAGCTTGAACCATTATCTCACTTATGCGGAGATGATTATTGCCACATCCAGTTATTGGAACGTTATCCATGGTGCTGCTGCCGGCGAGGTTAACCTGGATGGCGAGGGCACACAAATCATGCGGGTATTGGGTAAGAACATGGCCTGGTTGTTAAAGATGAAGGAGGCAACTTCAGGCACGATCGAACCGCCGGTGAGGGAGAAGAAAGTACACACCAATTTCATCAGATAACAGAGATTCATCATGTCGAATGCCAAATTAACCTCCCGGATTTTACAAACAATTACATCGGCACCGGTCGCATTTCTTCTGATTGCTGCAACGATTCTCGTGTCGGGTTGTGCGCAAAAAGAGGATCTCAGTGTGTACGACCTTACGTGTGAAAACCTGCTGAATCCATTGGGGATCAACCATACGGCTCCCCGTCTGAGCTGGAAAATCAACAGTAACCGGAATGGCACTGAGCAGGCGGCTTTTCAGATTTTGGTTGCCAGCAGTCAGGAACAGCTCGGCAAAGATCAGGCGGATCTCTGGGATTCCGGGAAATCGGCTTCCTCCAACAGCATTTTGGTTCCCTACAATGGCAGTCAGCTTCGCTCCGGAATGGTCTGTTACTGGAAAGTCAGAATCTGGGACGAAAAGGGAAATGCAACTCCCTGGAGTTCCATTGCGGAGTTCAGCGTCGGGCTTTTAAAACCTGAAGATTGGCAGGCCTCCTTTATCGGTTTTAAAACCGATTCGGGTTATCGCGATTGCCCGCAGCTGATAAAATCATTCGATCTGAAGGAGACCGGGCTCAGGATGCTTCTTCATGTCAATTCGCTTGGTTACCACGAAGCCTATCTGAATGGGAAAAAGATCGGTGATGGAGTTTTGGCACCGGCCGTCAGCCAGTTCACGAAACGCTCGCGGGTGGTTACCTATGATGTTACCTCCCTGGTGAAAAAGGGGCAGAACGATCTGATGCTCTGGCTTGGCAGTGGCTGGTTTACCGATGGATTGCCCGGGGTCAGCAACAACGGCCCATTGGTGCGGGCGCAGTTGGAGAGGCTGTCAGGTGATCAAAGAAATGTTATCCTGATCACGGATTCCTCGTGGCAGGGCCGCAAAAGTTCTTATACCCGGCAAGGCAACTGGCGGCCTCATCAGTTTGGTGGCGAAACCGTCGATGGTTCTCTGACGGATAGCCATACTGGCAGAGTCTGGGCGCCGGTGTCGGTAGTTCCGGTGGTCAATATTGAAGCCACCCCGCAGATGGTAGAGCAAAACCGGATACTCGAAACCTGGCATCCGGTCAAAATAGAGAAGCTGGCGCAGGACACGTTCCTGATCGATATGGGCAGAAACCTGACCGGCTGGTTTGGGATCCGTTTTCCGGATCTGGAAAAATCGCAGGAAATCGTGATGGAATTCAGCGATCACCTGAACAAAGAGGGGAAGTTCGTTGAAATGCGGCAAACTGACCGTTATATCGCCTCGGGGCAAGGCCGGGAATCCTTTACCAACAAATTTAATTATCACGGCTTCAGGTATGTCCGGATCTCTAACCTGAAGAGTGCCCCGGTAAAGGATTCCGTAACGGCCAGTCTGATCAGCACCGGCTATGAGGCAGCATCTTCTTTCTCCTGTTCCGATACGGATCTTAACCAGATCCATAACATGATTGCTTACACACTGCGTTGCCTCAGTCTGGGTGGTTATCTGGTCGACTGTCCCCAGATGGAACGACTCGGATACGGGGGCGACGGCAATGCCTCCACCGAAACCGCCCTAACGATGTACGGGCTAAATCCCCTGTATGCCAACTGGCTGCAGGCCTGGGCCGATTGCATCCGCGACGACGGCGGGATGCCCCATACCGCTCCGAATCCCTATCCGGCTGGCGGCGGACCTTACTGGTGCGGTTTCATCATCACGGCTTCATGGAATACCTATCATCAATACGGGGATGAATCTTTACTCGAAAAATATTATCCGGAGATGCAGAAATGGCTGGGCTTTGTCGATGCTTATACGGTTGACGGCCTGCTGAAAAAATGGCCCGAAACGGATTACCGGGGCTGGTACCTGGGTGACTGGGCCTCTCCGGAGGGGGTTGACCAGACAGCCGAAACGGCAGTTGATGTGGTGAACAACAGTTTTATAGCGGTTTGCTTCGACAAAATGCAGAAAATTGCCACGGTACTGGGTAAATCCGATGATGCTAACTCGTACGGTACAAAAAGGACGATGATTCAGAAACGAATCCATGAGCAGTTCTTCCATCCGGATACCAAAAGCTACGGAACCGGAACCCAGATCGAGCAGGCCTTTCCCCTGCTGGCCGGGGTGGTTCCTGAGCAGTTGATCGGGGATGTAACCCGTACATTGACCAACCTGACGGAAAACAAATACGGAGGGCACCTGGCCTGCGGGCTGGTAGGGATTCCGGTGCTCACGGAGTGGGCGGTCAATGATCGGGCTACCGGTCTGATATACAACATGCTGAAAAAGAAGGATTATCCAGGCTATCTGTATATGATCGAAAATGGGGCCACCACCACCTGGGAACACTGGAACGGCAACCGGAGTCATATCCATAACTGCTACAACGGCATCGGACAGTGGTTCTATCAGGCTTTGGGCGGCATCGCACCTGGCAGTAGCGGATTTGCCTGGCGCGAATTCAAGATCTGTCCGCAGATCCCGGAGGGAGTTACCTGGGCCAAAACTCAGGTGGAATCGCCCATGGGAACTATCGCTGTCGATTGGGAGATCAGGAAAGGGGAGCTTTTTATGGAGGTTAAGATTCCTGTTGGCTCCGGGGCAAAACTTTGTCTCCCTGAGAAAGTACGGAATATCAGGATTGACAATCGCTCAGTGTCTGAACAATCCTCAGAGATTCAGCTGAAGAGTGGCCGTTACCGGATCAGAGCCGTACTGTGATTAAAATAACTTAATCTTGCGAAAGAAAACACTCACCAGATAATCAATACCAACTATGGAAGACGAAGTCAGAAAACACACCCGGAAAATCTTCAGGGCTGCTAAAAACAAAAAATCCTCAATCGGTGTGAAACTGGCAGAAATCATCGTGGAGGTTTTCATCATCGTTTTATCAGTGACTCTTTCTATTGGGCTGCATAACTGGAGCTTGCGCCGGCATCAGCAAAAAGAGGCGACAGAATTTCTGACCGACTTAAAGGATGATTTGAATCTGGACATCAAAAGCATGTCGGAAAAGAATGATCAAATGTCAAAAGCTATTAAAGAGTACAGTTTTCTGAGAGATCTCATCGAAGAGAGGCTCGACAGCCTGTCGGCGGCAAAAGCTGAAATTGGTATCGGCGTGTACTATGTGATCCGAAAAACCAATGATGGAAATTATGAAGGCTTTAAATCGAGTGGGAAAATCGGGTATATCGAAAATAAGAAACTCAAAAAGCTGATACTCGCTTATTATCAGGAAAGCATGCCATCTATCGGTGAAACTGAAAAATACTACAATTCGCGGTTGGGTAAAATCGAAGAATTGATTTATCAGGATAAGGAAAAAAAAGCGAAGCTGTTGGATCCTGTTCTGAAGACTGCCCTGGAATTTGTTATTCAGAACGCGATAAACAACAAAAACAATTACGATTCTATTATCAAACAGGCGGAAGAGCTTATTACGGAAATTGAAAAAGAGATCAATGAATAAATACGCCATAAGATGAAAACGAAATTTTTCTCCCTCATTTTTTTGCTGTTATTAACATTTATTCAGCTCAATGCCAGAGAGATACATGTTTCAGTCAATGGCAGCGACACCAATAATGGCACCGCTTTAAAGCCCTGTAAAACAATCGGTCAGGCAACTCAGCTTGCCATGCCCGGCGATAGGGTGATCGTGCATGCGGGCGTTTATCGGGAGCAAATCACACCTCCGCGTGGCGGTAATTCAGATAGTGAAAGAATTGTATATCAGGCGGCTAAAGGGGAGATCGTGGAAATAAAAGGCTCCGAAATCATTAAGGGCTGGCAGAAACTGGAGAACGATACCTGGGTAGTAAAAATTCAGAACAGCTTTTTCGGGAATTTCAATCCGTACAGTGACCTGATCCGGGGCGACTGGTTTAATCCCACCCCCAAAGAGCGCAAGTATCATACCGGGGCTGTATATCTGAATGGCGACTGGCTGATGGAAGCCATGAAAAAAGAGGAGGTCACCGGAGTGTCCGATGCGAAAAACCTGTTATGGTGGACCGAGGTGGATTCCACCACCACCACGATATGGTCGCAGTTTGTGGGAGTGGATCCCAATAAAGAGACCGTGGAAATCAATGTTCGCCAGACTATTTTTTATCCCGATAAGCCCTTCATCAACTATATTACGATATCCGGGTTTATCCTGCAGCATGCTGCCACCAACTGGGCTCCGCCAACGGCAGAGCAGATGGGGCTCATCGGTACCCATTGGAGCCGCGGATGGGTTATCGAAAACAACACTATCCGGTATTCAAAATGTGTGGGTATTGCTTTGGGTAAATATGGCGATGCGTTCGATAACAAGGATACCGAATCGGCCGAAGGCTATGTGGGCACCATCAACCGGGCTCTGGCGTCTGGCTGGAACAAAGGAACCATCGGCGGGCACATCGTACGGAACAATACGATTGCCTTCTGCGAGCAGGCAGGTATCGTGGGCAGTATGGGTTGCGCGTTCAGCGTCATCACCGGGAATACCATTCACGATATACACGTCAGACGGTTGTTTACAGGCGCCGAAATGGCGGGTATCAAGTTCCACGGCGCCGTGGATGTGCGCATTGAAAACAACCATATCTATTCAGCCAATATGGGTGTGTGGCTCGATTGGATGGCACAGGGAGCGCAGGTGAACAACAACCTGATGCACGATAATCTGCTCGACATTTTCCTCGAAGTAGACCATGGCCCGATGCTGGTAAGCAACAATATCCTGCTTTCCAAAACCAGTTTACTGATGAATTCCAGTGGTGCCGCATTTGTCCACAATCTTTTTGGCGGCAAAATGGATGTTATTTCATACGATTCCAGACTGACACCCTTTATGAAGCCACACTCAACATTTGTGGAAAAACTATACGATAATCCCGCAGGCGATATCCGGTTTTACAACAATCTGTTTGTGAACCACGGAGATGCCGGCCAATACGGCAAATCACTGTTGCCGGTGATTTTTGAGGGAAATGTTTTTACCAAAGGCAGCATCAGGCCGGTTTCAGAATCCGGAGAGAACCAGTTCGGCGAACTGAGTGCGGCCGGAAAGGAGAAATTTGAAAAATCCAAAATGGTTGCTGCTGAAGAACGGAATACGCTGATTGAGCAGGATTTTGATGCTGATGTTATATTGCTTAATGAGAATTCCACTGTATATCTGGAACTTAACCTCGATAAAAACTGGGTGGATGGCAAAAGGCGAAACCAGGTAACCTCATCGCTGCTTGGTAAAGTGATCGTCCCGGATCTCCCTTTCGAAAATCCCGATGGGTCGCCGGTAAAGATTGACCGTGATTATTCGGGCAACATCCGGAATTCAGCCAACCCCTCGCCGGGCCCCTTTGAGATCGGCAAGAGTGGCAGGCAGGAAATCAAGGTGCGGTGAAAAAAATCCGGGGGAAATCAAACCCGGTTTCATTCTCGCAATTTCAATCAAGTTTTTAAGTCAAATCCGCAAATCGGGTCAAGTCGTGCTCATCCCAAACCGCTATTTTTGTTCGTATCGCTGGCCGGCAAAATTTCTAATCATTAAACAGAACAAAAATGGAAAACGAGTATCAGATCAAACCGATAGGAACGGTTAATGTTGCAGGCAATGGCTTTTCGATACAGATTGAGAAGGAGTATCTGCCGGCATTGACCAATATCAATGGATTCAGTCATCTTCAGATTGTCTGGTGGGGCAATCTGTATGATGCGCCTGAAAACCGGGCTTGTTTAGTCGCGGATAAGCCCTATAAAGCCGGCCCTGATAAAATCGGGGTCTTTGCAACGCGTTCACCGGTACGCCCTAATCCCATTCTGCTCACAACGATTTTTGTGCTCAGCATCGATCATGAAAAGGGAATCATTCACACTCCCTGGATCGATGCTGAACCGGGAACTCCTGTGCTGGATATCAAACCCTATCACCTCTCGGAGCGGGTCAGGGACTGTCAGGTCCCGGAATGGTGCAGGCACTGGCCGGAGTGGGATGAGGATACTGCTGAGTTTAACTGGGCAGCTGAATTTAATTTTTAACTAACTTGCTGGCACCTTGCAGATTAAACTGCAGGGTGCCAGTTTTGATCGAATGACCAACAAAGAGGTAATCCTAAAATCGATTCAATACATTGAGAGTAATCTGAAAGAAGAGATTGATGTATTTAAAGTATCAGGTGAGGTGTGCTACTCTCTTTACCATTTTATCCGGCTTTTTCAGAACATAACCGGCTATTCACCAAAGAATTACATCCAAATGCGCCGGTTGACTGAAGCTGTTCAGGAATTGCGTGCTACGGATAAGAAAATCTCAGAAATTGCATACGACTATCAGTTTGGCAGTCATGAAGCATTTACAAGAGCTTTCCGCAAGCAGTTCCAGGTGAATCCTACGGAAGTGAGGAATGGATATCCCCTTTCATCGTTGCCATTGGTCAGGGCAATTACTCCGGATTATATATACCAGTCGGATAAGGCCAGATTGGTTCCTCCTGAGTTACTTGATATGCCGGAGAAAACACTGATCGGGATCTCCTTTTTTATCGAAGATGGCAGTGAGATCAACGATTTGTCAAAGGAATGGGCCCGTTTGATGAATGAAGCCCACACAATAAAAAATAAAACCATCCCGGAGAGTTATTATCAGATTCAGTACTGGTCGGAGAACCAGGAAATCGGGGGGCTCTATTTCTTCATCGGCATGCAGGTATCGCTGGTGGTTGATGTGAATCCGCTGTTTGTGGTAAAAACCATCCCCGGGGGTAAGTATTTGCGTTTTATACACAGGGGCCTGGCAAACAAAGTTGGTTATACTTATCGGTACATCTACAATCAGTTCCTCCCGGATACTGATTACAGGCTCACCCGACCATTTAATTACGAGTATTACGGGGAGAAGTGCACGGGCCCGTATGATGAAAATTCTGAAAGTGAGATCTATATTCCGGTGGAATGATTTTCGATAGCGGGCTGATTAGTCGAACATCGCCTGCAGAACGGCATGTGATTTGATTTCTCCCAGTCCTTCCAGATGGAGGTAGTAGTATCGGAGGACTCCGTCGAGGAGCTCATTTCGCGTGAGACGGTCGATCTGGATGGTTGCCAGATCGGAAACCTGGACGGAGAGAAACCGGATCAGCAGATCGGTTAGTTCGGGCCTCAGGAATGAGTCGTGCGGGGGCGGATCGGGGGTGAAAGTGCCGTGAGCCAGGTCGAACCACATTTCGCTTTGCGTGAGTGGCACGCCGGGATTGAATCCCAGGTGGCGCGACAGCCGGAGCAAAAAGTAAATGTGAAAATTGGCGACACCCCGGTCGGCCAGATCGAGAAATTGAATGTGGGTATCCAGAAAATCGAACAGCTCCTCGTTGGGTTCCTCC
>Ga0209373_10000109_pt1 | contig 177458 bp, 153 predicted proteins | sample Higcelweek5metaG_FD_187173 | JGI IMG/M metagenome (GOLD analysis project Ga0209373, IMG submission 187173) | Freshwater pond sediment microbial communities from the University of Edinburgh, under environmental carbon perturbations - High... | ecosystem: Environmental > Aquatic > Freshwater >... | reverse complement strand
AAGCTGCTTTAGCAGCAGTAGGAAAAGAAAGTGCGCGTGGTAGTACTTTCAGGTGGACGAAGGTCCAGCCAGTAGTAAGCCCTTATAGGGCTTGGACAAACTGCCGGCTCAGCCGGCAGTTTTGATTGTAAACAAATAGGGAAGGGTTTCAATGGTTATTGTTCTTGTCTCACGAGTTCGTCTGCAAGCTCGCGAATGTCTTCCGGCCCAAGTACGAGAATCAGATCGCCCTCTCCGACAAGCTCGTCAATACGTGTGATAATGTCTTTCTTATCCGCATAGAATTCTGCGTGTCCGCCAAGTTCATTGATTTTATCTGCAAGCATGGAAGAAGATATTGTTCCCGGGTTGATTTCACGGTCCGAGAAAATCTCTGAGAAGATAATGTGCTCACAAGGTAATAAACTGGAGACAAAATCATCAAAAAGAACCTCCGTCCGATTGTACGTCAGTGGCTGGAAAATGACCCACGTCTTGTTGTGCGGAATATGTGCTGCTGCAGCAAGCGTCGCACGCGCGGCAGACGGATGATGCGCGTAGTCGGCAACAACGGTTGCACCTTTGTATGTTCCCTTAATTGAGTAGCGCCCCTCAGCTCCTGTGAATGAACCGAGTACTTTGACGGCCGCCTCGGGTGTTCCACCATTTATGTGTGCGCAGGCTATGGCGGTCAGTGCGTTATAAACGTTGTGATCGCCAGGGATACAAAGCGCAATGTGTGCATAGAAATCACCCGCGAGGTATACATCGAATTCGGGATAGCCATCATGGTATGTAAAATGATCCGCAAAAACATCGGCTTGTTTTCCTGTGATCGGAAAGATATCGTCTTTCATTCCCGTTAACAGCAACTTTGGCATGGAGAGTCCGACGTCATTTCTGTATTTTGGCATTCTTCGAACCGCCTCGGCCACGTTCGGATCAAATGCAGGAATGACAAGCGTTCCATCTGCGGAAATTTTCTGTGTAAATTCTGCGAATACGTCAATAACCTCGGATAAATTCTTGAAACAATCAACATGATCGTAATCAATATTAGTGATTGCTGCCGTTGTGGAATAAAATTGCAGAAAAGACCGCTGATATTCACAGGCCTCTGAAACGAAAAGACCCTGCTTTTTCCCCATCCGAACCGTACCATGAAAGGCATCAAGTTCTGCACCAAGATGTACGGTCGGGTTTGCTCCGGACTCAATCAGCATAAGTGCAGTCATCGATGTGGTCGTTGTCTTGCCGTGCGTTCCTGAGATGTTGATCACGCTTTCGAACTCTGCTGTGAGATAGCCTAGGAAATGGGCTCGGTCAACGCAGGGAATGCCTTTCTCTTTGGCATAAAGGAGTTCTGGGTTTCCAGGGAGAATGGCCGCAGTATGAACAATCAAATCGGGGAGAAAGGAATCTATGTTCTCTTTTCTATGCCCAGAGAAAACAAGAATATCTCTTTTTTCCAAGTATGCGGTCCGATGAGAAGGATGCATGTCCGAACCACCGACGACAAAGCCAAGATGCGTTGCAATTTCGGCTAAGCCGCTCATGCTGATGCCACCAATACCAACAAAATAGATATGAGCTCCTTTGGGAAGAAAAGATAAATCACATTTTCTCGGGTTACTTTGCGGTGCGGCCGTGGTAGATATATCCTGAAATGACATGCGTGCCTTCTTTCCCGAGAAAACGATAGAATTCCCGATCAACCTACATGCATTATACCCAACATGAGAAGATTAATCACATGCTCTAAAAAATATTTGTGCACTGTGCATAATCAATTTTATTTATATTGTTGCATATATAGAAATAATGGCATCTCTGTTTGCATTGACGAAAAACTGGGATAGAATGCACATAGGTCGACTTAATTAAAATGACGGAATAATAATGTCTTGCGTAGAGACAATGGTGTGGTCAACGGAGGAGTATTATCATGGAAATTACTGGAATCATCATTCGCAGAATATCACTTGAGAGCAAAATGAAAGCAATTGTGTCGATCACATTCGATAATGCTTTTGTTGTTCACGATGTGAAAGTAATCGAGGGGGCAAACGGTCTCTTTATTGCTATGCCAAGTAGAAGGACGTCAGATGGTGAATTTAAGGATATTGTTCATCCGATTCATTCGGGGTTTCGTGAAGAACTTTCATCGGCAGTGCTCGAAAAGTATAAACTTGCACTCGAAAATTACGTAAGTGAAGAGGATAGAAAAGAAAAAAAGGAACTTCTTGTTGCGGAGGCACAGTAATAGAGCAAAATATCGTATACTTAAGCAGACTGCTCTATCATATAGATCAGTCTGTTTTTTTATATGAAAACGCAGAAAGGGTATACACACATGATTCGAAAAATCCGTGCACTTGGGCTTGTGCTTATGCTACTTGCGAATGTACTTCTTGCCATTCCTTTTCTGCAATATGCCATATCAGAGACTCCAACAGAGGCGGATGCGCAAGAGGTTTTGCTTGTTTCGACGACAAATTCTTTTCCTAGTGCAAATTATGTTCAAACATTCTCCTCTATTGGCCTTGCATCTGACATCGTATATGTTGACGAAGCAAACGAGACAGACATACAATCTCGCATTCGTTCCGAAATCGTGAACAGTAGCGCGCAAACTGTCGTCCTGGTCGCATATGATCAAGCTTGTTTGCCAGCACTTCGCGCCTCACTTGAGCAAGAAAAGGTCTCAGGGGTGGTTCTTATTTCCCCCCCACTAACTGGGCAAGAAGTGATTACAGATTTCGGCATTAGCCACCCAACGATTCCCGTTGCCATTTTTGACACAAAGAATACTGGGTCGACAGGACTCTACGAGCGCCTCTCCGGAGAAGACGCAACTCTATTTGAGGGTCTGCAAGACAGCAATTCAACTTTATCAGAAGTATACATTTCTCCAGATGCCACTCGCTATTTGAGCCAATGGAATTTGTTAGGAAATACGAAGCTGAGCCGCAAGGTACTTCCGTATATTTTGCAGGTGCAAAACAAAGTAGCCGAATTTATACAGACATATGTTCAGGATAAAAAAGATACCTCGGTCGATTTGCGATCTACCGTGTTTTTCACTTTTGCCGCGCAGTGCATGGGATTTGCCATGCTAATTGGCGGACTCTTTCTGTTTTATTCGACTATACCGGCAAAACGAAAAGAAAGAGAGAAAGATACAGCAAACTCGTCAACGACTCTTCATGAGCCACAAGAGATGTTCTTGTCTCAGAAGCACGCGCGCGCAAATGCACGCGCAAAGCTTGCGCAGATGATCCTATCCGTACTGTTTTTACTTGTTGGCATCGTGCTGTATTTCCTGCATTTCTCGCTTTTGCATAATTTTCTTCTGCTTTGGCCAGTTGTCTATTTTCTTGCGAGTTTGCCCTTCATTTTCTCATATTCTGTGAAGGCGAAATTATTTACGAAAATTTACCTCCCACGAGCCGTTTTTTCCTGCGCCACAGCGGTATTCATGCTTTGTGGTCTGATTATGATAAAAGCACTCGTAACTTTTTCCATTTCGGTTACGCTATTTCAGGACGGATATGCGAAGCTTGCCATCCTTTCTGCTCTGTTTTTGTCTGCACTGATTTACATGCGCAATGAGGAGATTTGTGTAGATCAACTGAGACGCAGAAGTAATACTCATCCACTGCAATTCGACATGGTTACGCGTTCGCTCGCACTCTATTTACCGGCTGCTGGCTATATGTCTGTATCCATTATCGATAAGAATCCGGTTAACATCTCTTTGGCCTTCATATATATTCTTTCACTTCTGGCAGCCTCCTTGATGAAGCGTTTTTTCAAAGAAATAAGCGGATCTGCATGGCTATCCTCTCTGGTGTTTGCCATCGTCTACACTTTGCTAGTTATGTAAGTCCCCTTGCCTTGCGATCACTTGATTTGAATGATCTTGCAGGATGCAAGCGGAATCGCTATCATAGGTCATATATTTTGTTTGAAGAAGCCATTATGGAAAGAATAACTTTCTTAAATAGCAAATGGAGGCAGAAGATGTTCTCAACAATTAAAGATGTTGCCAAAAAAGCAGGGGTCTCGATTGCAACGGTGTCTAAATATCTTAATGGCGGGAATGTTCTTGAAGAGAATCGAATTGCTATCCGTGAGGCCATATCAGCTCTTCATTATCAGGTTAATACGGTTGCGCGAGGAATGAAAACAAGGCGAAGCATGACGGTAGGCGTTTTGATTCCAAGTTTGGCTGACTATTTTGGCATTTCAATTCTATCGACGATTGACAACGAACTGTTCTTGCATGGATATAGTACGATTATCTGTGATTATTCGGAGAGCAATCCGCTTAGCGCAAAAACCAAACTGGACTTCCTACTAAACAAACAGGTAGATGGCATTATCATGCAGCCGATTAATGTGAAGAAGAGTGATTTGGCTCGTACGGAAATGCTTGGCACGCCGGTGGTCTTTGTTGACGTCAAAGTATCCGAAACCTCACATGATTGTGTTCTCATTAATAACATGGACATTACTATGCAAATTACGAAGCATCTCATTGATTATGGACATAAGCGTATCGGATTGATTAGTGGTGCGGCAGGGGTATTGACTACAGATGAGCGTGTTGACGGCTACCATCAGGCATTACGAAATGCTGGAATTGAGATGAACCCTGATTATCTATTTCTACGAAGCATTGCTGAGGAGAGCGGATATGACGGCGTCAAAAAATTCCTGCAGCTTCCTGATCCTCCGACGGCTGTATTTACGACAGGTTACGATCTTACTGTCGGTGCGCTGACATATTTGAATGAGAAGGGTCTGCGAATTCCCGAAGATGTCTCTTTTGTCGGTTTCGAAAATCAGACAGTAGCGCGCATCTATCATCCCAAATTAACCATTGGCGTTCAGCCTATGGTTGCAATCGGTCAGACTTCGGCTAAACTACTCATAGATCGAATGACGGGGAAATATACGGGAGAGGGCCGTACCACGGAGCTTTCGGCTTCCATTCATTATGGCGCATCTGTATTAGATGTCACACATCCCAGTGGATCATGAGTCGGTGAGTCTCGCATATTTCCTCAAGCGTGGGCATAATCGGCATACAGGGTGTATATTACTTCGGCCACTTTTGGACCTGTCAAAAGATTCTTTTGACATTTTGAACGTTGCGTGGTACTATTTTCGGGTGACCGCGTGCGCCAGGCTATGAAATGCTGCTTATGCAGATGCCTCGGACAAGCAGCGAGACTGGAAGACAGGAGGGAAACGATACTATGTATGCAGTAATTACCACGGGCGGAAAACAATACAAGGTGACTGTTGGAGAAGAAGTTTTCATTGAGAAACTCGAAGGAGAATCCGGTGAGAAAGTTACATTTGATACAGTTCTTGCGATTGGTGATGAATCCGGCATTTCAGCAGGGCCGGCTGTAAAAGCAGCTACGGTTTCTGGCGAGATTGTTAAGCACGGCAAAGAGAAGAAGATTGTAATTTACAAGTACAAGGCGAAGAAGGGTTACCGTCGTAAGAACGGACACAGACAGCCTTATACCAGAGTTCGTATCACGGCAATTAACGCCTGATTCGGGAGACACGCGCATGATTACTGTGGAGATACGAATAGATGAAATGGGGCTAATTGCTTCTATCATCGTATCGGGTCATTCTGGTTACAAAGAGGAAGGTGCGGACATTATTTGTTCAGCCGCTTCAACGCTTGTGTATACGGCAATTGGCGCACTGGATGAGTTATGTGGCCTTTCGGATTTCTACCGGATTACCGCAGACGAGAAATCAGAGATTTTTCTTTCACAAGAAGAATTAGCCAAAGGCGAGGGATCTATCTCCCAGATTATCCTTCAGACAACAAGGATTGGTTTTCTCCAATTGGAGATGTCTGTATTAGAGGATTACGGTGATCAATATGTTCGAGTTATTGAAATAATCGATGAGAAGTTGGAGGTGTAAGCAATGATAAAGATGAATTTACAGCTCTTCGCGCATAAGAAGGGAATGGGTTCGACCAAGAATGGTCGTGACTCAGAATCCAAGAGACTTGGTGCAAAGAAGGGTGATGGACAGGCTGTTATCGCTGGTAATATACTTGTCAGACAGCGCGGAACAAAGATTCATCCCGGCACCAATGTTGGGATAGGATCAGACGACACACTATATTCCAGAGTGGATGGATGTGTGAAGTACGAGCGCCTTGGTCGTGATAAGAAGAAAGTCAGCGTTTACCCCGTTGAGTAATTTTCTGGTACGTAAATTGAGTTAATAAAGAGGTTCGGCCAGATGATTGTTTTTCATTGGCGGAACCTTTTTCCTTTACTGAAGGTATGAGAGGAGAAAAAATGCTGATTGATCATGCAAAGATTTTTGTTAAAGCCGGAAACGGCGGTGATGGAATGGTTTCTTTTCACACAGCAAAATACGTGACAAATGGCGGCCCTGATGGCGGCGATGGTGGCAAAGGCGGCGATGTGATTTTCTATGCGTCGGATAATATTTCGACTCTTCAGAGCTTCCGATTTAAGAGAAAATTTGTAGCGGATGATGGCGGCAAAGGTCTCCGAAAAAAGATGTATGGGAGAAGCGCAGAGGACTTGCGGATTGCCGTACCCGTTGGCACGTTGATTACCGATAGCGAATCGGGTCGTATGATTGCTGATCTGACCGAAGTGGGACAAGAAGTAATTGTTGCAAATGGCGGCAGAGGCGGTCAAGGAAACATTCATTTTTCGAATTCGATTCGACAGGCGCCTCAGTTTGCCCGCGCTGGTATTCCGGGTGACGAGGTTGAAGTTTCTGTGGAGCTTAAGCTGCTTGCAGATGTGGGGCTCATAGGATTTCCCAATGTTGGCAAGTCAACTCTATTGTCTGTGATTTCCGCCGCAAGACCCAAAGTTGCTGATTACCATTTCACAACGGTTGATCCGGTTCTTGGCGTTGCAGTTGTCGGAGATACAAGTTTTGTGGTGGCAGACATTCCTGGAATCATTGAAGGCGCCCATGAAGGAGCGGGTCTGGGCCATGATTTTCTACGCCATATTGAGCGGACAAGACTTCTGATACATGTTGTGGATGTTTCAGGTAGCGAGGGAAGAGATCCCATTGCAGATTTCGATCAGATTAATCGAGAACTAGCTATGTTCAATCCGGTTCTTGAGTCCAGACCGCAGATTGTAGCGGCAAATAAAGTTGACCAGGCGGCACCGGAAATGATTCATTCATTTGTCAGCGAGATGAATCACCGCGGATATGAGGTCTTCCTTATCTCTGCTGCTATCGGCGAAGGAACCAAAGACCTTATGAATGCAGTTGCTGCAAAGCTTGCCGTATTGCCGCAAACAATTCTCCTTAAGCAGACAACGGAAGAAGCAATTTATCGATATGAAGCAGAAGAACTTTTCACAGTCGTTCACGTGGGAAAAGAATTCTCCGTCCAAGGACCCTGGATACAGAACTTAGTAAATTCGACAAACTTCGATGATTCTGATTCTCTCCAATACTTTCAGCGTATTATCCGCAAACGAGGCGTGATTGACGAACTGAAACGATCAGGGATTAAAGAAGGAGATCTTGTCAAAATGTATGATTTGGAATTCGACTATATCGAATAGACCGGTGATTTTCTCAGATTCATTCCCGTATTCTCTATTTGCTCGCAGAATGGTTACAGTTTTGCCATCTTTTATCCCATATGTTACTGTAGAATGGAAATATAAGTTGGCTAGGAGGACTAGATATGGATAAATATGTATGTGACCTATGCGGATATGTGTATGACCCTGCTGCTGGTGATCCTGATAACGGGATTGCTGCAGGCACTTCATTTGATGATCTTCCAGAGGATTGGACATGCCCGATCTGCGGAGCTACGAAAGAGAGTTTCAGCGCGCTATAATTCATCTCCTTGTTTTTAACGTTATTAGGGATACTATTCCCGGCCCTGAAAAGAAGTACCAATGAGAGGGTACTTCTTTTTTTGGCAAAAACTGCATTGCTCTTCTGATTCTGTTATCGTAGAATGTATTCAGTTCAAACTTTAGGAGGACATTATGCCAGCAATTACTATCAGTGACAATATTTTTAGCGTTGGAATTCAGCATCCTGATCGGAAGATGTTTGACTGCCTGATGCCGACACCACATGGAACAACATATAACTCATACCTTATTTCTGGTAGTGAGAAGACAGCGCTTATTGATACGGTAGATTATGAGTTTGTTGACGCATACCTTGAGAAGCTGAAGAATCTCCATGTCGCGAAGTTAGATTATATTATCATCTTACATACCGAGCAAGATCACTCTGGTTCCGTACTTGCCGTACTTGAGAGATATCCCGAGGCTCAATTAGTCGCGACGGCGAATGTTGCGAAACTTATGGCAACACATATGCAGACGCCTGCCGAGCAATTCCAAATTGTAGAGGACAAGGGCAAGCTTTCGCTTGGTGATAAATCTTTGGTTTTCCACAAGATTCCCTTCGCGCATTGGCCCGATAATACTATGGTATTTGAAGAGTCTTCTCGAATATTATTCTCAAGCGATTTGTTCGGATCACATTATTCGTCCGAACATGTTTTCGCAACGGAAGGCCATGAGATCAAGGAAGCGGCAAGAGCCTATTTTGCAGAGATTATGATGCCGTTTACGGCTCACGTTGTAAAATATGTGAATCTGGTATCTGATATGAGACCTAGAATGATTGCATCCTCTCATGGTCCGGTATGGAAGGATCCGTCGGTTATTCTCGGCTATTATCACAGATGGACGAGTAGTAAGGTTGAAAATACCGTTGTGATCCCCTATGTAAGTATGCACGGAAGTACCAATGTTATTGTTGAGCGTCTGTCTCTTCGACTTGCGGGGCGCGGCGTTTCAGTTCTATCTCGAAATCTCGGCGATTCTCCGGAGAGCCTTGCGGTTTCTTCAGGACATGTGATGTTTGATTTGGTTATGGCGGCGGCTGTGGTATTTGCCATACCGACGGTGCTTGCCGGTCCACATCCCGCTGGTGCGTATTGTGCTTTGCTGACAAATGCGCTGCGCCCCAAAACGAAATTTATTGGGCTTGTAGGTTCTTATGGTTGGGGAACCAAAGTCGGAGAGGTCTTTGAATCGTTAACATGTGGACTTAAGAATGCGAAGAGGTTGCCTACTGTCTTGATTACAGGTCTGCCGACGGAGGAGGACCTTGTCGGAATAGACGAATACGCCGATTTGCTTGCAGATCAGATTCTGCAATTAGGTGATGATTTACTCTAAGTCTGGCTGCAAAGATTTTAGTAGAGAAGCATAGATGTCGAAAGTAGATTTTTTCCACTTTCGACATATTTGTTCTGCGATTTCTGCTGTGGGGACGCTGATGCAAAGATCAGCTGTAATACGTCTGCCATCGAGTAGCTCAAGGCGAACCAGATATGCTCCATTTGCGTCTGCCTGATAAGTTGCTTCGACACTTGCTTCGCGTTCCTGTTCGAGGTTCCACTTCAGAGAGGCATTAGTCAAATATGCGCGTACATGCGATGGCAAAGTATGCAGAAGATTATGCAGAACGACTTCTCCCTCAGGAGTAATATCGCATCGCTCGGCAGGAATGCCACGGGTATCTTTCTTCTTTTCTTCCTTGCGTACAGACTCAATGATGAGTTTGTCCCTCTTTAGTTCTTCTTTGGCTTGCGTATATGTGAAATAGTCGAGATAAAGTGAGTCGACAGCCCATTTCATCAGATCAGAAGAACAAACGCCTCGGACTTGATGGAGCATATATAGTAAAATGACTTTTCCATTAAGTACATCACTGTTTTGCAAAATATTTTCTCGCTTTCCGATTGACTGATCTACTGATCATTATAGCGGATTTGCCGTTTGATGGCTATTCACCAGCGGTAAAAGAAATTAGCGTAGTGCATATTATTTCCGCGTTTTTTCCTAAGATATTTGCATATTGCAACGAAACGCATGCAATTAGCACATTATTTTGGTGCTTTTTCATTTGACTCTCTATTCACACGAAGCACAGGATAATGCTATACTTACCAAGGACGCAAGGCAAAGATGAGATTGGCTATATTTGCCGTCTCATATCCGTCAAATTAATAAGCATATGGGAGAATAATATGATTACACTTGATACGACAAACGTTCTTTCTTTTATTGATCAGGACCAGATTGCAAGAATGGAACCACAAGTACAACTCGCACATGATATGCTACATAAGAAAACCGGTCCCGGAAGCGATTTCCTTGGCTGGCTTGACCTTCCTCTTTCGTATGACAAAGATGAATTTGCCCGTATTCGGAAAGCCGCCGCTAAAATTAGAAAAGATTCGGATGTGCTGCTTGTTGTTGGCATCGGCGGTTCTTATTTAGGTGCGCGTGCTGCGATCGAGCTTCTGTCGCATTCATTTTCGAACCTTGTCTCCAAAAAGACGAGAAAAGCTCCGCAGATTCTTTTCTGCGGGAATTCAATTAGTGCAACCTATATGGCGGATCTTTTTGATCTTCTGGAAGGAAAAGATGTATCTGTCAACATTATTTCAAAGTCAGGTACAACGACGGAGCCCGCGATTGCATTTCGAATCATGCGGGCTTTCCTTGAAAAGAAATACGGAAAGCACGAAGCGCGGGCTCGTATCTATGCGACAACGGATAAAGAAAAGGGCGCATTGAAAGGCCTAAGTGATGAAGAGGGCTATGAGACTTTTGTTGTGCCCGACGATGTGGGTGGGAGATTTTCCGTCCTGACAGCCGTTGGCCTTCTGCCAATCGCTGTTGCTGGGATTGATATTCGCGAGTTGATGAAGGGCGCAAAAGACGCCAGCTCTCTCTATAAGAAGCCTTCTGTAACGCAAAATCCCTGTTATCAATATGCTGCAGTGCGGAACTGTCTGCTTCGCAGTGGATACTCCACTGAGGTTATGGTAAATTATGAGCCGTCTTTTCATTATATGACGGAGTGGTGGAAACAACTGTTTGGCGAATCGGAAGGGAAAGACGGACGCGGCATCTTTCCTGCAGGAGTCGATAATACGACAGATCTTCACTCCATGGGACAGTATATTCAGGATGGACAACGCATCCTATTTGAGACGGTTGTTCAGATTGATAATGCACGCAGATCATTTGAGATTCCAAATGACAAGGATAATCTGGACGGGCTCAATTTCTTATCGGGAATGGATATGAATGAGGTCAATCAGAAGGCACTTCAAGGGACCGTTCTTGCTCATGTAGACGGAAGAGTTCCCAATATGATTATCCACATCCCCGAATTGACCCCTTACTGGGTCGGACAGATGATCTATTTTTTCGAGAAGGCATGTGGGATTTCCGGGTATCTTTTGGCCGTTAACCCATTCAATCAACCTGGCGTCGAAGCGTATAAGAAGAATATGTTTGCACTTCTTGGCAAGCCGGGTTATGAGAAGGAGAAAGCTATCCTTGAGGATCGCCTTGCCGGTAAGTAATTTGCTGTAAATTCTATCATATAGGCATACATGCAAGGCAGATTTGCACGAAATAGATGCAGGCGGATGTAGCGTTGGACTACGTTTGTAAAATCATTCGCGCGGTCTGCTTTGTTTTGTCAGGAGGAGGTATGAAGTGGCGCAGATCAAAATTTGTGGATTGCGGCGAGAAGAGGATGTAAAATACATCAATCAAGCCGCGCCTGAATATGCGGGCTTTGTCTTATCCATGTGCCGTAGATATGTGTCGCCAGAGGAAGCGAATCGACTCGCGCAGGAGCTCCTTCCGCAGATCATACGAGTGGGCGTTTTCGCTTCAGAGAAGCCAGCGTATATTGCTCGAGCCGTGGCAATTTTTCGCGTAAGTGTTGTCCAACTGCATTTTGATACGAACGAGGCTTTCATTGCCGAACTTATGTCAGCATTTGCAGCGGAAGAAATTACTTCGGTTCCCTCTTTGTGGCAGAGAATCAGAATCCCAGTGAACGCCGTATCAGATCGTGAAATTGAATCTATAATACAGGACTATCCTAAGGAATCACATTTTTCCGGCTTCGTTTTGGATACATGGAAAGAGCAGCAGGACGGTGGCACAGGTCATATTTTCCCTTGGGAGATAGCGAATTCATTTCTCAAGAAGCATGAGGCGATCAGGCAACGAGCGATTATTGCCGGAGGTCTTACGGCAGCTACGGTTCAATCGGCCATTCAATTCTTTGATCCGATGGTGGTGGATGTATCCAGTGGCGTTGAAACGAATGGAATGAAAGATATCAATAAAGTATTGGAATTTGTCGAACAGGCAAGAAAGGCGTAAGGGTAGTGATGACGCGCACAAAGAAGTATGAACCGGTTATATTGGACCGGTCTGATTTGCTGGCAGTTGAGAATCCCGCTCGATATACCGGCGGCGAATGGAATATGACCATCAAAGATGATGTCCTTAATCAGATTGACGCGACGGGAGAGACGCAGTATGTTCGCTTTGCATTTTGTTTTCCGGATGTTTACGAGATCGGCATGAGCAATCTTGCCCTTCGCATTTTGTATCATGTTCTTAATTTATGTCCATATGTGTGGTGTGAGCGGGCTTTTTCACCTTGGACGGATATGGATCACATTCTTCGAGAGAAGAAAATCCCGCTGTTTTCACTAGAGTCAAAGACGAAGCTTGCAGATTTTGACATTTTGGGGTTTACACTTCAGTATGAACTCTGCTATACGAACGTTTTCCAGATGCTTGATCTCGCGGGCATTCCGCTGCTGTCTTCCGAGCGATCCGAAGAGGATCCGATCATTGTGGCAGGCGGTCCAGTGGTTTTTAATATTGAGCCGATGGCAGATTGCTTTGATTTAGTGATGATTGGCGAGGGTGAAGAGATGATACTCGAGCTAATGGCGCTTATGAAGAAATATAAGGATTCAAAGCAGACACAGAACAGGATGTCCAAAGAAGATTTTCTTTTGCTGGCTGAGAAAATTGAGGGTGTATATGTACCGTCATTTTTCACGGTGACATACGCGGATGACCAGACGATATCGTCCATTGAGGCGAATCGGAAGGGTATCAAGAATAGGGTTAGCAAGCGGATAATCCTTGATATGGATGCTGCTTCATATCCGACAGATATGATTGTACCGAATACTCGCGTAATACATGACAGAGCCTATCTTGAGCTTTTTCGCGGGTGCATACGCGGTTGTCGTTTCTGCCAGGCGGGGTTCATATACCGTCCGGTTCGGGAGAGAAGCGTAAATACACTTTGCGAGCAAGGCGTGGCTCTTGAGAGAAACACCGGATATGACGAGATGGGAATGCTTTCCTTGTCAACAAGTGATTATTCCGAACTTGCCGAGCTGACAGACAAACTGCTAGCGGCATATGAAGGACATCATACAAGTCTTTCTCTTCCTTCCATGCGTGTTGATTCATTTTCGCTTGAATTGACGCAGAAGGTCTCTAGTACCCGAAAATCAGGACTGACTTTTGCTCCTGAGGCTGGCACCCAGCGCCTTCGCGATGTGATTAACAAGGGGATAACGGAAGAAGATATCCTATCTTCGCTTGAGCTTGCTTTTGAAGGCGGATGGAACAGCGTGAAACTCTATTTCATGCTTGGACTTCCGACGGAGACAATCGAAGATGTAATAGGTATTGCGGAATTAGTTCGAAAAATAGAGAAACTCTATTATGAAATAGGACGCCGCACAAACAGCAGAATGAGAAAACTGGAGCTGACGGTATCGACCTCGATGTTTATTCCAAAACCCTTTACGCCTTTCCAGTGGGAGAAGCAAGATTCACTGGAAGAGCTGACAAAGAAGCAGATGATCCTGCGCGACCGTTTGCGTAGCAAGAATATAAAATACATCTGGCATGATCTTGACACATCGATCTGGGAAGTTGTGATTGCCCGAGGTGACAGACGTCTTGGAGCGGTTCTGCTTGACGGATACCGGGCGGGCAACATTTTCGATGCTTGGGACGAGTGCTTCTCTCTGAAAAAGTGGATGCCGATTCTAGAAAAGCACGGACTGAGCCATGCCTTTTATGCAACGAGACAACGTAGGGATAACGAGATCCTTCCTTGGGATCACATAGATTGCAAAGTCAAAAAGAGCTATCTTCTTGCTGAACGTGACAGGGCATACCAAGCAATTGTGACGCCATCGTGCCGAGAAAATTGTCAGGGATGCGGCGCGGCTGTTTTCGGGGGAGGTGTATGTTATGAATCAAAGTGAGCGGGACTTGGAGATGACGAGACTTCCACATCAGACCGGATACATATATCGGCTGCGCTTTTCGAGATCCGGTAGCCTTGCGTATATTGGGCATCTGGATTTGATGCGAACGTTTGAGCGAGCTTTTCGCCGATCGGGGCTTTGCCTTATGCATTCACAGGGATACAATCCTCGACCGATTATGGTATTTGCATTACCTCTTGGCGTGGGGATCGAATCGGATCGAGACTATCTTGATGTGTCATTTGTCTTAAATCTTGCAGTTCAAGACATTCTGTCTGCTGTTCGCCCATGTCTTCCTCCAGATCTGTCAATTATTTCCGGATGGCAGACGCAAGAGAGCAAGGGGAGCATAATGGCCTTGGTCAGTGCTGCAACATACCGACTGGAGGCACCGGGTATTGTTTGTGCCATTAAGAGTCTTCTTCAGAAAGAGGAAATTATCGTTAAGAAAAAATCAAAAGGGCAGATTAGGAGCCTAGATATAAGGCCTCTCATTTTGGATGCTATTGCAAAAGATCCGATAAAAGAGGATGATATTACTGTTGTTGTTCTTGCGGGTTCACATGAGAATCTGCGCCCGGATCTCCTGCTTTCCGCACTTGTAGAATACGCTGGTTATTCGCAGGATTTGGCGGCTAACTGTCGTGTTATTCGTACAGGATTATTTGCTGGCGTGTATCCCAATCTGAAGACATTTGAGGAGTTAGATAAGATATGCTGAGGCTGTTTGGTGAAGTAAAGGAATCTATAACGGATGGACCGGGTTTGCGTTATGCCATTTTTGCGCAGGGGTGTCCACATTATTGTGTTGGATGTCACAATCCGGAGAGTCATTCATTTACAGACGGATATCTGATGAGTGGAGAAGAGATTCTTGAGGAAATTCTTAAGAATCCGCTGCTGGATGGAGTCACATTTAGTGGCGGGGAGCCATTTATGCAGGCAGAGGAGTTTGCACAAATTGCAGAAGTTGTCCGATCGCATGGTCTTTCTGTAATCGTTTTTTCCGGATATACGTATGAGGAATTGCTTGATTTGTCGAAGGAGCGAAAAGGATATTTGGATCTCCTTATACACGTTGATATACTGATTGACGGTCGTTTTGAAATTGAGAATAAGTCAATGGATCTTCGATTTAGAGGATCAACGAATCAGCGGGCGATTGATGTGCAGAAGTCACTTGCATCTGGCGAAATTGCTCTGTTTCAGCTCTGAAGGATTGTATTTTTCTTCGAAAACTTGTAATATGAAGTGAACTTTTCTGTGTTTAGCAGATGCAATTTTGCCAAAGGAGGGACTTGCCTTGAATACTGCAGAGCAGATTTTTGCCGAGAAACTCCTGCGCATTTTTGATAACGTTTTACTCACGGAAGAGAAGGCGTTGTCGAATGGCTATTTTCCGGATTTGTCGATTGCCGAGCTTCATACTCTTGATGCGATCGGACCCTATGAAGAACGTGCAATGAGCGAGACCGCGGGCCGACTTGGCATCACTACAGGGACGTTGACTGTTGCAGTCGACAGACTAGTCCGCAAAGGATATGTTGAACGTCATAGAGATACGAAGGATCGTCGTGTCGTTCGTGTATATTTATCCCGTAAAGGGAAGTTAGCGTATCGCCTGCACACGAAGTTCCATGCACTGTTGGTGCGACGTATTATGGAGCCTCTTGCAGAGAGCGAACAAGAGGCTCTTGCCAAAATGGTAACACAGATTGATGCATTTGTTTCGGAACAATATGCCAAATACAACGATTCAACGGCTGTCCGGCCAATTCCGGACAATACTGGGAGGTCAGAAGAAAATGTCTGAGAAATTGCCTGATAAGCAGCAGGAATCTTCGGATTCAAGCGGAGATCCTCGAGAACGCCTTGTCCGGGATCAACATGATGCCAAACGGATGGATAAGATTTACGATGACATTATTCGGATGGTGGTCGAATTAACATCGTTGTCGCCAACGGATATAACCTCGACGTCGGATATCGTCTTTGATCTGGGTCTTGACTCACTTCAGATATACGAGCTTGTTGTAGATCTTGAGGACGGATACGATATTCGTTTGCCGGATGAACTTCTCGAAAAAGTTAAGACGATTGCTGACGTTGTAAATATGGTCCATCAGTTGTCAAGCCAATAATGACATACTCTATGATTTGAAGAGGAGATGACTCATGCATTATATCTTTCTCTTGAACCATTTTGCTGAAAAAAAGAGATTAGGCGCTACTGTTAGGGCCATTTACGAGCTTAAAGAACGGCTGGGCGATTATGTCCATATTCATGAGACAGAGTATGCTGGACACGCGGGAGCCTTAGCGGTTCAATATGCGGATCTCTACGAGAGTGATGCCATTATTTTCTCATGTGGAGGAGATGGTACTGCTCACGAAATTGCGAACGCTATTGCATTTAGACGGACGGCGATGTGTGTGATTCCATTAGGAACAGGAAATGACTTTGCCAGGTGTGTTTTATCACCGAAATTATACGCGAATCCTCACGAAATACTGCGTTATATTGATAAACTTGAAGTGCGACCGATTGATTTGATACGGGTAGATAGTTATGATGCCGTAGGAAAGCACCTTCCTCTTTGGAGCCGATATAGCATCAATATCACTTCGTTTGGATTGGATACAATGGTCCAGGCTAAGGCAAAAAGGATCGTGTCTGCCGCGGCACATTGGAGCCTTATTCGTAAACAAGCATATTTGATCGCTGTCATATTTTCTCTGGTTCAGGGATGGAATTTTAAGATGAGGTATTCTTTCGAGCTTGCGGATGAGAAACGCTCCATTGATGGAGAGAAGAGATATTGTCTTGCGAGCATCTGTAACGGACAGTACTATGGGAATGGCTTTCGTCCGGCACCCATGGCTAAGCTTGACGATGGCATCTTGGAAGTATGCATCGCTGATGACATTTCACGTTGGGATTTTATCCGCATGGTTTCTAAGTATAAGAAAGGAACACACATCAATCATCCTAAGATTCATATGTACCGTGTTACAAGTGGCGTAATCTCTTCAAAGGATAGCCACCTTCAACTCAGCGGGAACTATGAAGGGGAGGATTTTTTTGGTCATCAGGTCCGGTTCGAGGTGATTCCCAAGGCTCTTCTGTTTGCATTTGTTAGCGATTTGGAGAACGAACCACAATCATGAAAGATTGGCATAAACTAGGATTTTTTGCCATACTGTTCTTCCATTGAAATCATCCATTTATATACTGTTTCCGTAAGAAGATGTGCATCTTTCCCGAAATCTTTGGGGAAATATGGCTTGCCATAGTGGACAACGACTTTCTTCCTGCAGTGATTCACTTTATCCCAGGTCTTTGGCCTTTTCATGTGACGAGAATAAACGTCGTATCCGCCTTCTATATAGACAGGTAAGAGTGGTACGCCTGCCTTAAGAGACATATACGCGGCACCATCCTTCATCGGGGCAACCTTGCCGTCATGGGAGCGAGTCCCCTCAGGATGAACGAGCATAATGTGACCATTTTCGATTTCCTTTTTGGCTTTGATCAGTCCGCGGACAGGACTTCCGTATCGATCAACGGCAATACCTCGTCCGACATGCATGATGAGTCGCCCAAGTAGTCCGTGAGAAGTCTCAAGATCAGAGGCAGCAAGGCAACACATCTTGGAGAAGTGCTTCTTCGGCAGAAAATCGGCAATCCAGAGACCGTCGACATATGTAGCGTGATTTGCGGCGATAACATAAGGAAATTTAGTTGGGATATTTTCTTTTCCCGTAGAAGAAAAACGAAGAGTAATTCGAGTTGCCAGCGTTCCGGCATAATAGAAAAAGTAACCAATAAATCCTCTTTTGACAGGATATTTATCTTGTGAAGATGGTTTGTCAGGTTTGGCAATTTGTACATTAGCTTCTTCGTTCACTGATTTGTTTCCCTTCGTAGGTGTGTATATTCCAGCAGATATGATCATTCGCTTCAAACTAATTTCAATCTATATGCTAGATCAGTAAATGAAGAATGTCAAATGTTTTCAAAAATAGTTTGACAATCAAAACAAATGGTTTTTTTCTAGACGTAGTGTGCGATAAATGGTATGATCGATAGGAATAATGAACAGAATGAGAATACTTTTTCGGGTCCTTTCCCGAAATTTTGTAAGGATACTGTTTTGGAGGACAAATATGCAGACCATTACTGGCAAAGCGCTCTGTGACGGAGTTAAATACGAGAATCTTCGGGATCTCATTTTGGATACCCGTGAGAAATATGGATGCATGGACGCGTTTATTTTCCGAAAAAAGCCAACGGAAGCAGAAATTCACAAGACGTATTCAGATTTTGTGAATGATGTCGAATGGGTGGGGACGGCCATAGTTGATCATGGATTATCCGGCAAACATTTAGCCGTTATCGGAGAAAATTCATATGAATGGATGGTCTCATACGCCGCCATACTTTCTGGCGGCTCAATTGGGGTTCCGCTTGATCGACTTCTCCCGGAAGCGGAAGTGGTAAGCCTGCTACGTCGTGGAGAGGTTCATGCCATTTTTTATCATCATAAACATCACGAGATGATGACTTCGATTGCGCGCAAGACTGCGACGGAAGACCTTCCTGTCCGTAAGTTTATTTGCATGGATAAAGCAATGATTAAGACTCCATGGCCAGAGGATGATCGATTCATTGATTTTTCTGAGATGATAGAATCTGGAAAAGCAGCAATGAGTAATGGAGAACGACGTTTTTTCGAGACAGAGATTGATCCGACTGAGACCAAAATCATTCTATTTACATCTGGAACGACGGCCATGAGTAAAGGTGTTATGCTGACTCACAGAAATGTGTGTACAAATGTGTATTGTATCTCTACGACGCTGTTTGTCGACAAAGGTGAGCGGGCATTCTCTATTTTGCCTCTGCATCATACGTTTGAGAACACTTGCGATTTGTTTTTACTTTCTCGCGGATGTGTGATCTGTTTTTCGGATGGATTACGATATATACTTAAGAACTTTCAGGAATGGCATATAGAAGTCGTCGTTTCCGTTCCGCTTCTTTTTGAGAACGTTCACAGTAAGATTATGACAAGTATTGAGGAATCTGGAAAAGAGAACCTGATTTCAGCAATGGTCGAGATAACAAGATTCCTGCGTAAATTCCGCATTGATCTCCGTCGCATCGTTTTTGCGGATATTCTTAAGAAATTCGGCGGACATCTGCGTATGGTGGTTATTGGCGGAGCCGGAATCGACAAGAAGTATATCAAGGATTTTAATGATTTCGGAATCGATTTCCTGATGGGATACGGACTTACCGAGACGTCGCCTGTTATTAGTGTGACTTCTGCGGACTGTAATGTCTATGGCAGTGTGGGCAGACCTATGACGGATATAGAGGCAGCGATTGATACTGATAGTACCAAGCATGGTGCAGTCGGTGAGATAATGTCGAGAAGCGACTGTGTTATGAACGGTTACTACAAGAATGAAGAAGCTACACGCGATGCCATAACGGAAGACGGGTGGTTTCATACGGGTGATATGGGATATATTGATAGACGCGGATGCATTCATATCACGGGGCGAGTCAAATCCATGATCGTTCTGACGAACGGCAAGAAGGCTTTTCCGGAAGAGATAGAGTGCCTTGTGAATTTGATTCCTGGCGTACGCGAGTCGTTTGTCTGGGGGGAAGAATCGGATCGGGACGCAATTGATATCTGTGCGAAGATTCTGATTGACAGGACTGAGATTGGAAAGCACCTTCCAATCCCGGAGAAGACCCCTGGCGACAATGCAATCGCGAAGTATTTTCATCAGCATATTCGTGAGATCAATCATGAGATGCCTTCCTTCAAGTCAATTAAGTATTTTGTTTTTTCGGAAGGAGAAATGGTTAAGACGACAACGCTGAAGATAAAAAGACAGCAAGAACTTGATGTCATACACGATCGTCTTATAGCCGCACAAGTAACGATAAAAGCAATAAACGGACAAAATCTTGATACCCTCTGAGGAGGTGCTATTTTGGATCTTCATATTGAATACGGTCAAAACCCATCCGACCTTCTGGATTCCTGTATGGAGAAGATCTGCAAAGAATCTATAATCTGGCCGAAGAAACGGGCCTTCATGATTGTCCCCGAGCAGACGAAGGCCGATATGGAGAGAAGATACCTTTCGGTTATGTCTTCACTACTGACAAAAGACGATGCCTTTTCTCGCGCGAACCCCAATGCCCTTATGTTGATAGATGTTGTGAGTTTTCAGCGTTTTGCGCATAGAATTCTATCAGAAATTGGTAGATTACCTGTGTATACATTGGACGATGCAACAAAGACCATGCTTATTCACCGCGTACTTATTGAGGGGAAAGATGATTTTCACATTCTATCTTCTTTTGCTGACCGCATCGGCTTTGTGCCAGAGCTTGACGATATCCTCGGAGACTTTTCTCGGTATCATGTAACGCATGAGGATCTATCTCAAGCGGCAAATCATGCGAATGATCCGAGTTTGTCGGCAAAAATGAAAGATTTCGCTCTCCTATTAGAGCGGGTTACAAAGCTTAAGGAGAAGATCGGTTATTGTGATTCTTCGGAGAAGATGAGCCGATTCATTTCGGTTCTTGACGCACTATCAACAGGGAGGGAAGGCGAGATTTCTTGGCCTCTGAATCGACTTTCCTATTTGCATGAGACGTCGATATGGGTTATGGGATTTGGACAGACAAGGAATTTTACGCCCGAAGAATGGGAAATTCTCGATAGACTTGGCCATATTGTCAGTAAGATAACGGTATCTGTTTGTTCGGATATTCTACCGTCTTCCTCCGATGAGATACGAGTGGGATCAAATGCTTTTTATTTTGGAAGACAAACTCTTTGGAGCTTCGTGTCGAGATATTCTGAAACGCATGTGTCTTTCGTACATTCACAAATCAAGGCTGCTCCTGAGATTTCGTTCCTTGCCGATTCGTTTGCATGCAGGCGCCAGAAACCCTATGTTGGGTCATCTGATGCGGTTTTGTCATTGCGTTTTTCAGGCATTATGGAAGAGCTGCGCTATGTTGCTGGGGAAATCAGACGACTTGTTCTTGATGAGAATTACCGCTACAGAGATATTTCTGTGGTTTTTTGTGATCTTGCAGCCTATGAGCCTTGCCTACATGCTGTTTTCTCAGAATATGGTCTTGATCCATTTCTGGATAGACGGCGGCCGCTCTCGGGCACGGCCCTGGTTAGATTTGTACTCTCTCTTCTTGACCTTGGGATATATGGTTTTTCTTTTTCTTCCCTCATGAATTGTGTGAAAAGTGGAATATGCCACATCACATCACAGGATGCGGATATACTGGAGAATTATTGCCTCAAGCATGGTCTGATCCGTGGTTTCCGCTATTTCGATGCCAAGAATTACTCGGCGGAGAAGGATCCAGACGGACCGTATGCGTATTTGCTTGTTGAGCGCGTGATCCTTCCGCTTCGCGACTTTTTGTCGAAAATGGGTAAGAAGGAGACATGCGCAGGTAAGGCAGAACTTCTTTTCTCTTTCTTATACGAATATGGTGATGAGAATGTATCCGACTTATCCGGAATTGCAGGTCAGGTGCATATTCTGTCTGCAGAGTGGGTGTCGGCAAATAATCAGGAGGCTGCTCTTGCACTTGTTGCAGCGTTCAATAAACTGACAGATATACTAACAGAGCTGCAAGGGCCAATCGGTGATACCCCTATGTCTTTGCAGAATTTCAGGGGTATTCTGCAAACAAGTCTGGAAGCAACACTGTACGGAGCCATTCCATCATATATAGATCAAATTCAGATAGCAGACGTTCGCAGGGGCTATCAACGCCCCTGTCAGGTCATGTTTCTCGTCGGCGGGACGCGAGCAAATTTCCCGTATAAGACACTGGATGAAGGCATCTTGCGGGGAACAGAAAGAGAGTATCTTGCCAGCGAGATGCAACGGCCTTTTCCAAGTCGGTCCAGGGATCAGGTCTACTCGGACTCTTTCGTTGCATATGCGCTGCTAGCCGCATCAACGAAGAGACTCTATTTCACTTCACAGCTTTCCGAAGAAGAGTCGTCCGTATTTTCTAGCGTCAGAAATCTTCTCCCAACAATTGCGCAGAAGGACACTTCCCCTGTTACTCTATATGATGCAAGGCTATATTCCGACAAGGCGCTAGCAAGATATGTTCGGGTAAGAATCAATGACGATGGCGAGGAGGGCGACAAGGTTCGGAGTATTCGTAGGTCTTTCCCGTCTCTATTTGAATCGGGTAATTTTGCGAATAAGGAAGCGTTGCCCGAGCAGCTGAAACATAAGCTTGAACAAAGATATTCCGGAATCATTCGTATGAGCGTATCCGAAATAGAGAAATATGCGGCTTGTCCTTTTTCACATTTTGGCAGTTACGTTCTTCGACTACAGAAGAGACCTGTCTTCCAAATTGAATACAATGATATGGGCACGGTACTTCATAGCATTTTTGAGCTGTCTCTTAATGAATACAGGGATGCTATCATGCAAGTGAGTGGACATGACGAGAAGCTTCGTGTGCACCAAGAATTTGCAGGTCGTGATTTCTGTATTTGGGCAAAGGATCTGTTTGAAAAAGCATCCCTGAAAGACCAGACGATTCTTACGAAGGATACAGCCTTCATTATGAATGCAGGCAATAAGATTCTGCGGATTGCAAGCCATTCTCTGCCAGAGATTATCCGAAGTATTTCTCCTGATGAATTTGAACCCAAGGAGATGGAATGGATTTTCGGAAAAGACGGTAAGAATCCTCTGGAGATTCGCTTGCCGCCAGATCGCGTGATTCATTTCAGTGGAACGATTGATCGCGTTGATGTGGATGAATTAAGTCATTCCTTTCGAATTATCGATTATAAAAGTGGCGATAAGCATGTTGACTATCCTGCAATGTATCAAGGATTATCTGTCCAACTGCCTGCATATCTTCATGCATATGCTATGTATCATCCAGATCTGACGCCTGCAAGCGCTTCGTATTTCTACCTGACAGCACCGGACATATCCTTTTCTAATTCGGGAATACTGCCAAATGAAGAAGAAATCAGCGAGAAGATTACAAAGAAATATAAACCCAGAGGGATGGAAATAGATAGGGAAGACCTGCCCATTTCCGGAATGTATGCCATGAAAAAAATAACGGAAAATTGCGGTAAATTGTTTTCTGGCGATTTTTCTGTTGCTCCGGCAGTTTTCAAAAAGAAGAAAGACCATTCACCTTGTACGTATTGTCTGCTAGCGAGTGTTTGTGGAATAGATCCCAAACAGCCGCCGTATCGCGTCATGGAAGATCTTCCTTTGCTCACGCAAGAGAGTAACACGAGAGTAAAAGATTCTGTTCGATTTATTGATGCGATAGGTCGCGCTATGGGGAAAGGAGATACTTCGGATGGAATTAACTGAAAGACAGAGTGAAGTGGTTCATGCTAGTCGTGGGAATCTGCTTATCAGTGCTGCCGCGGGATCTGGCAAGACAAGTGTAATGACTGAGCGAATCGCTTCTCGGATTAAGGCGCAGGAGCTAGATATCCGCAGAGTCCTCGTGATGACATTTACGAGTGCCGCCGCATCCCATATGAGTACAAAAATCGAAAAAAGCCTTACAGAGAAGATGCTATCGGAATCCGATCCCTCGATCCAGAGCTATCTGTCCGAGCAGATCACGTTTCTCCCACTTGCCCAGATCTCAACGATACACGCTTTCTGCCTGAGCGTAATCCATAATTTCGGTTATGATGCAAAAACCGATGGCGAAGCTGATGTGGAGCCCGGTTTTGTGACACTTGATACGGCGTTGACTTCCATTCTTTTTCGGGATTCACTACATGAAGTCTTCACAGAGCTTTATGATTTCTGTTACCAAATAGGCCATGAGAAGGCAAAAGACAAGGGGAAATTAGTTTTGCGATCCGATAGAGAGAGCATAAATGAGGCTTCTCCATATTTATTGTTAGACGAGCAGATTACATGGGGGCAGTGGTGCGAAGACTTCCTGCGCATGGTCGAATCACTTGGAGATATAAGGACTGATGAGAAACTTTATTCAGATATGACAGACATCCATTCCTATTTGCGGAGTTTGCCGGATTACAAAGCTTGGGTACTTACGAAGCTAGAGGAGCAGAAGGAAACCACCCTTCATTTCGAGACATCTTTGGCAGCAAGGGTCTTGATGAGCGATTTTCTGACGGCACTGTCTTTAGCCGAAAAGGCGTTGCCCTATCTCGAAGCGGTTCTCCCGGAAATGGTTTTCGTAAGAAATAGGAATAATAATGATGGCTACATAGATTTTTTTGCCTCTTGGTTTCAACTGATTAAGGAGATGATTGCAGACTGTGTGAATAAATGTCTCTCATGGGATCGATGCTATGAATATAGTACGCGTGCGCCAGAAGGCAGATTCCCTCGTATGCCTGATAATGATGATGCTAAGGCGAAGTTCAACTCGGATATGTTGCCCGTGTTTGAGGTTATTTTCTATCTGACAGGCAAGGTTCCCAAGAAAGTCATTTCTCTGTTTAGCACATCTGCGCACTATCTTTTTGCGCGAAAAGCGGCTCAGATAGAGGAGGAAACCGCCTATATGTTTCCTGTCGTTAAGCGATTCTTCGAAGTTATTATGCTGGCAGATGAGCGCTATGCGCAGAAAAAACGCGAGCAAAACGGGATTGATTTTTCGGATTATGAACATCTGGCATTACGACTTCTAGCGCGTCCGGATGCGCAGAAATATTACTCCGAACGATTCGATGAGATTTATATTGATGAATATCAGGATAACAGTCGCATTCAAGATGCAATCGTCGCATCCTTCTCCCGGGACAATGTATTCTTTGTGGGAGATGTCAAGCAGAGTATTTACCGATTCCGTCATGCGCGTCCAGAACTATTCATGGAACGACTGGAGAAATATCGGGAAAAATTGCAGGGAACACTCCTTGAGCTAAACAGCAATTTCCGAAGTCGCCCCGAAATATTGGAAGCGGTGAACATTATTTTTTCCGCTATTCTATCAAAAGATTCCGGTGAAATTGATTATGATGAATCTCACCTTCTTACGCCTATGAGAGAGCCTGCAAATAAGAATGAGGACGAGTATGCTGTCTCTCTTATATTGATTGACAGAACATCGGTTTTACACGAAGAACAGCAAGAGGAAGAGTCCCAAGAGGAAGAACGAGAACCAGATTCTGACGAATCAGCTGACAGTGCAGAAAAACAGATGAACGAAGAGCTTGATGAGGCGCAGAAACAGGCCGTTCTTGTAGCTCAGAAGATGCAAATGATTATGAAGGCAGAAGAAGGCGCAAAATGGAGTGATTTCGCGGTACTAACGCGGACAAATAGTGAAGCGGCGCGCATCAGCAGGATCTTAGTGGAATCAGGCATTCCTTCTGCCGGACCTGCGCAAAACGAGTTTTTTGCAAATCGCGAGCTGCTCCTCATGGAAAACTTCATGAGGCTTCTGGATAATTTCAGACAGGACATTCCTCTTGCGGCTGTCATGCGCGCGCCTTTTCCGCAAGCATCCTTCTCTGAGGATGAAATGCTGGACATATTCCTTTTCGCCCGTGAAAAATATACGGATTTTGATCCGTATTACTCCAAGGTACTTCACTATCGTGACAATGGAACAGACCCTGTATTGCTCGGGAAAACCAAGGGCTTTTGCGACTTTATCGAGGCGCTTCGCAGCGAGACCATGTATATGCGCGTCTCGGAAATCATCAGCCGAATCTATGCGCTGACAGCTTACCCTGAGTATGTTCAGACAGAGGATAATGGAGATCTGCGCTTAGCGGCACTGAATACTTTTCGAGATTGGGCGAGTCGATTTGATAAGGGTCAAAATGGAGGATTGTATCGATTCGTGCGCTATATTGAGGACATGGAGGACAAAGATCAGACCCCGGAAGACTTCACTTTGGCGGCAGGCGAGCAAGACGCTGTATCGTGTATGAGTATTCACAAAAGTAAAGGACTCGAATTTAAGTATGTTTTTATCACAGGGATATCCAGTCAATTTAGAGGAAAAAGCAAGAAGTCTGGACTTATGCTAAGTGAGCGCTTTGGAATCGGATCTGATTATATAAGGCCGACGGAAGGATATCGATTTGAGACGCTTCAAAAAACGGCTGTATCTACTTGCGAAAGCCGAGCCGAGTTAGCTGAACATATGAGGGTTCTCTATGTTGCAATGACGCGTGCGGAAGAGAAGCTCTATCTCATCGGAAGCTTCAAAAGAAACAAAAATAATGAGCTCAGTCGGTTGGCAGACATAATCAGCCAAGCTCGAAAAGAGAAGGCCGGTTTTCTTCCTCCTTGGCTTGTATATAAAGCGAAGAGCTATCAGGATTTGATCCTGATGGGGTTAGCGAGATATGAGAATATCGACATGAACCCCATGCTCTCCGATAATTGCGAGTCAAATACTGTGCGAGGCCCCATTGATTTTCAGATTATCTCTGAAGGCAGTCTGATAGCAAAACCTTTTCTTCCCGAAAAAAAATGCTACACAGGCAAAAAGGACACTGCATATAGGGCTGAAATATCTGAACTGACGATAGAAGAAATGAAACGTTTGAATCGGCAGATATCGGGAGATTATGCCTTTATGGACAAGACAATGATGCCTTCAAAGACGACTGTAAGTGAATTGAAACGAAGGGAAGAAGATAACGATCTTGATAGGGAAGTATATCCGATTTTCGGTGAATACAAGCAAGAAGCCGATGATCGGCCTCTCAATTTTGCGGTTCACGTGCGAAACGATCGGCTCATTTCGGACAAGAAGCTATCACCTGCAGAGAGAGGAACACTCCTGCACAGTGTCTTTCAGTATTTGGATTTTCCAAGTGTGGATATGAGCTGTGGCCAATCCGGCGTCTCTCTGGCGATAGAGAAACTCGTGTTTCATAATATGATTTTGCCTGAGCAGGGTAAAGAAATTGAGCCTTATTATTCAAGTATCTTAACTTTTGCCTCTTCTTCTATCTGTAGACGAATGAATGAGGCAAGTAAGCGTCCTGAGTGCGGTCCATTTCGAGAAATGCCCTTTTCCTTAGCGATTCCTACGGGAGATGAAGATGTATCCCTTGTACAGGGAATGATTGATTGCTGGTTTGTTGAAGACGAATATGCGGTGCTAATTGACTACAAATCCGATCATATTAGTGGTACGAAAGAACAAAAGGAAGAGGTACTTCGTAAGCGCTATTCACTCCAAATGGACTATTATGCACAGGCAATATCTGCCGCGGGACGCATACCAGTAAAAGAGAAAATAATCTGGCTTATTCCTGATGGACTTTCTTTTCTTCTCTGAGCTCTCTGAAAAAATCTGACAAAAGGGACGAGCAGTCCTTCGCTAAAATGCCGCCACTATAAAGAACATGGTGATTGTGATCCAGATCGAACAGATGATTCTTGGAGACGACTGCGCCAGATTTTCCATCAGAGGCGCCAAAATACACATGGCGGACGCGTGCCTGGATGATTGCGCCGGCGCACATATAACACGGCTCAAGGGTGACATACAGATCACAATCCTCCAGCCGCCAAGAATGTAGCTTCTTGCACGCCTTTCGAAGTGCAATCATCTCGGCATGAAGCGTCACATCTTGAAGTGTCTCCCTCTTGTTGTAGGCGCGCGAAATAATTTTCCCGTCACGAACAATGACGCAGCCAATCGGCGCCTCGCGTATGGCACGTGCTTTTTTTGCCTCTGTGAGCGCTGTTTTCATATATTTGCTTGTATCTAATTCGTTATTCATATCCACAATATATCACGAAAAAGAAAATTAGTCGAAGCGAGTTCAATCTGTTCATATTATTCATACAAGAATAAATGGAAGAATCCTGTATTGCTGCTTTCGCGCAGGCACTTTCGAATATTCGAGCGAATAAACGCATCAAATTGCAGCTGCTGTTGTGATTATCCTTGCGTATTCCAATTTGAACGCTTATAATTATTCTGCCTACTTGTGGATTTTGTTGATTTGAGTGGGTAATGAATAAAGGATGGTTCGATCAATGGCATCATCTCAAGGTATATGTAAGAACTGCGGTTCTCTGATCATGTTGAACGATAGAGAAGAATTATGTGAGTGTCTGTTTTGCGATTGTGTTTTTCCAACGGAAGAAGCCCTGATGATTGCACAGAATCCGAAGGAATATTCGTTTCCCAATGATCCTCAGCCGAAGAGAGAGGGGAACAAACGGTATACCATGACCCCGGTATATGCTGATCCGATTCCGGCGGCCGTGAAGCATGCTGAAGCGACGGCACCGATTGTAGTCGAGAAGAATCCATACGAGGTCTCCCCTGATGATGTCAAGGCACCAATGAAGACGATTCTTGTTATCATCGGGTCGGTTATCGCCGTGATTGTACTTGTTATTGCTATTGCTTGGCCGCTTTACTCAGCGAGAACAAGTCATGCCAAGGAAATAACATCTGAGATTGGGGATCGCGTATTTACCGAATTTGCGGTTGACGATACAGAAGAGGGCGGATATTTCAATGCTTTTGCAATAACCGGGCAGAGAAATGAGAAGATTGTAGTAAGTACTGATGACGAGGATGTCACAGAAGATGATGTGCTTACAACATTTATGAACTATGCAAAGCTTCGTGCTGATAAATATGGAATTAGTGAGAGTGATTTCTCCGATTACTACGGAGTTGTCTCAGTTACCGTATATACGCCGACGAAGAGCTATTCAATCAGTATCGATAAGAAGTCAGATCTCAACACGGATCATGTATCTGTTACTTCTGCAGACGAATAGGTGCCTGTTTTTCCCCCTACACATGTAGTCAGGGAAGTTCGCGGGATTGATTCAGGGTGCTATAAGGAGGAAAATTATGGCAAATGATTATCGTTCGATTCTTCAGGAAATTGAGAGTGTGGCAAAGGGTAACAATAACCGTATTACATACAAAGATGTAATGTCCATTATTGAGTCTAACGATGTTGAGCCAGAAGTCGCGGAGAAAATTTTTGATTCTTTAGAAGCGAAAAATATTGATATTCTTCCTGAAACAAATGTTGAAGAAGAGAGCTTAAGTGACGTTGACCTAAGTACTGGATTTGGTGAAGGCATTGGTCTTGACGATCCGGTGCGCATGTATTTGAAGGAGATTGGCAAAGTTCCTTTGTTAAATGCCGAGCAGGAGCAGAGTTTGGCTCAGCGTATGCAAGTTGGTGACCAGGATGCAAAGGATATGCTGATTGAAGCAAATCTTCGTCTTGTTGTTTCTATTGCCAAGCGCTATTTAGGGCGCGGTATGCAATTTCTGGACTTGATTCAGGAAGGCAATCTTGGCTTGATTAAGGCAGTTGATAAATTTGATTATTCGAAGGGATTCAAATTCAGTACCTATGCGACGTGGTGGATACGCCAGGCTATTACGCGTGCGATTGCCGATCAAGCGAGAACCATTCGTATTCCTGTTCATATGGTTGAGACGATCAATCGGCTTGTTCGAGTGCAACGTTCTCTGATCCAAGAGCTCGGAAGAGAGCCCGAGGTTGAAGAGATTGCAAAGGAAATGGGAATGCCTGTTGAGAAGGTTCGTGAAATTCAGAAAATTTCACAGGAGCCTGTTTCGCTTGAAAAACCTATCGGTGAAGAAGAGGATAGTCATCTTGGTGACTTTATCCCCGATGATGACGCATTGTCTCCAGCTGATCAAGTCGCATATACACTACTCAAGGAGCAGCTCCTTGAAGCTATGAGTGGTCTGACTCCCCGTGAAGAGAAAGTTTTGCGTTTGCGCTTTGGTCTTGACGATGGCAGACAGCGCACGCTTGAAGAAGTCGGTCGCGAATTTAACGTTACCCGTGAGAGAATTAGACAAATTGAAGCGAAGGCGCTTCGTAAACTTAGGCATCCAAGCCGTAGCAAAAAACTGAAAGATTACATCGACTGAAATTGCACTCAACGCCGCACTTTTTTGCGGCAAGTGAATTTCCTTGGAGGAGACGATGAAAAAGCTTTCTTTCAAACAGGGAATGCTTCCGCTTGATGGTCTGGATTTTTCAAAAGATCGTGTACTTTCGGGAGAGCGTATTCTCGAGATATTTACACCGAAAATTGTTGTGCTTCCTCTTCTCCAGCATTTGGGGACACCCGCGTCTATTCTGGTCGAGAAGGGTGAAGAGGTATGCGCGGGTCAAATGATCGGTAAACCGACAAGCCCAATGAGTGTGCCAATACACGCAAGTATTTCCGGAACAGTATATGATATATCGTCAATTCGTCTGCCAAGCGGTATACGCTGTGATGCTGTGTTCATTCGAAATGACTTAAAGAAACGTTTTGATCCATCCATTTCGCGAAGAGTTGATCCGACATCGCTCACCCCGCGAGATTTGAGGCGTCTTCTCGTGATGTCTGGAATCGTCGGAATGGGAGGCGAAGGTGTCCCGACGGCAGTGAAGTGCACGAGAGCCGCATTCGCTGGCGTAAACATACTATATGTTAATTGTCTTCAAAGCGAGCCCTATCTTGTTTGTGATATACACTTGATTCGCGAACAGACCGACCGACTTGTCCATGGAGCCGCCGCGCTTGGCGGTGTATGTCGCGTCAAAAAAATCGTGTTTTGTATTGAAGACAAGTGGGTGCAGGAAATTGACATTCTTCGCACTTCCCTTGCGCGAATTCGCAAAGAATATCCAGATCGTGTTTTAGACATGCTTGTCTTCAAATCACGTTTCCCTCAAGGCTATGACAGGCTGCTCATGCAGGCGATTTATCATGTCGAAATTCCTATGAAGTATTCCATTGAGGAGGCAGTGGGGGCTGTTGTGTTTAACGCGGCAACCTGCACGGCATTTTGGGATGTCGCCGAGAAAAACATGCCATGTATCTCTAGAATCATTACAATTTCGGGAGATACCATGACGGAGAAAAATGTTTTGGTTCCGATCGGTTCGCTCGTATCTGATGTTATCGAGAGAATACCGGGCACGGCATCCTGTCAGCGGATTGTTCTGGGAGGTTCGTTAACGGGGGTGGCATTATCAAATCTTGATACGCCAATTATTAAGACGACGCAAGGAATTACCCTTGTGCGAAAGTCACACAATTATTCGTATCCTTGCATTCATTGCGGAGCCTGTGTTACGGCCTGCCCTGTCGGGTTATTGCCCTATCTTGCAAACCGCTTGATTGATCTTGCCGATACAAAATCTCTTGCCAATGAGAATATTGAACAATGTATTTCATGCGGAGCTTGCTCCTATGTGTGCCCGTCTGGAATTGAACTGTCAGCTCATATAGCGCGGGCGGCGCATCGGACGAGAAAGGCAGGAAAAGTTCTATGAGTACGAGAATGAAGCTACCTGCGCCTCATATCCGGAAAGAGCAAAACGTAGCGCTCATTTACCCGCTCGTACTTGTTGCCCTTACTCCTTGCGCGCTGACATCGATATATTATTATGGAATTCGGGCAATCGTGCTTCTGATCCTAGGCAGTACGGGTTTTGCCATAAGCGATTATATTTTTGCGAAGTATGTAGCCAAAAAGAAGGATGCATATGATCCCTCATCTTTTGTAAGCGGAGCGATTCTTGTGCTGCTACTGCCTGACAGCGTATCACTATGGGTCTTGTTAGCCGGTATCATCTTTGGCTCCGTTTTCGTAAAACAGTTTTTCGGCGGACTTGGAACAAACATATTCAATCCTGCGTTATCTGCAAGGGTGTTCTTATATTTTACTTTTCCCATACAGGCAAACACATATACAAAGCCAGGTGAACATTTTTTCTCCGTTCAGTCTTTGTTTACTGGACCCTCTACCACCAACATAGATGGCATACTTGCTAACCACGTGTCTTTTCTGGAGATCCTATCCGGGCGGTATGCAGGAGCTATTGGAACAACTTGCGCGCTCGCAGCAATAGTTGGCGGGGTCTACTTGCTTCGCAAGGGAATCCTACGAATCCATGCACTGCTTGCCTATCTACTCGTATCTTTTTTTGGATTTTTACTGTTTTGCAGTCCCACGTATTCGATTTCAGATAGTGTTCATTTCTTGCTATATGGCGGAGTGATGTTTATTGCTATTTTTTCATTAGGAGACTATTCGTCAACACCGATAACAAAATCGGGTCGCATCATTTTCGGGGGTCTTGCTGCAATACTATCATTACTGATGCGAAGGTATGGCAACACAGATTTGTCGCTTTGGATTCCGATTCTCGTCATGAATGCACTGACACCGATTTTGGACATGTACATTCGGCCCCGTGTATTTGCACTAGACCGCAATGGCAGAGAGGCACCTTTTCAGGTGCTGTATCATGCAGAGGAGGCAGAGAAATGACTCATGCCAGACTGAAATCGATTTTGCTAACTTGTGCTGCCTTTGCGACGATAACACTGTGTTTTCTTATCACGATGAATCTGATTATTCTGAATCGCGAAAACGATAAAGAACAGAAAATACTGCGTGCGCAGCTAGCTTCTGCTCTGCGGGCAAATACATACGAAGAGCTTTCCTATAGCGAATACAAGGACAATTACCCGGAAATTGATAAATTGTATGTTGGGTATGATGAAGAGAAACAGGTGGTCGGATATGTAATTCTTGCCGAGGTAGAGACAGATAACGGTTCAGTAAGCACGCTTCTCGGCTTCTCAAATGATGGGAATATGCTTCTACAGCTTAATGTGCAAAGCACGGGGCTTGATGAAGTGATGAATTCACAGTTCTTATCGGATACATTTGAAGATCAGTTTGCGGGTATTTCTCTTCCGGTTGCTCTTTCTGTTGATGTGCCGGACAAAAGTGATTCGGAAGAATTATATCCTGCTATTGAGGGTTTAGTAGATGGCACCTATCATGCGATGGAGGAGGATGCCGACACGTCTGGTTACCAGGATTACGTAGATATTGTCGTATCAGGTGGCCGTATTGTTAGTGTGGTTTGGGACGCCATACAAACGGACGGCGGCACAAACCGCGCGGCTGCGTCGGTAAATGGCGAGTACGAGCTTGACGATAATACGATTATCTGGGCCGAACAAGCATTTGCGATGCAAAACAAACTGATTGAAGTGCAAAGTCCGGAGAAAATTGCGGTCAAATCCGATGGAACCACGGAGGTCGTTCCGAATGTAACGATTGATGTGAATACGTTTCTCATTCTTGCAGAGGATTGTATTGATGATGCAAAAATAGGAGATACGGCATCTTCGCAAAATGAAGAAGAGGAAGAAGGGACACAAGAGACTCAAATTGAAGAAAGCAATTCGGGTACGGCGGAGACAGAAATTACGGAAACCGTAACGCAAGATGATGAGCTATCAGCTGACGAGGACGGTTATTTAGGAGATAGTGCAAACTTGGCATCAGCCAATTATGTGGACGGGATTCTAAAAGAAGATATTCAGACCAAGGTACAGGAGGTCAGCGGGGAGACGGATATTTCCCGCAAAGTGATAAGTACGATAAACCGATCGTATTTGTTCCTGCTTGATTATCTCGAAGGGCAGAGGTAAAGATATGAGACAGAGGACGGGAATTACAAAAGAGTATTTTCTTGCATATATAACGTATGCGCTTGTAGCTATCTTCGGCTCGATATCAATCTCATCTGCCGTTTTTACTGTCGCATGTGTCTTTGCGTCTCAGATCATTACATATCCGGTACTCGGATTATCCCGCAGATTTGTGCGTGGTAAGTATCAGGAAGCCATATGCATGTGTGTTTGTGGCGTAACGGGCATCACATCATTTCATTTTGTGAGCAGCTATCTTAGTATATACGAAATTGCTTTCACCCCTCTTTTTTCGAATGGATTATTGGTTCTTCTGTGCGTTTTTCTTTTTGTGGATCAGCATAAAGATACTTCGAGTTACTCGACAAAGGACCTTGTGATACAAAACGGATTATTTGCTTTTGTCATCATATGTATGTCAATTATCCGAGAAATATTAGGACAGGGAACCTTCTTCCGGATCCGAATATTTGAAAAGGGACCATTTGTCTTTTTGAGCAGATCTTTTGGCGGGGCAATGCTTCTTGTCTTGTTTCTACTGATAGCTGTATCGATATATCGATATATATACAGGAAGAATTTCAGCTTAATCCATCTTCATGAAGCCTCTTCGACATACAGAAGGGAACAGATGGATCCGATCGTCATTATAAAATTGCTGCCGAAATATATCCTTATCGTATTGCTCTTTTTTGCAGAGAGCCTGATTTTATTCTTCATTTATTATTTCCTCTTGCCGAAAAACACGTCACTTGAGATGATTCTGGTAACTTGTGTCGCTTTGCATACAATCCTTCTATTTATTTTTTGCCCGATCCTATCAAAAATTGAGATAGACAAAAGTATGCAATATTGCCAAGGAGGGATCATCATTTTGCAAGTGCTTTTTGCCGCAATTCCGTATAATATGCAAGTACTACAAGAACGTGACGCATCAAAGATACCACTCATTTGTATCGGGCTATTATTTTATCAAATTCTTGCATGGCTTTTTATTGGAGTCGCATTTCTGTCCACGCGCGCCTTTCGTCGAAAAAGTCTTTTTTGGCAGATACCTGCAGTGATTGACGGGGTTCCATTTCTCATTTTGATTTTCGGGATATTTCTCGTCATATTTTCCGGAGTAAAGAGTATGGGAGATGGAATCCTGGAGAGAGTGATTTACTATTTATCTTGAGGGCGTTTGGTTGTCTGCAAGGGAAAATTAGGTTATAATTCACTCCGGTATACATATTACTTCGTTTCCGTAGCTCAGCAGGATAGAGCGATCGCCTCCTAAGCGATAGGCCAGCGGTTCGAATCCGCTCGGGAACACCACCGCAGAAGAAGCGCAGTGCCAAAGTTGAAATGCCCCCTGATGCAAGATAAACGTCTCGCATTTGTGGCGCAGAACAATCGGCAGATGCGCTTTTTTCTTCTTGTTGCAAACCCAAAGAAAAACAACTTGATCATTTGAAAAGTGCAAACGGAGGAAGCTTGTTGTGATAAATTATGCACAATGCACGAAACAGACATGACGTCAGAGGCATACATGGGACTTCCGCGAAGTTGTGAGCGGAATGAATGTGCGCTATAATCAGAAAATAGATTCATGAAGTACATTGATCTCATTTCCGATACAATCTTTATTCGAAGAGCATATCGGCCATGCGAAGAATCTCCTGTCGCCTCTTTTCCGTGATCGAGAAATCAATCGATAATCGTTCTTTTCCTTTTTCCTCGTACACGAAGTCCCCTTTGCGGGCAAAGGCAGGCAACAAGTCTTTCTTGATTTTCACCGATGTTCGGTCTGCTTGTTCAATCCAAGCGGTTGAAGAATCAAAACCAGTAATGAAACCACTAATCATATTGTTCCTCCTTTTCGAGACTACAGAGATATTACATACTTTCTCTTTTTTTTCATTATAACGCTGTAAAAGTCAATTTTGGTTATGAAATTGTGAATAATTTTTGAATAGACAAATATAATTTACCTTCCTGTAACAAATATGTTTTCAAAAGAATCATGTCCACAAATAAAGGAGTACTATGAGAATAATAATTACCGCACTCTTTGGTCTGGAATCTCTCGTTGCTGAGGACTTAATTCGAATTGGTTACGAGAAGGAAAAAATTGCCGTATCAGATGGCTCGGTGGCTCTGCATGTATCGGAGAAGGAACTCCCACTCGCAGTGGCACGTGTCAATCTTTGGGTAAGTACAGGCGAACGCGTTTTTGTCGAGCTTGATCGCTTTCCGGCGACTACCTTCGATCAATTTTTTGATGCAATTCAAGGAATTGCATGGGAAGACTATATTCCAACCGATTTTGCATTTCATGTGAATGGCTATTCAAGAAAATCAGTGCTTTTCGGGATTCCCGCGTGTCAAGGACTTGCTAAGAAGGCTATTGTGAAGAGGCTCTTGAAGGCAAGAAACCTCCTTCCGACGGATACGATCATCGAAAATGAACGGAAGGGCTTACTTAAATTGTCTTTTGGTATTGTGTCGGACGAGGTGAGTATTATGGTGGATACATCGGGTGAGGGTCTACATAAGAGAGGATATCGCCCACTGACACATCTTGCACCGATTAAGGAGACGCTTGCTGCCGGACTGGTTCGCCTGTCGCGATATAGAGCGTATGGTGAGGAGGCACTCGTCGACCCATTCTGTGGATCAGGTACCATTGTGATCGAAGCGGCTATGGAGGCATTGTCCATCGCGCCGGGTCTGCGAAGACCTTTTGCAGCGGAGGAATGGCCGGTCATTGGGAAAGATGCCTTTCGCAAAGCGAGAGAAGAGGCAATTTCTATGCAGAAGACTGACGTTTCGGATGTTGCCTACTTTTTCGGGTCAGATATTGACCCGAAGGCAATTGAAACTTCCATGCGTAATGCACATGCTGCCGGCATAGACAAGGTCGTTCGTTTCAAAGTCGCGGATGCCTTCTCTCAAACAACGGAGCAATTATCCATATGGACGGGACTCAAAAGACAGCTGATCATTTGCAATCCGCCATACGGTGAGCGGTTACTTACTGAGGAAGAGGCCCAAGAGATATACAGGCGGATTGGTGCAACATATTTGGATAGCCATGGGATGTGCAGGAAGGGGATTCGACTGTCAGTCATTTCTCCAGATGATACGTTTGAAAGCGCCGTGGGTCATTTTGCTGACAAAAGAAGGAAGCTTTATAACGGGAATATTAAGTGCCAGATGTATCATTATTATAAGCTTGGAAAATCTATGTAATTTTGTATTGCATGGAACTCGAAAATGTCAAAAAATGTCCGCGTGTGACGAACAGATAAGGGAATGTTTGTTCTTCGTTTTTGTGAAAGTCCTTCATTTGCTGCATCTATGGCGTTTGAATATGTCAAACGGGGTTTTTTACAAAAATGTTACACAGAATATACATGTAGCGATTTGAGCCGTCTTCAGGTCTCAAGACCGCAAAACCGTTGTCGTATAGTTATGCACAGACTTATCCACATTATCCACAGGTCTGAATAGTGGAAAACTAGACATAATTTCCGCGCATTTTTTACTGCATGTGAGAAAAGTGTCTGATATAATGAACAGAAGGACTAAGGAAAGAGGGAATATGATGTCTTCAGTATCGGAATATGCACAAAAAGCGAAGCATGCTTCACATATTATGGCGGGTCTTTCATCTGAGAAGAAGAATGAAGCGCTTCATTCAATTGCTTCGGCACTCGAAGCAGCATGCGATGATATCATTTTGGCAAACGAGAAGGATCTTCTCTTAGCAGAACAGTCTGGGCTTTCTATGCCGCTACAGAAGCGACTGCTTTTTGATGATAAGAAACTTCATATTGTTGCAAGCGGGATTAGGAGCTTGATTTCTCTTCCCGATCCTGTCGGAAGATTTCTTCTTGGAAACGAGCTTGATACGGGACTTGAGTTATATAGAATAACTTGTCCCATCGGTGTTATGGGTGTGATATTTGAATCGCGTCCTGACGCGCTTGTGCAGATAGCATCTTTATGTCTTAAGGCCGGAAATGCTGTATTGCTGAAAGGTGGATCTGAGGCAGCGCATACCAACAAGATTCTTGCGGAAATTATTGATGCTGCTACCGTTTCGATTGGTATTCCAAGCGGGTGGATCTCGCTGCTCACATCCCGAGAAGATGTAAGCGAGATGCTCAAGCAAGACGAGTATTTGGATCTGATTATTCCTCGCGGCTCGAATGAGTTCGTTCAATATATTATGCAACATACAACCATTCCTGTATTAGGACATGCAGACGGAGTCTGCCATGTATATGTTAACGAGTACGCAGACATGGATATGGCGATTCGCATATCAGTTGACAGCAAGGTACAATATGTTGCCGTTTGCAATGCAGCGGAGACACTTCTGATTGATGAATCGATTGCTTCGGAACTCTTGCCGGTTATTGCGCGTGCTCTTGAGGATAGAAATGTCATTCTTCATGGCTGTGAAAAAGCACAGGCCATATATAAGATGCTTCCTGTCGATAAATGGCATCATGAATACCTAGATTATGAGATGTCTGTTCGCGTTGTCGATGGACTTGACGAGGCGATTGATCACATCAACCGCTATGGGTCGGGACATACGGATACCATTGTCACTGAAAGGCGCGATATCGCAGAAGAATTCATGCAGATGACAGATTCGGGCAGTGTTATGTGGAATTGCTCGACGCGCTTCTCTGATGGTTATGTTTACGGGTTTGGCGCGGAAGTCGGAATTAGCACGTCAAAGATACATGCCCGCGGCCCCGTCGGACTTGAGGGTTTGGTAACGTACAAATATAAGCTATTTGGAAACGGACAGATTATGGATGATTACGCGTCAGGAAGATTGCACTATACACACAAAGAAATTCATCCGAAGGAATAACGGAACAAATAGAGCGAAATAGTGGAGGATATCGTGGTAATTTCATTAGCATCGGATCATGCGGGATACGAAATGCGAGAGAAAATCGCAGCACACCTGATAGGGCGAGGATATTCTTGCGTGATTCACGGAGCAGAAAACGCAGAGACGCCAGTAAGTTATGTGACCGCAGGCAAGGCTTCTGCTGAGGACATTGCCACGGGTATTGCCGACAAGGGAATTGTCATATGCGGTACAGGGATCGGTATCTCAATTGTCTGTAATAAGAGAAGGAAAATCCGTTGTGCACTTTGTACAAATGAGTATATGGCGTCGATGGCCAGGCAGCATAATGATGCGAATATTCTCGCACTTGGCGCACGCGTAATTGGGTTTGGCTTAGCGCTGTCCATTGTCGATGCTTTTTTGGAAGGCTCTTTTGAGGCAGGCGGACGTCATCAGGTTCGCGTTAACGAAATAAATGATTATGAGATGCCGCAGAAGGGGGTCACATAACTCATAAAGTTGCGTTGTTTGATTTAAACAAATTGGATATAATATAAGAATATCTTTGAGGAGGACACAAATATGGAGAACAATGTTTTTATCTTCGACCACCCTCTCATTCAGCATAAGATTTCGCTTTTACGTGACAAACGAACCACCACAAAAGAGTTTCGCGAACTGGTTGGGGAACTTGCAATGCTTATGGCATATGAAGTTACTCGCGATCTCCCACTCAAAGAAGTTGAAATAGAGACGCCCATTGCGATTGCGAAGACGAAGGTGCTTGCTGGCAAGAAGCTCGCAATTGTGCCGATTCTTCGCGCAGGTCTTGGCATGGTTGATGGGATGCTGAATCTTCTTCCCATGGCAAAGGTCGGACATATAGGACTTTATCGTGATCCGGTTACTCTTTCTCCTGTCGAATATTATTGCAAATTGCCAGAAGATGCGGTGGAAAGAGAGATTGTAATTTTGGATCCGATGCTTGCGACGGGCGGATCTGCCTCGGCTGCTGTGAGTTTCCTGAAGCAAAGAGGCATCACGCAGATTAAGTTCATGTGCTTAATCGCTGCCCCTGAAGGCATTGCAAAGCTTCAAGCTGACCATCCGGATGTTCCCATTTTCTGTGCGGCAAGGGATCCCAAACTTAACGATCATGCATATATTGTTCCCGGCCTTGGCGATGCTGGAGATCGACTATTTGGAACGAAGTAAGTATACGAAAATTATTTGGTGCTAAATTTTGTGCAAATGCATTAGGCTCGACTCTTTGCAGAGTTGATAAATGGGCGTAGAATGACGTGCATAAGATCCACGGTGAGGTTCGGATATGTATATTTCCGGACTTTATCCATTTTAGGGAGTAGTGAACTGTATGATGATGAGAGTCCTGCTTAATGGATCAAGTTGGATGAAGGAGTTCTTTGAATCCTTCAAAGATCATTTTATGGAAGAATTCCGAATTGGCGATATTGGGAAGGATATAAGTTCATCCATTTTGCAGTGGCAGGATTCCTTTACTGTTGGCAAGGTGCATTTCCTTGTTACGGATGCTGTTGTTGTTACTTGGATAGCGATGTTTTTTTTCATTTCACTTTGGATCTGGATTGCCGCCAAGAGAGAACGAATTCCTACGGGGCGACAACTCGTATCTGAATCAATTATAGATTTGTTTATGACTTTATGTAAGAGTAACGGTATGAATAATAAGCAGGCAGAGATTGTGGCTCCGTTTATCGGAACCGTGTGCTTTTTCTTGATCGCGTGTAATGTCATTTCTGCCTTCAAGATTTCGCCTCCTGCAAAAAATATTGCCTTCCCGGTTTCACTCGCGTTACTTGCTATTGCGTATGTAATTGTTACAGCGATTCGTTTTGTGGGGTTAAGAGGTTTCTGGGATTCTCTTTTGGAACCTACGCCTGCTATGCTTCCATTCAAGATATTGGATTATCTCATCAAGCCCGTATCGCTTGCTTTTCGTTTGTTTGGCAATATCTTCGGTGCCTTTATTCTGATGGAATTTGTATATGTAGTGATTCCAGTCATTATTCCGGGAATACTAAGTATATGGTTTGATATTGCGGATGGCGTTCTTCAAGCGGCTGTCTTCACGTATTTAACGACATCGTACATTGGCGAGATTGTTGAGAGTGCGGAAATAGCACGGGAGAAGCGAATAGAAAGAGAGAAAATGAGATTGTCGGCATCGTAGATGAAGGTGTTACTGACAGGTGCAAATAGAGTTGTTTTGTAATATGAAAAAAGTGGAGGAAAGAACAATGATGGACATTTCAACATTTTATGCGGCCTATGGCGCCGCGTCAGAGAAATTGCTCGCGATTGATCCGAAGGGATTAGCAGGTATTGGTGCAGGTTTGGCAATTGGTCTGGGTGCATGCGGAGCAGCCATTGGTATTGGTATTGCTGCAGGAAAGGCACTTGAATCTGCGGCGAGACAACCAGAGATCTACGGAAAACTCCAGACGATGCTTCTGACTTCCATTGTTTTCATGGAATCAATTGCAATTTATGCTCTTGTAGTTAGCCTATTATTGATCTTTACGTTCTGATGAATTCTTCGCGATAATCTATGCGAAAAGGTAGGGGTGACAACGATGTTTCAACTCGATCCGGTAGTCATTTTGAGTCATATCGGCTTGCTTTCAAAGCAGACGGTTATCTTAGCTAAAACAAGTGAAGATTCGCCTGGCTTATTTGATGCGAGTCAAATGGGCGGCTATGCATCTACTGCCGTATGGACCATAATCAATGTTTTTATTGCATATATTGTCCTTAAGCACCTAGTCTTCAAACCCATCATACGACTTCTGGACAGGCGCCGTACGGCCGTCATTGCAGAATTGGATGATTCTGCCAAGAAGACAGCCGATGCACAGGCATTACTTGCGACAGCAAACAGCCGCATTGAAGAGGCAAAGGGAAGTGCAGCAGAGATAATTACTGATGCGAGGACTCATGCGGAAACACAGGGAAGGACGATTGTCGATGCCGCGCAAGCGGAAGCGAGTGAGATTATCTCGCGTGCGACAGAGGACGCTCGACGCATGCATAATGCGATGCTTGATCAGATGAGAGATGAAGTCGCTGACTTAGCTATATCAATCGCATCAAAAGTTGTTGGCAGCCTTATCAATGATGCACATCAGAGCGAACTTAGGGATAGAATAATTGACGAAACTCTTAAAGCAGAGGTGAAGAAGATTGAGTGATGGTAGATCCTTTCGTATTATACGAGTCGTAAGTGCATCTGAGATGTCAGAAGACAAAATTGAGTTGATCGCTCAGAAGTTCTCAGGACATTATAATATTCCGGATTATTCTGTTGTGCATGAAATTGACAAAGAACTCATCGGCGGATTCATAATCTATGCCGCCGGATATCGCTATGACTACAGCGTCAAAGGTCAGCTTGCAAGAATCGGGAAGCAGCTGAAAACATCACGATCGCTTGCCAAAGTTTCTGATGAGAAGGAACCGACAGAATCAGAAGCAGAGTTAATCAGGAAGTCAATTGATTTGGCTCTTCAGGAATTTGACGAGCAACCAATGGCTCTTCAAGGACAGGATCTCCTTTGGGAAGGGGAGGGAATGTCTGCCGTGATTTCTCCTGAGTCTGATACCGCCAAAAGGCTGGTTGATCGGATGCGAGAGCAGATGGCCAACACCTTTTTGGACAGTACGACTGTCGAGGAAATTGGTCAGGTTGAGAGCGTCAGTGACGGTGTTGCCGTTGTGAAAGGAATCGCGCATTGTTTAAGCAATGAGATGATCATGTTTACACCGACTACATACGGAATTGCACTTAATCTCGAGAAGGATCGAGTTGGCGTTGTTCTTCTTGGCGTTGGTTCCGAGGTGGTTGAGGGGATGATGTGCAAGCGGACAGGGAAGACAGTCAGTGTCCCCGTTGGTCCCAATCTTCTTGGTCGTGTAGTGGACCCACTTGGAAATCCAATTGATGGAAAAGGCGCCATTCGAGAGTCATCTTACAGACCGATTGAGTCGCCGGCACCGGGAATCATCGATCGTTCACCCGTTAACACACCTTTGCAAACGGGAATTACGGCAATTGATGCAATGACACCTATAGGTCGCGGGCAACGTGAGCTGATCATTGGCGATAGGCAGACAGGAAAGACAGCTATTGCTATAGATACGATTATCAATCAGAGGGGTAAAAATGTCCTCTGTGTCTATGTGGCCATTGGCCAAAAAATGTCAACAATCGTTCAGATAACGAACACGCTGGAAAAATATAACGCACTCAGTTATACGGTTATTGTCGCCGCAAGCGCAAGTGCACCTGCATCTGTTCAGTATATTGCGCCCTACTCCGGGTGCGCTATCGCCGAAGGCTTCATGTACGAGAACAATTCGGACGTACTTATTATCTATGATGATCTCACGAAACATGCGCAAGCATACCGCGCGATATCCCTTCTTCTTCGCAGACCGCCGGGGCGCGAGGCATACCCAGGCGATGTATTCTATTTACATTCCAGACTCCTCGAAAGAGCTGCAAAGATGGATATCACAAAAGGTGGTGGTTCTATTACAGCATTGCCGATTATTGAGACACAGGGTGGAGATATTTCGGCATATATTCCGACAAATGTAATTTCAATTACAGATGGGCAAATCTATCTGGAATCAGAGCTATTCTTTTCCGGACAGAGACCAGCAATAAACGTCGGGCTCTCCGTCTCGCGTGTTGGCGGTGCCGCACAGACGAAAGCAATGAAGAAAGTTGCCGGTCCGCTGCGCATAAACTTAGCGCAAGCCAGAGAAATGGCTTCGTTTGCTCAGTTCGGCTCCGATCTTGACGAAAACACCCAGAAACAGCTCAAACTGGGGGTCATATTAAACGAAGTTATGAAACAACCGCAGTATGCGCCGATTCCGATGGAAGAACAGGTGATCATGCTTTACATGGCTAACGCCGGAATGCTGACCTTCCTGAATAAAGAAGATATCAGCGACTATGTCGAGAATTTTCTGCAGACTCTTCGCGTTGTACATTCGGACATTTTGCAGGTCATTTCGGATTCGAAAGAATTCAGTCAGCAAACGCAGGACCAGATCATTGAACTTGAAAAGGAATGCCACGAGTCATATATTCTCGAGCACCCGGAATACAGTGAGATGGAGTAATGAATCATGGAACAACTTTATGATATAAAAAAGCGGATTAAGAGCGTTAACGAAATAAGTCAATTGACGCGCGCCATGAAACTTGTCAGCGCTGCGAAAATGCGAAAATCCAAAATGCATCTGGATCGTGTCTATCCATTTTTCTCTCTTTGTGCTGAAAGTATGATCGAAATACAAAGAAGCAACCAGGATATCGACAATGAGTATTTTCGCCTTAGGAAAAAGAAGCCAGGAGAGACTTGGAAAATCGGATATTTTGTACTAACCGGAGATCAAGGCCTTGCAGGCGCGTACAATCATAATGTTGTCCGAATAGCAGAAGAGCATATTCAAGCCAAAATACTTGACAATGTCAAGAAGGGTCTTAAGACGGAATACACCCTTTATGTTTTCGGGAAAGTAGGTCGTGAGAAGCTTTCGCGAGATGGTTATGTTGTGGATAAAGAATTTGCATTCCCAATCGCTGACCCGACGTACTATGAAGCACGAAGTGTGTCGGACATCATCAGACAGAAATACCTCGAAGAAGAAATAGACCTCGTGTATCTCATCTATACAAATATGGAATCTGCAATGAACATGAAACCAATTGTAACACGAGTCGTCCCGGTCAATACAGATGGATTACGTGGAATGCTGCCAGCTGGTGGGGTTAAAGATGCAGGTATGGCACTTGAAAAGGGCGCGACAATGTCCTATCACCCGAATGCGGACGCAGTCTTCGCCTTTTTGATTGACACGTACCTAAATGCCATGATGTATGGAGCACTCGTCGAGGCATATGCGAGTGAGCAGACAGCGAGAATGACAGCTATGGAAAACGCTACAGAAAACGCAGATGATATGTTAAAAGAGTTAAAGATGAAGAGTAATCGTGCCCGACAGGCAAAAATAACGACTGAGTTGACGGAAATAGTAAATGGCGCGAACCAAGTTCAGAAATAATCTTCTACAAAGCAAGAGGTGAAAAATATGGCATTAGGCTATGTAACGCAAATTATCGGACCCGTTATAGATTGCCAATTCCCTGAAAATGAGATTCCGCAAATTAATCATGCGGTCAAAATCGTCCATGGCGATCGCACAATTACCGCGGAAGTGCTTCAACAGAGGGGCCAGGGAATTGTTCGATGCGTCTCGTTTGAACCGACGGAAGGTCTCTCGCGAGGCGCAGGTGTCGAATCAACAGGGTCTCCTGTTCTTGTTCCGGTTGGCGAAAGAATAACGGGTCGATTATTTGATGCTTTAGGAAGACCCATTGATGGAAAGGGACCTGTTGATTCGGATGCATTATGGCCGATTCACAGGGCGGCACCAACCTATACCGAGTTATACCCATCCAGTGATATGCTCGAAACAGGCATAAAAGTAGTTGATCTTCTTGTTCCCTTTTCCAGAGGCGGTAAGATTGGCCTGTTTGGCGGAGCTGGTGTTGGGAAAACGGTATTAATCCTTGAGCTGATTCGTAATATTGCCTCCGAGCACGGAGGTTACTCTGTATTCACCGGGGTTGGTGAACGTTCGCGCGAAGGAAATGATCTGTGGAATGAGATGAAAGATTCCGGAGTTCTGGATAAAACCGTAATGGTTTTCGGGCAAATGAATGAGACGTCCGGCGCACGTATGCGCGCCCCATTAAGCGGTCTGACAATGGCGGAGTATTTTCGGGATGTCATGAAGAAGGACGTTCTTCTCTTCATTGACAATATCTATCGCTTCGTGCAAGCTGGTTCTGAGGTCTCGGCATTACTGGGGCGAATACCGTCTGCCGTTGGGTATCAGCCAACTCTTGCAAATGAGGTTGGTGACTTACAGGAACGTATTACATCTACAAAGGACGGTTCAATCACATCTATTCAGGCGGTATATGTTCCGGCTGATGATCTGACTGATCCAGCCCCGGCAACCACTTTCGGACACCTTGACGCTAATATTGTCTTGTCTCGTTCGGTTGTGGAATTAGGTATCTATCCTGCCGTAGATCCACTTGAATCCTCCTCCCGTATCTTGTCGGAGGACGTTGTTGGTAAAGACCATTATCATGTTGCAAGGATGGTTCAGGAAACACTTCAGCGCTATAAAGAGCTTCAAGACATCATTGCGATTCTTGGCATGGAAGAACTGAGTGAGAAGGATCGTCTGACAGTTAACCGAGCAAGGAAGATTCAGAGATTCCTTTCGCAACCTTTCTTTGTTACCGCTGATTCGACTGGATACCCGCCAAGATATGTTTCTGTCGAAAAGACCGTCCAGGGTTTTGGAGAAATCATTTCTGGTACTCTTGACCATATACCAGAGCAGTACTTCTTTATGAAGGGTGATATAAACGACGTATATACGGCATATAAAGAGTCGGGGAAGTAAAACTGTCTGACAAGTAGACTGGAGAATGATTATGAGTGAGAGCGACCGAAAAATTGCAAGACACCTTCTTCTTGAAGTGGTTACGCCATACAATCACTTTTTTGAGGGAAAAGTTGATTCGGTTGTGTTGGCGGCTCTCGATGGAGAAGTCGGCATTTTGCCTGGACATGAGCCCGTCGTCGTTGCCCTTGCCCCGGGTATTGCAAAGATTACAATAGATGGAAAAGTAAGGTACGCATCCATGATGGAGGGATATGCGGAGATCGGTCCCTTCATGACCGTTGTCGTATGCAATGCTGCAGAATGGCCAGAGGACATCATTACGTCTAGAGCGCAAGAGGCCTACAATCGGGCAGCCAATCGCTACCATGATGAAACGCTCAAGCAAAGAGAAAGGAAGTTGGCTCGTTATTCTATGAGACGTGCCAAAATGCGTCTGAGGCTTGTTGCAGAGCATGGTACGGAATCTCAGAAGCAGCAACTGAAAGACCTTCACTCATTATAAAGCTCATAAATGCAGGATATTATGTCGAATCATCCAGCGCCAAGGCGATACTTCGGATGGATTTCTTAACCATATCAAGCCCTTCACGATGAATTTGGAATACTCTGCTCGCCGATCTCTTCACTTTCCGCTGAATGGATGGCCATGATTGAAGATCCATATATTTGGAGACAATGACACTTCTTATTGGCTCACGAAGAGCAAAAATGCTGCCTTCAAGAAGAACAAGTTTATGATTTTCTCTGTACAGATATTCTTGCAGAAATCGACGCTCCCGAGCCATTGCCCTTTTTTCTGACTCGCAATCCTCAAGATCGCGAAGCATAGAATACTCGTGCTGGTTCTCTCTTGCAAATGATTCTTCTGAGAATGTTCGGCTTCTGAGACAGACGGCCTCGATTATCTCTCTTTCGTTCTCTTCCATTTCATTGAGAATGGCAAGGCCTCGAGTGACGTTTACATGGCACTCATGCAAATGATTCAAGTAATACTCAATCATGCCTTGTTCAAGCAGCTCATCGGCTGCAGTCTGGTTACTGTTTTGCGAAAAATGTGGATTTGCCAATGCCATTTTATGTTCCCTCGTATAATTTATTATAGTCTGGTGACAAATTGCCGGTAGACTTTCTGTAGGATGCAGACTCGAATAGAAATGTGAATCTGCACTTGCCAAAACACAGTGAATCATTGTTCTGCAAAGGTGCCTCTTCATAACTGTATAGGCGTTTGTCATTAAGAAAGGTGCCGTTTGTCGAACTAAGGTCAACAACGAAATATACGTCTTCTCGATGAAGTATTCTTGCATGTCTGTATGATACGCTCTGATCGTTTAGCATCAAATCACAAAGCAGCTCATCACTTCCTATTAGAAAATCCTCTACCCAAATGACGCTTGTCAAGGGTCTGTTCTTGCTCGATTCACTCATCATACCAACAAGATATGCAGGGGATACAGGCTTTGAAGCATAAGATATCTCTTTATTTTTTATCTCGTCGTTATTCGTACTGATTTTCGGGAATAGAAGGTCTTTCTCGGTAAGGGAACATGGCGGGCGGGGCATTTCTTTTGCGTTATTTTCTTTTTCTTTTTTCTCAAAGGGATATGCAATTATGCAGAACAAGCAAAGCAGTGAAGCTAAAACATAAATTGTGTAGAAGGAAATAGCCGATTTCATGGAGATAATGACAAACAAGGTGATGATCATCAAGATTATCTGGGTTAATAACCAACTTGCGCGTATTGGCAGTAACTTCTTTCTTTTTGTCATTCCGGATTCGATTGTCTGCCTTGTCAGCATCCGATGCAATTCCGCTTCATTATTTTCACTCAGATAATGTATGATTTGATTTCGATCTTCTTCACATAGCACATCGCTGAAAAATGAGTGCATTAGTACTTTTTCTAGGCGAAGGAAAAGGGGTGTTTGTGAAAAGTGATGATGAGAGATCGGTAAATAGCACCACATGAGACGAGATGCTTTCTCGTCAAAGAAGACATAGTCTTCTTCAGCCACAAAGCAGTCTGGATCCAAATAGGAATCTGTTGCTTCGATGATTGATAAGACAAATGCAGACACACATTCCCACTTGCTTGCAGAGTCCTTCCATGCAACATGTTGTATGGAAGATATCCTTTCCATGCCAGTGCAGTCAATGCAGATTTCTGTTTTTCCATTGTGCTCGCGAGAATATGTTGGGAGAACGTAATGAAGAGTGTGATTTTGCAGCAACTCAAGCGCATGCAAAACCACACTTTCATTCTCCGCTAGCGTTTCAATCCCAATTATGCCGTAGGGTCCTCGTTCAAATCTCATGTCAGTACCCGCCTATCATCATTCTTTTAATTGATCTATGACATTTTCGTCATCAAAAACATACGACATGATGGTGGAAGAATATTTTGATAGGGCGACTCTGAATATGAGGGCAAGACTTACAAGAATTGCAATGATAATTACAATTTCAACTGTTCCCATTCCTTTTGCACTACGCGGGTTCATTTTTTCTGGTGTTCTTTTTTCTTTTTTCATACGTGGTACCTCCGTTAGTTTAATTTGAGCGATAATACTGCGGGTGTAATGGCGACGATTAGTACGGCGACAAAATCAAGCATCATTGGGAGCGTCATTGCAAGAGCGTCTCGCTCTCTTTTCTTTCTTGCAGCATTGCGGCAAAGAGACCAGCAGGCATTCGATTGTAGTGAAAGAAGTTGTAATACTTCCGCACCTCCGGAAATTTCATAACGTGATGCAAGGAGAAGCGCGGATTGTGCTTCTGGAATGGGCGTTCGTGAGGAGAGGCTCTCAATAGCGTTTCCAGCTGATAATCCTGACAGCATTTGTGATCTCATTATTTTGATTTCTGTGCCTAATGTGCTGTCTTGATCGAAGGCATTTGCACATGTTTCAATTGCCTTAGGCAACATGACTCCAGAATGAAGAAGGGTAACGAGCATGGACAAAAAAAGCGGCATTTCTTCCATGAGAGTATCGCGTCTCTGCAAAACTTTTCGCTTAAGGTCGTGATGGACAAGAAATAGCATAGTGATTTCTGCCGGGACAATCCAATAGAGCGGATAATCCCATATATGTATTATCAAAAGAAAAACAGGGAAACTTAAGCTAATAGCAAGAAGACTCTTGCAGATTTGGTGTTTGAACACTTTGAGTGGCTGACTCGATATTTCGCTATAAAGTTCAAATTGACGGGTTAGGAAAGATTCTGGAAGTATCTGCGTTAATCTTACTTGAATGGCTGATACAATCGTTTCAGGAAGGAAGAGGACTTTCTCGATAGAAGATACATCGTTTCTGAAATGCTTGTTCTCATCAGCAATGATTTTGAGTAATATGCCGCAGGAAACAACTGATATGGCAAATGCTAAGAGCATCATGGCAATCCCAAACACGGAATTTCTTGCATCACTCATATATCCTTGTGTAAATGTTGATAGTGAAAATGTTATTCCAAAGGGCATAAGGCATAGAATTAAGGCTTCGGCATTTCTGCCCGAATTATTTGCATCCACTTCACTTTGCACGGCAATCAACTCGGACATCATCTGACAGCTGTTTCTCAGAATCGAAATTACGCCATTTCCGACAATCTTCGTAATAGATAAAGCATGCATGACGGGAAGAATTTCGACATAGTCCAACCTTAGGCAGAAATCATTTAGTACTTCGGACAATGAAGTGTGAGCACTTAGTGACTTCTCAAGACGATGAAGTGCCAGCGCCATAAGACTTCTTTTTCCAAATGCCTTCTCCAGTGTTGGCCGGGAAAGCAGAAAAGCACTCTCCAATGAATATCCACCAGAGACCAAAGTACAAAGCGACTGAAAAAGCACTTTGCTTTGTGAGCGAAGCAGTGAGTTGCGCTTTCCATATAAGAGCGAAACAACAGACTGGAAGGGGAAAATGGCCAGTATGATTGCTATGCCTATTCGGAGGGATGAGATCGGAATAAATGCATCAGAAAGATAATAGACAAGGAATATGCAGACCGGATAGATCCAAATGTGACGCATCAAAAAGAGCAAACGTAGCCTTTTGGCTATCTTTCTCCGGTCTACTAATGGATTTATGTCAATATTTATGGATGGATCACGTTTATTGTTCTGTCTCTTGTACAAGTCCTTCACCCTCCTTATATGTAAAAATTTTGATGAGACTAAAATGCTCTCTTCTTTCTTTTGCGACCTCGGCAATTTCGTCTATCATTCTCTTGCCACCAGTATTTCTACTTATGTGAATGAGAATATCGATTCCGGTCTCAATTTGTCTCATCACAGCTTCAAATGGCAGCGATGTTCCTGCAAGTACCATTGTTGTTAATCGATTCAGCATTTCTTCGCAAGAATTCGCGTGGCCAGTACATAGCGAACCTGGATGCCCCGTATTGAGCGCATGCAGCATATCTGCCGCTTCGCTTCCGCGAACCTCTCCAACTATGATTCGATTCGGCCGCATACGAAGTGCGGTTCGGATGAGTTGACCGATAGAGATTTCACCTTGACCATCAGGTCCAGGAAGCCTCGCTTCAAGACGAACGAGATTTGTTAATCCTTGCAAAGACAATTCTGCGGAGTCTTCAATGGTTACGACACGCTCATCCTTTGGAATAAATGAGGATAACGTATTTAGGAAGGTTGTCTTTCCTGAGCCGGTTCCACCACACAGGAAAATTGTCTTATGAGCTCGTACTGCGTGAAATAAGTAGTCTGCCGCAGCGCTGCTAATAAACCCTTGCGCAATCATCGCGTGTATGTCTGGACGAACACCGGTGAATTTGCGGATCGTGAATATGGGGCCGTCAGGCGCCACGGGTGATAACACGGCATTAGCCCTCGAACCATCCGGCAGTCTTAGGTCTGCTATTGGAGAAGTCTCGTTCAGCGGACGATTTGCTCTTGAGAAGAAATTGGTAATTACCGCTTCGAGCGTAGACTGATTTGGGAAATATAGGTCACTGGGAAATAATCGCCCCCCTTTCTCGTAGAATATTTTGAATGGACCGTTTACCATTATTTCTGTGATTTCCGGATCGTCCATCATTGGTTGCAATATATCAAGCCGGCGCATGGAATTGAAAATGCTAACGGCAAGCGTACGCTTTTCGTCAAGTGCAAGCCCAGAATTTTTGAGTTCAGAACGGATCACATCAGAAATAATCTGCCGAAATGAGTCGTCATCGATATTATGGTTTTCCTGGATCTGTAATAGAATCATATGAGTAAGGTGGGGCTTGATGTCCGTAAACAAGTTTTGATATCGATTATCGTTATGTTCTGTTTCAGCGGGCATAGGTCTTTCTTGCGAAATCATGATAATTGCCTCGTCGATGTGGAAATGAATCTGATGATTCCCGGCGGCAGTAATTGCGTGAGTTCATTTAGTTCACGGTCACACACTTCATCGCCTTTTGTGACAATGGAGGGAAAAAGAAAATGAAGTTCGTGTGAGTAGACACATAGTTTCTTAAGAGCTGAGAAGGGGAAGCCTTCAATTATGACTGCGACAAAGAGCTTTTCAGCCGAGGTATCACATAATCGTCTCAGTCGAAGAAGTAAGCTTGTAAGTATGTCCGTATTGCAGCATATTATGTCATCGGATCGATCCGGAAGACCAAAGCTGAACCAGCCGTCTGATTCTAAGCGAAGATAATTCAGAAGTTCTTCCTGCGTCATTTTGTTCATCTCAAGGCGCAGTAGCAGATCAGATATGCCTGTTGATGTGATGTGTTTCTCTTTGCGATCAGGCATCGCATTTCTGGGCATACAAACACCTGGCATCAGATTTAGTCGTATCTTGCGATCGACAGTGTTAGCCATACGCTGTGATAATGAAATTAGATAATTCTCTCTTTCAGCGTGAGACGTGAAGGACACTATCATACTCAAGCAGTTTCTATAGGGGGGAACCTTGTTGATAGACTCAGGAGGAGTGACTTGCATTTCGTTTTTGTGTAGTGTTCTTTGAATTTCCTCGGCAAGCTCACTTCCTGTTCGTCGGCTGATTATCGGCTTAGTCCGATTCAGTAATGAAATGTAACTTACAGGGATATCCTGCTTGACGTGTTTCTCAATCGACGCAATACTAGTAGCTGTCTCATCATAAATAATTACATCTTCATGAATATAGATCTCCTCATCATCGCCTATCTGAGAAGGCAAATAGGTGCTGATCTCAGATGACGGAATGAGCTTGCTAAGTCGCAGAGAAATTAGCTCTGACAAGACTGGATCCGGATCAATTATAGCAATTCTATGCTCCATTATTCTCACCTTTCACCGCGGTTTTCACTATTCTATTCGATTCGGAAGGGGGAAGCAGAAGAGCTTTTCTCGCAAAATGGTGTAATACAATGCAATTTATTCTCGTGAAAATTCTTGGCGTAATTGTGCAAATTTACCTATTGCGCCACTTCTGATCTCATGTTATGATCGAGACAATTGAATATTGTTCATCTCTTATCAAGAGTGGCGGAGGGAACTGGCCCTATGAAGCCCGGCAACCGCGGTAATGCAGCGGTGCCAATTCCAGCAGGTATATCCTGGAAGATGAGGCGCTGATTTTAGATTATTTTTGCCTTTCCTTTCAGGAAGAGGCTTTTTTTTTCGAAATAATTGAGAATGCAGGAGGAAATTATGACACACGCTAAAAAAGGAAAATGGTTATTCACATCGGAATCTGTCACGGAAGGTCATCCTGATAAAATCTGCGACCAGATTTCCGATCATGTTCTTGACGCGATTCTTGCGCAGGATGCGAAGGCACGTGTAGCCTGTGAGACAGTGTGCACGACGGGAATGGTTCTTGTAATGGGAGAGGTCTCCACGGATGCATACGTTGATATTGCAAGTATTGTACGAAATACGATTAAGGAAATCGGATATGATGGTTCGGATTCGGGGTTTGATTACAAAACGTGCGCCGTACTTACAACAATAGATGAGCAGTCTCCTGATATTGCTATCGGCGTCAACAAGTCGCTTGAATCCAGAGAAGGTACGGATCAAGGTATTCTAGATACGGGTGCCGGAGATCAAGGAATGATGTTTGGATATGCTAATAATGATACGGAAGAATACATGCCGCTTCCCATTTCTTTGGCACACAAGCTAACTCGTCGGTTGGCAGAAGTTCGAAAGAATGGAGAAATTACTTTTTTGAAGCCAGACGGCAAGAGTCAGGTTACGGTGGAGTATGAGAATAATCGCCCCGTCCGCATTGAGGCAGTGGTTATCTCTTCTCAGCACACTGCGGAAGTATCTCATGAAGAGCTTGAGAAAGAAATCCTTGAGAAAGTCATTATGCCGGTTCTTCCTAAGGAACTCATCGACAAAGATACGAAGTATTTTATTAATCCGACAGGCCGATTTGTGGTAGGCGGTCCTCAGGGTGATAGCGGCCTTACCGGAAGAAAGATTATAGTAGACACATATGGCGGGTATGCACGCCATGGGGGCGGCGCTTTCTCCGGGAAAGACCCGACGAAAGTTGATCGCTCTGCTGCCTATGCTGCAAGATACATTGCTAAGAATATAGTTGCTGCCGGTATCGCGGACGAATGTGAGATTCAGTTTGCCTATGCGATTGGTGTGGCGCACCCTGTATCGGTGATGGTTGATACGTTTGAGACGGGTAGGATTCCGGATGAATTAATCACGCAACTTGTCATCAAGCACTTTGATCTACGTCCAGCAGCCATTATCAGGGATCTTGATCTACGCCGCCCGATATACGCGAAGACAGCTGCATATGGACATTTCGGCAGAGACGGCGAGGATTTCCCATGGGAGAGGACAGATAAGGCTGGCATTCTTAAGGCTGACGCCGGACTTTAGTCATACGCCATTTGGAGTATTTGCTGTGGATGCCATGCGATTTCGTGCAAATCGTCTGAGAATTCGGAGGTTCTATGGAAGATCATGTAGAAGTGCACGATGCTGTCTGTGAAGCTGTTCTTTTTAAAAATGAAGATAACGGATACACTGTAGCGCTTTTTTCGGATACATCTTCAAATACTTCGTTTACGGCAACGGGAATTATGCCCTTTCTCGAATGTGGTGACAGAATTTCCTTGTATGGCAAATGGACGGTTCACAATACCTATGGCAGGCAGTTTCAGGTTTCGAAATTTCTGCATATTGTTATGCATTCAGAAGAAGAAATTGTGACATACCTATCATCTGGAATCATTTTGGGGATTGGTCCGACTTTGGCTGGCCGAATTGTTGATCGTTTTGGAAAAGAAACATTGACTGTTATGCGTGATGAGCCCAAGAGAGTCGCACAAATCAAGGGGATCACGCTGAAGCGTGCAAAGGCCGCGTCTCTGCAGCTCATTGAGAAGAGCGAGTTTCAAGAGCTTTCCATCCTATTATCTTCGTTTGGTATTGGAATGGCTCGTGTTGCTGCTATCTATCGAAAATACGGTTCATCTTCCCTTCAAATTGTTCAGAGTAATCCGTATAGACTCGCGGATGAGATGAACGGAATCGGTTTTCGTACCGCTGATATATTGGCGGCTCATTTCGGGTGTGATCCTGACTCGTCATTTCGAATCGGCAGCGCACTTATTTATTGTATGTCACAGATACAAAATGACGGAAATACCTACATATATCAAGAGACTCTTTTCGAACATGCTCGACGACTGCTATATTCTGACCGGGATGATGTGGAGGAAGCTCGCGGAACTGCAGGTGATGTAGCACATAAGAATGCGCGCCGCATGGATATGTCAAGAATAATTGACGCTTCTCACCAAGGCTATCAGGAATTGATTTTGAAGAAGCGGATCATTGCTTACCGGATAACGCAGGACAATCAAATTGAGATTTTGTCGGAAAGATATGCCGGAGCAGATGTTCGGATCGCCTTTTCGTCAACTCTTGAAGCAGAAATATATGTGGCAAAATCGATTTCTGCGCGGACAAAGAGAACCATTCCCGACATCTCCTTGCATGGACTAAGGGAGGAGATGGAAGAGATATGTAAGCGGATCATGATAGACCCAGATGACACGCAGGTATCGGCGGTCGTTTCTGCAGCAACGGCGCCCTTCTCGATCATTACGGGGGGCCCTGGAACAGGGAAGACGACGATCATTCGATTGCTCGTGTCATATTTTACGGAGAAAAAGAGAAAAGTTGTCTTGTGTGCTCCTACTGGCAGAGCAGCAAAAAGAATGTACGAAGCATCTTTACAAAAGGCGAGTACGATTCATCGGCTTCTGGAAATTGAACGTGTGCAAGAACATGAGCAAGAGACTATTTTCAAGAGAAATCATGATAATCCGATTGATGCGGACATCATTATTGTTGATGAGACAAGCATGCTGGATATATTTTTGTTTCGAAGCTTTCTTGATGCAGTAAATGAAGATACACAAGTCGTTTTTGTCGGTGATCAGGATCAGCTGCCGTCGGTAGGTCCAGGGAATGTCCTTGCGGATATGATTGCATCAAAGACAGTCAGTGTTTGTCGGTTGACGAAGATTTTCCGCCAGGCGGCGATCAGTCGAATCGTGCAAAACGCCCATAGAATTCTGTTGGGAGAATCTCTTGTTTTTGATCAGTCACTTGAAAGTGATTGCATGTTGATCGCAAGGGATTATTCGGAAGGCATTTCTCAGGCTGTCTGTAAACTATATGCAAATGTGTTGCCGGAGGTATATCAGATCGATGTTCTTCGTGATGCTGTAGTTTTGTGTCCATCTCGAAAAGGACCAGCGGGAATTATCGCGCTAAACGAGATTCTCCAAAGTACGGTTATCTCTGCGGATGCGCCGCATGTATATGCGCACGGATGTCATTTTCATGTTGCAGATAAAGTCATGCAGATTCGGAATAATTATGACCTTTCTTTCACAGGGTCAGATAATGCTCATGGAACAGGCGTCTTCAACGGAGAGATGGGCGTCATTAAAGAAATCAATCCTTCGGAAGGTCTGGTTACGGTCGAGCTTGATGATACAAGACTTGTAACGTATGATAAATCCTCGCTTGACGATCTGGATTTGGCGTATGCCACAACGGTTCACAAGAGCCAGGGAAGTGAATTCCCCATCGTCATTCTAGCCGTTCCAGCAGGCTCATCCGTTTTGAATAACCGGAATTTACTCTATACGGCTGTTACAAGGGCGAAAACAAGACTTTTCATCGTTGCTGACCGTAAGACGCTGGAGAAGATGGTTCGCACATCGCATCAATCAAGACGTCTGACGTCGCTTTGTGCGTTCCTTCAGATGTATGGGAAATACGGTGGGGACTGATGAGAAAAGAAGTCTTGCTGTCATCAGCAAAGGATCACTACATCCAAATTCGATCCAAAGTATATGCATCAACTTGGAGAAGAGTACTCTTTCCAGATGTATGTAATTTTTGCGGTTCGATATTGTTATCTGATACGGATTCTTCAGCAAATTACTTCTCTTCCACTCTTCATGTATGTAGACACTGTCTATCAACGCTCCCCGTATTTTTGCCGGAAGAAAGAAAAAGAAGGTGTCTTTCCAATCCCTATGAGGGAGATCCCATTGAGAATTTCGAAGTATTGGTGTGTTTTCGATACGAGGAGCCGATTACGAGTGCCTTACGTTCGATGAAGTTCAGAGATGCGGATTATTATGGACGGGTTTTTCCTTATTTTATGGCTGAGGCGATATCTCGAGAAGAAGGCGAGTTTGATTGTGTTGTTCCAATCCCCCTGTCCGATAAACGGCTACGGAAAAGGGGCTATAATCAAGCATACCTTCTGGCTAAGCCTCTCGCTGAAAGTCTTGGTATTCCTTGCATCTGCGATTTTTTGAGACGCATCAGAAATACGAAGCAACAAAGTAGAAGTGCGGATCCATATGAGAGAATTCAAAATATCTCTGGTGCTTTTGAAGTGCCAGAAGAATATGATGTTACCGGGTTATCCGTTCTTCTCGTTGATGACGTCCATACAACGGGAAATACGCTGCATGAAGCTGCAATGAGTTTGTTTTCGCGAGGCGCGAGACATGTTGCGGCAATAGCGGTTTCGTCAAGACGCGATGTAAATTGTCATGGATCAATGAAGTGACAATCACTTTGCTTTTGTAAAATTGTAAATACTGCTTGTGATTTTAATCAGTTCTGTGAACGGGCTTGAGGGAATAGACGGCAATTGATATAATGAAGTTGCCTGGAATGTCCGAGACTCACGTTTTTGAACCTTCATGACTTAAAAGGGAATCCGGGGTTAGTGCAGAGAACATCAAGCCTCAAGCGCTTTTCGAAGCACTTATTTGAGGAAGATGCGAGACTGCCGCAGGGTACCCACCTGGCATATAGCTAGGTGTCAAAAGGTGGGAATCGACAGGACAGGTTTTTTTATTGATGAGGTAAAACGTTTCATGAGTTTGCTAAGTGACGCTAGATTAATCGCAAAACGTGACCCGGCGGCCAGAGGTGTGCTAAGTGTTATCCTGCTTTATCCGGGATTTCATGCATTGGTATATCATAAGGTCAGTCATTTTTTGTTTCGCCATAAATTATATTCGATTGCACGGTGGAATTCGCAGTGCGGAAGATTTTGGACAGGAATTGAAATTCATCCCGGAGCTCAGATAGGCTCGGGGCTTTTTATTGATCACGGCATGGGTGTGGTTATTGGAGAGACGTCAGTGATCGGCGAACATTGCACCATCTACCATGGGGTGACGCTCGGCGGTACGGGGCATGGCAAAGGGAAGCGACACCCAACTATTGGCGATAACGTACTCATTGGTGCAGGCGCGAAACTTCTTGGCCCGTTTTGTGTTGGAAACAACGCGATGATCGGATCAAATGCCGTTGTTCTTTCCGATGTTCCTGACAACGCAACCGTCGTGGGGGTACCTGCTAAAATCGTACGAATTGAAGGGAAACCCGTTTGCCATGCCAATGCTTTGGATCATGGCAATACGGCCGATCCTGTTGAGCAAGAGCTTTGTAGACTCTTACATCGAATACTTGCGCTTGAAAAGCAGCTGGGAATCACCTCGGAGGATAGTTCCCAAATCAAAAGATGTACGGATGTAAGTGATGAGCTATCTGCAAAAAACGAATGACATTTCCACAAATTTGGAGGATATATGAGAATTTTTAATACGCTTACTCGCAGTAAACAAGAGCTCGAAACAATCGTTTCGGGTCATGTGAAAATGTACGCATGTGGACCGACCGTGTACAATTATTTTCATGTCGGTAATGCACGGCCGTTTATCGTGTTTGATACTCTCCGTCGCTATCTTGAATATCGAGGGTATGAGGTGGAATTCTGTCAGAATTTCACAGATATTGATGATAAAATGATTGCAAGTGCCCTTTCGGAGCATTCGTCTGTCAAAGAGATTGCGGATCGATATATTGCGGAATATTACATTGACGCAGACAAACTTCATGTACTTCGTCCGACCTATCAACCTCGCGCTACAGAGACGATGAGAGAGATCATTGAGATGATTAGTACACTTGTGAATAAAGGATATGCGTATGAGATGGACGATGGCGTCTACTTTGACGTCGCAAAATTCGAAAGATATGGGCGCTTATCGCATTACAATCTGGACGAATTACGCGATGGCGCAAGTGATCGAGTACTCAAGGGAGAAGAAAGACAGAGAGCTTCTGATTTTGCCCTGTGGAAGAAAAAGAAGCCGGGTGAGCCTTTCTGGGAATCGCCGTGGGGTGAAGGGAGACCGGGTTGGCATATCGAATGTTCAGCGATGAATAAGAAGTATCTTGGAGATACGATTGATATTCACTGCGGTGGACAAGATTTGATTTTTCCCCATCACGAAAACGAAATTGCGCAAAGCGAGGCAGCAAATGACGCTCCTTTTGCAAAATATTGGATGCATAACGGATTTGTGAATGTCAACAATGAGAAGATGAGCAAGTCTACCGGTAACTTCTTTACTGTGCGGGATATTACGAAATTGTACAGCTATGACGTCATCCGCTTTTTTGTTATATCAAGTCATTATCGTATGCCAATTAATTTTTCGGAGGATTTGCTGTTATCTGCAAAGGCAAGCTTTGAGCGCATTACAAATGCAGTCCAGAATCTTCGTTTTGTTGCTGCCAGCAAAGACCGTTTGTCTCAGGCTTCCGATGAAGAGAAGAATCGTGCGTTTGTTGCAGAAATTGATACCGCGAAATCGGCTTTTCTATGCGCGATGGATGATGATCTGAATACGGCAGACGCAGTGACCGCCATTTTTGAACTCGTTCGCGCTTCTAATCTTGCGAGCACGTCAGCGGATATTTCTGCTAATAGTCTTACTCGTGCCGCTGATATGATTGCAGAACTTTCTGGCGTTTTGGGTCTTCCTGTTGAAGATAGCAGCGAAGAAGACAAGGTGCCAAGTGAGGTTCTTCATCTTCTTGAGAATAGAACGAAGGCGAAGTCGGATAAAGATTTTGCTCTGGCCGATGCGCTCCGGAGTCAGGTCGAATCATTAGGCTATCAGATTAAAGACACGCCTTCTGGTCCGCTTGTTACAAGAATATGATTGATTCAGTGTTTTCTGGTGATATTCGTGAGATATCCTCTTCTGTGCTAGCCTATGTAGGGGATGCGGTATTTGAGCTCTATGTTAGGCTGCATGTGGCATCAATTTCGGCAGCAAAGTCAGGGGTTCTTCACAAAAGAGCTGTAAACTATGTTAAGGCGAAATCACAGGCGGGTGCGATACGTGTTCTTCTCCCGGAGCTTACTATAGAGGAAGCGTTGGTTTTCCGAAGAGGAAAAAACGCGAATCCGCTTAGTATGGCCAAAAACGCGAGCCCATCAGACTATAAATATGCCACGGGTCTTGAAGCGGTCATTGGCTATTTATATATTTCAAATCAAAAGGATCGTCTAAACTTTCTGATCGGGCGTATACTTGATATAGAATCAGCTATGGAAAATGGAGAGGTAAAAACACATGAATAACAAGGACGCGTCTATGTCTTCGGGCAAAAAGATGCAAAGAGATCATGCTTCGAAGAAGCCATTTGCAGAGGGAAAAGATTCCCGTCAGGATACATATGTTAAGCCTCCCGTTAAGCCGGATATCAGTATGATTCATAAGGCGCAGCCACAAGAACAGGTCTTCTCAATAGATCGTCTGGAAGGCAGAAATCCGATTAATGAGGCACTTCGAGCGGGTCGTACGATCAATAAGATGTGGGTTCAGCGGACGGAATCAGGCCGCGTTGATCCGACGATTGCCAAGATTGTCATTCGTGCAAAAGAATTGAAGGTGCCCGTATTAGAGGTTCCTCGTATTACTTTGGATCAAATGTCCGAGACGCATAATCATCAGGGGATTATTGCACAAGTTGCAAGTCACGAATATCAAGAGCTAAATGAGATTATTGCAAACGTTAGAGAAAAGGGAGAGGCACCATTTCTATTAATGCTTGACGAACTTAAGGATGCATACAATCTTGGTTCCATTCTTCGAATTGCCGACGCGGCAGGTGTTCACGGTGTTATTATTCCGAAGCACAGATCGATTGGTCTCGATTCTATGGTAGCCAAAGCGTCTGCTGGAGCAATCGAGCACGTCCCCGTAGCACGAGTTACCAATCTCTCCCAGACAATTTCCGATCTAAAGAAAGACGGTTTCTGGGTCGCAGGCACGGATGCTCAGGGGACAATCTTGTATACGAAAGCCGATTTACGCGGTTCGCTATTGGTCATTATTGGCAGCGAAGGGGATGGTTTAAGCAAATCCATCCGCGAGAATTGCGATTTCCTATTGTCTATACCTATGTCGGGGCAGGTCAACAGCTTGAACGCAGCCGTTGCGGCCGGTGTTGTTGTTTTCGAAGCGAAAAGACAGCGAGAAGGATAGCAATACTTCGAGGAGGTTAGTTTTGATCAGAAGATGCGAATTAGTGACCCAAAACGATACACGGCATGTCCGTCGAGCAAATTCCCAACTTCGCAGATATTGGATTCTGATGATTTCAGTACTTGTTTGCGTGTCGCTATTTGCTAGTTCTTGTGGCTTGCATTTTTCATCTGACGAGACGGCCGTGAAGATTGAAGTGTCTGAAGATACACTTGATATTCATTCACTTGTTCAGCTCATTATTACCGGAATTTCCGATCCTGATAAGATTGACGCGGTATACGGACAGATTCCAGAATCACAGATGAACAATATCTCCCTTGCGACCTTCCGCGAGTATATTGCCGTGTTGGCGCGTATGCTCCCTAGTGATTTGTCTGAACTTACATTTCGTGTGCTTGACGATGCAAGTAGAAGTAGCGTTTTGACATCTCTTGCGGTAGGAAATGAAGCCGAATCAGAGCTAATATCGGTAACGGTACCCGTCGAAATATACTTGACGAAGGATTATTCTTCCGAGACTCCTCTATATCTGTATCTGCAAGAGGACGCGAACAAGACACCCTATTTGTCATCACTTTGGGTCTCTGAGTGTCTCTCTCTCTACAACTATTCCATTCTCTATTTTTATGCGCTTGAAGGACAGAATTACGATGCAGTTGCCTCTATGATCAAGCAAAGCCAATCAGACGAATCGGAGCTGTTCTCGGATCAGGTCTATGAATATAAGGCAAAGCAGCTAAGTAAATTCTATAAGATTCAAGTCAAATCTCAATATGATGAATATAAGGTTGGAAGTCTTAACGTTGGTCAGATTACATATATACAACCGGAAGTTTTAGATTCTGCACTCAGTAACTATTCTGAGCGTACCGTTATATTTGCTCGAGATACAGATGATCAGATTCAAATTAATGACAGTGTCTCTATGTTGCTAAGTGCAAACGAGTTTACTTTGTATAGAGGAGACGAGAAGATGATCCGTGTTGGTGACCGCGCTGATTCAAACCAATTTGCAACGCTGTTTGGTAATCCGATTCTATTCATGCTTCCAGATAGCGATCGAGATACTGAAGAGGTTTACGGTAGTGATGGAGACATAATTATTACATACTCACAGTTTTCTGTAACGATAAGCGGCACGCTATATAGTGATGGATCATGGGATGGCGAAATTACCCGCATTCGACTCTTTTCCGAAAATAAGGAATATTCCTTTGGAAGAACAATCGATACATCCATGTCAAGAGATGACTTACTTATGCTATATCCGTTTGCAGATTTGGATAACTATATTGTATCTGCCATTTTTGATGATCAGCGATATAATATGTCGTTTTCTTTTGCTGATGACGAGAGAAAAACAATTACTGGAGTGAAGCTTCAGCTTGTTGAGTAGATAAGTCATTTTCATCAAGTAGCCGGCTCTTAACCCGACTAATCTCATCTTCCGTGAGCCCACAAGCAAGAAGGTACCCACATGCATCCGATTCATAATTGTCATGAAGATAGCGAAGAAAAATCTCCATGTTTTTTGCATCTGAACGCAGTATGTGTCTTGTGGAAGCCGGCATACCCGCCATCATTTTGTCTACGAGTGGCCTTATGTGCTCATAGGTTTCTGCATAATTATTGATAATGTCATTCTCTGGGATTTCGACGAGAGATAGCAGAAGGGCCGCCACCATTCCTGTCCGATCTTTGCCATGCGTGCAGTGAAAAAGAATTGCGCCTGGAGGAGCCTTGGTGATTAGCCGAAATACTTGAGCAAAGTGGTGCTGCCGGGTCTGTAGAAGATGTACATACAAGTCGCCAAGTGAAAGTGAAATTGCTAGTTGAACGGTCGGATCATTTTCGTTATCGGGATCAGCAGGGAAAAGCGAGATGTTTCTATATAGAAGATCGGGATAATTTGCTTTCTGAAAGTGTCTTCTAGCTATTTCTCCGTCTGAACGAAGGTCAATAATTGTGCTTATCGGGTAAGATAGTAGAAGCTCTATATCATCGGGGGTCAGTCCTGAAGGTTCGTCCGAACGAATAAACCGCCCATATTGCGTTACGCGTCCGTCTCGTGTTCTGAGACCGCCCAAATCTCGTGCGTTGTACAAATTCGGGAAGAGGATGTGTTTCTCGCCTTCATTTTGCATCGTTATCTACTCCTGTCAGCCTGTTCTTGTCATGTACGTGCTTGCTTCTTGCTATGTGAAAAGAATAAAGAGGCCTTCGTATGCAACATACGAAGGCCTCAATTGGCGCACCCGGCAGAGATCGAATCCACAACCTTCTGATCCGTAGTCAGACGCTCTATCCAGTTGAGCTACGGGTGCAAAACTATGCTGCAAATGATATGTAACTCACAGCACGTTGTATTTTATTCTAGATGCTCGGTGTTGTCAATCACCTTCTTTCCGAATTACACGAATTATTGTGAATACAATTATGATGAGAAACACGATTATTTGGACGCCTGCAATATCCCGAATATAGAAACACGGAAAATCACAAAGAAATAGATGCATTTTTTGCTCTGATTTGGTAAATTCATTTGACATAAGGCAGATAATCTTAGAAAATCTATACATACGCCTATTATGAAAAACACAGGAGGATATGTCGGTGAAAAAAGGAATATTACTTATACTTGCAAGTTCAGTCATCATCGCAACTGTCGCGTCAACTGGTTGCGGCATTACGGATTCTTTAGCGGATGTCGTTGACAAGACGGATTCAACAAGTTTTCCCGAGGGAGATGACTATATAGAATATTATTATGATGATCGTGATGATCTTCTTGATGATTATGTCGGGGATAAATTGGACGAGGATGACGCAGATGTTTTACTCGAAAATGTTACCTTCGAGTATTACGACAACGACGATGGGACATACCAGTGCTACATCTATAATAACAATTCCAGCTATTATTTTAATGGAGTTGTGGAACTGTCGACTTCCAATGGGGAAGATATGGATTATATCATCAATGTGGATATGATTGCCCCTGGAAACTATGAGTATTTTGATATTGATCTTGATAGTGAGCCTGATGATTATCTATATTATGTTGAGGGTGACATGTACGAGGTCAAAGAAGATTTGGAGATTGACTATAGTTACTATGAGGCAGCGGTATCGTCTGATTCAACTGATGAAGGCTATGCGGTTATTGATGCGGATGAAGTTACTCTTGATGATGCTAACGCATTTGCCGATTACTATTATGTATATGATGCCATTTACAACTACCAGCCGATCACGTACTATCTTGTCACACAGACTGATTATGAGAGCACGAATGATATGGTGTATACATATGCACTTTCCATGGATCCGGAGAATCACTCGGTTGAGATCTATGATAATGCGGGCACTTTACTTGATACCAAGACGTATTGACGCAAGTACCTTTCACGCATACACGACTGCCCCCAGAGACGCACTACCGTCATTTGGGGGCAGTTCTTTTCAATTAGCAAGTACTTCTCTTCGTTGTGCATAAATTGCGGCAATTTGCACAGATATAGGCAATTTGTACGATCGAGACCGAAATTGACGGAAGCATTTGTTGACTTTTCTTCCAAAAGATAAGAGAATCAACTATGGGTTTCGAAAATGCCGCTATTGGATCATAAGGAGAATACTATGCATAAATTTACTTCCAAGATTTGTCTTTTTCTTGTCTGTTCTATGCTAGTCGGACTATTTTCGTTTTCTGGGTGCGATAGCGAGAAGGAGACGGATCTTACGGAAGCGTCCGAGACCACTGAGGCTGAAATTGAGACTGACTATAAGATCAATTATGCAGACTCTACGCGAGATACGTATGTCGAGAAGTATGCAAGTACAGAGCCAGAAGCGGATCCTTCCTCTTTATATTCAAATATAATTGCATCCATTACTGCGACTGACGAGACAGGTTACTACTGGATATGTATCGACAACTATTCAGAAGAAGACTTTTTTGACGGTGTCGTGTCTTTTAGCGTCGCTGGGGAAACATATACAATTGATGCACATATGATTGCTCCGGATACCTATGAGTATATTATTTTCTCTTGTACAGAAGATGTTTCGGATTTTTCTTATACGGTTGACGGTGACTTCTATAAAATGGAGGGGTTTGACTTCCCAGAGAATTATTATAACGAGGTTTCCCTAAATGCGAATGCAACGGAGACAGCCGTCATTATTGATCAGGATGAGATTACAGCAGATCAGATTAAGGATATTGCTGTTTTCTTATATGAGAGAGACTCCCTATATAATTTTGCCTATCCTTGTGCATTTTATGTTTGCACGTATGATAATTTCAATAATTCGGCAGATTTTACGTATACATATGAGATTGACGTAGATACGACCACGCAGACAACAACGATATACGATGCAAATCAGAATCTGATTGAGTAAGGCGCGAAGTATGAATAAATTGCTGATTGTTGTTGATTATCAAAATGATTTCGTGGATGGGAGTCTGGGTTTTGCTTCTGCCTCGAACCTTCATGAGAAGATATGTGCGAAAATCGAAGACTACGTTCATGAGAATATGACGGTCGTTTTTACGGCAGACACACATCCGACTGCGTATCTTCAGACACAGGAAGGGCGAAATCTTCCCGTTGAGCATTGCATCGAAGGGACAGTTGGCTGGGCGTTTTATGGCAGGCTCAGCGACTTGTCCGTTGGCCATCGCGTATTTCAGAAAAACACCTTTGGGTCTGCCGATTTGTTTGATTATTTACGAGATAACCCGTTTGATCAGATTGAACTAGTGGGGCTTGTCAGTCATATTTGTGTTTTGAGTAATGCAGTTCTTGCCAAGACGGCTTGCCCGGAAGCACGAATTGTGGTCAACGCTTCCTATACTGCAAGTTTTGATCAAACGATGCAGGAGAAAGCTCTTGACGTACTATCTGGCATCCAGGTTGAAGTGATCCGCTAATTTATCGCGATGCTACGCATTTTCTACTGTATTCGAACTTTTTTCGTAATATGTGCCGTTTACAATTGGCAAACCCCTGTGTTACAATCACTATTCGGTGAAAATATTGTTCAAACGATTTGGAGGAATACGAAATGGCTTCAATACTAGAAAAGAAAGACAATAATAACGTGTTATTAACTATAGATGTATCGAAAGAGGATTTTGCTGAGGCAGTACAAAAATCTTTCCAAAAAAACAGGGGTCGTTTTCAGATACCGGGCTTCCGCAAAGGAAAGGCTCCGTATCACATGGTGAAGCAGTATTATGGTGAAGGCGTGTTGTATGATGACGCGATTGACTTCTGCGTGAGTCCTGCATATGCACTTGCTGTAAAGGAGCACGATCTCAAGGTGGTTTCTAAGCCAGAGATGGATATTCTTGATATTGGTGCGGAAAAGGGCTTGAAGTTTACGATTACCGTTACCGTTAAGCCAGAAGTTGCTTTGGGAGAATATATGGGTGTTGAAGCTCATTACCATTTTCATGAAGCCACAGATGAAGATGTCGAGAAAGAGATTCAACGTGTTTTGGAGCGTAATGCAAGACAAATTACGATTGAAGATCGACCTGTCCAATTGGATGATACAGCAACAATCGATTATGAAGGTTTCCTTGACGGCGTAGCATTTGACGGCGGCAAGGGCGAGAATTACGATCTGAAGATCGGTTCAGGCAGCTTCATCCCAGGCTTTGAAGAGCAGGTTATCGGGCATTTAGCAGGCGAAGAATTTGCCATTGTTGTTCGTTTCCCTGAGGAATATCATAGCGAAGAGCTCAAGGGTAAGGAAGTGACTTTTCAGGTTAAGCTTCATGCCATTAAAGGGCGCGAGTTGCCTGTTCTCGATGACGAATTCGCTAAAGACGTCAGCGAATTTGATACTCTCGATGAATACAAGGCTGATATTCTTGCTAAGAAACAGGAGCAGGCTAAAACGCATGCGGAATCTGATTTTCAGAACAATGTTGTGAAAGCCGCTTGTGACAATGCTACCGTAGATATTCCTGACTGTATGGTTGCCACAGAAGTCGATCAGATGGTTGACGAACAATCCATGCGTATGAAATATCAGGGAATTGAAATCGAGCAGTATTTGCAGTATGTTGGTCAGACGATGGAAGATTTCCGTGCGGGTATGGAGCCAGTTGCCAAGGTTCGTGTGAAGAGCAACCTTGTCATAGAAGCAATTTCTGCGGCTGAGAAGGTTGAAGCTACAGATGAAGAAATCGATGAAGAAGCAGAGAAGGTTGCAAAGCAGTATAATATGACCAAGGAAGAGTTATACGCAAGAATGGGCGGAAATGATAGCTTTATTCGCGAAGGCATTGTTGGCAGGAAGACTGTCGAGTTAATGACAGCAGCTGCGAAGAAAGTTGCTTGTGATGAGCACGAACACGAAGAAGCGTAATCTGTTTGACGTATTCTGCAACTAATACTTAACAATTTGTAACTCTTTCCTAATTGATCGCACGTGTGACTTCGGTTACGATATCATTAGTAGGAAACCGCCGAGGCTTCTTTTGAAGCCTCGTTTCTGTATGACTCTTAAAGGAGAAATGATATGACAGAAGATGAGAAGAACAAACAGGATAAGAGAATGAAGAATACGGACGGGAAGCCGCCTGTGGTGAGATGTTCATTCTGCGGAAAAACGGAGCACGAAGTTGCTCGTCTGTTTGCCGGACCGTCCGTCTATATCTGTAACGAATGCATCAATCTCTGCGATTCGCTTCTTGCTGAGGAAGATGATTTTTCGTTATCAGGCAGTAACCGCGATCAACGAATGGACCATGTTCCCACTCCGATGGAGCTTAAGGAGTCTTTAGACCAATATGTTATCGGACAGGATATGGCGAAGAAGGCTTTGGCGGTTGCCGTGTACAATCACTATAAGCGAGTATTTAGCAAGACGCTTTCAAATGATGACATTGAACTCCAAAAGAGTAATATTCTGCTTGTCGGACCAACGGGTTGCGGTAAGACACTTCTGGCGCAGACACTTGCCAAGGTTTTGCATGTTCCTTTTGCCGTAGCTGACGCAACAGCGCTTACAGAAGCCGGATATGTCGGTGAAGACGTGGAGAATATTCTGCTCAAGCTTCTTCAAAATGCGGATTTTGATGTTGAGCAGGCGCAAAGAGGTATCATATATATTGATGAAATTGATAAAATTACGCGTAAATCCGAGAATCCCTCTATCACACGCGATGTGAGTGGCGAAGGCGTTCAGCAGGCACTGCTTAAGATTCTAGAGAGCTCTGTTGCCAATGTTCCTCCGCAGGGCGGACGTAAGCATCCGCACCAAGAATTTATTCAGATTGATACGACGAATATTTTGTTCATTTGCGGAGGCGCATTTGACGGTATTGAGAAAATTATCGAGAATCGTATTGGACAGAAATCTTTTGGATTCGGGGCAATGCCTGCCAGCAAGAAAGATCTGCACAATGGAGAATTTCTGCAATTTCTGATGCCGCAGGACTTGATGAAATACGGCTTAATCCCTGAGTTTATTGGACGTGTTCCCGTTACGGTAACGCTTGAGGGACTTAATCAAGAGGCTTTGGTTCGCGTACTTAAAGAACCCAAAAATGCGCTGTTGAAGCAATACTGGAAGATCCTGAATATGGACGGCGTTGATTTGTCTTTCTCGGATGATGCGATTGAGGCGATTGCTTCACTTGCCATTGATAGGAATACTGGAGCGCGCGGACTGCGCTCAATTCTCGAAGAGATCATGCTTGACATCATGTATGAGATACCTTCGCGCAAAGACATTGAGCGCTGCCTTATCACAAAGGAATGCATCACGGAATCGAAGCCGCCGGAATTGACCTTGAGTGTGAAGCCAAAGAAGAGATCACGCGGGACTTCAGAAGATATAGGCGCATAACTTCATAGCTACTTGGTCGATGTCGGAGGAAACGACATATGTCAGACAGATTATCTGCAAGAATCCGATATACGGAGTGTCTCTTAGTGAAGGTATCCTCTGGCGAAGAAATTTCGAAAGAAGATTTGTCTGCCGAGGTATTTGCTCTTCGGGAGTGGATTGGTTTTTTTCAACACGAAAGGCTTATTCACCTGTTGGTCACATTTCTTTTCTCAATCCTGTCCATCGGCTCGTTTTTTGTATTTATTTTGTCTCTGTATTTGCCGACTCTTGTCATTTTTGCCGTATTTATGCTACTGCTTGTTCCCTATATTTTCCACTACTACAAATTGGAAAATGGCGTGCAGAAGCTATATGATTTATATGATCGCTTAGCCTTATCATCAGGAGGGGAAAATGGGTAAATATTCGATTTGCCTCGACATCGGAGGAACGAAGGTACTCGGTGCTGTTTTTAACGAAAATAAAGAGATCGTGTTTCGACTTAAGAAGAAGACCAAGGCAAGAGAAGGCAGCAAGAACGTTGAAGATACAATCGTTTCTGTTGTAAATGAGCTTCTGATCGGATATGGGATTTCCCTTGATGAGGTCATTGCAATTGCCGCCGGAGCTCCTGGCGTTATTAATCAGGATACGGGAGTCGTATTGTTTGCACCCAATTTGCCGTGGAATAATTATGAGATTAAGAAGGTTCTTGAAGCAAGATTCGGCAAGCCGTTCTTCATAGGAAATGACGTGAATGTTGGTGTGTATGGCGAATGGAAATATGGCGCAGCTCGAGGACGTACGCAGGTTGTCGGTTTGTTTATTGGAACGGGAATGGGTGGCGGACTGATTTTAGATGGTAACCTTTATACAGGAAATGATTGCAAGGGTGCAGAATTCGGACATATGATCTTAAATGTTGAAGGTCCGATATGTAGCTGTGGTCAGAGAGGTTGCTTGGAAGCATTTTCCAGCAAACTTGGCATGACCGACTATATTAAGCAGCAAGTGGCACGCGGGAGAAAAACAATGATGGAAACCGCTATCTCTGACGGCGTTTTCAAAAGCAAAGCCATGAAAGCAGCGTATGATGTCGGCGATGAAGTCATGATTGAAGCAATTGATCGTGCATGTCTATATCTTGCCGTCGCAAGTGGAAACCTCGTCAATACGTTCAGCCCCCAAATGGTGGTATATGGCGGCGGGGTCATGGAAGCGCTCGGAGATGTCTTTCTTGAGAAGATTGTCAGCTCTGTTGACGCATATTGTCTTCCCTCCATAAGGAGTACGGTTCAATTTGTTAAGGCTGAACTTAATGATGATTCTATCCTCTACGGGGCACTTGCCCTCATCCAAAACAACGAGAAGAAGGTGTGAAGCATGCTGACACATATTGTTATTTGGAAACTGAAAGATTCTGAGCAGACGGGAATGAGCAAACAGGCGGCGTTTGAGGTGATTCGAGATTTGCTGACCGCTTTACCTTCGCATATTCCTCAGATTCAATCAATCAATGTTGTTTTCAATCAGAATCCAGATGAGAAGAATTCTGACGTGGCACTTATATCGACATTTCTTTCGCTTCCTGATTTGGCGGTCTATAGCAATCATCCCGAGCATGTTGCGGCGGGAAAAGTGATCGGAACACTCGTGAATTCGCGCGCAGCGATTGATTATATGTAATCATTTCGTGCATGCATGCATTCGCCGCCTCGTCAGAATTCTTTCTGCGGGGCATTTTTGTTGGTTTTCGTTTCAGTTTTGTGTGTATATCAGATGAAAACTGCTTTTGACGTAAAATTGCTTCTTGTCAGGTTGACAGCTTTTCATCGCTTACCTATTATTAGTAACGTGCGTATCTATGTGACTTACAAAAAGACCATACAGGAGGTGTATGTATGAAAGATCAGCTTCAAGAAATGGGAGAGAGAATGAAGGCTCTCAGAGAAATTGAAGAAATCAGTGTTTATGATATGGCTAAGAAGTGTGAAGTCGATGTGAAAGACTATTTGCTTTTTGAGGCCGGTCAAAAAGACTTCTCGTTCTCCTTCCTGTATAATGCCGCCAATATTTTGGGCGTCGATGTTGTAGATCTTATGAGTGGAGATTCGCCGAAGCTTTCTACAGCATGTGTCGTGAAGAAGAACGAAGGCTTTGAGGTTCAAAGACGATCCGCATATGATTATAAGCATCTGGCATTTACATTTCGCAATAAAATGGCGGAGCCATTTATGGTTACGGTCGAGCCGAAGGATCCATCTGAATTAGCGCTTCATGCACATGCTGGACAAGAATTCAATTATGTTGTCGAAGGTGAAATGACATTCTATATTGGTGAAATCTCTTATATCCTTTCCGAAGGGGACAGCATCTATTTTGATTCGGGTATTCCGCATGCAATGAAAGCAAACAACGAGAAGGCGTGCAAATTTTTAGCCGTTGTCATGAAGAAGGAGAATTAATATGCCTATATACGAACAATTCATCGGCAGACACAGAGATCAATTTGCAACTCTTGAGGATTTGCAAAAAAACTATAAGGTATCATATAAAGACTCATTCAATTTTGCCTATGACGTCTTAGATGTTCTTGCAGATCGGTCACCGGACAAGCTTGCTATGCTTTGGGTGTCAAATGAGGGAGCAGAGCGGAGATTTACTTTTGCGGATATGTCCCGCCTTTCCAATAAGGCGGCGAACTTCTTTACGTCGAAGGGGATCAAGAAAGGCGATCTGGTCATGCTCGTTTTGAAGAGAGGCTATGAATTTTGGTATTGCATGATGGGACTGCATAAGATTGGTGCCATTGCCGTTCAGGCAACACATTTGCTTATGGCAAAGGATTATGTATATCGTCTGAATGCCGGCAAGATTAAAATGCTTGTTATGACGGGCGACGGAGATTGTACCGAACATGTTGATGAGGCGCTTGATCAGTATGAGGTGCTTGAGGTTCGTGCCGTGACAAGGGGAAAGAAGGTTCCTGGATGGGTTGATTTTGATACTGAGTTTGAAGCGGCAAGTGATATCTGGGCAAGACCTGTCGGCGAAGCAGATACAAAGGTAACCGATCCGATGACAATGTCCTTTTCATCGGGGACGACGGGATATCCTAAGATGGTATTACATGACCATTCATATCCGCTCGGGCATCTGATGACAGGCGTTTTCTGGCATCGTGTTGAGGACGGGGGGTTACACTTCACAATTTCTGACACGGGTTGGCTGAAATCCCTTTGGGGTAAAATGTATGGGCAATGGCTAGGAGAGTCTGCTGTATTTACGTATGATTTCGAGAAATTTCATGCCTCGGATATTCTGGAGAAAATTGCAAAGTATAAGGTGAACACGTTTTGTGCGCCTCCGACCATGTATCGTTTTATGATTCGCGAGGACTTTTCGACATATGACTTTTCAGCCCTTAAACACTGCTGTACGGCGGGAGAAGCACTTAACCCAGAAGTCTATAACAGGTGGCTTGAATACACAGGGCATAAAATTTTCGAAGGATTTGGTCAGACGGAGACGACACTGGTATGTTCGACGATCTATCCGTATATGCAGCCGCGACTCGGCTCCATGGGCATATCCACCCCCGGTTATCATGTTGTGATCGCGGATGAAACTGGGTCGGAAGTGAATTCCGGTGTGACTGGCGAGATCTGCATTCGCACAGATGATGGTGTGGGAGGGAAGCCTCTTGGCGTCTACAAGGAATACTATTATGACCCGGAAGCAACCGCGAAGGCTTGGCATGACGGTCTCTATCACACCGGAGATACGGCCTATCAGGATGAGATGGGATTTTTATGGTATGTTGGACGTGTTGATGATGTCATTAAGAGTTCTGGATACCGAATCGGGCCTTTTGAAGTGGAGAGTGCATTAATGGAACATAAGGCCGTTATGGAATGCGCTGTGACAGGCGTTCCTGATCCTGAACGAGGGTTTGCGGTCAAAGCAACCGTTGTTCTGGCAAAAGGCTATATCGGATCACCGGAACTTACGAAAGAATTACAAAATTACGTGAAGCATGTAACGGCACCATACAAATATCCGCGTATTATTGAATATGTCGATGAATTGCCCAAAACGATCAGCGGCAAAATAAGACGTGTTGAAATCCGTGAAAGAGACAGCAAAAAGGATTCCTAAGAAATAGCGAGAGGCTACCCAAGAAGGAGAATAACAGATGGCACGTTTAGACAATATCAGTAAGGCGTTTGAACCGGGTGAGGCAGAACAGCGAATCTATGCGAATTGGATGGATCACGGATATTTTCACGCTGTCGTCGACCCAGACAAGAAGCCTTACTGCATCGTCATGCCTCCGCCAAACATAACTGGACAACTCCATATGGGTCACGCGCTGGACAACTCGTTACAGGACATTCTGACGCGGTTTAAACGTATGCAGGGGTATTCGGCGCTCTGGCTGCCGGGGACAGATCACGCGGCAATTGCGACCGAAGCCAAAATTGTCGAAGATATGAAAAGAGACGGTGTGACGAAGGATGATCTCGGACGCGATGGTTTTCTGGAGAGAGCGTGGCTGTGGCGAGATAAGTATGGCAGTCGCATCGTAGAACAGCTCAAGAGACTTGGTTCTTCTTGTGATTGGGATAGAGAACGATTTACGATGGACGAAGGCCTCTCCAACGCGGTGACAGAAGTGTTTATCCGCTATTATAACGAAGGTCTGATCTATCGTGGGGAGAGAATCATCAACTGGTGTCCTCACTGTCTGACATCTATTTCAGACGCCGAGGTCGAGTATGAAGAACAAGAGGGGTCCTTCTGGCATATTAAGTATCCGCTTTCTGACGGCTCAGGAGAATTGATCCTTGCTACGACTCGCCCTGAGACTCTTCTGGGAGATACGGCGATAGCCGTGCATCCCGAGGATGAGAGATATCGCGGACTCATTGGCAAAACTGTCATTCTTCCTATTGTTGGTAAAGAAATCCCAATTATTGCCGATACATATGTCGAAAAGGAGTTCGGAACGGGTGTTGTCAAAATTACGCCAGCGCACGACCCGAATGACTTTGAAGTGGGTCTTCGGCATAATCTTCCTGTGATTAATGTGATGACAGAAGATGCTCATATGAACGAGAATGCCGGCATTTACCAAGGACTTGATCGTTACGAGGCGAGAAAACAAATTGTCGCCGAGCTTGAAAGATTAGGATTCCTGCTAAAAACAGAACCACATCGGCATAACGTTGGAACTTGCTATCGCTGCAAAACAACGGTTGAGCCGCGCGTGTCTTTTCAGTGGTTTGTCAAGATGAAGCCTCTTGCCGAGCCAGCAATTGCAGCGGTGCGAACGGGAGAAACCCAATTTATTCCGGAGAGGTTCGACAAGACATATTTCAATTGGATGGATAACATTCGTGACTGGTGCATTTCAAGGCAACTATGGTGGGGACATAGGATTCCTGCGTACTACTGTGAGGACTGTGGAGAAATCGTTGTTTCGAAAGAAGCACCTTCGATCTGCCCAAAATGCCAGAGCACGAAGCTTTGCCAAGACGCGGATACGCTAGATACCTGGTTCTCCTCCGCGCTTTGGCCGTTCTCTACTCTTGGCTGGCCCGAAAAAACAGCCGAGCTTGCGTATTGGTACCCGACAAGTGTACTTGTAACGGCATATGACATCATCTTCTTCTGGGTGGCGCGAATGATCTTCTCAGGGATCTCTTGCATGCAGACGCCTCCTTTCCAATACGTTTTGATCCACGGAATTATTCGGGATAATCAAGGTCGGAAGATGAGCAAGTCTCTTGGTAATGGCGTTGATCCACTTGAGCTAATCGACAAATACGGAGCTGACTCACTTCGCTATGCTCTTGTCACGGGAAATGCGCCCGGAAACGACCAGCGTTTTCAGGAAGAGAAGATCGAATCCGGACGGAATTTCTCTAACAAAATATGGAATGCGATGCGCTTCGTGCTTATGAACTGCGAAGACGATATCCAGTACGATTGCCTGGATCACACGCGGTTTACAACCGAGGATAAATGGATCTTGTCACGACTGAACTCCGTTATATCCGAAGTGACAGTAAATTTAGATAAATTTGAGTTTGGCGTTGCCCTTGCGAAAATATACAGTTTTATCTGGGAGGAGTATTGCGATTGGTACATTGAGATCGCCAAAGCCAGACTTTTCGATAAGGAGTCCACGACACGTCTTGAGGCTATATATGTTTTGAATTTTGTTCTTGCCCAGGCAATGAAACTCTTGCACCCGTTCATGCCTTTCATTACGGAGGAGGTATACGGCAATCTTGTTCTTGCGGCGAGAGAAGAATCGATTATGATTTCCGATTGGCCGACGCCTGTGGATTCTTATCACTTCCCGGCAGAGGAACAGCAGATGATCTTACTCATGGATGCCATTCGCGCAATTCGCAATGTTCGTGTAAGCATGGGCGTGGCGCCCTCGCGTAAGGCAAGTATCATCCTTGTCACGCCAGATGAGCAGGTCAAAGCGATGTTTGTTTCTGGCAAGGCTTTCCTTGAACGATTGGCGAGTGTGAATGATCTTGAAGTGAGATCGGACAAGCAAAGTATCCCGTCAACAGCCGTTGCAGCTGTTTTTGGTGCTGGAGAAATATATATTCCACTTGAAGACTTAATTGATATCGTAAAAGAGCGAGAGCGTCTCGAAAAAGAGAAGGATAGTCTTGCCAAAGAGCTTGAACGCGTAGAAGGTAAACTTGCAAACAGCGAGTTTGTCGGACGCGCACCTGAGAAGGTGATTGCCGCCGAGCGCGAGAAGCAGGTGCGTTTTCAAGAAATGCATGCGAATATTGTTGCGCGAATTAAGCTGCTTTCCTGAAATTGAGACAAATTTGTCGTATAATGATGCAGGAAGAAGCAAAATAGTAGGTTGACTTTCTATTCCACGACTACTTTGCGTATAGGAGGCATGTAATATGAGCGAAGAAGTATCTTCACAAGATACGAATAATGAAGAGGAGTCTTTGGTATCCGCGACACCTCTTGAAATTGTTACCGCTCCTACGGAGGAATCGCTTCCGCAGGATACGGTTCACTGTTTCCCGCACCGTGCATCTGTTATTCTTCGGAGAAGACTCATTTCTATGCTGCTGAGTATTGGCTCGGCTGTCGGCATCGTATACTCTGTTTCGCAAGACCCAATTTCTTACCTATTTTTGGGAGCCTGCGGCATCTGCCTGATCGTCTGCATTATTGTCTTTTCGCAGAGTTTCCTGATCTCACAGTACCGCGTAGCGATTGATTACGGGAAGAAGGAAGTTGTGTTACGGTATCAGTTTCAGAAGATTCGCATTGCTTTTGAGAATTTTGATACGAAGGCAGGCGCCCCCGATCGGAGGGAGCAGATCATGGAGGCATCGCCTCTTCACAATGGACAGGCACCTATCCGTTATCTTATTCTTGATGACATAAAAGCAGAGGCCTGCTATCAGACAACAAGCAAAGACTTGGCATCTATTTCTGATTTCAATCAATTGAAGGATGAAGTCACCGCTATCCGAGCTGTATATCGAGCAGATGACGAAGAAGTTCTGGACATGAACATGACCGAAGAAGAGAAAATCGATAAGATTATTAAAACTGCACTGGAAGATGAACCAAAAAACATTGACGAATAGGGTGCTTTGACTTTACAATAATTCAGGTGTGAATAATTCAAATCGCATATAAAGGCTATCAAAGGAGTAATTATTATGGCATTAGTAACAACAACCGAAATGTTTAAGAAGGCCTACGAAGGCGGATACGCTATTGGCGCATTCAATGTTAACAACATGGAAATCATTCAGGGAATCACAGAAGCTGCAAAAGAGCTAAACGCTCCGCTCATACTTCAGGTATCTTCCGGCGCACGTAAGTATGCAAATCATACATATCTTACCAAACTTGTTGAGGCAGCTATCATCGAGACAGATCTTCCGATCGCTCTTCACTTGGATCATGGTGATACCTTTGATCTTTGCAAGAGCTGTATCGACGGCGGTTTCTCTTCTGTCATGATTGATGGTTCTCATCACAGCTATGAAGAGAATGTGAAGCTGACAAAGCAGGTTGTCGAGTATGCGCATGCTCATGGCGTTGTCGTTGAAGCCGAACTTGGACAACTCGCTGGTATCGAAGATGATGTGAATGTTACCGCAGAAAATGCTTCCTATACGGATCCTGCGCAGGTTCAGGATTTCGTTGAGCGTACAGGCTGTGATTCTCTGGCTATTGCAATCGGAACATCTCATGGCGCATTTAAGTTCAAGCCTGGAACGAAGCCTCACCTTCGTTTTGACATTCTTGAGAATGTTGAGAATCGTCTTCCTGGTTTCCCGATTGTTCTTCACGGCGCATCCTCCGTTATTCCGGAATACGTTAAGATGGTTAATGACAATGGCGGCAAAATGCCTGACGCAATTGGTATACCTGAAGAGATGCTTCGCCAGGCAGCTAGAATGTCTGTTTGTAAGATCAACATCGATTCTGATATCCGCCTTGCTATGACAGGAACGATTCGCAAGTACTTCAATGACAATCCTTCACACTTTGATCCTCGTCAGTATCTTGCTCCTGCCCGCCTTGCGGTTAAGGGCATGGTTGCTCACAAGATTAAGGATGTTCTTGGGTGCGAAGGCAAAGCCTAATCAGATATAACATATAACAATGATAAGAGTCTGTCCCAATCAGCGTTTGATATGCTGGTTGAGGCAGTCTTTTTTTACCGTTGAACGGGAATGAATATTCTGACGCTCATATTTCAAAGAATGAATATATTAATGCAGACAATCTTGTAAAATTATTTGTCGGATTATATAATATATGATAAGATACGATTCAGTAAATAAATTAGCGCGCAAACAATCTTGTAAATAATGATTGTTTTTTTTTGATGTGTTACAATCAGATTGTTTAGTTGCGATTAGATAGATGTTTAAATCCACTTATATATGATGCAGATGTATGAGTGAAACTAATTTATGTGGAGGTAATGTGAATGCGAAAAAAGATTATATCGATTCTTTCTTGTGTTTTGGTTCTGTGCTTGATATCTGGTGCTGTATGGGCAACGGATACAAGAATAACAACGAGTGTTAAGTTCTATCTGCAAAACTCGAATCCAATCAGCGGTAACAGCTATGGAAAGACATACATCAAAAGTGTGACGCAAAACGGTACGGGAAATGTACAAAGAACGTATACCGTTACTACAACTGCGAGTAAGCTTTCTGGCGGGCCAACTACATCTAGAACTCAGACATATACATCATATAGCACAAGTGACCTTGCTGACCATACGACTGCTAAAGCGTCTGTGAATACAGATGGAAAAGTTTATACGACTCATCTGGTTAGCGTAAATGACGGATATGCTGTGATTGGTTGTTCAGGAAGCAAGAATGATGATTTTGGTGGAACATTTACATGGAACGGTACATCGGCTGAGTTTAATTTCTGGGGTTGAGTAGAATACATCCTGTTATCAATCGGGCAGAGATCCTCTGCCCGATTGATATACTGGGAGTCATGAGGTAGGGATGAAGTTGCACTTTGTACAATTCACACATAGGTTTCTACTGAGTCACAAGCTCGTGTCGGCGTTTATTTGCAGCCTATTGGCATTGCTCTTCGTCGTGCAGATATTTGTGTATTCCTGTGTGAAGGCATACATACAAGATGAAAATCCATTTTCCGACGAGACAAAGTTACTCTATACATGCACGCTTCCCAATGCAGGGGAAGCGGAAGTGTATACATTTATCAGCCAAATCGCATCTTACAAAAATCAGATCGCGATCCTCTCGCTAAATGGTGAGACCACTGCATGTGATGCAAATGGGTCAGCGTATTCCTTTGCTGTTTCTGCATATTATCCAGATATGGCATATCTGGACATATACAGTCTTGTTGGAAACATGGATTTCCAAGAAAATCAGAAGCAAGTTTATATTACAACGATGGCAGAGTGGAGTGCAGCAGGAAATAATCTCATTTTATCTGATGACAAAGGCAAATACATGATTTTGGGTAACAATCAAACGATGTATCGAGTGATTGGAGACGGAGCCGTAAGAAATGCTGTTGGAACGCAGGGGCTGATTGTTAGCTATTTATCTTTTTTTGCTGTATCAGATTCCTGCACATCTTTATTGATACAATGCAAGGAGCCGCTATCAGATCGGGATGAGGCAAAGTTATTACAGATCATTAAGATTCAATTCCCGGGCGCACAGATTGAGCTTCCATATGAGTACTCGGAGCAAACTTCCAAAGAATTCTATAGGCAATTGGCATTTTGTGCAGGTCTGCTGCTTATTGCTTCGATGAATGCTATGGCGCTTTTTTCTTATCTGATTTCACTTCGTATGCAAGAATTTCGGATCCTGCGAATTTTGGGTGCTTCAAAAATGTCGGTGACTGCTAGCATCCTATATGAGGCAATAGTCCTCTTTGCGATGTCTGTTTTGGGGCAGCTGGTAATCACGGTTATCCTGAAGAGGATATTCTCGTATTATGCTCTTCTCAGTAACCTTACCCTGTATGATGGACTCTATAATTTGGCAGGGTTTGCAGTTATATTTTGCCTTTCTGTATTAATTCAGACCTGCCGTTTTTTCTATCAGAACGGGATTTCGATGACAGAGGAGGAGAATATATGAGCCCATTGCATTTTTTCCTGCATAGAATAAAGAAAGATACCTTCTCACTCATCTTCCTTCTCCTATGTGCGATTTTCATTTCCAATCTCTTCTGCTATAGCTTCTACACGATTGATCGGTACACGTATTTGCTTCGCACTGCCAAACAGGGGGATCTGGAGCATGTGACGGTATGCTACTATAAGCCCTTTCAATCTCCTACGCAAGAGGAAATCGATGATGTATACGCGGCGATAGAAGAGATTCCGGGCAATCATATATGCGCGACTTATTCATCACTACAAGCCAATGATGTTAACGGTGTCATGATTGATTTGTCGGTGTATTCTAGCGCATTTCAGAATGTGAAATATCCGCTTTCGGAAGGGACTTGGCCATCAGCGGATACGGCAAATCAGATTGTCCTCGCGTACGATTATAAAGATATATACGAGGTAGGTCAGGAAATCCAACTTCAAGTCATTACGGGTATATCTTCTGATGGGAAAGGACTTATCTGTCGTGAATCATCAGCGATAGTAACTGTTTGCGGATTTCTCGAAAAAAATGCTTCGACGTTGGAATTTAATTCGAAATCAAATCAAGCTGATCTCTCTGATCTTTTCGCGTATGACAGTTACCAGGGAATTCTGATGTCACTTATCGACACCGACGGAAATCCAATTCAGTATGAGACGATTCCGAATTTCTTCGTAATCCGGAGCTTAGATGATGAGGATCAAGCAGCCATTGAAGATGATTTGGCGGCGATTGTCGGATCTCAGGATCTGGTTCATACAGGGGCAGAGATGTTTGCTGGATACAAGGAAAACAACAAAGATTTATTTGAAGAGGCGCTATATTACTCGGTTATTTCTATAACGTTTGCTGTGACAGCCGTCTTCTCAAGTACGCTTCTTGCCGCACTCAATCGACGTAAAGAGATGTCAATCTATTATATGTGCGGCGCGACCTGGCAAAGAAGTGTAAGGCTTGTCCTCTTTGCGAAGATTCCTGTCATCATTTTTGGCAGTGTCATGGGGTGCTTATGGTATGCATATTCGGATCAAGGGATGTATTGCATGAAGCCGATCTATGCTGTCCTGTCGATAGCAGCTATTCTCTTTTTCTTCTCACTGGGAATCATTCCATTTTATCTTTCAACTTGCAGGAAATCACCGATCGATCTATTTAGAAAGGACTGATTATATGCCAGCGTATATTGAATTATCAAACATCACGAAGACATACCGCCCGAGGAAGCAAGCACCTGTTATGGCTCTGCAGAATGTATCCTTAACGATTGAGGAGGGCGAATTTATCGCGATTACCGGCGTGTCAGGCAGCGGTAAATCAACACTTCTTCATATCCTGGGATTTCTGGATCGACCGGACAGCGGGGAACAATTCTTCGAGAAACCCATTGCGAAAAAACAAAGTGATCGAGAAATGGGAAGCATAAGGAACAAAAAAGTTGGTTTTGTGCTTCAGGATTTTGCACTCATACCCTATCGGACTGTATATGAGAATATTATGATCCCGATGGTTTTTGCTGGCGTTCCTGCTCGCAAGCAGAAAGAGATAATTCTAAGAATCGCTGAGAAGCTACACATCGAGGAACTTGTGAAGCGGCGTGTAAGTCAGATGTCCGGCGGACAGAAGCAGCGCGTAGCCATTGCACGGGCTCTTGTGAATGATCCGCCGCTCATTCTTGCTGACGAGCCGACAGGCGCACTCGATTGCAAGACGAAGCGAGAGATTCTTGACATTTTTATGGCGTTACATCAGGAAGGAAAGACGATTGTCATTGTCACGCATGATCCGGAAGTCGCGGAGATGGCAGATCGGACAATCCATATTGTTGACGGGATGGTAGAGAATACGTGAAGAAAGTAATCTTTGATGCTAAAGGCTCGATAAGGGGACAGTTGGTTTTTCAGAGACTGATTTGCCTGAGTATTTCTGTTGCCATCATTATTATGGGGTTGTCTGTTTCTGCTTGTAAGAAGAAAGCAGATGCGACGATTTCGATCGATTCTGCTAATTTATATCAGACACAAGTCGAAACGGTTTTGGGTGAAAATCAACTATGTTCCATTCTTTTGTCAGGAGAAGATACTTCCTTTGTGCTTTCGGAAGAAATGAATGTGGATGATTATCTGAAAATAGAATCTGGGATGGCAATTCTATGGCATGATAGTCTGCATGTTGGTATCTCAGAGCTTGACGAATCTTACCAGCTGGTACGAACTACGACATTTGAGAAGGAGGAAGAAGAGATTCCGGTCAAACTATGGATAGATGACGCAAGCGGATACACGGTTCTCTTAGAGAAAAGTAATATTGATGCATGGTCGTGCAGCTATTATCTCGCGACACCGCAGGGTGAATCTGTCCCACTGGCGGCTCTTGACGATGCTTTTCTGATAGATGCACTGAGGGATGCTTCGGGTAATCTCTGTGTTTTATTGTCAGATCGCGTGATTCTGTTTGATCAAAATGGGCAGACCATATACGAATCTTTTTTTGCGGACGATCAATATGCAACGGCTTTTGCACTAGGATCCGATGACTGGATCTATGTAGCATGCAATGATGATAGCGGAAAAGTATATATCTGCAGTCTGGATCAGGCAAAGGGGACGATTATCCAAAGCAGCGAAATACGCGATTGTCCGATGACATCATTTAGCAGTCTTTACGGTATCTCATCGGGTCTCGAAGATTGTATTGTTATGCAATCGTCAGATGGAATCATGGAGTATAATCTGGTAAGCGGCGAAATGATGACGTTATGCTATTTTTCGGATTCGGAAATCGCTGTCAGTGATGGAATGCCGCTCGTTTTTGACGGAAATCGTTCTATATATGCTTTCGGATCGCTTGCTTTACTCTCGAATGATGCGGATACTGCAAGCGGTGAATATAATCTCGTTCACCTTACCCTTTCTGAAGCGAGTACGAATCGAGAGACCATCACCCTTGGCATTCTTTCACAGGGAGAATCTGAAATAGACATTGAGTCAATTGTGCGATTGTTCAATCGTAACAGCACGGAATTTGAGATTTCGATCATATACTATGCTGACTATTCTGCCTGCAATACAGATGAAGATTTTGATGCAGAATATGAACGTGCGAGAGGCGCGCTTGAACTTGCGTTTCTCTCATCAGACGCACCGGATGTTTTGTACCTTTATTCTGATGATATGTACAATTTAGAAGATTCCGGTATGCTTCTGGATCTGAATCAGCTTGCGAAGGAAGATCGTACTTTTTCTGAAGACGAATATGTGGAGAATATTTGGCGTGCAGGAGAGGAAGATGGTTTCCGGTATTGGATTACACCTTTTGTGAGCATTAATGGGCTCGTGTCCTCTACGGCTGTGTGTGAAAGTAATTGCGGGATGTCTTTACAGGAAATGGCAGATATTTCAGAGCAAACGGGTACAGACATTTTTGCAGGTGAGACATGCTCAGGATATCTGTATAATTTATATCTTGGCATTGAGAATGAATACGTTGATAAGGAAGGAAACACGGCTCGTTTTGATTCACAATCCTTCGTGGATATGTTGACTTTCATTCATGACCAGGGTGAGAGCGAGACGAGCGTGACAAATTCGGACGGAAGTGAGAAATCTCTTTTCTATCCGTTTGAAGTCTCTGACATCGGATATTATCTTTCCCTATGTGACATAAGTAATTTAGGACTAGCATATAACGGATATCCAGATACAGATACTTGCAATCCACTCATTAGTGCACCCGCATATTTTGGCATTTCGTCATCGACACAGAATCAGGACGGGGCATGGAGCTTCCTGTCGTTTATGCTTTCAAATACCGTTCAGAATGCAAGCAGAAGTCTTGGTGGGGAGTGTATTCCGATTAAGGTGTCAGCATTTGAACAGATGATTTCTACAGGCACAGAGAATTTCGCAAATGGCTCGGGAAGCTACATTATGACGGATACTGGCAGCGTGGGTCTGCCTGATCTTGCGGTAACAGACGAGATTCTGGATCAATATCGCAGTATCGTTTATTCTGCCGAAGCATACCAAGTGATTGACTGGACGATATATGACATTGTCATGGAGGAAACGGAGCCCTATTTTGAAGGGGACAAGACAGCTGCGGAAGTATCTGCGATCATTCAAAATCGAGTGCAAACATATTTAGATGAGAAGTAGGTCGGCTGTGAGTCGATCTTCACCCCATTTCTAAAAGTTTGGTATATCCTATTCATTTGTGTTTGTGGTATAATTCATCTGCATTTCCAGAAGGGCAAATCATTCAGGCATTTTGCGGGGCATAAGATGAATACGACAAGCGGTTTCAGATCATGAGAAGAAAAGACGTTGAAGAATTTCCCTTTAACGACCTTGCGAAATCGACTCCTTCTCAGAGGACCGATGCAGGCTCTGATTTTTATGCGAACACGCAGCCGAAGATGAAGACTGCACAGCTTCCGACGGATGTTTTGCTATCTTCACTATCTTCGGAGAATCAAGAGAAGCCAGCGGCTAATACGAATATGCAAAACGGATATTTTGTCTATCCACAACAGGTCGATAAGGTCGAGGATGAAAATCCCTTGATTATGGCTGCAAATAGAAATGGTGAGGCGACTACATATAAGCAGTCTGTCTCTGCTCCCAAACGAGAAATAGAGGCATATGAATTTCTTTCGGATAAGAGAGAGCAGAACTTTCAGAGCGGCGAGCAGACTACTCATAAACGCCATACGCTTGACCGTCAAATACAGATACTTTTTTGTATTTCCGCCGTCCTATTTATGCTTGTTCTTCTTTTGGTTTATCTGGTATTTTACTGACAATCGGCTTCTGATAGCGCGACATATTCTTCGTAGATGGCAGAGAGTTTTTCTGCTTTTTCTGCATAGGCCGCGTATTCCTCGGGACGTGTATCTTTGGAGAAGGAGGCTTCGGTTTCTTTTTGCTGCTGTTCCAATTCCTCGATTTCCTTTTCGATCGCACGAATCCGGTCTTTGCGAAGCGCGATCTCTCGTCGCTCCTTGGCGCGATTTATATTTCGGGGAGCGAGGGAAGCTTCTTGTGAAGGACTGCTCTTCAACTTCTCATCAAGTGCAACGGATCTGTCATTTACAGCCACTTCTTTTTTTTTCTGATTGTCGATTCTGACCGCATTGCGATACACTTCATAGCTGTCGTAGCTTTTAACTTCATTTCCGATGAAGCCGAGCAGGGATCGTCCGCATTTCTCGATAAAGTATCGATCATGACTTACGGCAAGGATGACGCCGGTATAGTCGGCAAGAGCCTGCTCAAGAATTTCCCGTGACTGGATATCGAGATGATTTGTCGGTTCGTCAAGAAACAGAATATCCGGACTTTCTTGAAGCAGACAGCACAAGTAGAGGCGAGATCGTTCTCCACCCGATAGCACACGGATTTTCTTGAAAACATCAATATCTCGGAAGCCAAAACGAGCCAGAAGATTTCTTGCTTGTGTTTCGGTTAGTTCGGTTCGCGTGAACACTTCGTCTATGATCTCTCTGTTCTCATCAGAAAACGGAATGAATTGCCCCATATAGCCGCACTGTGCTTCGGCGGAGATGAAAACGTCTCCGTCAAACTCCTGTATGCGGCCAAGTAGAATGGAAAGTAATGTTGTTTTTCCGCAGCCGTTCGGACCTGCAAGAACGATTTTGTCAGATGCATGGATTTGGATGGATACGTTTTGGAAAAGCGGCTTGCTGTCCTGAAATGTTTTCGCGAGGTTTTGTGTGCGAAGCAAGATTTTGTTCGGATCGCCGTCGCGCTTTTCGGGTATAAAGGAGAAGCTCATTTTCATGGGAGAGCCGGAAAGCTTAGCGCGCTCCTCCCGCAATTTGTCTGACAGCTTTGCGACAACCCTTTCTCTTGCATGATAAGAAGACATTTTGCGGTGTGACAGCATGGTCTGTGTAACGCCTGCCTGACGCTCGGCTTCTTTCTCAAGACCAGCAACAAATTGCCGCTGATCGGCGATGAACTGCTCTTTTTGTCTCACAAACGCTGTGTAATTCCCTCGATACGTTTTGATATCTCCGTTTTCAAGCTCAATAATCAAAGAGGCAGTGTGATCGATGAAGTAGCGATCGTGCGATATCAGTAGGACGGCTCCGCTATATTTCCGAATATATTCTTCGAGCCACTCCATTGCTTCCGTATCGAGATGATTTGTCGGCTCATCAAGCAGAAGGACATCCGGGTGCATGACGATGAGTTTGGCGAGCGAAATGCGCATGCGCTCGCCGCCAGAGAGGGATTCGATGGGTCGAGTGAGATCATCTGGGCTTAGCCCAAGTCCAGACAGAACCTCACGTAAGCGATGTTCGTAGTCGTAGCCACCCAAGGCGTCGTATTCTGCTGCTGCTTGCGCATATTTATCCAGAAGCTTGCGCTGAGAATCTTCTGTGGCATTTGCCAGCATATCTTCGAGAACCCGGATCTCTTTTTCCAGGGCGATCAGCTCAGGGGTCTTAAGCGGATTATCTCCATTTATCTGCTCGTCAAGATTTTGCGACAGGAAGCCGGTTATGACTCGGCCATGATGAATAATGCATCCTTCATCCGGGGATGTTTTGCCTTCAATCATTCGAAAAAGTGTTGTCTTGCCAGCGCCATTGCTTCCGATCAGCGCGATGCGGTCGCCCTCGTTTATCGAGAAGGAAATCTGATCAAGTAGTTTGCGGCTATGATATGACTTTGAAACTTGTTGTACGGATATTAGCGGCATTTTCCCCTCCAAATTAAGTGGATGCGGACTTATTATATCAAAAAGATGCAAAATTCTCGTACTTTTCACGATTATGGCAGAAAACATTAAGAAAATTGTGGTCGCTTGTCCTTGTGCCATTTCTTAAGACAAAGTATCCTGTCAGTAAAGAGGCGAATTGATTTGTTGCGCAGTCTTTATGATTTAGCTATTGCGTGCAACAAAGAAAGGAATCATGTATGAGTGAAAGATGGAAGAGAATGCCTGTTTCTGTAGATATTCTGGATACAACCTTGCGCGATGGTGCGCAGGCTGAGGGAATTTCTTTCTCCGTTAATGATAAGTATGCAGTTCTTCAGGCACTCAGCGAGATGGGGATTCGATATGTTGAAGCAGGTAATCCCGGAAGCAATCCAAAAGATCGGGAGTTCTTCTCGTCTGTCGCGCATAACGATAGTTTGGGTACGACACTTTGCGCATTTGGGAGTACGAAGCGGAAGGACAAGTCTTGCGAGGAAGATCCTCAAATTCAGTCGCTTCTATCGGCGGGAACGAAGACGGTCGTGATTTTCGGTAAAGTATGGGCAAATGAAATCGCTGAGGTTCTACGGGTATCACCGCAGGATAACCTTGAAATGATAAAGGATACGATAGCCTTTTTTGTGAAAAGAAAAATTGAAGTGATTTTTGATGCCGAGCACTTTTTTGAAGCGGCAAAAGATGATTTAGCTTACGCAAATAAAGCATTATTGGCGGCGCAGGATGCGGGCGCTTCCTGCGTCTGTCTCTGCGATACGAACGGTGCGACAATGCCCGAGGATATCGCCCAATATGTAGAGAAAGTTGCTGATATCATGGATTCTTCCAGGTGCACGGTTGGAATCCATTGCCATAATGATTCAGGCGTTGCTGTCTCGAACACGCTGACAGCCGTATTGCATGGGGCAAGCCATGTACAAGGAACCTTCAACGGTATCGGAGAGCGGTGCGGGAATGCAAATCTGTCAACGATCATTCCGAACCTTCAGCTTAAGTATGGGATCCCTTGTGTTTCCTCGGATAAAATCGAATTACTTACGCCGATTGCGCGTAGAATTGCGGATCTTGAGAATGTAAGCTTGTCTACTAGTGCGCCCTATGTTGGTGTTGCCGCGTTTGCGCATAAGGCAGGGATGCATGTGGACGCAATCAAGAAGAATACGAAGACATTTGAGCATATCTCCCCGGATACGGTGGGAAATGCCAGGCGGCTGCTTGTTTCCGAAATTGCCGGGAAGACGGCAGTCCTTGAACTAATACGCAAAATCCGGCCTGAAATGGATAAGGCTTCTCCCGAAGTCGAGAAAGTACTCACAAGGATCAAGCAGCTCGAGTATGACGGATATAGTTTTGAAGGAGCGGAAGCCTCTTCTGAATTACTGGTCTGTCGCGAACTGGGTATATATAGACCGTTTTTTGATCTTGAGCGCATCACGGTGTCAACGGAGAATCCGAAACAAGGCGATATGTCAGCATCGTCTTTCATTAAGATCAGGGTAGAGGGCAAAGTGGAAGTGACGGCGGCGGAAGGTGATGGTCCTGTAAATGCAATGGACAAAGCTCTTCGAAAAGCGATGGAAGTTTTCTATCCAGAACTGCACAAGACAAAACTGACCGACTACAAGGTGCGTGTTCTGAATCGGGCCGCAACGGCATCGAAGGTTCGCGTTCTCATAGAGACGACGGACGGGCATGCAACATGGCGTACGGTCGGTGTATCAACGGATATTATCGATGCCTCATATAAAGCTCTTGTGGATTCACTTGAATATCCGCTGATGAGAGCAAGGCTTACGGTAGGATCGACATAAGGATAATAAACAAACGGATAAATACGGAGGATTCATTTATGGGAATGACAATGACACAGAAAATATTGGCTAAACATGCAGGACTTGATTTTGTTGAGCCGGGACAGTTGATCGAAGCGAAACTCGACTTGGTACTTGGAAACGATGTAACAACACCGCCTGCGATTGATGTATTTGCCAAGACTTGTGCCTGTGGTGTCTTTGACAAGAACAAAGTTGCGTTGGTGCCAGATCATTTCACACCGAATAAAGATATCAAATCTGCCGAACACTGCAAAAAAGTTCGCGATTTCGCAAAAGCACAGGAGATTACAAATTACTATGAGGTTGGCGACCCGTGCATGGGTGTTGAGCACGTAATTCTCCCGGAAAACGGGCTGGTTGCGCCTGGGGATGCAATTATTGGAGCTGACTCGCATACGTGCACTTACGGGGCGCTCGGCGCATTCGCAAGCGGCGTAGGGTCGACGGATCTGGCCTGCGCGATGGCTACAGGCGAGACATGGTTTCGCGTGCCGGAGGCGATTCGATTCAATCTGACGGGTAGACTCTCAACGCATATCACAAGCAAAGACTTAATTTTGCACATCATTGGTATGATCGGCGTAGACGGCGCACTCTATGAATCTATGGAGTTTACAGGCGAAGGCGTCGGGACACTTGAAATGTCTGATCGTCTGACGATATGCAATATGGCAATTGAGGCAGGCGGAAAAAATGGTATTTTCCCAGTTGATGAGAAAACAATCGAATACATACAAAAATTTGCGCCCAAACGTTATGATAGCCATGATTATGAGATTTTTTCCGCAGATGAGGATGCTGTATACGAGCGTACAATTGATGTTGATCTTGCGAAGGTCCCCATGACGGTATCTTTTCCGCATCTGCCTGAAAACACAAAAACGGTCGGAACGTTCGATGAAGTACTCATCGATCAGGTTGTAATTGGCTCGTGCACAAATGGAAGACTCGAGGATCTTCGCACGGCAGCGAAGCTTTTTGAAGGGCGAAAAGTCAAGAAGGGAATTCGTTGTATTATTCTTCCCGGTTCACAACGCGTATGGAAAGAGGCGCTCAAGGAAGGTCTCCTGGAGATCTTTGCAGAGTCAAATTGCGTTATTTCTGCTGCGACTTGCGGACCGTGCCTGGGAGGACATATGGGGATTCTTGCCAAAGGTGAAAGATGCGTATCGACAACGAATCGCAACTTTGTGGGTCGCATGGGGCATCCTGAATCGGAGGTCTACTTATCAAGTGTACCTGTTGCCGTTGCATCGGCGATTTTCGGACGCATTGCAAGCCCGTTTGAGCTTGGCTGAATTGAGTAAATAGAATTACAGGAGGATATATCATATGAATTCATCGTCAAAAGGAAAGGTCTTCAAATATGGCGCAAACGTCGATACGGATGTCATTATTCCCGCACGATATTTAAATACTGCCGACCCCGCTGAACTTGCAAAGCACTGCATGGAAGATATTGACAAGGATTTTGTTTCCCATGTTGAGCAGGGAGATATCATAGTTGGCGGAAACAATTTCGGATGTGGTTCATCACGGGAGCACGCGCCTATTGCGATTAAGGCAAGTGGAATCTCCTGCGTAATTGCACCTTCGTTCGCGCGAATTTTCTACCGGAATGCGATCAATATGGGGCTTGCCATTATGGAATCCAAAGAGGCTTCCGAGCAAATCGAAGACAGAGATATCGTCGAGGTCAATTTTGAAACCGGCGTCATTACTGACCTTACAAATGGAAAAATTTTTACAGCGAAGCCTTTTCCGGCCTTTATTCGTAAAATTATTGATGCCGATGGGCTAGTTGGCTACATTTCAAAGACATGAGGCACGCAGATCGATTGCACGCAAAGCACTTGCCATATACTGGGATATAAATTTATAATAAGATACGGCGTTTTCTCTTAGGAAAACGCATGTGGGAGGAACGAATGGGCGTATACAATATAGCGGTAATTCCGGGGGATGGTATCGGTCCGGAAGTGACAAACGGAACCTGTGAGGTACTTACGGCAATTGCACAGAAGTATGGACACACTTTCCGTTTTGAGGAGCTTCTCGCGGGCGGCAGCGCTATTGATGCGACCGGCGAGCCACTGCCTGCAGCGACACTGGCAGCATGCAAGAAGAGTGATGCGATTCTACTCGGTGCTGTTGGCGGCCCCAAATGGGATGATCTTCCTGGAAGTCTTCGTCCAGAGCAGGCGCTTTTAGGTCTGCGGGCGGGGCTTGGCCTATTTGCGAATCTTCGCCCTGCCATTCTTCATAAGGAATTGTCAGCAGCGTGCCCACTGAAGGATAAGTACGTCGAGGGTGGGATCGACATTATGATTGTTCGCGAGCTTACCGGCGGGATATATTTTGGGCAAAGAGGCAGAGAAGATGGCGGGAATATGCCAGATGGTACAAGCAGAGGTTTGCAGGCGTATGATACGGAGCGATACTGCGAACTCGAAATCGAGCGGATTGTCCGTGTTGGATTTGAGCTTGCTATGGGGCGCAAGAAGAGAGTGATCTCTGTTGACAAAGCCAATATTCTGGAGAGTTCGAGGCTTTGGAGAGAAGTAACTGAGAGAGTCGCAGCAGAGTATCCTGAAGTTACTCTGGAATATATGTATGTGGACAATGCCTCGATGCAACTCGTGAAGCGTCCCAGTGATTTTGATGTGATGATTACGACCAATATGTTTGGAGATATTCTGTCAGATGAAGCGGGAATGATTACTGGGTCAATCGGTATGCTTCCATCTGCATCTTTGGGAAAACCCGGCATGCCAGGCATGTACGAGCCTGTTCATGGCTCGGCTCCGGATATTTCCGGTCAGAACAAGGCAAACCCGCTTGCGACGATTCTATCTGCCGCCATGATGCTGCGTTGGTCTTTTGGGCTAGGCGAAGAGGCAGCCGCGATTGAAAACGCAGTTGAGATTGTACTCTCGCATGGTTTTCGCACGGGCGATATCGCATATGACGATGCCTGCAATGTTCTTGGCACGAAAGAAATGACGGCGAAGGTCATTTCGTCAATTGTCTAATGCCCCAAATGGGGGCAAACAGCGTGCCAATATGAATATATAATTGTGATTTGCAAACACATATAAATACGCATCATTTCAATGAAGCAGAAAGTTCAAGGTGATACTATGAATAACGAGCGAAGCGGACAAATGACAAAGGAGCCAAGTCGTGCGGCGCACAGATCTCTTCTCTATTCTTTGGGACTTACAAAGGAAGAACTCAAGAGACCCATGGTTGGTGTGGTCAATTCTTTCTCTGAACTTATACCTGGACACATACATCTTCGTGATCTTACGCAGGCAGTTAAGGACGGTATTCGCCTCGCGGGAGGGATTCCGTTCGAATTCCCTTCCATCGGCGTCTGTGACGGACTTGCCATGAATCATGTCGGCATGAAATATTCGCTTGTCAGCCGTGATGTTATTGCGGATTCGTGCGAGCTTGTTTTGATGGCTCATCCCTTAGATGCCGTTGTCTTTATTCCCAGTTGTGACAAGGTGGTTCCGGGCATGCTAATGGCAGCTGCCCGCCTGAATATTCCTTCCATTTTTGTTTCGGGAGGACCGATGTTGCCGGGTCATTTTCAAGGGAAGCGAATCGGACTATCGGATATGTTTGAAGCATCGGGTGCTTATTCAGCCGGCAAGATATCGGCGGATGATTTGGACGAAATGGAACAGAGCTGCTGTCCGACATGCGGATCGTGCTCCGGGATGTATACGGCCAATACGATGAACTGCATTACGGAGGCACTCGGGATGGCTTTGCCTGGAAACGGCACGATTCCGGCAGTTTTTTCTGCCCGCCGCAGACTTGCCAAAGACACAGGGATGAAGATTATGGATCTTCTTCATGAAGGGAAATGCGCTCGTGACATAATGACAAAGGATGCAATTTTCAATGCCCTCCGCATGGATATGGCACTTGGGGGGTCAACCAATAGTGTTCTCCATTTGCTTGCTATCTCACGCGAATCTGGATATGCGCTTACAATGGAGGATATTTCAGCGATTGCTGATGAGACGCCTCAGCTGAGCAAACTGAATCCGGCGAGTTCGGTTTTCATTACTGACCTTAATGAGGCAGGCGGCATTACGTCGGTTCTTGCTGAGCTTGCAAAAACGGGACTATTAGTTACGAATAACCCTTCCGTTGACGGCACCATTTCGAGCAGAATTGCCGGCAAAAAGGGTTCCGATTCCGACATAATTGCTTCTTTTTCCTCGCCCATTTCAAAGGATGGGGGACTGGCGATTCTTCGCGGAAACCTTGCACCTGAGGGTGCAATCGTAAAAAAGGGCGCAGTTGTCCCGGAAATGCTGTGCCACAGTGGCCCCGCACGAGTATACAATTCTGAGGAAGAAGCGACAGAAGCCATTTTTGCTGGCGCCATCTGTCCGGGGGATGTAATTGTTATCCGATTTGAAGGTCCCAAAGGGGGGCCTGGTATGCGAGAAATGCTTACGCCGACTTCGGCTGTTGCTGGAATGGGGTTAAGCTCATCGGTTGCACTTATTACTGACGGCAGATTCTCAGGGGCGACCCGAGGCGCATCAATTGGGCATGTATGTCCGGAAGCAGCCGTAGGTGGGCCGCTTGCCTATGTCGTCGAAGGCGATATGATTACGATTAATATACCCTCTCGGACAATTACACTGGATATATCTGACGAAGAATTCTCTCATAGACAACCCGTGCGACTGCCGCAGCGCAACCTGACAGGTGTTCTGGCCCGATATGAAGATCTGGCCGATTCTGCGGCAAACGGAGCAAGCATGAATCATGTCAAAATCTGTAAGATCTAGCGTAAGCCCCGATGCGAAGCACGGCTTTGATCAGCAGAGGTGAAGGAGAGAGCAATATGAACGGTGCAGAGACAATAATTTCCTTTCTGAAAGAAAAAGGAGTGAATCCAGCGTTCGGTTATCCGGGCGGTCCGATTCTTGTTCTATATGATGCGATCTATCAGGCCAATTTCCCACATGTACTGACTCGGCATGAGCAAGGAGCCGTCCATGCGGCGGAAGGATTTGCTAAGATTACCGGAAAACCTGGCGTGGTTATCGCGACGTCGGGTCCGGGTGCAACCAATCTTGTGACGGGAATTGCGGATGCCTTCTTGGACTCCGTGCCTCTTCTTGCCATAACGGGTGCAGTCTCGAGGGATTGCACGGGCAAGGACGCTTTCCAGGAAGCGGACATTACTGGTATCACGCAGCCCATAACAAAATACAACTATCTTGTTATGGATCCGGCTGAGCTTCTGCCGACACTGGAAGAAGCTTGGGCACTTACCACGTCAGGAAGACCCGGGCCTGTTCTTGTTAATGTTCCCAAAGATATTCTTGCGATCTCAATTCCCAAGACAATTCCGGGCGCTTCGGGCGTGATGCGTCATCGACCACCTAGGAAAAAGACCGAAACCCACGTAATGGCCGTTATATCCGCTTTGCAAAAGGCAAAGAGACCACTTCTTCTGGCAGGCGGAGGCGTAATTATTGCAGACGGGGCCTCTGCGCTCATGCAGAAATTTATGGAGGCAACGGGTATCCCGACTTCCACTACGATGATGGCAAAGGGAAGTATACCGGATTCTCATCCGCAATATATGGGAATGGTAGGAATGCATGGCACACCACAGAGTAATTCTGCTATTGGCAATTGCGATTTATTGCTTGCCGTGGGTTGCAGATTCTCGGATCGAATCATTGGGAATCCGTCAAAGTACAATCTGAATAAGGAACGCATAGTCATTCACGTTGACATAGATCCTGCTGAAATCGGGAAGAATATCAGACCGACGATTGAAATAGAGGATGATGCCAGCGGCTTTTTCGCACATCTGCTGCGCCATTTGCCGGATGTTGATTTTCGAGCGAACTGGGCGGAATGGATTGCGCAAATGCAAAAGAAGTCAGAGAGATACCACAATTTGTGCATGGATCTTGTAAGGCTTGATGACAAGCTTCTGCCAGAGGCAGTCGTCCATACAATTTCAGCGGCATATAAGGGAGAAGACCCGATCCTCGTAACCGATGTTGGACAGCATCAGATTTTTGCTGCACAATATTTCGAAGTGGAATCGCCACGGTCCTTTTTGACATCCGGCGGACTGGGCACCATGGGCTTTGGACTGCCTGCAGCTGTCGGTGCCGCCATTGCGGCTCCCGACAGACCCGTTATTCTGTTTGTCGGTGATGGCGGCATTCAGATGACAATTCAGGAATTTGGTACGATGATCAGCCTTGGGCTTAATGTTAAGGTTATTATTATGGATAACCAACAGCTAGGCATGGTTCGACAGTGGCAGGAGCTCTTTTATGGCAAAAGATATAGTCAATCCATCCTTGACAATAATCCGAATTTTGTACAGATAGCAGACGCATATGGAATTATGGGAAGTAGAGCAACAAACGAATCCGAATTCCGTGAAGGGATCAGTAGAATGCAGGCCACAAAAGGCCCGTATGTGCTACATGTTATCTTGGATAGTGAAGAACTCGTATATCCGATGATTCCGCCGGGAAAGAATCCAGAAGACATGATTATGCCCGGGATGTAATGCAAATAAACCACCTCACAGACAGGAAAATCACAGTTCTGCGGGGTGGTCTTATTATGGATATAACCGTTTGCTAATTGGCTGCCTCTTGTTCAAGTAATCTTGGAACGGGGGTCGGAAGACCGAAACGGTCAAGTGCGACAAAGGTCATATTTGCAACGTTAATTTCATCGCGATGCCCGTTGAGCTCTTCTACATACGTTGTTACTACGACCTTCATGGATGTTCTGCCGACAGATACGACTTGTGCAATTAATAATATGGTCGAATTGAGGTTAGCGGGTGCCTTGAAGGATAGATTGTCGATCGCGACGGTGGTAACTTCTGTTCCGGCGTGTCGCCTTGCGCAGATAGCGCCTATCGTATCAATCATCTGCAGAAGTGCTCCGCCGAATAGACGCCCAGAACCATTTGTATATCTGTACATCACGATTTCAGCGTGCTCGGTATAGGATTCCTTCCGAGATTTGACGCGCAGATATCGCTCGCTTTCTGTGTCGGTAAGTTCATTAAGCATATCATTAAGCTTCCCCTCCAGAGCCTTCTGGGAAGATAGCAATGAGTCTGTATGACGGTGAATATCGTCCAATTACTTCGCCTCACTTTCGTCTTGACATTAATCATCTTATTATTTTATTTTCAGTATATCAGATTTATTCGGTAAAATTCTTGTAAACAGCGGAAAGTCCTGTGGCTCTGTATGCGTATCGTTGTATAATGGTTATGTTCAAATTCGTATAAGTTGGGAGAATAATGATATGGCAAAAAAACAGACAGTTGCAATTATTGATCTGGGTTCTTTGTCTCTTCGCCTAAAAGTATTTGAAGTATCTTATAAGGAAAGTCCCAAGGAAATTGAATCTGTACGCAGATTTCTTTCTCTTGGTGCTCAGACATATCGATATGGAGTCATTGCGGCCAAACAAGTTGAAGAATTGTGTGAAATACTTGCAAGCTTTGTGCTCAAAATGCGCGAGTATAAGATTTCGGATGTAATCTGCGTTGCTACAAGTGCCTTCCGAGAAGCCAAAAACAGGGATTTTGTCGTTGAGCAGATACGTCTGCGTACAGGCCTTTCGGTTAGTATTCTTGATAATGCACAGGAACGTTTCTATCATAATCTGGCGGTAAAGGAGTTCATGCCGAATTTTGACAAGGCGATTTCGAGTGGAACAGTCATACTAGATATTGGTGCTGGAAGTATCCAATCAACCGTATTTGACAAATCCTCTTTTGTTTTCAGTCAGAATATGCTCCTAGGTTCTCTTCGCATAAGCGAATTACTTTCAGATCTTGAAAGGCAGACAACTCATTATGCCAAAGTTCTTGAAGAGTTTATCTCGCATGATCTTGAGGATTATCATGCGATTGAACCAAAGGGAATATCCTATCAGAACATGATTGCTTTCGGAAGTGATATTGGATTTATCAAGGGACTGAGTGGCTTCTCTCCTCGCGAATACTGTTTCCTCTCAAAGAAACGATTTCTGGAAACATATGATTATTTGCTGAAGACAAAACCCGCGGATCTCATCTTATCTGAGAACATCCCTACAGCAACGGCGAATCTACTCCTTCCTACCGTGATGATAATCAAGAAGTCGCTTGAGTATGCAGGTGTTGAGGGCATACATATGCCAGCTACTTCTCTTTGCGATGGGATTATGTTTTACTATGCATGGGATAAGTTCGGACTAGATCTTCATTATGATCCCGCACAAGACATGATTTCTGCGGCAAGGCATATTAGCAAAAGATATCGATATGACAAGAAACATGCCGATCAGGTTGAGAAGTCAGCACTTCTGATTTTTGATACGACAAGAAAGCAGCACGGTCTTTCGGATCGGGACCGCCTGCTCCTGCAACTTGCCGCCATACTTCACGAAGTCGGAAAATACATCAATGTCAGCAGCCATAGCTCGCGTTCTTATCACATTATTCACACTACGGAAGTTATTGGTCTTAATGAAAGCGAAAGAGAGCTCGTTGCCTATACAACACGCTTCTATACGCAGTCGGATCTATTCTCAGATCGATACTTCCAATATCTTCCACTCGAGATGAGAAACAAGATATCGAAATTCTCGGCCATTCTTCGCCTTGCAGATGCTCTTGATTCATCGCACAAACAGAAGATACGGAATATCTCTATCACGAGTAACGCGGAGATACTTGCGATTTCTTTTGACAGTTCGGAAGACATAACATATGAGATGTGGGCATTTGAGATGAAGACGGATCTGTATTTGCAGGTGTTTGGGACGACCCCTGTTCTTAAACCGAGGAGGCAAATGATATGACGACAAAGAAACTTAAACAGAAGAAGGGCTTGAAGGGATCAAGGCCCAATACACTTCGGGCTATTTCTGATAATGCGGGTGTTGCATCCAGTGCAAAGTGCTTCTATAATCGCGAGCAGAGTTGGCTTGAGTTTAATGACAGGATTCTTTTTGAGGCTAGAGACACGAAGAATCCGCTTCTTGAACGAGCTAAATTTCTTTCCATTACTGCGTCCAATATGGATGAGTTCTATATTGTTCGCGTTGCTTCGCTTCGTGATTTGGAAAATGCCCAATATAATGAGAAGGATTTCTCTGGATTGTCACCAGCCGAACAGCTTGACATTATTTCCCAGAAGGCTCGCCACACCATGAGCCTTCAGTATTCGACGTATACACGCTCCATTGTTCCGGCACTATCAGCACATAATGTCTTCATGCTCGATTATTCAGAGCTAGATGAGAATGCGAAGCGTCAGGCGGACGAGTATTTCCGTTCGACCCTATATCCGATTTTGACGCCTATGGCAGTGGATGCAGCTCGCCCCTTTCCTTTGATCTACAATCGACAGATCAATCTTTGTATTGCCATTGAAGAAGAGCCCGAAAGCGCAGCATTCTCCGAGGAATCCAAATATCGTTTTGCAACGCTGCAAATACCAACAGTCGTTCCAAGACTCTTCAAGGTTAAGATTTCTTCTGGTATCGGATTCGTACTTATCGAAGACATAATTAAGGAAAATATCGCCAGCCTTTTCGTTGGGTCTAAGGTAATAGCATCCGGTTTGTATCGGGTTATGAGAAATGCTGATTTGGATATTGATGAGGATGAGGCGGAAGATTTGCTGAAGGTAATTGAAGAGCAAGTTCGCATGCGAAACTGGGGAGAGATTATCCGTCTTGAAGTGGATACCGACATGGATGAGCGACTCATGACTTGGCTCAAGGACTCGCTCGAAATTGATGACGAGGATACTTTTTCCGTAAGCGGTCCCTTGGATCTGACTTTTCTTATGAAGCTATATAGTATTTTGGCACCGGATTTTCAACAGCTATGCTATGCGCCATATAAGGGACAGCCTGCATCCATGTTCGACGACGGCAATATTTTCGATCAGATACGCAAGAAAGATCGCCTCGTACACCATCCGTTTGAATCCTTTGAACCAGTCATAGAGTTTATTGCACAGGCGGCTAGAGATCCGAATGTCCTTGCAATTAAGCAGACGTTGTATCGTGTGAGCAGTCGATCGCCGATCATTAAGTATCTGGCCGAGGCAGCGGAAAATGGCAAGCAGGTCATGGTGCTTGTTGAACTCAAGGCTCGATTTGATGAGGAAAACAACATTAACTGGGCAAAAATGTTAGAAAAGGCTGGCTGTCACGTTATATATGGTCTCGTCGGCTTAAAGACACACAGTAAAATCACGCTCGTTGTACGAAACGATGAAGATGGTATTCGAAGATATATGCATCTTGCGACGGGAAACTATAATGATATTACGGCAAATATATACACGGATATCGGTCTTTTTACTTGCTCGGAGCCATTTGGCGTAGATGCATCAGAGTTTTTCAATATGTTGTCTGGTTATGCAGAACCGCCAGAATGGCGAAAGCTTATTCCGGCACCTCTCTGGCTTCGGAGTTTTCTTGAGAAGAAAATCCGACGGGAAATACTGAATGCCAAAGAGGGGAAGAAGGCAACAATCGTCGTAAAAGTCAACTCGCTTGTTGACGGAGCCCTGATCGAACTTCTATATGAAGCTTCTCTGGCAGGCGTGAAAATCGATCTGATCGTCCGAGGGATATGCTGTTTGCGCCCAGGCGTAGAGGGAATGTCTGAGAATATTTCGGTTCGTTCCATTACGGGAAGATACCTAGAACATTCTCGTATATTCTATTTCTATAATGAAGGATATGAGGACTTGTATTTATCTTCCGCCGACTGGATGCCAAGAAATTTAGATCGGAGAATTGAGCTTTTGTTTCCGGTTGAAGATCCTGATTGCCGAGAGAGAGTACTCGAAATTCTGAGACTTGAACTTGAAGATACGGTGAGAAGTCATTTCCTTCATAGTGACGGAACCTACCATAAGGCCGATCTCCGAGGAAAGGTCAAACTCGACAGTCAAATTGAACTATGCAAAGTTGCTACTTTCTCTGCAAGTGATAAGAAGCTTCGTCAGGAGACGAGGATTTTTGTCCCGTCAGAGTCGATTTATGATGTACGGGAGGAAGAATAATGATCGTCAAAGTTACCCCATTCCCATCGGTGTCGGACAAAAAGAGATTCGACGATGTGTCATTCTCCTATGAGTTGACGCATTCTTCTGGAGCCAGTTTTACGCTGATCAATTACGGCGCAGCGATTACGAAGCTTTTTGTTCCTGATAAAGAAGGGACGCTATCAGACATCATGCTTGGGTTTTCCGATTTAGATCACTATATGGCAGATCCTGGATGTCACGGTTCGGTAGTAGGGCGACATGCAAATCGGATTCGGGGCGCCTCATTCTCATTAAATGGAGAGACGTATCATCTTCCTGTTAATGATGGACCCAATAATTTACACGGAGGGAAACCTGCCTTCCAGAATGTATTTTGGGAAGGCAAAGTACTGTCTGAAGCCGATGCAAATCATCTCCTTGCTCAATCTGGCATTCAGAACAATTTCTGTGTCGAAGGCGAGGCCGTTCTTTTTTCCTATCTTTCAGAAGACGGCGAGTGCGGATTTCCGGGAAACCTTACTGCAAAAGTGATGTACGCTTGGACAACAGATCGTACGATGCTGCTTTTATACCAAGGAACGACAGATAAAGATACACTGTTTAATCCGACTAACCATGCCTATTTCAATCTCGGCGGGCATAGTTCTGGCCCTGTGTCTGATCATGTTTTACACATAGACACGACAACAATGACCAATAAAGCACTAGATAATATACCAGACGGAACGTATAGGGATATTGTGGGGACTGCGTTCGACTTTTCGAAGCCAGATCGTCTGGAGAAAACGATGACAGATAATGACCCGCAGCTAATCTGCTCGAAAGGTATTGATCAGAATTACTGCCTCAATACGAAATTGTCTGCCGTTAGTGCCGTAGCAGAGCTGTACGAGCCTCAATCCGGGAGGAAAATGACGGTCTATACGAATCTGCCAGGGCTGCAAATTTATACAGGAAATCATCTGAACGTATCTGGAAAAGAAGGCAGCATGTATGAGACCTATGGCGGAGTCTGTCTGGAAACACATTTTTTCCCGGATTCCATACACCATCTTGATTTCGCGCAAGCGGTGCTAAGAGCGGGAGAAACGCGTTATTTCCTCACTGGCTATCAGTTTTAGTTAGAATCGTATAGCTGATAGTATTGAACAATTTCATATTGCTCAAGGTCTTCTTTGATGTCGGCCGGCAAAGCATCACTCTTTGCTGTGTATAAGTTACCGTCTGCATCCACTAAGTAGTTGGCTGTAATAACGGGAAGCTTATTGCGAAGCTCGTATACATACTGAAGAAATGGCGTCCGATTAAATCCGATTATGTCGGCAAGATAGGGCGTCATATAGTTTTGGCTGATATAGTCTTGCTCAATGTTTGCAAGATCTGAGTCGGAAATGTCGTAATTTGCCCATATCACGAGTTCCGCCTCGTAGTGATTAAGTGCACTCAACGGATCATCTTGATCTGCAAAATGATCAAGATATAGGGAGTAGTCAGAAGATAGATTGGGCTGATGATCGCCATATATGATGATGACCGTTGGGGATTCAATATCCTCAAAATACGTTATCAATTCCTTAAGCGCATCGTCAGACAACCGAAGCAACGAGAGATACTGATCGGCGAGTGGGTACGTAGTAAACGTATCCGTCGTAATATCATAGGGAAGATCATAATCACCATCATAACCGCCATGATTTTGTATCGTAATTAGGTACTCGAAAAGGGGCGTATCGGGGTGATCCGCTTTGAATTCCTCGTATTCGTTAATTATGTACTCATAGGCAGCCTGATCACTGACATAATCCCGATAGGTCTGCGCATCTGTAAACGCCTCTTTCGTTGTGAAAGTGTTAAATCCGATGAGGGGTAATACTTTGTCTCGATTCCAACCCGTCTTGTCAAATGGATGGACGGCAATTGTCTCATATCCATCGTCACGCAAAATTGATGCGAGAGAAACCTCTTCCTGACGAATGTATTGCTTAAATGGATAGGTTCCAGATGGAAAAAACAGCGTTGACATACCCATCAGGAATTCAAATTCAGCATTGGCAGTATTGCCGCCATACACCGAAGAAATGAGCGTCTTCTTTATCACATTGTCGCCGGTCAACGAATCACAAAAAGGTGTGACTTCTTCGCTTGTCTGCACATCTGCCGTCGTTCTCAGGTCGCAATTTGCTTCGCTCATAACAAGGATGACGTCTGGTTGCACCTGTCCGGGGACGACAGAAGTTGAATCGGAAGTATAGTCGGCAAGAATATCCTCGGCTTTGTCTACAGAGTAGTTTTCGGGTGCGGAGAAGTGTAGGAATTGCATATTGTAACAGAAAGTAAGCAGCACGCCGTTTGCAAGATTATTGTTTACTTGTGTGTAAAAGAATGTCGCACCCGCGTCTTCTAGGACATATTTTTTCGACAAAAAGAACGAATAAAAACACCCGCATCCAATGACAATAGCAAGGCAAAAAATGCCCGAAACCCAAATGCGCAAATGGGGGTCTTTGCCGACAAGTGAGAAAAAGATCATAAGAATCAAGAGGCAGCATGCAAGAAGTATTTCGGCGGTGATCTCATATTTGTACGTCCCCATAACGTTTGAGACGAGAGAAATATTGCCAAAGTCCCAAGGGAAAATGATCTCACTTCTAAACAGTACGGCAAAGTGCTCAGCCATACCAAAAAGGAATACGAATACATTTAGTATGTTTGAGGTGATTTTGAATTTGGGGAGAAAATATAAAAACAAGTAGAGAAGGAGAAGAATCAGATAATTCCATCCGAAGTACCAATTGTAATCGAGATACCATCTCTGTACGTATGCAATCGTGTTGTCAAAACTCTGTGCATATGCGGAAAGCGCCTGGAGAAGCGCTACCCCAAGTGCGGGCAGTAACAGAAGGCGAAGAACGGATACGATGCGAAGGGATATGGATTTCCCGTGGATTTGTAGCCATCTTTTGCAAGGCTGTAATACAGTATTAGTCTCAAGAACGTTATTCACCTGATTATCCCCGAAAGCTATCTTTGAGTGAGACGGATCGATTATAAATGAGGCGACCCGGTCGGCTGTCACGATCTTGGCAGAAATAGCCTAGTCGCATGAATTGAAAACGGTCTTCAACGGAAGCTTCTGCCAGAGAGGCTTCGAGTTTGGCGCCATGAATGAGGGTAAGTGAATCAGATCTCAAATGCTCAAGATAATTGCAATCCGCAAGATCCGGCTCGGGTGTATCAAAAAGATTGTCATACAGACGAATCTCTGCATCAATTGCAGTCGTGGCATCAACCCAGTGTATGGTTCCTTTGATTTTTCGGCCATCCGTTGTGTTTCCGCCGCGACTTTCCGGATCATACGTTGCGTAAACTTCTAAAACATTGCCTTCATCGTCCTTCTTACAGCCCGTGCAAGAGATAACGTAAGCTGATTTGAGTCGCACTTCATTTCCCGGGTACATACGGAAGTATTTTTTGGAAGGAATATCCATATAATCGTCTTCTTCAATCCAGAGTGTTTTCGAAAAGCTAATGGTTCTTGATCCATCTTCCGGATTCTCTGGATTATTTAGTATGGCAAATTTCTCTGTCTGATTATCAGGGTAATTCGTAATGATCAGACGGATCGGCGCAAGTACGCCCATGACACGATGGGCATTGGCATTCAAATCCTCTCGCAGGCAATGCTCTAAGAAGCCATAATCAACAACGCTATTCACTTTGGAGACACCATTTCTCTCGTGAAAATTACGTATGGAGGCTGGCGTGTATCCGCGTCTGCGAAGACCACAAAGAGTTGGCATACGTGGATCATCCCATCCGCTTACGAAGCCTTGCTCAACGAGATTGCGGAGCTTGCGCTTGGATAGAACCGTGTGATTGATACCAAGACGAGCAAATTCGATCTGCCTGGGTATTGCAGGAACAGAACAGTTATTGATTACCCAATCATACAATGGGCGATGTGATTCGAATTCCAAAGAACAAAGTGAATGCGTTATGCCTTCAAGAGCATCCTCAATTGGATGAGCGTAATCATACATGGGATAGATACACCACTTGTTTCCCTGACGATGATGAGGCGTGTGAATAATACGATAAATGGCAGGATCGCGCATGTTGAAGTTTCCGGAAGCCAGATCAATCTTGGCACGAAGTGTCATTGTACCATCAGGGAATTCACCAGCTCGCATCCGAGCAAACAAATCGAGGCTTTCCTCGATCGGGCGATCGCGATAAGGACTTTGCGCAGGATTCGTCAGATCACCGCGCATATCTTTCATCTGCTCGGGCGTCAGCTGGCAAATGTATGCAAGTCCCTTGGAAATCAATTCGACTGCAAAGTCATACATTTCCGGGAAATAGTCTGATGCATAAAAGAACCGATCATCCCAGTCATATCCAAGCCAATGAATGTCATCCTTAATTGCTTCAACGTACTCTTCGTCTTCTTTGGATGGGTTCGTGTCATCCATGCGGAGATTGCATTTGCCTCCATACCGTTTAGCCGTTTGGAAGTCAATATATAGCGCTTTGGCATGTCCGATATGCAAGTAACCGTTAGGCTCCGGTGGGAAACGGGTGTGTACCGTCTTTCCAAAATATTTTCCGCCTGACGCCAGATCTTCATCAACAAAATCAAAAATGAAATTACTCTCGTTCTCGCTCATATGTGTCACCTTCTTTTCGTAAATCATAGTATCCGCAGATCATTTTGACATAACGTCCTTACAGTGTAAGTCGCTGTCGACCAAGGGAGATTCGGCGGAGGGATTCCTCTTGGCCAAGCAAGACAAGTATCTCGACCGCGCCGCCAGGCGTTACAAGTGTTCCGGATATTGCTATGCGAACCGGCCACATAACAAGCGCATTCTTCACTTGAAGTCGATCGGCAAGTCCAGTAAGAGAGGACAGAAGCGAATCGTGGTTCCATTGTGCAAGATCCGCCAATTCCTTCTCGGCATACCCAAGCATAAGAAGCGAATTCTCTATTGTCGTTTTGCTCTTTTTGTGGACATAGATTTCAGGGTCATAATCAGGAAGCTCGCTTAGGAAGGACAGCTTCTCTTGAATTTGCGAAAAACGAGTGATTCTCGGCCGCAGCATCTCAGTGAGCAGGGAATATATGTCCGAGCGATTCGGCAGAAGACTTTCGAAGGTAGATTTGGCATGGGAAAGAAAGGCATCATCTGACATCGCGCGAATGTACTCGCCATTAAACCATTCAAGCTTATCATAATCAAAAACGGACGGAGATTTACTTATCCCGTCGATGTGAAAAGTTTGCGTCAATTCTTCCAGAGAAAAAATTTCGCGAGTCTCCTCTTTGGGACACCACCCAAGAAGGGCAATATAATTCATGATAGCCTCGGGCAGATAACCTTCACGAAGCAAATCATCAAAACTTGTCGCCCCATGTCGTTTGGATAGCTTGGAAATGCTGCCATCAGCTCCGCGTCCCTGAATCAAGGGAAGATGAACATAAGTAGGTATTTCCCAGCCAAAGGCCTCGTAGAGGAGATTGTATTTAGCTGCAGAAGAAAGATACTCACTTCCTCTGACTACATGCGTAATATGCATAAGATGATCGTCAATGATATTTGCAAAATTGTAGGTCGGAAACCCGTCAGTCTTGATAAGAATCTGGTCCTCAAGTTCCTTATTCGGGACGGTTATCTCGCCAAAAACACTGTCTACAAAGGTTGTCGAGCCGGTAAGCGGCATCTTCTGCCGAATAACATAGGGAGTATTCTCAGCAAGGCGATCCTGTACTTCTTGAGAAGACAGATTGCGGCAGTGTCTGTCATATCCTGCGAAATCCGGATTCTGTGCATTCGCACGCTGCTCATCCAGACGTTCCTTTGTACAAAAACAGTAATAGGCCTTGCCCTCTGAGACAAGTTGCTTTGCGTACGGCTCATACAGATGCATACGTTCACTTTGCGTATAAGGGCCATAGGGTCCGCCGATATCTGGGCCCTCGTCATGAGAAAGACCTGCTGTCTTCAGAGTCTTGTAGATGATATCAATAGCTGACGATACAAAACGTTCCTGATCCGTATCTTCTATGCGAAGAATAAAAGTACCTCCAGCAGAACGTGCAATTAAATACTCATACAATGCTGTGCGAAGATTGCCAACGTGCATGAAGCCGGTTGGGCTTGGAGCGAAACGGGTGCGTACGGTTATTTCAGACATACTTTTGATACCTCAACCATCTGTTTTTAACCTTATTATGTTATCACAAAATTGGGCATAGAGCCACGCCATTTATCGAAATCAAGCACGTATTAGGCTTGTTTCTTCTTCTTATTCTGTCTGGCTAGATGCAAACGAAGGTAGATGGATCGAATGGCGGCAAGCAAAAATATAACGAAAGAAATACCAATAAGTATGGTGACATTTCTATTCTTGTTAAGTAAGGAGACGGTCTCAGAAAGAAAAGTTGTTTGTGCCCACACATCCGTTTTGGCGTTGACGTCTGCCACTATTTTCGTTCCGTCATAGAGTTCGAAAACGACCTGCCCAAGAAGCTCTCCGGACTGAATAGGTAAAGACAGCACTTCGGAAGGAATGAACGTTGTGTCAGACATGAGGTAGGCATCACCCTTCGGATGAATATACTGAACCGTATTGCTAAAAACAGCCGGAATTTTGGTTTCGATACCGTCTATCGTTACATCTCTGTATATATCGCCAGCCGATACCAGATTTGTCATTTCGTAATAGCTGTAAATTTGCGTAATAACCTCATAGATATCCGTGTATATCTCTTCACTCTCAACATGACTCATCACAATGGCTGTCTCAAAATTATCTTTGCAGGCCAGCACGAGATAACAGGCATTTGCATCGTCCGAAGGATCGGAGAAACTTGCTGCTCCTTGAACGAGTGTCGAAATTCCCCAAATAGAAATGTCTGAGCTACTAATAATCATTGTTGTCCCATCAGACAGAAAATCCATTGTTCTGCTACTTGTAAAAATGGAACGAAAATCGCTATTGTTGAGGGCATACCGAAAAAGAGCCGATACATCAGCGGCCGTAGAATATTGTTTGACAGTCTGGATTTGCAAATTGTCAGTACTCTTTTTGATTGTCTGGGTTTGGGGGTCTGCTCCGGATGTGTTAGCAAACAATGTGTTATTCATATTTAGCGAAGCAGCCATCTCGTTCATACGTTCTACAAAGGCTTCTTCGTTACTTGAAATGTACTCGGCAATCGCGAGCGCAGCGGCGTCGGAATCCTGATATAGAATTGCCGCAATTAAGTATTTGACTGTACACTTCTCGCCAACATCGAGATAGAGAGAGTAATCTGATTGACTGTCGACTTCTTCAACTTCCGTCGAAATGGTAATCTCAGAGTCAAGTGGCAATGTATCCAGAGCAATTACCACCGTCATCAATTTGGAGGCAACAGGAAGATTCTTCTGATCGGTACTGGCATAATCATACAAAACGGTACCGCGTCCAGTGCCGCAGACGAGAATTCCATCTGCGCTCGAATCAATGGAAAGAGAAGTAGTAGGCGCCTCATTCGTCTGGCAAGCGGCCGCATAGACAGAAGAGGGGGTGGAAATCCAAAGTGCAAGGGGCAACATAAGAAAAACGCATAGAAAAAGAGAGAAATACTGGCAGACCCTATTTGCGCAAAAATATCCTTGCATATTTCACCTCTATTAATGATTTGCAGACGAAAAAATTATAACACATCTGTGAAATTAATTTGAGGAAAACGGGATTATATGACAAAAATGTCACGAAGCATGTTGCGACTTCCGTTGCGTCATGCTAAATTACATAATATGAGACTCAATGAAGGTGGAAAAATATGCGAATTTCGACGAAGGGTAGTTATGCACTGGAAGCAATGATTGCGGTTGCGCTTACGGATACGCTTCATGCTGTCAGTATTCGCGAGATTAGCGAGAGAACGAAAATATCCGACAAATACCTCGAACAGATATTTTCGTCGCTTAAAAAGAAGAAATTAATTGTGGGAATTCGGGGGGCTGGCGGTGGGTATCGTCTAGCGCACGATGCCGCAAAGATCACTGCCGGTGACATTATTCGGGCGGCGGAGATCAGTATTTCTCCTGTCGTATGTGTTAACGATCCGGAATCCTGTCCCAGAAGTGAATCGTGTGTTACTCGTGTTGTATGGAGTCGTCTGGATAACACCATTTCTGAAACCCTCGATCATATTTCACTACAGCAATTGAAGGATGCATTTGTTTTGGAAAGGGAGAATATCAGCGACTATTTTTCAATTTAAGAAGCGCTGACGTGAATTGTATATGAAGCTATCCACTAAATGCAGATATGGACTCAGGGCTCTGATAGATCTGGCCATCTATTCTGGTGGCGGACATGTCGCCTTGCACGAAATCGCGGCTCGGCAGAACATATCGCTTAAGTACTTGGAACAGGATTTTTCCGTGCTTCGTCGAGCAGGTCTCGTTAAGAGTATCAAGGGAGCGCAGGGAGGATATCTTCTGGCAAGGCCCGCTTCTACGATTCGTGTCGGTGAGATTATTGAGACACTGGAAGGTGATCTGCTCGTAATCGAGATAGATGAATCCGAAGAGACAGATATAAGGTCTTTCCTAAGTAAAGGTCTTTGGACCACACTGAATCAGAATGCGGCACATGCGCTCAACTCACTCTACTTGTCAGATTTGGTCGAATTTCATCTTGCTCATGGGAGTGGAGAGATGTTCTATATCTGATGGAAGTTCTGTCGGATTCGTGCGGCAGGCTTTTTCTTTGCGCGCGAAAATGCTATCATGAACAAAGAGCATTTTACTGGAGGCAATATGGAACTGACAAGAATGGATACGGAAACATCATATCCGGTCGAATGTGGAAGAACGTATGCGCAATATGATTTGACGCAAGTATTTAAGGTACGACTGGATAAGGCGCGGGTTGCCATCGTAACAGATCGCGAGGTTTCTGGGCATTACATAAATGAATTTGTCCAACAATTTGAGCGCATTGGCAAGAAACCTCAGATTATCGTAATAGACGGAAGTCAGGCGGCAAAATCGTTTGATGCTGTTCGGCTTGCCTATGAGAGATTGACGGATATGGAATTTTCCGACAAGGACATGTTGTTTGCACTTGGCGGAGGGGGCGTGATTGATGTTGCTGCTTTTGTTGCGGCGACATACCGCTGTGGTATTGAATATGTGCAGGTTCCGACGTCCTTGCTTGCAATGATTGATTCATCCATCTCGGCAACGGCCTATTTGAATTTTCAGAGTCATAAGAATCAGATAGGGGCTCGCAATTCTCCAAACCGCGTTGTGATTGATACAGACTATCTGAAGACTCTTCCTGCGCGGTACAAGGCAAATGGTATTGCCCAGGTCATATTGTATGGTTTGCTTGCCGATACGGACTTACTGGTAAGACTCGCAGCAAAGGATACGGATTATCAGGGACTCATCAATGCCTGTTTTCGCGCAAATACCAAAATAACTAGCGAGTCGGCGGATTTTTTATCTTTTGGGCATGAGATTGCTGAGGCCATAGAAGGGCACTTCCGTTTTCTAAAATATACACATGGCGAGGCGATGGCACTTGGCATGTTAGCTCTTTTTCGTTCGGATGCTCTGCTAAATTTGTATGAGCAATATGGATTGCCGACGACTGTATCTGGAGTCACTCGTGAGACACTGCTTAATCGGATACTGAAGACCCATGAAGACAATAAGGATAGAATATCCATCGTTCGTTTACATGAAGAGGGGAAACCCTATATTGATGTTTTCCCAGCATCGGAGGCAAGTGACTATTATGCGAAAGTACTTGTCGAGATTTGCGGCGGATAAGGAGAAAAAGAAATGATGGTAAGGCCGTTGCATACGGACACAAAGTATAAACCGTTCCAGCGGCATTTAGCCGTTCTACTCGTTGTACTCTTTTCTCTCTCATTATTTTTGTCTGCATGCGGAGAAGACGAGACGACCGCTATTCCGGCAGATTACGGCGATTATGGAAAGAATATTGCACTTGAACTTGCAAGCCTATATCCATATCGAAGTGCATATTCTCCCGAAGAGAAGGCGGCAGGAGAATATGTTAAGAGTGAATTTGAGAAACTAGGATATGAGGTTGAGGAGCAGGTATTCGCTTCTCCGACAGATCCATCCGCAACATCAATCAATTATATTGTTCGCATAAATGGTGAAGGTCTCATGGTTGTAGGTGATGATGGTGAGTATCACGAGACACATTCACAGGTCATAGTCGGTGCACATTACGACACCTATTATGGAGCCTCTTCGTCGGCAGAAGCACCGGATTTCGACGGAATACAGGATAATGCTTCCGGAGTTGGATGTCTTCTTACTATTGCCGCTCAGTTAAAAGACCAGACACTCGGATATGATGTTGTTTTGATCGCTTTTGGCGCGGGTGATGCAGAATATGCTGGGGCTACGTATTTTGCTTCTCAGCTGACAGCAGAAGAAATCGCAAATACCGATGCGATGTATTGTATCGACAGCATATACGCAGGGGATAAGTTGTATGCAAGTTCAGGCTGGAACTCGCTTATTTCAGGACAGAAATACGACAAGCGACGCAAGTTATATGAGGCTTATGATGTCGCATATGATAATTGTCTCTCATCGATAAATGGAGTTGATTTGTATTATAACGAATCGGGAATACAGACGGACATAAACGGAGACGGTGTAATCGACATTTACCGAGAGATTACAACAACAAAATCAGATTACACCCCATTTGATCTTGCTGGAATTCCAACGGTCTATTTCGAATCCTATGATTATAACTATACTACGCTTGTAGAAATGAAAGAGACGAAGAACCTAGATCTACAGACATTTGGCGGATCTATTCGCCATACCGATCTGGATTCAACGGAGCTGCTTGCTTTATCAGTTGATGAGGACCAATTGACTGACCGAATTAACAATACGGCATTTATTATTGTGGGGGCTATTATGAAAGGTGCGCATAATGGTGTAAGCGTATCCGATTACGAAGCGGGAGAGACCGTCGCTGCAACGGTACATATTTACTCAGTGGAAACACAGACAGTATCTTCTTCATAAATGGAGCTAAATACACTGTAGCAAGCACGAAAAGTATGTTTACACTTTATGTTGCAACTCGTATATCGTTATTGCTGCACCCTTAATAGTAAAAATAGAATTTGAGTACATCTCCTGATTCCCAGCGAAAATTGATCGATTGGAATTCTCCTGGCTTAAGGGTCGAATAGGGTGTATCTGTGTCATGGCAATTTCCTCTATTTAGTGGCTCAGGGTCATCTGGCAATTTATTGGAAAAGTAGGAAATGAGTTCTTGATCTTGTAGGGAGACTCTGGCGTTTATGCAGTCAGATGGAACAAGAGTATCCATTCGAAGACGAATTGGCTCTTCCATGAGAAAAAGGAAACCGAGATACATTCTGTCTGGTCGAGGACGGCTAACCTTCTGAACGATTGTTATCTTCTTGCCATCCACCTCGAAATCATACGACTGGTCGATGTATTCGGATACACAAATGCCTTCAAATCGATCTCCGTGAAGTATATGATTATGAATGAAACTGCCTGAGAAGTCAGGCATAATTTTATCTTCTTCCATATTTATCTCCGAATTTGTTGCAACAATATACAAATTATACCTGAAAATATCAGCTTAGTGTCAGACTTTTTAAAACAGAGCAATTCATTAGAATCAAGCTGTTCGAATAGGGTATAATGTCCTCAAAATTGCAATAACGAAAATCGGTCATTTGGGAGGCATCTATGCAGTCATTTGCTGAGTATTCCGAAATAATGAAAAGCATGCTTCAGAGACAGATTTTGCCATTCTGGTTGAATTTGATTGATCATGATAACGGTGGATTCTATGGATATGTAGATCATACCGGAGAAGTTAAGAAAGATGCGAAGAAGGGAATCATTCTTCATTCGAGGATTCTTTGGACGTTCTCCGAAAGCTACCGCTTTACAGGGAAGAAGGAATATCTTGATGCGGCTACACATTGCTATCGTTTTCTAATCGACAAGGCAATGGATAAACGCTATGGTGGCTTATATTGGATGCTGGATGGTAAGGGAGAGCCAATTGAGGATTTTAAGCACGCATACAACCAGGCATTTGGTGTCTATGCACTCTCTACATACTATCTTGCAAGTCAGTCAGAAGAGGCACTCTCGTATGCACTGCAACTTTTTCGACTCATCGAAGAAAAATGGCATGATGAGCGCGGATACTTAGAGCAATTCACACGTGATTTTGGTCCGATGAGTAATGAGGAGCTCTCAGAAAACGGAATTATCGCCGATAGAACGATGAACACGATCTTGCATGTAATGGAAGCGTATACAGTCCTGTATCAGGCAACCAAGAATGAAGAGGTTGGAAGTGCCCTTCGCTTCTGTGTGATGCAACTTACACATGAAATGTTCAACGAAAAGAAAGAAAGACTAGAGGTCTTCTTTGATCTGCAATTCAAATCTCTTCTTGATCTGCATTCATACGGGCATGATATAGAAGCCTCGTGGCTTATTGATCGCGCACTTGATGTACTGGGAGATAAGAAATTGACAGAGGATACGTCCATCATCACAAAGAAGCTATATGAACATGTCATGAGACAGGCATTTACCAGTCGGGGTGTCTATTTCGAATGCGAGAATGGACATGACAATACGCAAAGGGATTGGTGGGTTCAGGCCGAAGCCATAATTGGAATGGCGAATGATCTTGGAAAATTTGGAGATAAGAGTAAGCATTTAGCGCAAATGTATGAAGTCCTTCATTTTCTTCAAAAAGAAGTCATTCTTCCAAACGGCGAGTGGTATTGGACGACATATGAGGATGGTACTCATGACACCTCTCGAGAGCTTTCGGGTCCATGGAAATGTCCTTATCACAATAGTCGTATGTGTCTGGAAATAATGAATCGATTCAGGTGAAGAAAGGTTCAGTTATCTTCGAAGACAGAGAACAAATCCTCAATCTGACAATGATAGAGATTCGCAATTGCGCACAACTTAGATGAACGGGGTAATTTCTTACCGCATTCCCAACGCGAGACCGTTGTCTGGTCGATTCCTAAGATATCAGCGACCGCAGTTTGAGACAATCCGGTTCTCTTTCGATAATATGCAAACCCATTCATATTACGTGATTTCCCTTCAAAGCTAATTTTAGTATTGTATTCAAAAATTGGTAATCTTACAATAGTCATAATGCAAATACTATGCACTATCAAGAAACTTTATATAAAAAAGACTCCCCGAAACGTTTTTCGGGGAGTCTTTTTACTAATTCACGGGTAAAAACGAAATTACGCCTTGATCGTCCAACCAAGCTTGTCCTCTCGAATCCCTTTCTGTACACCCGTAATCGTGTCGTAAAAGAGTTGAGCAATCGGTCCAATCTGATTGTTGTTAATTGTAATAATGTTGTCTTCATACTTGAGTTCTCCGACAGGAGAAATAACTGCGGCAGTTCCAGAACCAAAGGCTTCTGTGAGACGACCGCATTTCCCTGCTTCAATCAACTCGTCAATGGATATCCGCTTTTCAACAACCTCCATGCCGAGCGATTTTGCCAGTTCAAGACAGGAACGGCGCGTAATTCCGGGAAGGATACTGCCATTTAGTATCGGTGTTACTAGCTTGCCATCAATTACAAAGAGTATGTTCATTGAACCGACTTCTTCTATGTACTTCTGCTCGATTCCATCAAGCCACAGGACTTGAACATAGCCCTTGTTGTGAGCAATATCCTGAGCAATCAAGCTCGACGCATAATTACCGGCGCATTTGGTGAAACCAGTTCCGCCACGTACTGCTCGGACATACTTGTCCTCAACATAAATCTTGACTGGATCAATTCCCTGCGGATAATACGCGCCTGATGGGGAGAGGATAATCATGAAGCGATATGTATCAGACGGCCGAACGCCGAGATAAGGATCCATTGCAATAACGAAAGGACGAATATAGAGAGATTCTCCGTCACCGGAAGGAATCCATTCCTGATCTAGTTCAACAAGCTTTTGCGTCGCATATACACAGAAATCAGGATCAAACGCAGGTATTACGAGACGTTCATCCGATAGATTCATTCTTTCATAATTCAAATGCGGACGAAACAGATTGATGCTTCCGTCTGGACAACGATACGCCTTAAGTCCTTCGAAAACGGCCTGACCATAATGAAATACCATTGCAGAAGGATCAATCAGGAAGGGAGCATACGGTTCAATTCTCGGATTAACCCATCCCTCGCCTTTTACATAATCCATAATAAACATGTGATCTGTAAATGTCTGACCAAATGGCAGCGGCTGACCAGGAGTCGGTTTCGTCCTTGGCGTCGTTGTTCTCGTAATAGGAATATTCGGAAACATGATAATGTCCTCCTTGTTAACGTCTTGCATACTTTCAAGTTCTAATTATAGAACTTACTAATAATAAATGGCAAGGTGATGCGAGAAAAAAGCTGCAATTCGTTCACTCGCATAATTGAAGGACAATAACAAACAAAATGATCTTCCAACAACCCGTAATAGAACTCGTTTACCCTTTTGATCACCTTTACCAACAGACTAGAACGATCACTTCTGACGAAGCTATCTTTGAAGACACCTATAACGGTGATGGCAACGTGTCGGGAAATCCAAAATGCACATAATCCATCTGATCCATAGTGGTGGATCACGAACATCCTTGCGGAATGTCAAGACGTTAAGCATCGGACATAACTGCATCGAGAATAATTACATTTTCAAGTGATAATAAAGAGATTGTAGCGCTTAAGTATGATAAAGAATGAAAGCACTATTCTCAGTTGCAAAAAAGCATCTTTATGAAATAATCGTTGATTCCAATTCACTTCTTGAACAATTGTTCGCCTTGGGATATAATAGGGGCACTTAGTTTTGATTGTGTTGATTATTGGATAGCCGCCAAAGCTTCCTGATTGGGTGGAGAATATGCAAGATAAGAGAACAGAAATGCGTCCAGATAATCCTGACGAGCATCGTTTATTTCGTATAAATAGCGACATGCGACCCATGGGCGATCAACCAGCGGCGATTGAGAAACTTGTTCAGGGTATGAGTGATGGGCTCGCTGCGCAGACACTTCTTGGGGTTACAGGGTCTGGCAAGACCTTTACAATGGCGAATATCATTGAGAAGCTACAGCGCCCCGCCCTCATATTTGCACATAATAAGACACTTGCGGCGCAATTATGTGCAGAATTCAAGGCGTTTTTTCCTGACAATGCTGTCGAGTTCTTTGTGTCCTATTACGATTATTATCAGCCGGAAGCGTACATTGCGGCTACGGACACATATATTGAGAAGGATTCGGCAATTAATGATGAGATTGATCGGATGAGGCATTCGGCGACATCTTCGCTTCTGGAAAGGCGTGATGTTATTGTTGTCGCATCCGTTTCCTGTATTTATGGGTTAGGTGATCCAGCTGACTATCGAGATCTGATGGTGAATTTGCGGCCGGGTATGAAGAAGAGCCGTGATCAGGTGATTCGGGAGCTGATCAAGATCCAATACGCTAGAAATGATTACGAATTGAAGAGAGGTACGTTTCGTGTCCGTGGAGATACGGTTGATATTTTTCCGTCTTCTTCGGAAACACTGCTGACTCGTGTAAGTTTTTTCGGAGATGAGATTGAAAAGATTACTGAGGTTGAGTATTTGACTGGGAAGGTGCAGTGGGCAAGGAATTATACGGCTATTTTCCCTGCCTCTCATTACGCGACAAGCAGCGAGAAGATGAAGAAGGCGCTGATTTCGATTGAAGCTGAGTTGGAGGAGAGGATTGTCGAACTGAAGGAAGCAGGGAAGGTTATTGAGGCTTACCGTCTCGAACAGCGAACAAGATATGATTTGGAGATGCTTCGTGAGACAGGGTTTTGTAAGGGCATTGAGAATTATTCGCGGCATATTGCGCAGAGAGAGCCGGGCACAGCGCCGTTTACACTTTTGGACTTTTTCCCAGACGATTACCTGCTGATGATTGATGAGTCTCATGTTACCATTCCGCAAATTGGAGCGATGTATAGCGGAGACCGCTCGCGCAAGTCGAATCTTATTGATTATGGTTTCAGATTGCCGTCAGCATATGATAACAGACCGCTTCAATTTGCAGAATTTGAGAAGAGGATGGGTCAGACGCTTTTCGTATCTGCCACTCCATCCGTATATGAAGCAGAACACAGTGAACAGACGGCGGAGCAAATAATCAGACCAACGGGCCTGGTTGATCCCGTAATTTCGATCAGACCGGTTGAAGGACAAATTGACGATATCCTTTCGGAAATTCGCGAAAACAACAAACAGGGAGAAAGATGTCTGCTACTTACACTCACGAAGAAAATGGCTGAGGATCTCACGAATTTCCTGAAGAACGAAGGAATTCGTGTCAAGTATCTTCATTCAGATATTGATACAGTCGAGCGTATGAAGATTTTGCGAGAACTTAGGCAGGGACAGTTTGACGTGCTTGTGGGAATTAATCTTTTGCGCGAAGGCCTTGATCTTCCTGAAGTATCACTGATTATGATTTTAGACGCAGATAAGGAAGGGTTCCTTCGTTCGGCTCGTTCCCTAATTCAGATTATTGGTCGTGCCGCTCGAAACGTTAACGGACGTGTTATTCTATATGCAGATACTGTAACCAATTCTATTTTTTCGGCGGTTTCGGAAACTAATCGAAGAAGAGAAATCCAGCTTGCATATAACCGTGATAACCACATCACACCGAAGACGATTATTAAAGAGGTTCGTGACGTTCTCGAGACCATTGAGGCGGTAAGTGCGGAAGAAGGTCTTCCAGTGGGTGAAGTGGAAAGCCTACTGGATAATAAGGCGACGCACCTTTCTCAGACGGAGCTTATGAAGTTGTCTAAGCGTCTTGAGAAAGAAATGAAAGAAGCCGCCAAGACGATGCAATTTGAAGAAGCAGCACGTTTACGCGATATTCTGATTCAGGTTCGAGGAAAGATAAAGTCATAGGCGATTTGTTTTGGCAGTTGCATTTAGGGATTCTTTCGCGGAGGTTATGCAGTGGATATGGAAATGGCCGATTCCAAAGGTTTTGTGCATTTGCATTTGCACACCGAATATAGTCTTCTCGACGGAGCTATCCGAATTGAATCTTTGGCCGAGAGGCTGAAAGAACTTGGCATGTCCTCCTGTGCAATTACCGATCACGGGGTTATGTATGGGACTGTGGATTTCTATCAGGCGATGATGAAGGCAGGAATTCATCCGATTATCGGTTGCGAGTGTTATGTGGCTCCACGTGGACGGCATAATAAGGAAGGGAGTGCGGATCGGGATCTTTTTCATCTCGTTCTCCTTGCAAAGGATCAGACGGGACTTGTGAATCTGAATCGACTGGTGTCCGCTGGTTTTACCGAAGGATACTATTACAGACCGCGCATCGATCACGAACTGCTGGAAAGATATCATGAGGGACTGATTGCTTTGTCTGCATGCCTGTCGGGAGAAGTTGCAGTCCAAATAAGCAGAGAAGAATTCGCAAAAGCAAAAGAAACAGCTCTCTGGTATGATCAACTTTTCGGTCGAGGGAACTACTATTTAGAGATTCAGGCGAATCAGATTCCTGAGCAGGCCAGAGTTAATCAACATATGATTGAAATTGCTAATGAGACGGGGATTCCACTTGTAGCGACAAACGATTGTCATTATATGAAGAAGGAAGATGCCAAGGCTCACGATGTCCTGCTTTGTATGCAAACAGGAAAACATATTTCGGATCGCGATCGGATGAGAATGCCAACAGACGATTTCTATATTAAGTCTGAAGAAGAGATGCGTTCCTTTTTCCCGCATCTTCCATCTGCCATCGAAAATACAGCGAAAATCGCTTCCATGTGCCATGCACAGTATACTTTTGGTGAAATTCACCTGCCAACATTTGCCATACCTCCGATGTATACCGATCGCAATGACTATTTTCACGAGCTGACCGAGGAAGGCCTAAACGAGAAACTTGCGCTGGAAAAAGATGCAAAAATTCGGAAAGTGTATTCTGATAGGCTTTCGTACGAGCTTTCTGTCATATCAAGTATGGGCTATATTGACTACTACTTGATTGTTTGGGATTTCATTAAATATGCGCGCGATCATGAGATTATGGTCGGCCCGGGACGTGGATCGGGCGCGGGTTCTCTTGCGGCCTATGTGCTCGGGATAACGAATATTGATCCGATTCGGTATGGCCTTATTTTCGAGCGGTTTCTGAATAGCGAACGTGTCAGTATGCCTGATTTTGACATTGACTTCTGTTATGAGAGAAGACAGGAAGTGATTGATTATGTTACGGAGAAATATGGGACGGATCGCGTTGCACAAGTCATTTCATTTGGTACACTCGCCGCGCGTGCCTGCGTCCGCGATGTTGCAAGAGCCCTTGAGGTTCCGTATGCGGATAGCGATCGCCTTGCTAAGATGATTCCATTTTCACCTGGGATGAAGATAAAGGAAGCAATGAAGATATCTCCTGATCTGAAGGCTGCTTATGATACGAATCCGGCCGCCAAAAATGTTTTGGATACGGCGATGCTTTTTGAGGGGATGCCGCGTCACGCGTCAACGCACGCCGCAGGGGTGGTTATTTCGAGTTGTCCGCTTACTGATTTGGCACCGCTTTCCAAAAATGATGATTCCATTGTCGTTCAATTTGACAAGAATAATGTCGAGGCGATAGGCCTTCTGAAATTTGATTTCCTTGGACTTCGTACGTTAACAGTTATGCGTGATACGGCCCAGATGGTGCTGCGTAACCGCGGTATTGTAATTGACTACGATCACTTACCGATGGATGAGATGTGTATATATGAGATGATTGGAAGAGGTGAGACGGAAGGCCTTTTCCAACTTGAAAGTGCTGGAATGACTTCGTTTATGACGGAATTGGCACCCACCTCGATTGAAGACATTATTGCAGGAATTTCTCTTTATCGTCCCGGTCCGATGGATCAGATTCCCCGATACGTTAAGGCTAGGCATGATGCCTCATCGATTCACTATGATCATCCTTTGCTTGAGCCGATACTCAAGGTGACATATGGCTGTATGGTTTATCAAGAACAGGCTATGCAGATTGTTCGGGATGTCGCAGGTTTTTCTATGGGACAGTCTGACAACATTCGTCGAGCGATGTCTAAAAAGAAGGCTTCCATTATGGATAACTATCGGCAGATTTTTATCTATGGAGGGGTAGACGAACTAGGTCGAGAGGTTGACGGTGCACTGAAACGTGGAGTCCCTGAAGTAGCAGCAAAGAAAATATTTGATGATGTCGCTTTGTTTGCCGGGTATGCGTTTAATAAGTCGCACGCGGCTGCTTATGCTGTAGTTGGGTACACAACAGGCTATTTGAAATTTCATTATCCGACCGAATTCATGGCGGCAATGCTGAATAGCTATCGTGGTAATTTGTTGCAGGCAGCCTGGTATGTCGGCTGTGCGAAAAGAATGGGGATTCACATTTTGCCGCCGGACATTAACAAGAGTCAGGCAAAATTTGATACAGAAGGTGACGGGTATATCCGTATGGGCCTTTCTGCAATCAAAAACGTTGGCGAAGGCGCGATTAATCAACTTGTTGAGGAGCGGAATAATGGCGGGTTGTTCATTTCTTATGGCAATTTCCTTCGACGCATGGATAAACTTGATATGAATAAGAAGATGTATGAGAGCCTGATTTATGCCTCCGCTTTGGATCTTTTCGGTATTCCTCGTTCTCAGATGGTTGCTGTGCTAGAGCCCTTTGTGTCTCAGCTTCAAACAAACAGGAAAAATCAAATGGACGGACAACTTTCCTTGTTCGGATTGTCGGATAATGCCGATGATCCAGTCAGCGGAGAGCCGCAGTATCCGAAGATTGAGGAGTATTCCGTTTCAGAGAAATTGGCACTTGAGAAAGATGTGCTCGGTCTCTATATATCGGGTCATCCGCTTGAAGCGTATAAGTCGATGATCGCTGCATGCGCAAATACGGACAGCACGGCATTTTCTCGCGCTACAGGTGAGGATGAGGTCATGATTGACCGCGTCCTTAAGGATCAGGAGCGAGTTGTGATGGCCGGGCTAATGAAATCCCGGACGACAAAGACGACGAAATCAAAAGAAATGATGGCTTTCCTTCAAATGGAGGATCTATTTGGAGAATATGAGGTCATTGTCTTCCCGAAAACTTTCTCGACGTATACGCAATTACTGCAACAAAATCATGTTCTTCTCATCCGTGGTAAGGTTAGCATTCGTGAAGACGAACCTCCAAAGCTGATTGCAGAAAGTATTGAAGAATTCGTGCAATCCAGTGAGAAATCCTGTGCTGAAGAGGAGGCGCCTGCGGTAAATCCTTCTTATACATCGAATCTTTCCAGGACCCTGCAAGAGAACCAGAAGACGGAGGATGACCATCGATCGGAGTATTCTGAGAAACCTTCTTCCCCCCAAGCCCGTGGGCAGCGATTGGGCATTCGCTTCTTTGGGAAGAAGAATGATGATGCATATAAACGAATGCTTGCATTTCTTGCCTATTTTCATGGGCAGATGCCGGTTGTCGTATTTTTTGCCGATACAAAGGAAATCTTGTCTCTGCCAAATGAATATTGGATTGATCCTGAAAGCGATATTCTTCATGAATTTTCTATGATTTGTGGAGCGGATAATCTGGCGTTGTATTGATTGTCTTTCCTATTTATGCATCTTTGCGTATAAACCGCATCAATTAGGAGAATAAATCCTGCTTATTGTAAGGTTAGAATCGCTTTTGATTTTTTCAATATGCGGTTATAATGTTGTTGTCTGTTTATAACAAGGCAAATAATGAAAGAATGAATCAGGAGTGTGACTTATATGATTGATGAATATACAGATGGAAATCTACCCAATCTGAAGGACTTGGTCGCTCCCAATTATGATAATATTGCCAAAGAAGATGCACCCGTTATTCGCGGGATTGGTGTTCTGACAAGTGGCGGGGATGCTCCGGGTATGAATGCGACGATTCGTGCCGTTGTCCGTGCTGGACTCCATTATGGATACGATGTTTATGGCATAACAAGAGGGTTCCACGGCCTGTGGAAGGGCGAGATTGAACAAATCACTGGCAGAGAGGTATCCGAGAAGCTGCAGCGCGGTGGAACTTTCCTCATGACGGCAAGATCGAAGACCTTTGAGACACCAGAAGGCGTCGTTAAAGGAGCCAAAATGTGCGGTGTCTTTGGCGTTGATGTTTTAGTGGTTATTGGTGGTGATGGTTCCTACCGAGGTGCAAGAGATCTCGCACGTATCGGTGTGCCGGTAATCGGACTTCCTGGTACCATTGATAACGACATTGCTTCGACAGAATATACAATTGGTTATGATACGGCAATGAATACAGCAATGGATGCGATTGACAAACTTCGTGATACGGCCTCTTCTCATGAACGTTGTAGCGTCATTGAAGTTATGGGAAGACGCGCAGGCTATATTGCACTAAATGTTGGCATAGCTACGGGAGCGGAAGTTGTTTTGATTCCGGAACAACCAATTGATTTCAATAAGGATGTAATCAAGGTCATTCTGGATGGAAGGAATAGTGGGAAGCGTCACTATATCGTTATCGTGGCTGAAGGATCGGGAAGTGCGACAGATATCGCGAAGAAGATTGAGGATGCGACGGGCATCGAGTCCAGACCGACCATTCTCGGACATCTTCAAAGAGGTGGCAGTCCAACACTTCGCGACAGGACAATGGCAAGCCTGATGGGGATTCATGCAATTGAGTGCATTAACGAAGGAAAATTGAATCGACTTGTTATCTGTAAAGATGGTAAAATAACCAATATCGATATAGAAGAAGGACTGAAAATGTCAAAGACAATATCTGAAGTGGATTTGGCAAGAGCAAGATTGTTATCATGAGGAGTGTATGAAGCTTAAATTTGTATGGACAATCCCAAACGTACTAACGACAGTGCGACTTCTGGCGATTCCGTTTATGGCAGCATTTATTCTTGCGAGCGGCAGACCGGAGGAAGCAGGAGAGAAGTATATTGTTCCCGCATTCCTCTTTTTTGTCATCATATGGGTAACAGATGCTGTTGACGGATTTATCGCCCGCAAATTTAACCAAGTATCTGACTTTGGGAAAATATATGATCCCTTTGTAGATAAGCTCTTTCAGTTCACGACGGCTTTTATGATGCTTCTCATTCACAAAATGCCTCTTTGGGTGGTTCTATTCATTATCACCAAAGAAGCGATCATGATTTTGGGCGGCGCGTATATGTTGCAGATGCGACACTTTGTGGTGAAGGCAAAATGGTATGGCAAAATAACGACGGTTCTATTCGTTGCCGGATTTGCCTCGGCCTTCTTCATCTCACCAGACCACCAATTTATCGTCAACTTTCTCTTCATTCCGCCTACAATCATGGCAACGATTTCAACCATTTTCTATGGGAAAGATTTGCTGTTGGGAACTAGTAATGTTTCCGGATCTTCAGAGTTGGCGTCAAGTGTGCAAGACGAGAATAAAGGATAATTATGTATACGACATTTGAAGAGGAATCAAAAAAGCAATTTCTGAGCGGGCGATCCCTTGTAACGTTAGAATTGGATAAAGTCTTGCGACAATTAGTATCTCATGCGAAAAGTGTGTATGGGAGGGAGCTCTGTGAGCAAATTCTTCCTTGTACCAACATAGTGATGGTTGAACAATTACAGCAAGAAACTGATGACGCGGTTATATATTTGCAAAGAGAAGGGCAGTTGCCATTGTCCGGATTTTCGGAAATACGTGATTCGATTGCATTGCTTCGTGCAAATGGCACTTTGTCGATGAAAAGTTTGCTGGAAATTGCAGGCTTTCTTCGAGCGGTTGACCGCTTGAAGAAAGTGCTTCCAAACGAAAAAAATGATTCAGCTTCAAGTAGTCTTTTTGCACGCATACGTATGCTGATGCAAGTGTCTTCCCTTGAGAAGGAATTGTCCTTTTGCATTTTATCGGAAGATGAGATGAATGATCGAGCCAGTGACAAGCTATATCAGATTCGAAGGAGCATTCGCGAAGCACAGTCAAATATCCGGGATGTCTTGGAACGGATCATTCGCAGTCATCCGACTGCTCTACAAGAGCAGCTGGTAACGCTTCGCGGAGAGCGGTATGTTGTACCTGTCAAGGCGGAAAAGCGCGGCGAGATCCCGGGAATCATCCACGATACTTCCTCTTCGGGACAGACGATATTTGTCGAGCCGATTGCCGTTGTGGAAGCAAATAATAAGATCCGTGAGTGGCTTTCTCAAGAGCGGGAAGAGATTGAACGAATCCTTGCTTACTTGTCGGGTCGTGTCGAAGGATACCTAGATGAGCTGATGCTAGATGTCAAGCTCGTCTCCGAGCTTGATTTGCAAAATGCCAAGGCAAGTCTTTCCCTTTCGATGCGTGCAACAAGGCCTATTCTCAATGAAAATGGTCGTATTTCTCTTCGCAAAGCCAGACATCCATTGATCTCTAAAGAAAAGGTTGTCCCCATTGATTTCTCAATTGGTGATAAATACCGTACGCTCGTTGTAACGGGGCCCAATACCGGGGGCAAAACTGTTTCCCTAAAGACATGTGGATTATGTTGCCTGATGGCGATGTCAGGGCTTCAGATTCCGTGCCTGGATCATTCAGAAGTATCTGTTTTCGAGCGAGTTCTGGCGGATATCGGCGATGAGCAGAGCATAGAGCAGAGCCTTTCAACATTCTCTTCACATATGAAGAATCTAGTATATATACTTGAAAACACGCGTGAATCAACACTTGTCTTAGTCGATGAATTGGGTTCTGGTACCGACCCGTCAGAAGGTGCGGCGCTTGCGATAGCTATTTTGGATTATCTGCGCAGACAAGGGGCTGTTACTGTCGCAACAACACATTACAAAGAGCTTAAGGGATATGCCATAGAGACCGAAGGCGCACAAAACGCCTGCTGCGAATTTGATACGGAAACACTTTCGCCAACCTATAGGCTTCTCATTGGTCTTCCTGGCGTTAGCAACGCCTTTGCTATCTCCAAAAAGCTTGGGCTTCCACAGGACATTATTAATGACGCACAACTGCTTCTTTCAGAAGAGGGCTTGCGATTCGAAGAGCTTCTGTCATCTGCCGAGCAGAACAATCGCGAAAGCGAAAAGCTTCGCAAAGAAATCCGTGACATGCGAGATCATGTCAAGTCGAGAGAAGAAGAGCTAAGTAAAGAGAAAGAGGCATGGGAGAAGAAGCGTCAGTTGATTTTGCAGGAAGCAAGAGAAGAGAAGAAATGCCTTCTATCTGATGCCCTTGAAGAAGCAGACCAGATGCTCAAAGAATTCAGACGTTCGGTTGCGGACGAGAACAAACTTGCCGTCGAAGAGAAGGCAAAAATGATTCGTCAGAACCTTCGAGCAGGGATGCAAAATATTGATGATGAAAACGAACAGTCGCGAGCGTCGATACCGATTCCGGGCGAGATTCCCGACGAAATACGGTCAGGCGGAAGCTATTATTCTCCTTCGCTTAACGTAATCGGCATTGTTGTAAGTGGTCCCGATAGCCGAGGGAAGTGTATTTTGCAGTCTGGTTCTATGCGTGTAAGCGTTATGAAGGATTCTCTACGGTATCCACTTCCTGAACCCAAATCAGAAGTGACCGGGGGAACGAAGAAGGGACGCAGGATTGCGCCTCTTAAAAACGGCGGAAATGCGGAGCAAATCAGGGTTAATCGTGCATCAAGTACAATGCCGGAAGTTATGCTTATCGGAATGAAAGTGGACGAGGCGCTTGAAACACTTGACCACTATATAGATGATTGTTATCTGTCAAATATTATGTCTGTCCGAATCGTTCACGGAAAAGGAACCGGTGCTCTGCGCGCGGCTGTTACAAACAGTTTGAAGCAAGACAAACGCATTTCGAAATTCCGTCTTGGAACTTTTGGTGAAGGCGAAGATGGGGTTACGATAGCCGAGCTTAAGTAGCAAGGGGACGAATCAACGAAAACACGCAAAGCAAGGTGTATGAAGATTGTGTGGATCGTTTGTGTGGTTTCACCTTGTTTGCGAAGCGTTTTCTTATGCTTGTCCCCTTGCTTGATGGAGCGCCCTTTGGGCGCAAGGGAAGTTTGTTTGGAAGTCGATTTTCGGTGCGTTTTTGATTATGGGAGAGAATCTCATTACCGGGTTTTCTCTCGTGTTATTTTATGAATTCTGCGAACAGTGCAGGGCCAGATTCATAGAATATTTTGGTTTGCGTTGCTTCGCATTCACAGTAGTTTGCAATGCCGATATGGTTTTTGTCTTCACTTCGATAGAGAAGAAATGGGACAGGGTCGCTTGTATGGGTCTTTATTGATGTGGGCGTCGGATGATCAGGGAGGACCATGAAGTGATAGTCTTCTCCGCGTATCTTTCGGTTGTCTTCAAGGTAGCGAAGCACAGGACCTGCTATTGCCTCGTCAATCCACTCAATTGCCTGGACTTTACCAAATATATCGCCGTGGTGACCACATTCATCAGGAGCTTCAACGTGCAGATAGACGTAGTCTATTCCTGTGCTGAATGCGCGGATAGCGGCTTGCCCTTTTCCCGCGAAATTTGTATCGAGAGTTCCTGTCGCTCCGTCTACTTCTATAACTTCCAGTCCAGCGCCTCGGCCTAGACCGAATATTAGGTCAACTGCTGAGATGACGGCTCCGGTTTTTCCGTACAGCGTGGTAAAGTCGTCGATTGCGGGACGGGTTCCCTGTCCCCAGAGCCAGATTGAATCTGCGGTGTTTTTTCCGCTATTTCTTCTTGCAACGTTGATTGGATGGTTTTTAAGGATCTCGTAGGATTTTTTCATTAGCCCGAGTAAACGACTGGCGCCGTTCCCACTTGGGAGATAGGACATGATCTCTTTGCCCGTGATGTCATGCGGAGGCGTAAGCAAGGTGTCGCCTGGGCCCTTTTCCCATACGGTACAATGACGATAGCTTCGGCCGGGATAGAAGTGGAGATCAGAATCGGTAAGTTCTGTCGCAAGAGCATCGATGAGTTTGGATGCCTCAAGTGTTGAGATTTCTCCAGCTGAATAATCTTTCATGGTTAGCTTCTCATATCCGCCGAGTTCGTCCGGATTTCCGGATAGACTAACAAGATTGCATCTGAATACCATATCGTCAGGGGCCATTTGTATTCCAAGACTTAGGGCTTCAAGAGGAGACCGACCCGTATAATATTTTTCGGGTGGATAGCCCATTACTGACATATTTGCAGGACCGCTTCCTGGCTCCATATTGTCCGGAATGGTTCTTACAAGACCGCATTCTGATTGCGGTGCAAGAGAGTTGATGTTTGGCTTATATGCTTGCTGTAGCGGGGTGTACCCCAAAAGCTCTTGAATCGGAAGATCGGCCATTCCGTCACCGAGTAGAATAAAGTATTTCATAATTCATTTGGGAAGAAAATCGTATTCTTCTATCTGCTTTCTGCCGCATGTATTTGCATGCGTCTAGTTGTCACATTATTATATTCTTCTGATACGTCGCACGATAAAGCCCGCATCAGTTGTTCCGTCACTTTCCGATTCGCGAAAACGCACAATGGCGGCGGTTATGACGGCAATGAGCGTTTTGTCCGTATCTTCAACAGGCATTTGTTCAGACAGCTTCCCCAATGCACTCTTTTTGTTTTTATTAAATATCGAAAACATGGGTGTATCCTCCTGTACGATATTTGCTATTTCTGCTATCCTGAGAAAGCAATGGTGTAGAAGAGTGCTTTCTACACATATTAAAATACATGTGACTTCATCCGTCAATCTATATGCGGATGAAACGTGCGATTTTCTCAAAAGGAAGTGAATATACTTGGATATGAGCAAGAATGGTATAAGTTATTGTTCGGCAAATGTGCCGAGGCTATTTGTCTTTGTCGGTGCCTATGGCAGCGGGAAATCGGAAGTGGCCGTGAATTTCGCTCGTAAACTTCGCAAGGAGAACAAAGACCATAAGATTCTTCTTGCTGATTTAGATATTGTGAATCCCTTTTTCCGTTCAGTGGATGCGCGCGAGATTCTTGAGAAGGAGAATATCCGCGTGATCTCTCCGCAATATGCAAATACAAATGTTGATGTTCCCTCCGTGTCAGGAGAAATGTATTCGATTTTTGATGATCCATCTTATATGGGCGTTTTTGATATCGGAGGGGAGGATATGGGGGTCCGTATTCTTTCGAGTATGCGTTCGCGATTTGACTCTATTTCTTTTCGTATTTATATGGTGGTCAATGTTTTTCGCCCTTTTACCGCGGATGCACAGGGAATTGTCAAGATGGCACAGGAGCTTGCAGATGCAAGCAGACTTAATATCAGCGGGTTTATCGACAATTCGAATTTGCTGGGAAGTACTACGGAGGACGCGCTGCTTTCCTCGGAGATTGTTCTGAAGGAGGCGTCTGCATTGTCGGGAATCCCGGTCGTTTTCGCGTCTGGTCTCGACGAGAATCTGCCGGAATCTTGGGGAAGCGTTACGCCTAGCGGCATTGCGCTGATGAGAATGAGCCGCACGATTTTTTATGCTGATTAGGGGAGGTAATTCTTTTGCGTTACTATGTGTATCTATTCATTATCGTGTTACTTCTGATTGCGGCTTTATGCGTTTTTAACTTTATTCGTTATAAAATCCGACAAATTACGCATTCGGTCGGCGGTGTCATTATTTCGCAATTAGCTTCAGAAATGAAAGAGAAGCAAGTCTCTTTTTCCGATCTTAACCCAATTGGGATCGCTGATCCGAAATCCGTGTCGGATTTAACTTCCGCGTATCTTCCCGTAATTGCGCGAGATTTTCCGAATCTGAATGTTCGAGAGCTGATTTCTGCCGTTCAGAATGTTTTGTTGCAGCGCTTTGAGAAATTGCAAATGCTCACGGCTCCCAATAGGGAAGAATCCGAGTTTCAATCCAATTCGTCTTCACAGGTTTTTTCAATTGGAACGACTGACGAATATGATTTTGAACTATCCCAAACCGTCCAGAAGCTCCGTATGGCTGGTCAGACAGACATCTATGAGGGGGTTAGGATTCATGCAAGCGGAATCAATCGATATGAAAAAAAAGGGGGAACTTGCCAATTGATTATTCAGTCGGCACTTGAATATTTCCATTACACAAAAATAAATGATCAAATTGTGAGTGGGAGTGATGCGATATTAGTACAAATAAGGTACAATATTCAGGTAGTCTATGTTCAGGATCAAAGCAAACTGGCGACAAATGAGACTACCGCTGTTGCATCGACTTGTCCGAACTGTGGTGCTCCGATTAGTAGGTCTGATTTGCAGACCTGTGAGTATTGCGGATCGGCTGTTCAGACAGTTGATATGAGAATTTGGCGGGTTAACAGTATTGAGAAAGTCTAGTATTACGATGGGTATTGGCCCGAACAGGAGGACAAAATGGGATTAATCAAAGCAGCAATTCAGTCAACAGGTTCCGTTCTTGCGGATCAGTATCAGGAGTTCTTTACTTGTGATTCGTTAGGCTCGGATATTCTTGTCTATCGAGGCGCGAAGAAGATTAAGAACGGCAGCAACAAGGGTGATTCAGATGTTATCACGAATGGATCACGCGTTGCGGTTCCGGAGGGGATGGCACTTCTTCTTGTAGATAACGGCAAGGTAGTTGATTTTACAACGGAAGCAGGCCTTTACACTTGGGATACTTCGTCCGCGCCTTCATGTTTTGGCGCAAGCGGATTTCTTGATGGTACGAAGAAGTCCATCGGAGAACTTTGGAGCCGTCTTAAGTCGGGTGGTGTGATTAATTCTGAACAGCGCGTTTATTTTATTAACATGCTTGAGAATTTTGATAACAAGTTTGGAACACCGGCGCCTGTACCGTATTTTGATCCGGATTATATGGATATATTTATTCGTCTGAACGGCGTATTTTCGTTTAGAATTGAGAACCCTGTTGTATTTTTCCAGTCTGTAGCCGGTAATGTCGCAAGTGTGTATACCAAAGAGACACTTATGGCACAAGCGAAGACGGAATTCATCTCTAAATTCTCAGAGGCGGTCAATCAGTGCAGTGTTGACAGCATCAAGTATAGTCGTCTTCCGTCGGAACAGACAAGACTTACTAAATACATGAATGACGCGCTTGATGAAGATTGGCTTGCTGCTCGCGGCTTGGTGGTCGCGTCTGTTGGTATCGGTGGAATTACACCCGATGATGAATCCAGAAAGCGCATCACTGATTTCGCACGTGATATCAAGTTGGGTCAGAATCCCGAGATGCTTGCGGCACGTGCTGTTGCGATGAATGCTGAAGCACAGGTGGCAGCGGCTAATAATGCAAACGGTGCAATGACAGGAATTATGGGAATGGGAATGATCGGTGGAATGAATCAAGTCGGAGGAGGCAATGCCGCCGCGTTTGATTATCTGTCAAAGAATCAGACCGCGCAAGCCGCAGCTCCTTCAAGTGCTGGCTGGACTTGTGTGTGTGGACATGCGGGTAACGCCGGCAAGTTCTGCGCTGAATGCGGAAAACCAAAGCCCGAGCCTATTGGGACATGGGATTGCGCTTGCGGGGCAAAGGCAAATATGGGCAAATTTTGTTCGGAATGTGGGAAGCCAAAGCCAGCATCCGGATGCGCAGCTTGCGGCTATAAGCCACAGGCAGGAGAGCCCACGCCGAAATTCTGCCCTGAGTGCGGGAAGCCGATCGTATAATTCTAAATTGAATAATTGATTATGAAGAGGCCGGAGAGAATAAACTCCGGTCTCTTTTTCTTAAAATGGTTGACAATTAACGCGCGCGGTTTACAATCAGAAGAAGAAAGTATGAATGGAGATAATTGAATGAGTCAACCAGATCATGACAAAGAGAAGATGATGTCATATTCATTGCAGCGAAGAAAAGAGACGATCCATGCCTTAACACTAATGTCCCTATTTATTGTCTTAATGATCGTTTCCGCAAAAGTAGTCATTCCAGTCTCAATTATACCGATCACGCTACAAGTTACTATTGCAATTTTGTCGGGTATTTTGCTGGGCCCGAAAATGGGTGTACTTGCGCAAATCACATATGTTGTGATGGGTCTTGTGGGGCTTCCAGTTTTTTCTTCAGGAGGCGGACCCGGCTATATCCTTACACCAACTTTTGGGTATCTACTGGGTTTTATTGCATGCTCTTTTGTCTCGGGATTTCTTTCGTGCACACTCATAAAGGAGAAGACAGAGGTCGGCCGGGTATATTTTTACCTACTGCTATCATCCATTCTCGCTCTTATTGTATGTTATGGATTTGGTATCCTCTATTTGCTTGTTCTATCCAATTTGTATTCGGGTTTTTCGGACGGAAACTATTCCTTTGGGAAAACAATCCTTGTCGGCGTGTTGCCATTTATTGTGAAAGATGGGCTTTTGTGCGTTCTTGCTTCAGAATTGGCAAGAAGATTATGGCGTTTTCGACTTGTAGGTACAAGATGATGGGTCAGATCATTTCGGTTCCGATTCCGTGCAAAATGAGATCAATTACCTCAAGATATCTACGTTCAACCTTTGCATATAATGCCTCAGATAGTTCTTTCTCTCGTATGTCGCCTTCGTCAAATAGCATATCTGTTGCGCGGCTTGTCGAAACAAGAAAGGATAGTACCACCTCTCTGTTTACACCCTTGCGCAGTGTGATTTTGTCGAGTAGGCCAGACATAATCTGTCTGCCGATTGATTCCATACTGTAGTATTTTTTGCGCATACTATCCATGACATCAACGGGCGGAAAGAGAAAGGCTTCATTTAGTATTGTGTAGTGATATGGATGTGACAGATAAAAGGCTAATTTCTTGCGAGAATATGCGAGGAGAGCGTCGACAAAGGATAATCCTTCTACTGTAAAGTTTTGAAAGGACAAGATGACATCATCGACGCAGTGATCGACAATTTTCTCGTAGAGCCCTTTTTTTGAGCCATAATAGTGAAATAGCAGACCTTTGGATACACCCGCTTTCTCGCATATTCGATTCGTATTTGCGTGATCATATCCAGAGGCAAATTCTTCTAGCGCTGTATCAAATAGTAGCTCTTGCCGACGTTTTTCCATACTTCATTTGCCCTTTATGATCGCAGATCTTTCTTCTGATAAATGCCATATGCAGCGAGAAGAGATAGAGCGGATACGATAAATCCTATCACAATATACTTAATCTCAAATCCATTCTTCATAACGTCAGCAGGTACAAAATAGTCAAGCGGGGATATATATCTCAGATTCCCGATTCCTTTGATGTTGCCGCTCAAAGCTTTCCCGAGTAATCCAAGAATGTATGTTGCAAAAACAAAACCGATCGAGATGGCGGTAATCTGCCTTGCGGACTGGAGCAGAGTTGAGAAAAGAAAGCCGATGGCAAGAAAAATAAGTCCGGAAAGGTACATGGCGGCACATACCATAAATATTCCGTACAGGGTATCGCCAACAGGCGCACTTGCTGTCTTAAACAGCATTCCAGATATCTCGGATACGACCAAAACGACAATAATGTAGGCTGTAAAAACAATGAAATTTCCAAATAGCTTTTCGATGAAAATCGAGGATCTTCGAATTGGCTGAGAATAAAGGTATTCAATCGTTCCCGATGTTTCTTCTCCGATGAGAGCCGTTGTGCCTCGTAAAGCGGCATATATACCACCGGCTAAGGCGATATACTGCATCTCATAGGCAAAAAATTCAGTGATGACGGTGAAGTCAGGCATAGTATCTAGACCAAACATCTTGAGCATTTCGGGGGAGAATCCAGATGTTTTTGCATCAAGCATGGCGGTCATGTCGGTTCCCTTGAAACTCGGATAAAGAGCCATAAAGCAAAATGCCGTTGATGCAATGACAAGTGACCATAAGAGAAATCCCCGTTTAAGATTGTGAAGCTCTAATCGGAAAACGTTCATGCTTTATGCCCTCCCTCATAGTAGGATAAAAATCGGCTCTCAAGATTTGCATTTTCAATGGTGACGTCTATTGGCGACAGCTCAGCCAAAAAGGCAAGTAGATCAGAGAAATCGCCTTTGTATTGAAAGGTGATTCTACCGTCTGGAAGGGTTCTCAGGAGTGAGGCGCCGGACAGCTTCGCAGGCAGAACAATTTTTTTCCCGGGAGCGACGCTTATGTAAATTTCCTTGGCACAGTGACCGTTACTTGTCAGATCCTCAATGTCGATAATCTGACCGTCCTTAATGAAGGCGGCACGACCGCAATTTGTTTCAACCTCCGACAAATTATGACTTGAAAACAAAACAGTTGTACCCTCCCGATTCATTTTCTGCAGATGCTCAAACAGGTATTTCTGAATCAGTGGGTCAAGACCATTTGTTGGCTCATCAAGAATAATGAGTTTGGGTGAATGGATGATTGCCTGCGCAATGGCAACTTTCTTCTTGTTCCCTAAGGACAATTCTTCGAATTTCTTGCTCAGGTCAATGTCGAAAAGATCGCAGATATCTGTGCGGGCTTTGCGGAAATCCGCAGGTTTCTTATGATGAAATCGAAGCGTGGTGTCGATGAGCTCGGCCACTTTCATATCTGGATAGTAACGAACGTCACCGGGTACATAGCCGAGATTCTCTTTTATCTTCGCACTGTCTTTTCTTGTATCCATTCCAAAAATCTCGGCCGAGCCAAAGTCGGGCCTTAAAAGAGAAAGAAGAAGTTTAATTGTTGTGGACTTCCCCGCGCCATTTGGACCAATGAAACCAAGAATTTCGCCCTCGTCAACGTCAAATGTTACATTTTCGACTCCACAATGTATCCCATAATACTTTTTGAGCTGTTTGATTGAAATAACGGACATATCAATTGCCTCCGTATTCTACAAGTATCTGTAGAATAGTCTTGATTGACCGACAAGTCAACATCTGTTTGTTATGTTTTCTCAGGATCTTACGTGTAAGTTTTTCGTCGTTCATGTTGACCAATTCGTTTGCAATTCGAAAATCACACGGCTATAATCTTTTTAGGCATTTAGTTTTTGATCAGGAGGAAAATATGGCGAGAGTAACATTTCGGGATGATCGGTGCAAGGGCTGTGGTCTTTGCGTTTCCGTTTGCCCAAAGAAGATTTTGTTAGTTGACAAAGACCGTTTGAACAGCAAGGGGTATCACCCTGTCGTCTGTGTTGATCAGAGTGCTTGCATCGGCTGCACATTTTGCGCCGTCCAGTGTCCGGATTCGGTTATAACTGTAGAGAAGTAAGGAGAATATTCATGGCGAAGAGAGTCCTGATGAAGGGAAATGAAGTTATTGCAGAGGCGGCAATCCGTGCCGGATGCCGTCAGTATTTTGGGTATCCTATCACACCGCAGACAGAAGTCATGCACTACATGGCCAAGAGAATGGTTCAAATTGGCGGGAGCTTTGTCCAGGCGGAGAGCGAGGTTGCGGCGATCAACATGGTATATGGAGCTTCTTCCGCGGGAGCACGTGTGCTTACGTCTTCTTCCTCGCCAGGAATCAGCCTGAAGCAGGAGGGATTCTCCTATATAGCGGGTGCTGAGCTTCCGGCAGTTGTTGTAAATATCGTTCGTGCCGGCCCGGGACTTGGTGGAATTTTGCCGGCTCAAGGGGATTATTTTCAGGCAACAAAAGGCGGAGGTCATGGTGATTACCGCAACATTGTCATTGCACCGGCATCTGTTCAGGAATTGTACGAATTGACGGTGGAAGCATTCAACTTGGCCGACAAATATAGAATGCTTGTGCTTATTCTGGGTGACGGAACGTTGGGACAGATGATGGAACCTGTTCTTTTTAGAGATGAGGAGCCGATCGTTACGTATGACAAATCGTGGGCGACGACAGGGCGCGCGGGCAAAGCCGAACATAATACAATTACATCAATTTACATAGACCCCGATCAGCTTGAGATGAAGAATCGCGAGCTTCAGGCAAAATATCAAGTTGTCTCCGAACATGAAGTACGGTTTGAGACAATGAATATTGAGGGCGCAGAGATTGTGTTTACTGCATTTGGTACATGCAGCCGTATCTGCAGAAATGTGATTCGGCAGGCAGCAGAGCTTGGGATTAAGGTGGGAATGATTCGCCCGATTACTTTGTGGCCATTTCCATCCGAAGAAATAGCTCGCATAGCCGCACTCCCTCAGGTTAAGGCATTTCTTGATATTGAACTGAACGCGGGGCAGATGGTCGAGGATGTTCGATTGGCCGTAAACGGTGTGAAGCCGGTTCATTTCTTTGGAAGAATGGGCGGCAATTTGCCAACGCAGAAAGAAATTCTGGAACAACTTATTGCAATACAGAAGGGAGAACAATAATAAATGGCGATCGTATTTGAACAAACAAAGGGATTGATTGATAAGCCCCTTCACTATTGTCCCGGATGTACCCATGGAATTATTCATCGGATTATTGCAGAAGTTATGTGCGAGATGAATATACTTGAGGAGACAATCGGAGTTTCTCCGGTTGGCTGCACGTATAACAATTACGAGTATTTCGCTTGCGACATGGTTCAGGCATCACATGGCCGAGCGCCGGCGGTTGCCACAGGTATCAAGCGTGTTCACCCGGACAAAATGGTTTTTGCCTATCAAGGAGACGGTGACTTGGCATCCATTGGCGCGGCTGAGATTTTACATGCAGCGGCTCGAGGGGAGAAGATCTCCGTTTTCTTCGTTAATAATGCAATATATGGAATGACAAGCGGTCAGATGGCACCGACGACATTACTGGGACAGGTTACTACGACTTCGCCCTTTGGTCGTGATGCATCGCTTCAGGGATATCCGATGAATGTAAGCGAGTTATTGTCAAGCCTACCCGGCGCAGTGTACATTGAGCGTGTTGCGCTGAACAATTTTAAGAACATTCAAGCAGCGAAGAAAGCTATTGCAAAATCTTTTCGCGTCCAACAACAGAACCTTGGATTTTCTATGATTGAATTTCTTTCCACCTGTCCGACAAATTGGGGCAAGGAACCCGTTGAAGCGATGAGATGGCTTGAATCGGACATGATGCCGCAGTACCCGCTAGGGGTATTCAAAGGGAAGGATCTGGAGGTGTGATTAAATGATCGATTATTCTGTTATACTTGCCGGATTCGGTGGGCAAGGCATATTATCTGCAGGGAAAATGGCTGCCGAGGCGGCACTTATTGAGGGAAGAGAAGTCTCATGGTTTCCATCGTATGGTCCAGAGATGCGTGGTGGTACTGCGAGTTGCTCTGTGGTGATATCGGATGAGATTATCGGCTCGCCCGTCATTAACGATGCAGATGTCTTGATTGCGCTTAACCAACCATCCCTTGAGAAATTCGAGAAACAATTGAAACCAGGGGGAATCATCATTGCGGATTCTTCTCTGATAAAGATTGTACCAAGCAGAACGGACATCCGTTTTATTCCGATTGCATCTACCGAAATAGCAGGAGACCTTGGCAATATGGCATATGCTACCATTGTGTTGCTTGGCTGCCTTTCTGCGGCAACTTCTTGCTTCAAGAGATCCTCGTTTGAAGCGGCACTTAGAGATGTTCTCCCTGAGAGGCGGCATCACATGATCCCTTCAAATCTCGAGGCATTTGACAGAGGAGCTCAGTTTGCAAAATGATACAGGCGCTTTTGTTAATTATTTGAAAATGAATCAATCAGCCATGAAAAAGGAACAGATTTGTCTGTTCCTTTTTGTATAAAAGGTGTTGTTTGCACATTTTAATAGGGTATAATTGATATATCAACACGTTGACGCTCGCAAATTCTATTGCTTGCGCTTGGGAGACGAGTATGGATCAGGCATTTTTGTTCAACACAGGAGAAGACTATCGATCCTATAATTTGCTTGGATCAAGACCTATCAAGAGCGAGAATGCAGAGCAGGGATTTCATTTCGCGGTATGGGCTCCTCATGCACAATCTGTAAGCGTGATTGGCGATTTTAATGATTGGGATCAACATGCCGCACCTATGTCCATGCTTCGCGAGACAGGAATCTGGGTGTGTGATATCCAGAATGCTCTCGAATGGGATCGGTACAAATATTGTGTTATTGGTGCCGATGGACGCAAATACGAGAAGATTGATCCATATGCCAGACATAGCGAGACAAGGCCGCAGGATGCGTCCATTTTGTATAATATGAACGATTATGAATGGGAAGATCAGGATTATCTTGCATCAAGATCAGACGTATATGCCCCGAAACCAATTAATATATACGAGCTTCATCTAGGTTCCTGGCGTCGATATGAAGATGGCAATTTTATGAATTACCGTGTAATCGCCAAGGATCTGGCGCAGTATTGCTTGGAGATGGGGTACACGCATGTTGAGGTGCTGCCGATAATGGAACATCCCCTTGATGATTCATGGGGGTATCAGGTAACCGGTTACTATTCCGTGACAAGCCGATTCGGAACTCCTGCTGACTTCAAGTTTTTTGTTGATTATCTCCACCAGAATAATATAGGGATCATTCTTGACTGGGTTCCCGCACATTTCCCCAAGAACATTGAAGGGCTGGTTCGCTTTGACGGAACACCGTGTTTTGAATATAGTGACCCTCGCATTGGCGAACATCGTGAATGGGGGACGTATGTTTTCAATTATGAGAAAGCGGAAGTACGGTCATTTCTGATTTCCAATGCCTTGTTCTGGCTTGAGGTTTTTCACGTAGACGGCATCCGTGTTGATGCGGTTTCAAGCATGATTTACCGTAATTATGGGAGAAATGAATATATCCCGAATAACAGAGGCGGAACGGATAATTTTGAAGCGATTTCTATGTTGCAGAAGCTTAATGAGATTGTTGCAGAGCAGTATCCATATGCCATGATGATAGCGGAAGAATCAACATCATGGCCGAAGGTTACACATCCTGTCAAAGACGGAGGATTGGGATTTACGCATAAATGGAACATGGGCTGGATGCACGATACGCTTGATTATTTTGAAACAGATTATTATGCGCGTGTCTGGCATCAGGATCAATTCTGTTTTTCGATGGCATATGCATTTTCCGAGAGATTTGTTCTTTGTCTTTCACATGATGAGGTCGTTCACGGAAAGAAGAGCCTACTTAATAAGATGCCTGGTGATGATTGGCGCAAGTTCGCGTCCCTTCGCACGATGTACCTTTATATGATGGCTCATCCAGGATGCAAACTTAGCTTTATGGGATCTGAATTCGGACAATTTATTGAATGGCGTTTTTATGAGCAACTTGAGTGGTTTCTTCTCAAATACGAATCACATCGGTTGCTCAAGAAATATGTAGAGACCATAAATAAATTCTACATTTCGAATCCTTCTCTCTGGATATCGGATCGTTCGTGGGACGGATTTGATTGGGTTGACACGACAGATCGCAATAATAGCGTTATAATTTTCTTGAGAAAAGGAGAGAAAGCGGAGAACCGAATATATGTTGTGCTCAATATGGTTCCCGTCCCACTCAACAAATATAAGGTTCCCGTTGAAAGTCACGGCAGGTATGTGATAACGATGAACACGGATGACATGTCTTTTGGCGGTAGCGGATATCCAGTGACTGATGATGGAGATGATGTTTTCTCTGCAGTTAAAGGAGAATGGAAAGGCCGCCCCTATTATCTGGAAGTAAATTTACCACCCTTATGCGGTTTGTACATAGAGAAGGAAAAACACGAATAATACATACAGACGGAGGAAATGTTTATGGCGAAAGCAGATGTTGTAGCAATGATTCTTGCAGGTGGGCAAGGGGCAAGATTGGGTGTATTAACGAAGTACATTGCTAAACCCGCGGTACCATTTGGGAGCCGGTATCGTATCATTGATTTTCCCTTATCAAATTGTGCGAATTCGGGGATTGAGACGGTGGGTGTTCTCTCGCAATATCAGCCGCTTGCACTCAATACGTATGTTGGAAACGGACATCCTTGGGATTTGGATCGCAACAATGGCGGTGCGTTCATTTTGCCACCTTATCAGAGGTCAGGCAGAAGCGATTGGTATAAGGGAACAGCCAATGCAATTTATCAGAATAAAGACTTTATCGATGATTGTGACCCGAAATATGTCCTGATCCTTTCCAGTGACCACATATACAAAATGAACTATGCGCGCATGCTTCGTGAACATATCAATACAAAAGCGGATGCAACACTGGCTGTGCTTGAAGTCCCATGGGAAGAAGCCCCCAGATTTGGCATATTGAATACCAAAGAAAATGACATTATTTCGGAATTTGTAGAAAAACCAAAGAAACCGGAAAGTAATCTTGCATCGATGGGCGTGTATATCTTTACATGGGATGTTCTTCGAAAAGCGCTTATTGATGACGAAGATAATCCAGAGTCAAACAATGATTTTGGAAGCAATATCGTTCCCATGCTGCTTAAGCAAGGAAAGAAACTTTGTGCCTATCGTTTTTCGGGCTATTGGAAGGATGTTGGAACAATTTCAAGCTTATGGGAAGCAAATATGGATCTTCTGGATCGTCCAGGTGACATTAATCTTATGGATCGCTCTTGGCGCATTTACAGCCGAAACCCTGTGAAACCATCGCACTACATAGCAGATGGAGCATCGGTCATTAATTCTGCGCTGACGGATGGCTGTCAAATATTCGGATCAGTTGACCATTCTGTTTTGTCAGATTCTGTCACGATTGAGAAGGGCGCGGTCGTGAAAGATTCTGTCTTGATGCCAGGTGTGACCGTGCGCTCAGGTGCATATCTTGATAAGTGTATTGTCGGATTTGACACAATTATCGGAGAAGGTGTGATGGCAGGGGCGTCCGTTATGGGAGAGAGCCCGTATCTGAATAAGAAGATCTGTTCAGATGGGATTGTGGTAATTGAGCGCGGTCTGAAGATTAAGGATCATGCGATTATACCGGCCAACTGTCAGGTAGATTGCGATATCAGCGTGCCAAATGATCAAAATGTTATTGAAGAAATTTTTCGTAACCGATAATTTTGAAAGCGGGGAAGTGTAAATATGTTTATAGACGCAATGGGACTCATTCTAGCTGACAATAAGATGATTTCTTTGGGAGAGCTTTCAAAACCGCGAGCACTTGCCGCTGTTCCATTTGGCGGTCGGTATCGGATTATTGATTACATGCTTTCCAATTACGTAAACACAGGAATTAAGAGTGTGGGCATTTTGACGCTGAATAAATACAAATCGCTTATGGATCATCTTGGAACGGGCGCGTCATGGGACCTCGATCGCAAGAGCTTTGGACTCCATATATTACCGCCGTACGTTAATTCTGAATCTACCGGAATGGAAGAGGCAGAAGAGCTCGCGGGTATTCTGGACTTTGTCCGTTCGAATCGCACCGAGTTCGTGATTATTGCAAATAGTAATATGATTCTTAATACTACTTTCAATGAATTTGTCGAGAAGCACGAGCAGTCTGGTGCGGACTTATCAGTCATGTATAACCGTGACGGCACCAAATTTGGTATTCCTAATTATATCTATGATGTTGACCGAAAAGGTTATGTGAAGGATATGCTTCTTAATCCAGAGAAGACCACCAGTAATCGCTGCAGCCTTGGGATTATTGTTTTGCGTAGAGATTTACTTATCGATTTACTTTCCGATATGATCGCACGTGGGGAAAGAAATTTCGGAGTACACACGCTTACGAAGAAATTTGATACGCTTAAAATCCGAACACACGAATACAAAGGACTGGTTCTCCGCATCAATAATATACAAAGCTATTTCAAAGCGTCTATGATGCTTCTTGACGATCAAATCCGAGCGGATTTGTTCTGGAAAGGAATGCCGATCTATACGAAAGTTAAGGACGAGGCTCCAACTTTGTATTTCGACAACTCGGTTGTAGGCAATTCGATTATTTCAGATGGTTGTCGCATTATGGGGAAGGTGCAGAATTCTCTCATTTTCCGTGGCGTAACGATTTCACGCAATAGCGTGGTTAAGAATTGCGTCATTATGCAGGATGTCCATATTTCGGAAAACTGTGAACTTGAAAATGTGATTCTTGATAAGAACACCGTTATTCGTCCGGGAATTAAACTTGTTGGGCATATTGATTACCCGGTAGTCATTGGTAAGGGGGCCATTGTATGAGCAAGCTGAAAGTTCTATTTGTCTCTTCTGAGGTAGCGCCATTCATTAAAGTTGGCGGTCTCGCAGATGTTGTTGGCGCCTTGCCATGCACTCTTGCTAAGCAAGGTTGCGATGCACGCGTTATTCTGCCTCTGTACAGGAAGATCAAGCAGAACATGTCGGGTCGACTTAAGAGTATCGGCTGGAGAATGGTCAAGATGGGTTGGAGATCCATGTATGCCGGGTTATTCTCTTTAGAGCATGATGGCGTGACGTTCTATTTTGTTGATAACGAGTACTATTTCAATTTTGATCAAGTATATGTCGAATACTCTTTTGACATTGAGCGCTACTGCTTTTTCCAACGTGCCGTGGCGGATTTCTTAGGGGATTTTCTTGGCTTTGAACCCGATGTCCTTCACTGTAATGATTGGCAAACGGGAATGCTGCCGCTGCTTTTAGACGTTCATTTTAAGCCGTATGGATTCCACACGGACATAAAGACCGTATATACAATTCATAATCTTAAGTATCAAGGGGTACATTCTGCAGAAGTAATCAAGGATTTGCTGGACTTGCCGGATCGCGTTATGACTGAGGCTCTGATTCTCAAAGATGGGGCGGCAAACTTCATGAAGGCAGGCATCGTATATTCTAATTCGGTTACGACGGTATCACCTACCTATGCCTATGAAATCATGACAGATTATTACGGAGAAGGACTTAACGGCACTCTTCAGAGATTCGCTTACAAGGTTAGCGGCATACTTAACGGGATTTATGAAGAAGAATATAATCCTGTTTCAGATTCACATATTCCTGTGTGCTATTCATATGAAAATCATAAAGAGGGAAAGGCAGCGTGTAAAGCTATTGTGCAAAAGCAGTTGGGTCTTACCGTAAACCCTCTTGCTCCTCTATGTGTTATGGTTTCGCGACTGGTGGACCAGAAGGGCTTGGATCTGCTTCTGCGCGTTCTGGATGAGATGCTTTTTGACGGCATGCAAATCGTCATTCTGGGTACCGGAGACGAATACTATGAGAATGCGTTGTCTGATATAGCCAGGAAAAGTCCTGAGAAGATGTGCGCATGCATTTCATTTGACAACGACTTGGCGCATACGCTGTATGCGGGTGCCGACATTTACCTTATGCCATCGATTTTTGAACCTTGCGGTTTATCGCAGATGATTGCAATGAAGTATGGGACCATTCCAATCGTACGAGAAACTGGCGGACTTAAGGATACTGTATTTCCATTTAATGAATATACGGGTTCAGGAAATGGCTTCTCATTTACGAATATCAATGCTCACGAGTTTCTGTTTGTGACAAAGTATGCCTGTGATCTATATCGTCATCACAGCGAAACGTGGCAGAATTTGATTCGTACGGCAATGATGGGCGATTACTCATGGGAGCGTTCTGCAAAAGAATATGCTGGTCTTTACACTCTCATTACGGGATTTGGGATTAGCCAGACGCCTCATCCGATTGATCATGAGATGATTTCTGTTGCCGAATTGATCGAAGCGTCGGAAGAGCACAAAGCGGCATCTCCCAATGTGGCCCCCAAGGCTACTTCTGCAAAGAAGAAAGCGGCGCCTGCTCCAGTAGCTTCGAAGAAAGCAGTGACCGCTCCAGTCGCATCAAAGAAAACATCATCATCTACGGTAGCGCCCAAAAAAGCAGCGACCGCTCCAGTCGCTTCAAAGGAAGTCGCGGAAGTTAAGCCTGAGAAGAAGGCGGTTTCGAAAATGAAAACGAAGGATGTACAAAAGGATAATGATTGAGAAACCACAAAAAACAGGCATGGAAGCATATCATTTTACGCGCGACGAAGAATATAGAAATCCCTTTGGCGCACTTCCAACGGGTCAATGTGTTACTCTTGCAATTGATGTTCATATCCCATGCACGGAAGTTCGTCTTTGTTACTCATATGGTCTGTATTCGCTTAATTATGGTGAACAGATCCTGTCGCACAAAGAGGGAACGGAGCATGCTTTTCAGGCTACAATTCGCATGCCGGGAGAATCCTGCCTATTCTTTTATTGGTTTTGCATAAAGAATACGGACTATTATCTTTCCGATCAGGCAGGGCATGACCATAAGAATAACATTACATCAGCTACACATATAAATAAGCAGCTTCATGATCTCTATTATGTCTATTCGAGGGATAAGTGCAATGGGACAGGGCGGTTAAGTGATGTCCCGTCACGAGTCGGCGTCCAAGAAGACCGCCATCCTGCCGCATTTCAAATTACGGTATTTTCTAAGGAATTTGTCACGCCAGACTGGTTTAAGGGTGCAGTTATGTACCAAATATTCCCAGATCGTTTTAATAGAGGGTCAAAGTACATATCCGGACAGATGCAGAAGGCAAAGGATATCTCCGAGCGAATCTATCATGAAGATTGGTATGAGGATGTTGATATTCTGGGCAGGCCAGAAACAGGCTATCTTGCATGTGATTTTTTCGGGGGTACGCTTGACGGAATTGCTGAGAAAATTCCCTATATTCTAGATTTGCATATTGACTGTATGTACATGAATCCGATTTTTGAGGCACGGTCAAACCACCGATATGATACCGCTGACTATTTGTCTGTTGATCCGATTTTGGGAGGGAATGCATCTTTCGGTGTTTTCTCTGAAAAAATGAGACAGAACAATATTCGCTTTCTCATAGATGGAGTATTTAATCATACAGGAGCGGATAGTCGATACTTTAACAAGTTCCACCGATTCGAAGAGAATGGCGCGTTCCAGACAGCCATGGGAGAGGGAAGCAGCAAATATGCTTCTTGGTATACATTTTTTCGCAATGAAGAAGGAAAGCTTAAATATGATGCCTGGTGGGGTTTCCCGGATCTTCCCAATGTTAACGAGAATGATTTGTCATACCGTAAATTCATCTTTGGCCAAGATGGAGTTCTGGAAACATGGCTGTCAAAAGGCGCAAGTGGATATCGCCTTGATGTGTCTGATGAGTTGCCGGATTCTTTTCTCCGCGAAATTAGAAAAGTTGTTAAGGAATATTCTGGTTCGGACGCAGTCATTATGGGAGAAGTGTGGGAAGATGCAAGTTGCAAGATTAGCTATGGCTCATATCGTGATTTTCTTCTTGGGAATACCCATGATTCGGTCATGGGGTATACGTTTCGTGATTCCGTCATTGGCTATTTGGCTGGTACTTCTTCCGCCGAAAGCATGCATGAGCGTTTAGAAACCTTTCGGGAGAATTACCCTCCACAGGCTTTCTACTGCATAATGAATTTGTTGTCCAGTCATGATGTTCCGAGAGCATTAACATCCATACGTGGAGAGGCGGATCCCGGAGATCGCTCAAAGCAGAAAGTGCTTTTTCTAGATGATGATCGCAGAGAAGAGGGCTTTGCTCTCATGCGTCTGGCGATTGTATTGCAGATGTGCTTTGTCGGGAATCCATGTATATATTATGGAGACGAAATCGGAATGGAAGGATATAGGGATCCGTTTAACCGTAGGACATATCCTTGGGACAGACTAAGCGAAATGCAGAAATCGCAGCTTGCTTTCTATCAGAAAACGACTGCACTTAGGCGCGAATATCCCCTTCTCAAAACAGGCTATTTCAGGGCGCTTTTTGCGAAGGACGATGTATATGTATTTGAGCGTTTCCTTGATAGAAATGGGAAAGACTACTTTGGCTTGCCATGCGATGGATGCCAAAGAATCATTGTAGCACTTAACCGAAGTGTCTCTATGACATATGAACTAAGTCTGTTACTAAATGATGATGAGATGAAAGTATCCATTCACTTGATTCTGACTACAGGTGAAGAAGACATTTGTCGAGTAAACGAGAACAGGAAAATTCAATTTTCTTCTAAAAAAACGGAGTTGATAGTTGCACATCCGCTCTCATCCTATATATTTATAGTAGAATAGCAGTTCAGTATCGGAGGATGACATTATGCCGGAGAAACTTACACAGGCGCCAAGTGAAAGCGAACAGATATTTATCGAATCTACAGAAGATGTTACTGATAAGAAATGTCCTAATTGTGGAGCGACGATTATCTATGATCCTGAGACGAGGGGAATGCTTTGCGAGTACTGTGGATACAAGAAGGCACTTCCGACACCTGAGCAGGACCAAGCTGTTCAGGAAATCGATTTTAATTCTGCCGACAAGAAAGCGAGCTTTGATTGGGGAGTAGAAAAGAAAGCTGTCGTTTGTAGCAATTGCGGGGGAGAGAGCATATATGATGCGCTCGACACAGCTGCGGTCTGCCCATTTTGTGGATCTACAAGTGTTATGCCTGTTGCAACGAAAGAATCTCTCGCGCCAGGTGGGGTCTGCCCATTTGAGATACCGCTGAAACAGGCGGGAGGACTCTTTATGAAATGGCTGAATGGCCGGATTTTTACTCCCTCTGCAGCGAAGAAACAGGCAAGGCCGGAGGCTTTTGTCGGTGTGTATCTTCCGTATTGGACTTTTGACTCAATGACGACCTCTTCCTTCTCAGGACAGGCAGGATATGATCATACTGTCAAACGCGGAGATTCTTATGTCACTGAGACAACATGGAAGAGTGTATCCGGTATATATCAGGAATTTATCGATGATCAGACTGTTGTGGCAAGTACGAAAAATGCAGAATCAGGCGTCAAAAAGGCTGAGCCGTTCGATTTTTCACGACTTGTACCTTATCGCCCGGAATTGGTTGCTGGGTTTGCAGCGGAGAGATATTCTGTCGGGCTTAATGATGGGTGGGGTAAGGCACAAGAGGCCATGCGCAGAAGACTACACACAAGCATATCTCAATATATCCGTGAACATTGGAATGCAGATCGCGCAGGATCAGTTTTGTTTTCTACGAATTTTGATAAAGTGACATATAAATACATCCTCGTGCCAGTTTGGATCTCGTCCTTTGCGTACAAAGGAAAAAATTACCAATTTGTTGTAAATGGTCAGACTGGGAAAGTTGGCGGACGAGCACCGATATCCGCGATTCGTGTGGCTGCTGCTATCCTTCTCACTGTAATAATTCTCTTACTGGTCATGTATTTTTCAAACTGAACCAAGTGACAATAGTTTTTACCACTTGTCAGATGCGCATTTTGTCAAATTGTGAAGGAAATGTGTAAATTTTCGGAAAATGTATTGACAAATTGGGCGGGTAATGTGACAATTGCAAAGATGTATTGGCTACAAATTTGTTAAAAATTATTGTTTGCGATGTCTTAAGATTGGGGAGTATATTTCATGACAATTGAAGATTCTAATATGATTAGTCGCTTTTTTCCAACTCAGGTAAAAGCGAGGCGCTTTGTGTGTGTTGTCTCGTGCTTACTTACTATATCAATTGTCCTTGGCTTATTTTCAATTCCCATTGAAGTTGACGCCGCATACACGGGGAGTGCTACTGCTGCGGCTAATAGCTCGCTCTGGAATTATTCATTTGTTGCACTTGGCGATTTTACAGATGATCCGAATAGTTCATCTGGAGAACACTCGACAGGCGCAATTGCCGTCGGAGGTAATTTTACAGCGACCAATCAATACTCTTTTGCGGCAAGTAACATATGGCCTGCTGAAATGGGTCTTGCGCAGTTGCTAGTTAAGGGGAATGTTACGGGTGGGTCATTTATGAATTTGAGAGGCAATCTGGTCGTCTCATCTTCTTCTGCTATCTCTGCAACGTCAATTAGTTATGAGAAGACAAAAGACGCTACCGATGATGCAAATGCTACTTACGGGAAGGTCGTTGCCAATCCTTTCACATATGATTTTTCGAATGTTACGGCAGATATGAATGCACTTGCCACAAGCATTGCTACGTATGCTGCATCGCATGGGACGACAGTTTCTGTTGTTCCATCGGGTTGGACAGAAGTTACTCTGACTGGCACAAGCTCGACAGTGAACATTTTTAATATTGATATGTCCACTCGCATTGATGCTCTGAAAATTGTCGCTCCGACTGGAAGCCAGGTCATAATTAATGTTACCTCTTCTGGTGCTATCTCGTCTTTTCCACAATTATTTTGGAATGGAACACAGCTTCAGGAGTCCACTTCCGCGCTCAATACGCAGTTGTTGTGGAATATGCCAAAGATTACGAGTGTTTCATCTAATAATATTGCCTTAGCAGGATCTATGATTGCTCCGAACGCTGCATTTAATCTTTCCGGTGGTAATACAAACGGGACGATTGTGTGCAAATCCTATTTTGGATCAGCTGAAGTACACACAATGAAGTATACAGGCGATTTTACAACAATTATGGCTGCGCCAACGTCTACACCAACACCAACGTCCACACCGACGCCTGTACCGACTGCTACATCGACACCAACGTCCACACCGACGCCTGTGCCTACAGCTACATCGACACCAACGTCTACACCGACGCCTGTGCCTACAGCTACATCGACACCAACGTCTACACCGACGCCTGTGCCTACAGCTACATCGACACCAACGTCCACACCGACGCCTGTGCCTACAGCTACATCGACACCAACGTCTACGCCAACGCCTGTGCCTACAGCTACATCGACACCAACGTCGACACCGACACCAGAGCCTACAGCTACGTCGACACCAACGTCCACACCGACGCCGGAGCCGACAGCTACGTCGACACCAACGTCCACACCGACGCCGGAGCCGACAGCTACATCGACACCAACGTCCACACCGACGCCGGAGCCGACAGCTACATCGACACCAACACCGACAGCTACGTCTACGCCAACGCCTGTATATACAAGCATTTCGGGACATGTCTGGTACGATACGGATCGTGACGGAAGTCATGATCTGGCAGAAACGGTTCCTGTTGTTGGTACAACGGTGACACTAAAAGATAGTGCTGGAAATGTGGTATCACAGACGACAACCGATCCGAATGGTAATTATTCATTTACCGGAATTGTTGTAGATGGAAGTACATATACGGTTTCTATTTCGAACCCTGTTGGAACTGCCATGAATGATTCCCAGAAGGAACAGCAGGTAACCGTATCGCACGAAGCACCCTATACAGATATTGATGCAGGCGTGTATAACGGAACAATCAGCGGATATGTTGTGAAGGATACAGATCTTTCCGGAAACTATTCCGTATCGGATACACCGTATAGTTCATACCAAGTCACGCTCACATCAAATGGAGTGACTTACTATGCAACAACGGGTGCAGACGGATCGTATAGCTTTACGAATTTAGCACTTGATCAGACGTATACATTGGCAGTCACAACACCAACAGGAACGATAATCGTAACGGCGCCAAGTGCTTCAACAACATTGACCGCGTCGGTTCCAGACGTAACGATGCAGAACTTTGTATATACTGATGCACCTGTACCAACGTCCACACCGACGCCTGTGCCTACAGCTACATCGACACCAACGTCTACACCGACGCCTGTGCCTACAGCTACATCGACACCAACGTCTACACCGACGCCTGTGCCTACAGCTACATCGACACCAACGTCCACACCGACGCCTGTGCCTACAGCTACATCGACACCAACGTCTACGCCAACGCCTGTGCCTACAGCTACATCGACACCAACGTCGACACCGACACCAGAGCCTACAGCTACGTCGACACCAACGTCCACACCGACGCCGGAGCCGACAGCTACGTCGACACCAACGTCCACACCGACGCCGGAGCCGACAGCTACATCGACACCAACGTCCACACCGACGCCGGAGCCGACAGCTACATCGACACCAACACCGACAGCTACGTCTACGCCAACGCCTGTATATACAAGCATTTCGGGACATGTCTGGTACGATACGGATCGTGACGGAAGTCATGATCTGGCAGAAACGGTTCCTGTTGTTGGTACAACGGTGACACTAAAAGATAGTGCTGGAAATGTGGTATCACAGACGACAACCGATCCGAATGGTAATTATTCATTTACCGGAATTGTTGTAGATGGAAGTACATATACGGTTTCTATTTCGAACCCTGTTGGAACTGCCATGAATGATTCCCAGAAGGAACAGCAGGTAACCGTATCGCACGAAGCACCCTATACAGATATTGATGCAGGCGTGTATAACGGAACAATCAGCGGATATGTTGTGAAGGATACAGATCTTTCCGGAAACTATTCCGTATCGGATACACCGTATAGTTCATACCAAGTCACGCTCACATCAAATGGAGTGACTTACTATGCAACAACGGGTGCAGACGGATCGTATAGCTTTACGAATTTAGCACTTGATCAGACGTATACATTGGCAGTCACAACACCAACAGGAACGATAATCGTAACGGCGCCAAGTGCTTCAACAACATTGACCGCGTCGGTTCCAGACGTAACGATGCAGAACTTTGTATATACTGATGCACCTGTACCAACGTCCACACCGACGCCTGTGCCTACAGCTACATCGACACCAACGTCCACACCGACGCCTGTGCCTACAGCTACATCGACACCAACGTCCACACCGACGCCTGTGCCTACAGCTACATCGACACCAACGTCTACACCGACGCCTGTGCCAACAGCTACATCGACACCAACGTCTACGCCAACATCTACACCGGTCGTGATTGGAAACTCTATATGTGGGCAGGTGTTTGTTGATGCGGATAAAGATGGAGTTGCTGATTCATCGGAGCATTACCGAGCAGGAGTTCGCATATCACTTATTAATTCACATGGTGATGAGGTTTTAGTAACATCGACAGATGAGAGTGGTGCGTATATCTTTTCAAATGTTGTGCCGGACACATATACTGTTAAGATTACTTTGCCTACCGGCGCAACAATTACCGTGGTAGATGCAGGTTCGGATGATACTCTCGATTCCGAGTTTAATACAGCCACTTGCATGTCTCCGCTCATTACAGTTACGAATGGTACAAATATCACGGAAATTGACGCTGGTATCATATATAATGCCGCTATAACAATAACGAAAACGGCAGATGTTGATGTTACCATGGAAGGGCAAACAGTTAAATATACCTATGTGGTTACCAATACGGGAACAGACAATCTAAAAAATGTTACGATCACGGATCCACAGTTAGGGATATCGGGATATGTTATCGGAGATCTTGTATCAGGGCAGTCACAAACAATTACAATACTTGAGCAGCCCTTGCTCGCATATGTCGTTCCTGTGGGTGTTGCAGCACCGATTGATGGTGTGGTTACTGTATCAGGTACGTCTACATCAGAAGCTCCAGTTGTTGTAACAAGTACTTCTAATGACCCAGTTGGTCTTCAAAGAATTTCGGTTGTCGTATCAGCGGATAAAGAGACAGTTAAGCCAGGTGATACTGTAGTATTTACGTATCAAGTCACTAATACGGGTAATATTGATCTTAAAGATGTTCGCATTTCTGACCCGACGACAGGCATCAGCAATTACATTGTTGGTGATATACCAGCAGGAAAAACGGTATCCGTTACGAGTACCAAAGTTCTTGGTACGGCATTTGTTGTTCCATCAGGGACATCGTCGCCAGTTACGAGTTCGGTATCCGTCTCGAGTGCAACAGGAGTTTTGGGGGTATCGATTCCCAAAAATGCAAGTGTTTCCGTATCAGTAAGTGCGGGTGTGACGAAGACGGGCGAGGCAACATCCTATCTTCCTTCGATAGGCATCGTATTGTGCCTTGGAGCATTCGGAATTCTGATTTTCGAAAGTAAGAGAAGAAAAGCGAAGGACTAATTCATTTATTGATTGCGCAAAAAGGGGGGGACAAGCTTATGGCTTGTGCTCCTTTTTTTTCATAAAAATGAGACGCCTAATTTTATAGACTTGGTTGACATAACGAACATCTCTAGGTATAATTACTCTTGCTGTTAAGCACTCCCTCGATGCTTTGATCTATATTATGCGGTCGTGGCGGAACTGGCAGACGCGCACGTTTGAGGGGCGTGTGGGAGACCGTACGGGTTCGATTCCCGTCGACCGCACCAGGAATAGACCCGGTTGCCGAAGGGCGCCGGGTCTATTTTCATTTTCATTTGGCAACTACCAATTGTGGCAGTATTTTTCTTGAGGTAATTTATGGATAAGTCATCATCCGATCATTCTGGTAAAGAGTTACTCCTTATTCCTGTTCAGCGACAAGAGCAAGAACTATCATTAGCATGTGAGAGATTTGCCGAAATTGGCCTGGTCTTTCATCAGGATGAAATCAGCTTATTGGTGGCATCAAGACAAGCGTCGCTTCTTCAGTTCGGACGGCTTCAGTGGGATTATACCTTGATGGAGAAAATTATTGAGCGTGCTAACCAATCTCCTTACGTTGAACGTGATGACCTTGTTACAACGGCAACGTTATGGAATGATGTTATATTGTTTTTGCAAAATCAGACATCGGACTACATTTCGGACGAAGACATTTTGTATGCCGTTGCAGCATACTATGACTCTTTTTGTGCTGGTGATATCGGATTACTTAAGGGGAAAGCTGTTGATCGAATTCTGATAAATTATGCACACAAGCGAGATTTATCATATGGGTGCGAAGCAGATGGACTTAGGCAGGATACAGATGATTTTGGTGAAGAGACAGATGATTCGAAGCTTGAGGATGAAGAGGAGCCAATACCTGAAGACAAGTCTTTTCATATGAACCGTTTTTCACCTCGTGCCCCACTCAATCCAAACCAATATGATGCTGACGCAGACGCAGCAAATACTTTGGCACAAATGAATCAAACGGATAAGAACTTGCACGACCTTTTTCTCTTATATCGAAGTGAACTTGCTGCATATGTGGGAAATGCGACATCTTCCGTTTCCGAGAAGAATGGTCGCGATGTGTTTGCTTCCATTCAATATACGCTTTCGATTGCTCCCAAAAATATGCCTGTAGATCAACGTTTCTATTTGGGTCAAAAGAGGCTATTAGAGATGCTTGATGAGGGTGAAACGGAAATCAAGTTTCTCATTTTGACGCGCCTTCATGTACCGCTCGATACATATAACGATACGCTCGTTCGCGCAATTCCAGAATTTTTCAGGAAGTATGATGCTCAGTATCATGCACATGAGACACCGAGTCTGATGGATTACCCGCTTTCAAAGGATATAAGTCAATATACCGGTATTGTTTTCATTTTGAATTATATGCAAAATCTATTGATTGAGACTGAATATGTTAAGCGCCTACCGGAAAATGTACTCGCTGATCTGATACGTGCGTATGGGCAAAAATACAAAATCAGCATTACGTCGCTTCCGGTAAATTTGTTTGAGATTTGTATGGATCAGGCATTTGCGCTTGCGCTTCTTCAAGATTATGAAGAGAAGAATTGTCAAGATATATGGGGGATGCCGGATGTAAAAATGGATTCCTTGATGTGGATACCAGACGAGAAGGCGTTTTCAGCTGTTCTCACACACTATGTGGATCTAGTGGAAGATGAGAAAAATGCCGACGAATCATTGATAAGGAATCGCATAGCCTCTGTTTTGCTTGGCGTAATCAATTTCCCAGGAGCATCGGATTCAAGTGTGTTGACATATGCCAGAGAATACATGCAGCGATGGATATCTCGTTTTCTATTGACGCTTAAAAACCGTTGTCCGGAGAATATGATTCTTTTTGCAAAACGAAAACATATTTACCGTCATGTTTCTTTACCTTCCTATTTATCATATGGCAAGCCACTTGACGATGATCAGTATACGGAATTAGTTGAGAAAATGTCTGTACTCTCTGACCCTTCGCAACAAGCCGAACTTGTGAAAACATCCGTCACCAATCGTAAAGATCTGTCAGATCTATTGAAGGAAGATTTCTGGATCGAAGGAGAACGAGAGAGATTCGTCAGACAGTTCTCGCTCTCGGAGAAGAAAATTCTTGATCAATTTGATGACAAAACATAAAATTAGCGAATTTTGTTTTTATATTTCGCAAAACGTGCAAAAATAATATTTATATTATTTCCGAATTTTGTGGAGGTATTTTATTAAACGTTCATCTGCACTTTTCCGCTATCTATGTGTGACCGTGTGTGTTTCTGTCGTTATTGCATTGGTATCTTTCTGCGGAATTTCTGAGGGAGTCTCTGCCGCTTCGGTCACGATTGGATCATCTGGATCAGAGGTTGTTGCCGTGCCAGATATCGGCAGCGAATTTGCTGGATGGAGTGACGGCGTATCCACGGCGTCAAGAACGGACACTGATTGTGTTGACAATCTCTCCGTATCGGCTGCATTCAGACCACTGACATTTGCGATTACTTTTGATTCGCTTGGCGAATCCGCTGTCCCAAGTCAGACCATTCAATATTCGCAGCCTATCGCGCCTACAGTTCCAACGCGTGAAGGATATACATTTTCCGGGTGGAATTATGACGCTGCCTGTACAAGTAAAGTAGCTGATGCCGCTGCATTTACCGCGGCAGTTACGCTCTATGCTGGTTGGACAATCAATACATATACGGTTACCTTCCAAAATTGGGATAGTTCTGTTCTTGGAGTTTCAACTGTTAATTATGGCTCTGGTGCTACAGCACCCGCTGCTCCGACACGAGAGGGATATACTTTTTCCGGTTGGAGTCAGCCGTTTGCATCCGTTACGGGAAATGTGGTTTCTGTAGCTACATTTACGCAGAACACGGGTGTTCTTGGAACTACGGCAGCTACACCAACGTCAACGCCAACACCTGTCGCCGCAGTTGCGGGGGTGACGAAGACGGGTGAGACGGACGGAAACATTTTCTTTATATACGCGTTCATTTTTCTGGCTTGTTCCGGACTTTCATTTATTACTGTGATCAGGCGTCAGAGAAATTTGAAGCACGGTTAATCGGTCGCGGGATTTGTGACTATATAATGAGACTTCTCTCGGGTATCCGGGAGAAGTCTCATTTATGTGAGATGACAGATGCATACTGTTTTGCTAATATATACGAAAAGATCGGGGGAGAAGCATGAAAAAACCAGTAAACAATGAACAAAAAACAATCGAAATTATCAGACCCAAAATACACTTTCAGCAAGAAATCAGCATTCAGGATATTTCTTTTTCCGACGAGGCATCGGTATCGGAAATCAAATGTAACGGAGGGATGATTGCAAGCATCTCTGCAGAGAAGGTTGCCTTCGCAAAATCTACCTTTCACGATATTACTTTTCGTGAGACGATTCTACAAAGAGCAGATTTCTCGGATGTCATTTTCGTGCATTGTAATTTGGCGAATACAAATTGGAGTCGATCTATTATGCATCGTGTGGAATTTGTTGATTGTAATATGACGGGAGTCGATTTTGGTGAAGCAACTTTGCGAAATGTGTCCATTCAGAAGTGTTCTGCCCGATATGCTTTTTTCCGAGGCGCAGATATGAGTTCGGTATGTTTTTCTCATAGCGAGCTGAGTCAATCTGATTTTCAACAGACGAAGCTGCATCTGATTTCCTTTACGCAGTCAATACTTACTGCAGCCCAGATGTCGGGTTGCAATTTATCAGGAATGGATCTTTCAGATTGTGATATTGATGGGCTGCAAGCAAGACTCGAAGATTTTGCAGGGGCAATCGTATCGCCTATGCAAGCATTGGACCTAGTGAAAATCATGGGTGTGATTGTAAAATAGGTCATTTTCTTGCTTTTTGTACAGTTATTTCGCATTTCTGGGTTGTATCTTTGTGCGTCTTTGATATTATAGTAGCGTAGCTTTTTTGTAGAATTTCTATGTAGAGTCCTATTTGGACAGAAGGATGGTAGCGTATGTTTTGGAATTACTTGTTTATTGGCTTGTTTTTTGTAGCCACCATTGCGATTGGCATATACGCCAGGAAGCATACCAAAAGTGTTGGTTCATTTGTTCTTGGCGGCCGCGCTGTCGGTCCATGGCTTACTGCTTTTGCATATGGTACAACGTATTTTTCAGCTGTTGTTTTTATCGGATATGCAGGTCAATTCGGATGGGCATATGGTATGTCTGCAATCTGGATTGGTCTTGGCAATGCGTTTATTGGAAGCTTTCTCGTCTGGAAGATTCTGGGTAGGCGTACTCGCATTATGACTAAGCATCTTGAAGCGACAACAATGCCGGAATTTTTTGGCAAACGTTATAATAGCAAATCACTTAAGATTGTTGCTAGTCTGATTGTCTTCGTATTCCTGATTCCCTATTCGGCATCTGTATTTAATGGTTTGTCCTATTTATTTACTTCAGCACTCGGGCTGTCGGATGTCAAATACGGTTTTGAATTGTGCATTGTTTGTATGAGTGTTCTTACTGCTGTATATGTCATTCTGGGCGGCTATATGTCTACCGCCATTAATGATTTTTTCCAGGGGATTATTATGCTTGTAGGTATCTCATTGGTGGTCCTTGCTGTTCTTCATAAGCAGGGAGGACTCATGTCTGCTATGGAGAATCTTTCTGAATTTACCGCGAGCTCGACATCCATGAAAGGGCCGTTTGTCTCAATCTTTGGGCCTGAGCCTCTTAACCTTCTGGGCGTTGTCATTCTGACGTCGCTTGGAACATGGGGCTTGCCGCAGATGGTTCATAAGTTCTATACGATTAAGGATGAGAAAGCCATCGAGACTGGGACAGTCATCTCGACTATTTTTGCGATTATTATTTCTGGTGGATCGTATTTTATTGGAAGTTTTGGGCGCAATTTTGTAACCGCTGAAGAAATTGCGACTCCTGGCGATGCGACCAAATTGATGTTTGATCGTATTGTCCCATATATGCTAGACAAAGCGGTTCCGGCGATTCTGATAGCAGTTATTATTGTACTTGTATTGTCTGCTTCAATGTCGACACTTTCATCACTTGTACTCACTTCAAGCTCGACGCTTACGCTTGATATGATCTCTGGAACCGTTGTAAAGAATATGACTGAAAAGAAGAAGGTTCTTTCGATTCGTATATTCCTTGCTATCTTTATTCTTGTCTCAATGGCACTTGCAATATATTCTTACCGTACACAGAATCTGTACATCACGAAGCTAATGTCCATCTCATGGGGCGCACTTGCAGGATCCTTCTTAGCACCCTTCCTTTATGGTTTGTTCTGGAAGCGAGTAACCAAAGCGGCAGTATGGGCAAGCTTCATTGGCGGTGTTGGAATCACGCTAACACATTTGTACCTTGCAAATGGTGCGATTTTCGGACATGACTTCACGTTCCCGACGAATCTGCCGATTAATCTCGCATCACCAATAAATGCAGGCGCTTTTGCTATGATTTTCGGACTGATCATTGTGCCTTTGGTGTCATTGATTTCGCCCAAACTGGATAAAAATGTTGTTGATCATGCTTTTGAGGGGTATGATCTTGCCGTCAAGGTTAGTCAGAAAAAGATGCTTCCAACAGATGAAGTCATCTGAAGTCACCCAATCTAAATTTCAATTTTGAGAGGAGAACAGTCATGATTTGGAATGCAGCCGAGAAGATATCGAGGAAAGAGATGCGAGAACTTCAGCTCTCGCGACTTCGATGGCAGGTCGAGTATGCATATAGTCATGTACCTTTCTACAAGACGAAATGGGATGAGATCGGACTGAAGCCTTCTCATATTGAGCGCCTTTCAGATATCAGTAAGATTCCGTTTACGGTTAAAACAGACCTGAGGGATCATTATCCCACAGGTCTGTTTGCCGTACCGAATCGCGAGATTGTCAGGTTTCATAGTTCTTCAGGCACAACAGGGAAACCAATTGTCGTTGGATATACCAGAAATGATATGGAAAATTGGACAGAGTGTTGCGCTAGAATGGCTTCGGCAGCTGGTGTCACCCGTGACGATATCGCACAAATTGCATTTGGTTATGGACTGTTTACAGGCGGATTTGGTCTTCATTATGGGCTTGAGCGTGTGGGTGCTTCTGTGCTTCCGATCTCGTCAGGAAACTCCGAACGACAGCTTATGTTTATGCAGGATCTAAAATCGACCGTTCTTGTTGCTACGCCTTCCTATGTCCTTCATCTGACAGAGATTATGGAAGAAAAGGGAATAGCAAAAAAAGATATTTTCTTGAAAGTAGGTCTTTTTGGCGGCGAAGGTCATACGCCCGAAATGCGTGAACAGATCGAAAAACGACTCGACATTGATGACACCCAGAATTATGGACTGACAGAGCTATGCGGACCGGGCGTATCATATGAGTGTCTGGAACATACTGGCATGCACATAAATGAAGATATGTTTATTGCGGAAATTATCGATCCCAAGACGGGCGAAGTACTTCCTGAAGGAAGCATAGGTGAGATTGTATATACGACGCTGACCAAAGAAGGAATTCCTATGCTTCGTTACCGTACGAAGGACATAACGAGAATCATGTACGAGCCTTGCGCCTGCGGAAGAACCAATGCGCGCATGGATCTTGTTATGGGCAGATCAGATGACATGATGGTCATCCGCGGCGTGAATGTTTTCCCGTCACAAGTAGAATCTGTACTCATGGGTATTGATGGAATCGGACAACAGTATCAGCTCATTGTAACGACAGAGAAGTATATGGATCGTATGGAAGTTCAAGTAGAACTTCTTGATGGGGCGATTCTGGAGAGCTACTCGAATCTTGAGCGTCTAACAGCAGAGATCCGTCACAAGATCAAGACGGTACTTCAGATTGATGTGAAGGTGACACTGCTTAATCCCAAAACACTGGAGCGTACTGCTGGAAAATCTAAGCGTGTAATTGACAAGCGATTAAAGGCATTCTGATTTATCGCATGAATGTTCTTTATTGGCGCCTGTGATATACTAAAACAGTACGAAAAACTTGTGAAGGTGGGATTGTTTTTGAAAAAGATCCTTTTAGGCAATGAGGCGATTGCTCGCGGCGCATACGAGGCGGGTGTTAAGGTTGTATCATCATATCCGGGTACTCCAAGCACGGAGATTACTGAGTCGATTGCACAGTATGAGAGAATATACTGCGAGTGGGCGACAAATGAAAAAGTCGGCGCCGAAGTTGCGATTGGCGCGTCCATTCGCGGAGCACGCGCGATGACCTGTATGAAGCACGTTGGCGTCAATGTTGCGGCTGATCCACTATTCACGTGCTCCTATACGGGAGTAAATGGCGGACTTGTTTTTGTTGCGGCGGATGATCCAGGGATGCATAGCTCGCAAAACGAGCAGGACAGCAGAAATTATGCGCGGGCTGCAAAAATTCCAATGCTTGAACCATCCGACAGTCAAGAGTGTAAAGAGTATACGAAAGCTGCATTTCTTATTTCCGAGGCATACGATACTCCGGTCATGTTGCGCATGCATACACGGGTCTCGCATTCCCGCTCAATTGTGGAATTGGAAGAGCCGTCAGATATAGTCATTCGGCCTTATGAGAAGGATATAAATAAATATGTCATGATGCCAGGAATGGCAATTAAACGACATGTAGTTGTCGAACAGCGTATGGAGCTTTTAGCTTCAGATTCAGCAGAGAAGCCTGATTCAGTCGGACTGCATAGAATTATACGGGGATCTGACTCGCTGGGTATTATTACATCTGGCGCATCATTCCAATACGTATCTGAAGCTGTTCCCGATGCAAGCATACTGAAGCTAGGCATGGTCTGGCCACTTCCTGAGGCCATAATTCGCGAATTTGCGCGGACTGTCAGAAGACTTGTCATCGTGGAAGAATTGGATTCCTTCCTGGAAACAGAAATTAAGGCAATGGGTATTTTGTGCGAAGGGAAAAGTCTATTTACGTTTCAGGGTGAATATACCGCACAGATGATTCGTACCGCTTTGTCCGATAGCAACGCCCCAGTTTCTGCGATTCCATTTATGTCACTTCCTATACCTCCTAACCGTCCACCTGTTATGTGCGCAGGTTGCCCGCATAAAGGCCTGTTTTTGGCGTTATCTGCTCTAAAAGTACAAGTTATGGGTGACATCGGCTGCTACACGCTTGGTGCATTGCCGCCAACATCAGCTATGGATGCTTGTGTATGCATGGGTGCATCCGTTGGCATGGCGCATGGTTTTGACAAGGCAACCGATGGAATCGATTCGAAGAAGACGGTGTCGGTATTAGGTGACTCAACTTTTCTGCACTCTGGAATCACAAACCTCATCAATGCAGTTTATAATCAAAGCCAGATTACGGTGCTGATTTTAGATAATTCGATTACGGGAATGACCGGACACCAACAAAATCCGTCAACAGGACTAAACATTCGGCTTCAACCAGCGCCAGCTATCAATTTGGAGGCTTTGGTTGCGTCTCTTGGCGTTACTTCGATTCGAGTGGTTGATCCCGTTGATACCGAAGATTGCAGAAGAACGATTTCAGAAGAACTGCAGAAGCCCATTGTCTCTGTCATAATTGCAAGACGCCCATGTGCTCTGATCACGAAGGGAAAAGGCAACCCCAAAGAACGTACGATTGTCGATTATGCAAAATGTAAATCATGTGGGGCATGTATTCGTATGATGTGTCCTGCGCTGACGCAAGGTCCAGGGAAGACGCCGATTATTGATTCCGTGTCTTGCAACAACTGTGGCCTGTGTGTCAATCTTTGCAAGTTTGATGCTTTGTCGAAAGGAGAGAAGTGAGTATGGATATTCATTCACTTAACCCTCAATTTTCAGACGAAAAAACATCGCTAAGTATTGTGCTCGCGGGTGTTGGCGGACAAGGGACTCTGGTTGCAGGGAAACTGATTGGTGTTATCGCACTCAAATTAGGGCTTGATGTTAAGGTTTCTGAGGTTCATGGAATGAGTCAAAGAGGGGGATCGGTCATTACGTATGTGCGTCTTGGAGAGAAGGTTTTTTCCCCAATAATTGAGGCGGGTACAGCAGACTACATTCTTGCTTTTGAAGAACTTGAGGCACTTCGGTGGTCGTTTCTTCTTAAGAATAGCGGTACGTTGATCATAAACAGTCAGAAGATCAATCCGCTGCCTGTTCTTATGGGCAAAGCAAGTTATCCCGAAAATATTAGTGAGACCTTGATAGATGCTGCTGGAAAAAATGCGCACATTATAGAAATTGACGCTTTATCCGCGGCGGCAACTATTGGCAGTTCTCGTGCGGTGAATATGGTTATGATCGGTGCCTTGTCCAAGTTTATGAGTATTTCAGCTGAGGTCTGGGATAGTGCAATTCGTGAGGTTTTCGAAGAGAAGGCGAAGCTCATTCCTATGAACCTTCAAGCTTTTCAATTAGGACGCGACTTGACCGAATAAATGCGGTATAATTTTTATGTATAATTATCTGTACGGATGGATATGACTCAGTTAGTTCAATAAGAGGAGGCTGATGCTTATGTTAGTCAGACAAATTAATGTTTTTCTGGAAAACCAATCAGGCAGACTTGCGGAAGTGACGCGTACACTTGGAGAGAATAATATTGATATTCGTGCTCTCTATATTGCAGACACTACGGAATATGGTATTTTGCGGATGATTCTCGATAAACCGGAACGAGCAGTCGAAGTGCTGACAGCCGCCGGATTTACTGTGAGTAGCACTCCTGTTATTGCCATTGCCATCGCTGACCGTCCGGGAACACTGGATCATGCTTTGTCTATACTGACTGGCGGTGAGTTATCTCTTGAATACTTATATGCATATGTCGGCAGAACTTCAGATGATGCGGTCGTCGTTATTCGTGTTCAGGATCCGACGCTTGCGTGCAAGAAACTTGAGGAGGCAGGAATTCGTGTCCTGACATCTGCGGAGGTATACGGTATCTGATGACAAATCCATATCTCGACTATGGTGTTTCTGACGAGGTCGCAGGATTAGCCAGAAAGGCTATAAAAGCTGTTCAACCCGCGTTTTTGCGGATTGAAGAAATCCGTGAGTATAATCAATTGCGTGTACTTCGAGCGTTTTGGAATGCTAAGATTTCTGACGCTCATTTTGGTGTGCAGACAGGATATGGATATGATGACATCGGACGTGAGAAAATTGAACAGATGTATGCTGAAATATTCGGCGCTGAGGCCGCGTATGTCCGAATCCAAATCAGTGCAGGGACACAAGCAATAGCATTATGTCTTTTCGGGGTACTCAGGCCTGGTGATGAATTACTTTCTGTTACGGGGCGGCCCTATGATACACTCGCATCTGCAATTGGTATTTCGGAAGACGAGAAGTTGCTTGGTATGGGCTCACTACGTGAGTATGGGATTCAGTATAACGAAGTGTCACTTTCCGATGATGGGTCGCCTGATCTTAAGAAGATTGCTGCAGCGATCAGCGATCGGACAAAGATGATTTTCATTCAAAAATCGAAAGGCTATACCACCAGAAGGTGTTTGCTGTCGGATGATATATTGGCAATAGTCAAAACGGTTCGCTCGCAAAAACCGGATGCAGTCATTTTTGTTGACAACTGTTATGGCGAGTTTGTTGAAAAAGAGGAGCCATGTATGCTTGGAGCTGATTTGTGTGCAGGTTCTCTCATCAAGAACCCTGGAGGTGGACTGTGTCCGTCTGGAGGGTATGTTGTGGGTCGGAAGGATCTCATTGAGAAGATTGCATCTCGTGCAACCGCGCCGGGCCTTGGCAGCCATATAGGCCCATCCCTTGGGTTTAGCCGCGTTATTGCACAGGGACTTTTTCAAGCACCACATGTTACGGCAGAAAGTGTAAAAGGTGCCGTTTTTGCGGCAGCTCTTTTCGAGGAAGCTGGCTATGCTTCTTTGCCATCTGCACTTTCTCATCGGGGCGATATCGTTCAGAGCATTACGTTCAGAAATGGCCAACAGATTGTCGATTTCTGTCAGGCAATTCAGTCATGTTCTCCTGTTGACTCTTTTGTGTATTTACAGCCTTGGGCTATGCCGGGATATGAAGACGAAGTCGTTATGGCAGCAGGTACATTTGTTCAAGGCGCGTCTATTGAATTGTCTGCGGATGGACCCATTAAATCACCTTACACAGCATATATGCAAGGCGGTCTCGTATTCGAACAGGTGAAGCTTGCTTCAATGCTTGCCGTGCAAAAAATGGGAGTAGTAAACACATGAGTGACAAAATGAAGGGAAAGCCTTCTGGCAGACCACAAAATATGGAATATGAGAATTCTCGCAGAACAAATCAATCTTTGGGACAAGGTACTTCGGGTTCAAGTAAGCCAGCGCGCCCCCAGAAGAAGGCTCCTCCATCGGCTAAAAAGACGCCTCGTAAGCCTCTCGCGCAAACAACGAAACCACAAGCGAAGAATAATCCGACTACGGATGACACGCCTCCAAAAAGAAGATCCGTGAGTGCTTTTCAAGTAGGGGATGAATCGGTAAATAGAAATACTGTTCGTTCGACTGATTCGAAACAGCAAAAACCGAAAACCGCTCGTGTACAAGCGGATCTATCAGATCATGTGGCATCCAGTCAGAAGGTTTCAAATCTTGACAGAGCTTCTCATATCAAGTCGACTCAGCGAAAAAGGGCGATAACAAACGCGCTATTTATGGGGGTCATTGTGCTTCTTGGTTTTGTGATGACCGCTGTTGCAATATTGTATGTTACCGATTACGTTGCAGCGAAACCCAATTGCTCCTTTATTACGGTAGGTTCGGTCGAGCACTCTGTAGGTTCAACGGCACTTGTTGTGCGCGATGAACAAGTATTTTCATCTACGACAGACGGTAATTTGGTTGCTCTTGCAACGGAGGGAAGCCGTGTTGCAACTTCTCAGAGTATTGCAATGGTAATTCCGGAAGGATTAGAGGATGTTTCCACATCGCTTCAAAATGTTCAGGAACAAATTGTTGACCGGCAACGGGAGTTAATTGCCGCTGGTAATGGAAAAGGCGCTGAGACCGTCTATTCTGCTGCTGATTCGGAGATATATCCGCTCATTAATTCGATTCGAGCCGACCTTCAAATGAATAATTTGACGAATCTGATGTCATATACTTCATCGATTCAAGTTATGATGGATGATCGTGATGCGGAGCTTCAGAGCATTGATTTTCAAGATGAAGAGCTTTCGGCACTCGTTACCACCAAGGAGGATTTGGAATATCAACTGTCTTCTGCATCTTCGTCTTTGTATGCCACGATACCAGGAATTGTATCGTATAAATTGGATGGATTAGAGACGAAGCTAACGTCCGAAACCGTTATATCAATGATGCCAGAGGACTGTCAGAAGTATATTAGTTCAGCATCTTCGAGCATAACGAGTAATATGACGGTGGTAGCGGGAGAACCATCTCTTCGCATCTGTCAGAATGTGGATCAGTTTTTTGCCGTCATTATTGACGAAGGCACGGTAGAAGAGTATCCGCTTGATTCAACGCATACCATACAGGTGCCATCGGAGGATATTACGATTGATGATTGTAAGGTCGTGCGGTCAATAACTTGCGATGGAGGTGTCTTCGTGGTATTTGAGACGCCGAATCAAGTCGAGCGATTATTAGATCGAAGAACAATAGACATAGAGATTATTCTGTCAACAACGGAAGGGTTACGCGTTCCAATCTCATCACTTCTAGATGAGAATTATGATACAAACACGGCAAATATACTCATCAATTCGTCAGGATATGCAAGTATACTACCGGTCACAATTGTCGATTATGATCGTGAGTATGCGATTATTGCTCCTGTTAGTGGCGCGTCATCTCCGAATAATAGCACAATCATCATTACAAATCCTGGGACTCTTTCCGAAGGGGATAAAGTAGAATAAGCCATCAAATATATTGCTTGGCAAATCATGAGGTAATTAGTATGACAAACAACATGAATCGGCAATCGGAAATTCAGAACAATCTCTCAATTGTTCAAAATAATATATATGAGGCAATGAAAGACGCGGGCAGGGATATCCATGAGTTGACACTTATTGGCGTATCCAAGTATTTTCCGGCCAGTGATGCCAAAATACTGTATGAACTTGGTGTATCTGATCTCGGAGAAAATCGTGTCATGGAATTACTTGAGAAGGAACAGATACTAGCGCAGGAGAGGATTCATCCAAACTGGCACTTAATCGGCACCCTTCAAACAAATAAAGTCCGCATGATCATAGGACATGCCTGCCTGATTCACTCCGTTGCATCGGAAGAATTGATTCATGAAATCCAGAAGCGTTCTGCCGCGAAGGATCTGACTACAGAGATTTTGCTTCAGGTGAATGTTTCGGGAGAAGAAAGTAAACATGGATTCTCGCCTAGTGAGATAGACCGCGTCATTGAGATTGTTAACCAGTGCCCCAACATTTTACCAAGAGGAATCATGACAATGGCGCCCATTTCCGAAAAACCACATGCGGCTGCACCGATTTTTGCAGAAACGAAAATACTATTCGATGATCTTGCGTCTCGCACAAGAATATCAGAAAAATGGAATTTCCTTTCCATGGGGATGAGCCAAGATTATATAGACGCGATTCTATATGGATCAACTCACATACGCGTAGGAACGGCTATTTTCGGGCATCACAGCTAGTTTTGTGTTAAACAAATGACAGAAATTTGCTATTTATTTCCATGCGGTTACATGTGTTTTACTTGTTGTGAAATGCTATTGATTCCTGTTGCGAACAATTCTATACTTACGATAACATTTCAGATAGCAAAGAGAACGAGTCTATTTGCGGTTGAAGATTACGAATGTGTATTTTTGGGAGGTATAGAAGATGGCTGGATTTTTGAAAAGATTTGTTGATAAGATTGCGGGTTATTCGGAAGATGTTGACTCTGATTACGACAGCGAGTATTCGTATGACGAAGCACCGCAGGAGCAATACAATTATGCTGCTCCGACGATGGGCTTTGAACAAGAAACACCTTTTGTGGCACCTTTTCAGCAAGAAGCTCAGGCACAATATTCCTCTGCTTCCCGTACGTCCGCTCCCGCTCAGAAAGTAGTGCCGATTCGCTCGGCAACACCTAGTGAACAGCAACTTGTTATTTTGCAGCCCAATAACATTTCTTCAGCTCAGCGTGTCTGCGATCATCTTCGCGCCGGACATACGGTCATTTGCAACATTGAGAATGTTGATGCAAAAGTTGCACAGCGTGTTATTGATTTTATTTCTGGATCGACATATGCTATGGACGGAAACGTGAAGCCGATTGATGCGAGAGCACACAGCTTTGTTGCTGTTCCTCGTTCAGTAAGTCTTGTTGATAAGGATGTTCTTCCAACACAAGAAGACGAATATGTCGCGCCATTTAGAATGGCTCACGGCTGATTGTGACGTATTTTTTGTAAAGGAGTAATTCAGCAATGGGAATTGTCATAGGACTTGATGTTGGTGGCAGTACCACAAAAATTGTCGGATTACTGAACAAAGAGATCATCAGTCAAGAGATTGTGCGAGCAGCGGATCCCGTTACTTCTGCGTTTGGAGCTCTTGGGAAATTTCTTGATGTTAATCATCTTCAGATTAAAGATATTGAACGCCTGATGATCACTGGTGTGGGAGCTTCGTTCCCAAGCGGTGATCTTCTTGGCATTAAGACAGTACAGGTACAGGAATTTCTCGCTACGGGCCTTGGAGGGCTGTTCCTTTCTGGCCTCGAACATGCGGTCGTTGTCAGCATGGGCACGGGTACGGCGTTTGTGGATGCAAAACCTGATGTAGTCCGTCACATTATTGGTTCAGGCGTGGGCGGAGGTACGGTGCTTGGCTTAGCGAATCGTATTGTCAATGTTCGTGACTTTGAGCTTCTGACAGAGCTGGCAAGTAATGGTTCGTTGGCACATGTTGACCTTACCATCGGAGATATTTCGAGATTTGAGATTCCAGGCCTTTCCATGGAAACAACGGCATCAAATTTCGGGAAACTTGCGGATGATGTCAGCCGCGAAGATCTGTCACTTGGAATTTTTAATTTAGTGTTTCAATCAATTGGCACAATGGCAGTTCTGGCCGCTCGTTCTACAGGTATTAAGGATGTTGTATTTACCGGACAGATGACACGCGTGTCGAAATGCAGAGAACTATTTGATGTGTTCTCGGAACTATACCATGTGCGTTTCCATGTCCCCGAATTATCTGAATATGCAACGGCTATTGGTGCTGCAATATATACGGATTGATTTTCGGCATGCGGCTTCTACTTTTGTATCACAAATGCGTCGACACGGCGCATTTTTTGTTATAATGAGCGACAGAAGTTTGTGATACTGATAGGGGAGGACATCTTTTGGATAGGTCAAAGAGAGCATTTGAGCTTGATTTTTTGCGCGGATTCTCAATTTCTATGATGATCCTTCATCATTTTGCGTTTGATATCAGATATTTAGTTGGCAAGGATGTTTTTTCGATCATTGAATCAGACCTCTTTGATCAAGTATTACAGCCGATCTTTCTCATCATTTTTGTTCTCATTTCAGGAATATGTTGTCAGTTTTCTCGCGACAATTTCAAGCGAGCGATAAAGCTGCTTATCGTGGCAATGGCATTTTCCCTTGTTATGGCAGTCTTTTCGTTTGTTAGTAAGGAATCTCTTTTCGTTTTCTTCAATATTCTTCACTTACTTACAGTGGGAACATTCCTTTTTGCTCTTTATGATTTATGGGAACGAAAGACTGCGCATAATCGTCTGGATCCATGCGGTAATGAGATTAGACATTCAGTTAGGGGAGAAATAATGATTCTCATTCTTGCTGGTGTTATCATCTATTCTGATCAGTTATTCCGCGGTATAGGTTCAGATATTGGATCCTATGCTCTTCTGCCGCTGGGATTTCTACCGGATAATTATCTTGGTATGGGCGATTATCTTCCTCTGATACCTTGGCTTGGCTTCTTCTTCATTGGTGTTATGGTCGGTAGATTTGGTTATGCTGACAAACAGTCACTTTTCCTGAGAACGCCGTCATGGATTCGCCGGCTTTTTGTTCCGCTTGAATGGGTTGGTCGTAATTCGCTACTTGTATATCTAATTCATCAGCCAATAATTCTTGGTGTGTTGTATCTGCTTGGATACATTAAATTCTAATTAGCAAGAAGTGATGTGAGGACGTAATATGAAAAACAAAACAAGCTTCAGAAAGATCATATTGGGTTCATTATGGCTTACAGTCGCTGCTCTTCCGGGTATCGTGTCCATCTGTGTACTTCATATTATGCAAACTCATCAAAGTGCGGCTGAGTATTATGCCGTTCACATTTTCCCTGTACTTTCGGCACCCGTTAAATTTGTCAGCTCGCAAGTACACATATCCATAACCGAATTTTGTGTGATCTTTCTTCCGCTTGCAACCTTGTTTTGGCTTGTTGCAGTTATTTATCGCTTCATCCATTCAAAGAGAAAGGCACGGTTTATCTATCGTTTCACTTTTGTTCTGTGCCTTCTGTTCTCGTTTGTGGTGTTATCATTTACATTGATGCATGGAATCAATTATTCGCGAAAACCATTGGAAGAGTCTTTCTCAATTCCTTCCGAGACAAGATCGAGCGAAGATCTCGAAGAAGTGACGCAGTGGCTTGTATCGATGATTAGGCAGACGCGTTCCGAGCTCCCAGAGGATGAGAACGGATGTATGATGTTACAGACGGATCTCTCGGCGACTTTCCTTGACGCGAATGCAGCAATGAATCAGGCTGCGTTATTATATCCGGTGTTATCTGGGTCTGATGTGACAATAAAGCCTGTAGCGCTATCTCATTATTGGTCGTACACAGGAATAACTGGAATGTATACTCCATTTTTTGGAGAGGCAAATGTGAATATCGATGTTCCTGATTTTGAGCTACCGCTTACCATTTGCCACGAACTGAGTCATACCCGAGGAATCGCGCGAGAACAAGATGCCAACCTTGCCGGGTTTATTGCCTGCATAAGCAGCGATCGTACGGACTTTCAGTATTGTGGATACCAGTTCGCTTTTCTATATTGCGCTTCGGATCTTGCTGCTGTCGATTCTGAGGCGTACCAGGAGATTTGCGCGGGATTACCCGAGGGAATCTATCGTGATTGGCAACAGAGCAGTGATTACTGGGCACAATTTGAGGGACCTGCCGAGGAAATATCGAGTCAGGCAAATGATGCCTACCTTAAAGCCAATAACCAGACTGAAGGGGTTGCAAGCTATGCCCTAGTGACAAACCTTATCGTCGAATATTACTTCACATATGTGAAAGGGGCATGACGTGCTTACTGTACATATGGAAGGTCATCAGTATTCCTATCAGGTTGCAGATGTTATTCGGCTCTTCTATGGTGTCTGCCAAATGGAAAACAATCATTTATATGCAGCAGTCGAAGCAAGAAATATAACCATTTATAGCCGTCTGTCAGAGGGTGTTGTAACAACTATGGTTTCTGGAGATGTGCCTGATTTTTCGGCTGATCGGCTCGATAGCATTTCCGAAAGCCGCGAAGTTAAAAGGCAGCTATATCAGATTCTGACTGCAGTGACAAAGAAGACATATCCGTGGGGATCGCTCACAGGCATTCGTCCGACGATTATTGCCCGTGAAGTGAATAGCATAGAAGAATTGGTTAAAAAATACTTCGTCAGTGAAGATAAGGCAAAACTTGCTGTACTAACAGCACAGTACGAGGATCGTATTCTATTAGCATGTCCCAAAACAGAGGCGAGTATATATATCGGTGTCCCATTTTGCCCAAGCCGGTGCTCGTATTGTTCATTCATTTCAGCTGACGCATCAATGCAGTTATCCCTTCTGAGACCCTATGTTGATGCTGTACTGCATGAAATGAAGATGTTCTTCACCATATATAGGCCGCAAATTACAAGTCTATATATTGGAGGAGGGACACCGACAACATTTGATGATGATACTTTTCGCTATTTTCTCGAAAACGTCTTTTCTATCATCAAATCGTCTGATGTCCCTGAAATTACCGTGGAAGCAGGACGACCTGATACAGTTACAGTCGATAAACTTCTTGTCATGAAGGAAGTCGGCGTCAATCGGATATGCATCAATTCGCAAACGCTTTCTGATCGCACGCTCGTATCAATAGGGCGAAAACATACCGCCCGTGATTTTACATTGGCATTTGATCTTGCAGTGAAGACAGGTTTTCAAACAATTAGCTCAGATCTAATTGCTGGGCTGCCAGGCGAGACGCTTCAGGACTTTTCCCATTCGCTTGATACAATTCTCTCGATGAGACCAGAGAACATTACGATCCATACTCTTTCAAAAAAGAAGAGAGCGTCATTAACGAGAGAAAACATGCGGCTGGTAGACAACGACAGAGAAGAAACGATTGCAGCTATGCTCATTCATGCTGAGCCTCGCTTGCGACAAGAAGGGTATTTGCCATATTATATGTATAGGCAAAAAGATTCTATTGGTGGATATGAGAATGTAGGATATACTGTTGATGGGCACGCGTGTAAATACAACGTCGCGATGATGAGTGATCAGCGTAACATCATCGCTTTTGGGGCAGGAAGTATCAGCAAGCGTCTGTATGGACAAAAACAACTGATGCGATGTCCGAATGTTAAAGATCCGCATGAATATATCAGCCGTATTGATGAAATGATTGATCGAAAACGCGGATTTTTTGTGGAGTAGTTTCCAGAGAAACGAAGGAAATGGGATGGTAGATATATGAAATGTCCAAGATGTGAGACGGAGAACGGGCAGCGTAATGTATGCAAAAAATGCGGGAAATTTCTATATGATGGCAAGACGAAGAATCGTATTCGCATGTCGCCAACGGAGCGACGAGTCGAAGATGCGAGGAAGGGTTTGCGTATTACGAAGAAGATTCTTAGCGTAGTCTGGTTGATTTTTGTTGTGCTTGTGATGTCGTATCTGATGATTTATCTGATTACCGTATATTTCGGTTAATTCGAGGAATTCTATATTGTCTATTTATCTTGATTTCGTGTAAAATGTAAGTAAAGCATTATGGAAATGTAAAGTCAACCGTTGCAGGAATCACATTCATCACGTATAATCGAGCTGTTGCGTTTTTGAGAAACAAAACTTCGAGGTGTAGCGCAGTTGGTAGCGCGCCTGCTTTGGGAGCAGGATGTCGGGAGTTCGAGCCTCTTCACCTCGACCAATATTCATTTGAATCTGCCTGACTTATCGTGCATTTTGTAATAGTTTTCCTGTTATGATAGGGAAGTGTTCCATATTGATGTAGTATAGGTCAGGCAGATTTCTTTGTGTAAGGAATCACAGGCAGTCAGCTGATACCCGAATAGCTTTTTTTCGGGGCAATAGGAAAAGGGTGTGAGTTTTTGTTACTTGCCTTAATGCTAATTACTGTAGTACTTTTACTTGGCGTCATTTTTGTGAATGGTTGGACTGATGCTCCTAATGCTATTGCTACGGCAGTCTCTACACGGGTCATGACACCCTCCACCGCCGTTAAGATGGCTGTTGTACTCAATTTTGCCGGAACACTTATTATGTGTTATATCAGCAAGAGCGTCGCAGAAACAGTAAGTGGAATGGTCGATATACAAGGCGGCGGCTATTCGACTAAGCAGCAACTCATTATGCTTGCGGCTTCCATGCTTGCAATTGTTGTTTGGGCTACGGCCGCTTGGTTTTTTGGCATTCCCACAAGTGAGAGTCATGCGCTCATTGCTGGACTTACAGGGGGTGCGATTGCACTATATAGTTTTAAGAGTCTTAGTATCGGAGAATTCCGAAATGCACTACAGAATGTGAGTGGTTCGGCGTGGCTTAAGGTTCTTATCGGTCTCGCGGTGTCATCCTTTTTGTGTTTTGCCGCAGGTTACTTTATTACAAAACTAATTGAAGTCATTTTCAGACGCGTTCGCCGTTCAACTGCAAATAAAATATCAAATGTCGGCGAGGCTGTTGCTGCTGGAGCTATGGCCTTCATGCACGGCGCGCAGGACGGTCAGAAGTTTATGGCAATCATCCTTCTGACGCTCTCCATATATTGCCCACAGAATCTCGCTGCATTCCTTAATTTGCCGACAACGACGTCGGGAAACTACACGATACCCATTTGGCTGGTGATTATATGTTCGCTTACGATGAGTATTGGTACGTCTGTTGGAGGGTATAAGATTATCAAGGCAGTCGGTATGGATATGGTCAAACTCGAGAAGTATCAGGCCTTCGCGTCAGATCTATCCTCATCAATCATTCTTTTCATCTGTTCTAATATAGGTCTTCCCGTGAGTACGACAAATACGAAAACAACTGCGATTATGGGTGTTGGGGCCTCGAAGCGCATAAGTAATGTAAATTGGGGTGTCGCGAAAGAAATGGTGATTGCTTGGGTCCTTACTTTCCCATGCTGTGGACTGATTGCATTTCTGATGACCAAGTTTTTCTTGATGGTTTTCTAATCGGCTGTGAATACAAGAGAGGTAAAAATGTATGAAGAATAAAGATGTAGACTATTTTGATATGTTCATTAAGGCAGCGGCGATCTGCGGACGTGCTGCGGAGAGTTTAGACGAGTTGATGGATGATCTGTCGAATGCCAAGGAGCAATCCCTTCGGATACACGAGATTGAGCACGAAGGGGACGAACTCTATCATTTACTTTATAATCATTTGAATCGATCTTTCATAACCCCAATTGAAAGAGAAGATATCATTGAGATTGCGGGGCACATTGAACAGACCATTGATACGATAGATGAAGTTGCTATCATGATGGATATGCTTTCAATTGATGAGATTCGCGAACCTGCAAAAGAGATGATGAACCTTATTACGAAGGGATGCGCCGCACTGGTTGCTGCCACAGTTGAATTTAAGAATTTCAGAAAATCAAAGTCACTTAACGGTCTTCTTGTTGAGATCAATCAGGTCGAAGAAGAAGGTGACGTCCTCTATCAGCGGTCGATGAAGGATCTCTTTATGAATGAGTCAAATGTTCTGCTTGTCGTGAAATGGCAGAATATTTTCAATTCGCTTGAAGATGTTCTGGATGCCTGCGAAAATGTCGCGGACGCAATGGAACGTGTTATTATTACGAATTCATAAGGAGACAAACGCATTTTGGGTGAATAGAATAAGGCGTCTGATCAGAATCAGGCGCCTTATTTTTGCAGTGTACATAGATTAGTATAAATGTTTATTTCATTGCTTTACTAATGTCTCTGAAGTCTTTAACAGCTTGCCTACCGATACCGATAATACGTTTGAAATGAATCGAATTTGTGCCGCCTTGCCTAGGCCGAAAAGTAATAGGGAGGAAGAGAACATCTTCTTTGGCGTCCACCATCAGTACGGTTAAGAGAACATTTGACAGGTTAAAATCCTTCGGGATCTTCTCAATATAACGCTCAAGTACGGATCTTCCCATCAGACGGAAAGGGGTATTGGCATCCGTCACTTTTACATGAAATATCACTCGAATCACAAGCTTAAGAACCTTCGTGACGAACTTGCGAGATATACCGTCCTGGCGATGGTTGCGATGCCCAATGATAGCAGCATGTTCCTTCCGCATCTTCCAGAAGGGTAATAGCTCTGACGGAATTGTCTGACCGTCACTGTCTGTCTGAAATATGTAGTCCGCGCCATGCTCAAGAGCATAATGATATCCATATAAGACGGTTGCTCCGTGACCGGAATTGGGCTTCGTGACCGGGATAAGGCGGGGCAATGAAGTGGATAAGTCGAGAAGTTTCTGATAAGTGGAATCCTTGCTTCCGTCATTAATGATGACAAGTCTTGATTCGCCACCTATTTGGTCAAGAACGTCATGCCATTCTTTGGCTACTGAATCAATATTCATTTCCTCATTATACGCTGGAATAATAATGTAGAGTGAATCACCATGGCTTGGGGGAGCAGATATAAAATCCGTATTTGTCATAGAAGACTCCTTAATTGAGCATTGCTTTGTTTGTTTCCGCAATAATTTCACTGGAAATTTCGAGAGCACGCAAGATGACCGCATCCATATTATAATACTTATATTCAGCCAATCGTCCGCACAAATACAAATTCCGGAAATTCGTTCGCAGATTCTGGTATTCTTGATATTTGGTTAGATTTTCTTCGCATATGATCGGATAGTAAGGGTCGAAAGCACCACCTGCTTTATAAGGGAGCGGGTATTCTTTCAAAATGGTGGTGTGACCGTTTACCTGCTGTAAGGTCATGTACTTAAATTCCGTTATCCGAGTATATTCTTCTTCATTCGGGTAGTTCACGACAGAGGCCGTCTGAAAGAAATCTACATCCAAATCTTCAAAAGCCATTCGGATACTTCGGTAAGGGAGCGTGCCGAATTGATATTCGAATAGTTCATCAAGTCTTCCCGTAAAGCACACAGGTCCGCTGAAGGGAATGCCGTCGAGAAAAATCGTCTTCAGATCCGGATTAAACTGCAAATAATTGAGTGCGTCTGATTCAAGCTCAATATGAATATTCGGATGATCCAGTAGGTTTTCAAATAGCTTCGTAAACCCTTGCATGGGCATCATCTGGTAAGTATCAGAGAAATACCTATCGTCCGTGCCAAGGATAACGGGTACCCGGTTAATGACAGTCGTATCAACCGAAGATGCGGGTACGCCCCACTGTTTGGCAGTATAGTGAACAAATACATTTTCATAAATGAAGGCGCCAAGTTGTGCGATATCCTGATCATCATGATCTAGCAATTGCGAGATGAAGACGCGATCCTTACCCATGAAGTTCATACTTAACTTCGCCTTAAGCACTTCTGCCTTCTCTTTGGGAAAAAGCATATCAATAGAGGTGAAATTGAATGGAATGGGAACATAGACGTTATCTATTTTCCCGAGAACCCTGTGCGAATAGGGATAAAAAGCTGAGAAGCGAGAGAGATAATCCAGAACTGTCTTCGAATTCGTATGGAATATATGCGGCCCATACATATGGACACGAACGCCGCCTCTACGCTCATATTCATACATGTTGCCGGCGATGTGAAACCGCTTCTCAAATGCATGCACCGTATATCCGGCATCAGCCAAACGTCTGGCTAATACGCTTCCTGCAAATCCAAGTCCAACAACAATTGCCTTGTTCTCCATAAATGAATGCCTGCTTTCAGGTGCAAATTACTTCTAAAGACTATTTTATCTTATTCTAATCAAAAAACATATCATTTATTTGCCGTGCCCCCATTATTTATTCGAATTTCATTGGTGTGAAGAAAGATAGAGATATGTTAGAATTGAAACACGGAAAAATCTCATGTGTGAGGAAATCGTATGCGGAAAAGAGCCTCGAAATCCAGTTCAACTTTACCTAATCCAAGCGATGGGATTTCTTTACTGCCGCCCAAGAATAAACAAACAAAGAATCATCGGCAAGCCATGAGGCGACTTCGTCTCACGATTGCCGCTTTACTTGCCGTACTTATCGTTCTTATAGGCATAACGAGCGCGGTATATATCCACAAATTATTGATAGACGAGAATCGTGGCAAGTCATCTGGCACGGAGGATGTGTCGGATAAAGTACAAACGCAAACGGAAGCAACGACTTCGGTATCATCGCTAGCGCCTACAAAACCAGCAGAAAACACGACTGGTTACGAGACGACTTCTGAACCGAGCCAGACAACCGATATGGTGCCAACCGTATCGGTGATATCACCTTCTTCCACGCCCACACCCACGCCAACCCAGATACAGGGGGGCAATATTGATCTGTCGTCAATTGATTTGACCGGGTATATCGTCGTTCTTGATCCGGGTCATCAGCTACACGCAAATAGCGAACAGGAGCCCGTTAGCCCGGGGTCAACAGAGACGAAGGATAAAGTATCTGCGGGAACCACAGGTGTGGCAACAGGCAGACCGGAATATGAGGTGAATCTTGAGATAGCGCTCTTAATGGAGGACTATCTCGAATCCCTTGGCTGTACCGTTTATCTGACAAGAACCGAAAATGATGTGAATATATCCAATGTTGATCGCGCGGAATATGCTGTCTCCAGTGGGGCCGATGTGTATATTCGCCTGCATTGTGACGGATCCAGCAATCCTGCTACACGCGGGATCGGGGTTTTCGTTGCAGACTCGGGGACGTATGTATCATCTTTGGTCGGGTGGGGAGATATCCTTGGCAATTCTCTTTCTCAAACAACAGGATCTGTCTATCGTGGGTGCGTTTCGACAGACGCCTATTCTGGTCTCAATTGGGCGACGGACATACCGTCCTTCCTGCTCGAGATGGGTTTTATGAGCAATTCCACAGATGACACTTTGCTTTCTGATCCGGCATATCAGGAAGAGCTATGCGAAGGGGTTGCGCTTTTTGTGTCGCAGATGCCTAAATGATTGATTTCTTTCTCCATGACGAAGTCATCCATGATATAGCCGCTTCCTATGTCGGCTTCTTGTGAATGTGTTGTTATGAAGCCTAATCTCTCATATATACGAATCGTATGGGCGTTATTCTTGTTAACCGTAAGCCAAATGGAGTGATAACCATGCTCCACGCATAGATCCTCCAGTGCATGCATAACCGTTCGAGAATAACCTTTTCCACGACAAGCCTTCCTTACATAAAGTTTGCTCAAGAAAAGCCTGTCCGAGTCTCCGCGAATACCTACGTATCCAACCAGATCGTGGTTATCCATTAGAAAATAGTACGTGTATCCCTGGGTATGTATCTGATCGGAAATAGCTTGCTCGGACTGGAATTTGCCGACCATATAATCGACTTGCGCCACAGAAATAATGCCCGGAAAATGTTCGTGCCAGATCTCGCTGGCAAGGCAGCTTACGGTATGAATGTGTTCGTCTGCACTAATTTGAATGAGTTCCACTATATCTAACTCACTAATATTCATACACTTACAACAAAATTATAGAAGAAATAGTCTGACAATACAAATCTCAAAGAATGCTGTGAATATGCACAAGAAGCACAGCGAAATATTGTTGTTTTCAACATATACATCATTTTTTTTTTTTGATAGAATTAATTATCACCATTATACAATGATTACATGATTTCAATCTATATGTGACATTGTGGAATGTATGTGATGCGCAGCATTTTGCGAGTATTTTATGGAGGTTAATGTTATGAAAAATGAAGTGAAAAAAAGAATTCGAGTAATGTCGGCTGTGATCTGTACATGTTTGCTCGTCTCATTATGTCCAGTTCAGGCTCAAGCATCCTCCGTCCCATCTAGTGTTGTGATCATTACTACGATTATAAGTAACGCAGAAAGTAGGCTAGGGTGTCAGTATGTTTGGGGGAGTAGAGGTCCCGATACATTTGACTGCAGCGGACTTGCATATTATTGCTATAAACTTGCAGGAGTGACAATTTCAAAAACCAATGCGTATTCTCAGAAGAAAGGTCTTCAAGAAAATGGCTGCTTAGTTGCAAATAACAACAAGCAAGTAAGCTATCTCATCTTCTATAATGTCGGAACAAACGCGCCCACTCTTGGGATTGGACATGTCTCGATCTATATGGGATCACATCTTGGCGTACTTTCAATCATTGAAGCCGAGGGAGCAAATGTTCATTGGTCTGCAGCTTCTGCATATTCTTCCGATAAAGTTGTTGCTGTCTGCAGACCTTGTAACTGGTTCTATACAGCCTAAGTCGTCAGATAAGTACAGCGTGATTGTGGAGGTGTGAGTATGCATCGTTGGGTGAAGAGGATCTGTAGTATGATTTGTATTTTGGCAGTACTTACATCGTTGCTCTCCGTCTTGGGGTGCGAGAAGCAATCAGGGTCGCTAAGCGGCGATAACAAAGAATATTCTGCTTATTTCTCGGCCTCGCTGTATCCGATTACGAGCTTTCTTGATAATTATGTAGAATATAGCGCAGTGTTCTCGGAGGAACAAGCGATACTCATCCATACGCGGTTTCCCGATGGATATTGGGAAGCGGACAAACGCTATTTTGCTGAGGGCAGCGATGTGACGCATGGCGGTTACACAGATGAGGATGGAGATCCGATTGCGCCTTCTTACAGTCTGGAAGTGTATAGCTATAGCGGAACGCTTGCCTATACAGTGTCTCTTGACGACTATTTCAGCCTTTCATGGGAAAGACCGGTCGTGACCTTGTGCGAAGACGGTACCATCTTAGTGGTTATGACATGTGCTAATACGTCAAATCTTGAGGTAGTCTATGAGTATGCGTATTTTGATGCGAGTGGGAATCTAGTCGGTGAGGTCTCTCAATTGCAGGCGCAAGAGTATATGATGTTTCTAAGCTCTACAGGTCTTTCTTGCTCGGGTACTTCTGGGAATATCTATCTAGCGGGAGAGAGAGCGACAGAGGAGGATACTACGGAGGGGTGTATTTTTGTGTATTCTCATGAGGGGACCTGGATGAAGACCATTCCTCTGACGAATACTACTATGTCGTTAGTGACTGTCGGCGGGTCGGTCTATGTAGCCTCTTCGTCCGTAGATGAAGAGGATATGTGCGTACTTCTTCTTGCGGAAATACAGGCGGACTTTACGCTTGGTACTCCCTATGTGATTCCACAAGGAGAATTGGAATACGATACGATCACAGGCGATGCCTCTTGCGTGTACTTAACCAATTCCCAAGAGGTCGTCCGCTATTCTCTTGACACACAGGAAACGAATGTAATAACGAATTTTACGGATTCGGATATTCAGAAGGACAACATTGTGTCGATTGCTTGCCTGTCAGGAGATCGGATTGCTCTGTTGGGTATCTCTCCGGCTGTAGGCAATTATGATCTGATTGTACTCAATGGACAAGACACCGATCCTAACACAGACAAGCAGATTCTAACACTTGGCGGAGTAGATATCACCGACGATCCGATCATTAACGAAATTGTCAGTCAGTTCAATCTGACCCATACCGACTATCGGATGGTTATTATGGACTATGGCGCCGCCTATTCGTACTTGGATTACCCGGATGCAGATGAACGGTATGATCGAATCTATGAAGATTTTAACCTGTCATTTCTAACGGGGGATGGACCGGATATTCTTGTGGATCCATATAACATTCTGCCTTTCTTGTCAATCTCCAATGATCGGTCGATGGTAGACATGACGCAGTATCTCTATAGTGATCCCGATATTGATGTTTCCGAATATCAGGAGAATCAGTTCGCGGCATCCCAGATTGACGGCAAGCTGTATTCGCTTCCCTCAGCGTACAGCATTTACGGTCTGCTCAGCTCGCCGGAATATGCATCTGACGGATGGACCACAGAAGAGTTTGCGGATATAGAATCAAGTGCGGGAGATGACATCGTGCCGATTTCCGGAAGTAGCCAGGAAGATCTCTTACAGGGGGCATTATACTACACGCTCGATGAGTATGTGAATTGCGACACAGGGGAAGTCACCTTTGATTCGGATTCTTTTGCGAATCTTCTCGCATGGAGTAAGGCGTATGGGGATCAAAGCGGGACGGACTCCTATGCTGCCATTGGTCAGGTTGCCTCGGGAAATGCCATCTATTGTGCGGCGACAATTACTGATGTGTATGATTTCACATACGACTATGACAGTCTATTTAGTTTTGATTTTTCGTTGTCGCCGTTTCCGTCAGATGAAGAGGAATCTCTCTGCGCGCTGCCAGTATATCGGTTTGCAATCACGACACAGTGTGATTGTCCCGATATAGCATGGGATTGTGTATCGCTTCTTCTCTCCGAAAACATCCAGAAGGTTTTGTCACGGGTATATATCCCTCTTCGTTATGATGCTCTCGAGCAGGCAAATCAAGATGCGATCGACGAATTTGCATTTTGGGGTAGTTCAGATACGAGTAATGCTGAGGAATGGGCAAATAAGTTTACTGCATACGCGACCAGTGCGACATCGGTCGGATATGCGGACATGGATATGATTCGACTGATTCTTGAAGAGGCTGCGCCCTATTTTGCGGGGCAGAAAACGGCGGATGAAGTATCTGCGCTGATCCAGAACCGCGTTCAGACGCTTGTTGATGAGCGGCAATAGTGAGTGTAAAATTTATCTCGGAGAAAAAAGAATAGAGAAATCCCCCCTGTGGTAGAATTCGAGTATCAACAAACGAATCAACTACGTAAAGAAGGAGCTTCTCTATATGCAGAGTATACAACAGGTAACAGAGGAATTTCTACAGGAGATTTATAAACTAAGAATAATAGACGGGATCGGAGAGTTTCAAAAGCAAGGGCAGGTGCAATTTGACAAGTACATCTGCCGTTTGGTAGAAGCCCGCATACAGGAAGTGGATCAGTATCTATTTGAAAATCCGAAAGCCAGAAAAG